>WBZO01005296.1_pt2 | contig 12607 bp, 7 predicted proteins | sample 5204261 | NCBI WGS metagenome assembly WBZO01 (sample SAMN12412400, study PRJNA552823) | activated sludge metagenome | isolation source: activated sludge from anammox sidestream of wastewater treatment plant... | place: USA: North Carolina | collected 2017-09 | reverse complement strand
CGCGCTCGTTCCGACATCGCCACCACCGGCGCGAGGCTCTTGCGGGCGAGAAACCAGCCTACTGCCGTGACTCCCAACAAGGCTAACGGAACCGCCACGACGAGAATGCCGCCGAGCAATTCGAGATCGTAAGATACATCCTCATACGGCTGGCCGATAACGAGGAAGATCGAGCTCTGTGGTGAAGTCCTGATGCGCTGAACCGCTATGCGAAGGCCGTCGTCAGCTCCGGTTTGCGCTTCGGACAGCAGGTAATATTGCAGCCCATCGCGGTCAAGCGCGGCGATGTTTGCAGGCAGTATCGCGTGAATCTCGCCGAGCGTCTTCTCTTTCAGCAGGCCGCCGTTATGATCGAAGAACGCCACTGCCTGGCGCGGGAAATAGGATTTGCGCAGCGCGCTCCCCGCCGCATATTGGTCCGCCTCTCCTTCTTCTTTCTCGTGCAGGATGAGCCGCACTACGCCTTCGATGGCGACGCGCAGCCCTGTATCCAACCGGTTTTGCAGCTTGCGGGCCATCAGCGCGTAAACGCCAAGGCTGAAAGTGATCAAAACCAATGCCAGAAGCCCGGCGTACCACAATGTCAATTTTGTCCGGACGGAATCAGTCATTGGCTTCTTCGCCCTCAACAGCCAGCATATAGCCCGCGCCGCGCCGCGTGCGGATCAGTTTCGGAGCGCGGCCTTCATCAATCTTGCGCCGCAACCGCTGAATATAGACTTCGATCAAATTGGAGAGCGGGTCGAAGGCTTCATCCCAGACGTGTTCGGCAATGTCGGAGCGACCCACCACCTCACCGGCGCGCCTGGCCAGATATTCCAGCAGCGCGTATTCAGTGGCCGTCAGTTCGATGGGTTGATCCCCACGCCTCACCCGTTGCGCCCTCGTGTCAATCGTCAGATCGGCGATGGTCAGCATGACAGGCCGCAACGCCTGCCCGCGCCGAAGCAGCGCCCGCACGCGCGCCAGCAGTTCGTGAAAGTCGAACGGCTTAACCAGGTAATCATCAGCGCCCAGGTCGAGTCCGGCGATGCGATCCTGCACCGCATCGCGCGCCGTCAGCATCAACACAGGGACGACCGCCCCCGCCGCGCGCAGTTCGCGGCAGACCTCAAAACCGTCCTTCATCGGCAGCAGCACATCGAGAATGATCAGGTCATAGTCGTTGACGCTCGCCTGATAGAGAGCTTCTTCGCCGTCAGCCGCGACATCCACGGCATAAGCGTACCGACGCAGCCCTTTCGCCAGCATCCGGGCAGCATTGGGTTCGTCCTCGACCAGTAAGATACGCATCTTCACATTCGCTAAATGCCGTTGATGGCGTCGCCGGTCGCCGCATCGTAAAGGAGCGTTGCGCCATCAGCCAGGACGACTTCGTAAATAGTCTCCGAACGGCCTTTGATGTGTTTCAACTCCATCTCCATCACGGTCTGATTGCGGCTCGTCTCAGCCTTGCGGATGATCTCTTGAAACGTCAGCAGCCTGTTTCTCTCCAGCTCAAGCGGCGAAAGCGCTGCGAGTTTGGCCGGCGCCTTTGGCTTCGTTGCCAGGAGCTTGCCGGTTGTCGCCTCAATCTCATATTCGGAGCCTGAAGAGAAAGTCACGTCCCAGGTCGCGACCGAACGAGCCGGATCCCATTCGAGATCAACTTTGAGCACCGCGCCGCTCCCGCCTTCGGCCTTTGCGCGCTTGATCGCCTCCGCCACGGTGATATAGCCCGCATCGGGTGAAAGCCCTGCGGTCGCACGAATCCGAGACGGCTTTGTATTGACGGCAGATTCTTCCTTCACGTCGTCATCAGCCCTTATTGAGTCGGCGGTAGCGGCAGTTCTGGCCTTATCTTTCTTCTTGTCTTTCTTATCGCGCCGCTCTTTTTTCGCGTCGTCATCGTCATCGTCATCATCGTCTTTCTTGGCCTTTGCCAACTTATCCTCTTTTTTCTTTTTCTCTTTTGACGAGGACTTGTCCCGATCTTCATTATCCGCCGATGCGCGCGCGCTCAAACCGCCGCGCTCCACACGCGAGCCATACACATAGGCATAAAGCTCCGGATGCTCTTCCGGCGTTCCGAAACCGTATGATCGCTGCTCGGCCCAGGCTCGATCCTTCGACCAGCCCTGGACACGCATTCGATAGAGTGCAGCAATCGTCCCGGCGCGGTGCTTTCCCGCCGAGCAATGGACGTAGACCGGGTCTTTGGCCTTCTGAATGATCGAGAGGATTTCGTTGACGGCTTTGACGTCGGGGGTGTCGTGGCCGGTCATCGGGAAATTGAAATACTTAATCCCATTGCGTCGGCTGACAGCGGGTTCATCCGGGTTCGGGCTATCACGCAAGTCAATAATAGTGCGCACGCCCAATGCCGCAAGGCTTTCAATACCGGTTGGCGTCACTGCCCCGCCGCGAAAGTAACGCTCCGTCACCCGCCCAAAATTCTTCGCCCCTTCAACCTGTTCGCGCGAATTCTGGGCGAGCGCCGCTTGTGCAAATGCCAAAATAATTATTGTTGCGACCAGGAAAGCAATTTGCACGATCCTGATCTGCGCCGTTGATAAGACAGTTCGTAGTCTGCGTTGCATGCATTACTCCTTAAAAACGTTTCCGTGAATGGAGCGCAGGGGAGACTCTCCAATTGTGGCCTCATTGTAGCGGATAAACGATAAACACAAGATAAATGGAGATGAAGAAAATGAACTAAACATTTTCTGCGCTACATGAAAGATTATCTGGAAACACAAGATCAACTCTGCGCGAAATTCAGCGACGGCTGCGGCAGCGAAGACGGGTGCGGACTTTCCGCAGCCTCACGCGGCAGGATGACGGTGAAGGTTGTTCCGAAGCCCACTTCGCTGTTGACCATTATCTGGCCGCCATGGTCTTCGATCAGTTTTCTTGTCAGCGCCAACCCCAGGCCAATGCCAGTCTCTTTGGTCGAGAAGTATGGCTCGAAGATTTGTCCCAAGGCTTCCGGCGCGATGCCAGGGCCGGTGTCGGCAACCTCGAATTCAATGTTGTTCTTCTGCGGACGCAACGTGATCTTGAGCGCGCCACCATCGGCCATCGCCTGCACCGCATTGATCGCCAGGTTCGAGAAACAGGTCTTAAGTTGTTCGGCATCGCCTTGAAAATAAGCGGTGGCTGCCGCGCCGTCATCGCTCGGTTCTTCCAGGACGCTTAAGCTCACGCCCTGCTGATCGGCTTGAGCGCGCACGAGACTCACCACTTCTTCAACCATCTCTCGCGCATTGATCTCGCGCAACCTGAGTCGCGCCGGACGGCCATAACTCAAAAAGTCGCTGACCATCCGATTAAGCCTGGCGATCTCGTCTTTGACCGAATCGCAGAGCTTCGTGTAATCGGCGCGCGCGGCCTCGGCGGTGGGCGCGAATTTGTCTCGCATGAAATCTATCGTGAGATTGATGAAGCTCAAGGGATTGCGAATCTCGTGCGCGATTCCGGCGGCGATTCGCCCGGTCAGCGCGGAGCGTTCGGCGCGCTGCAACTTCTCCTCCAACTCGCGCTTGCTGCGCAGCCCTGCGAGCATCTCGTTGAAGGCGCGGGTCAACGCGCCCACCTCGTCACGCTGCGTGGCCGGAACCGAGAAGTCGAAATCGCCGGATGAGACGCGTATCGCCGCGTTCGACAATTCCTGGATCGGACGGGTGAAACGCCAACTCACCAGCGCGATGATCAGAATTAACAGCAGGCTCAAACCGACTATCGCCGTCAACCGCTCCCGCGATTCTTCGCGCACGATCTCGCTGAGCAAATGCGGGGAAACAATGATGACGATATTTCGTTTCCCCCTGTCCGTCTCGACCGGATAGGTGAGCGCCAGCTCAGGCTCACGGCCATTAGTGTCAGCGGCGGGTCTGATTTTAACCGGATTCAAAGGCATCAGGTCGCCGAGTACTTCCTTCGATGTTTTCCCGATGTCATCAGGATTCGCGCTGTCAAAGATTCGATTGTCCGCGTCAACGACGACGATCTTGTGGATGATGTGGCTCTCTTCCATCCCGACGGTGATCCGTCCGTCTTTGCTCAGCAGATCGTGGATGTACTTACCGCTCGGGAATGAACTCTGCGCGAGGTCAACAGAGACGGAGATCGCCTTGATGTGCTCCGCCACCAAACCGGTGACACGCTGTTCCAGGCGTCGATTGATATAATAGATCGCCGCAATCGTCGCCAACACGATGATCGTTACGAAGATCAAGAGTCGCGCGCGAAAGCTGATGAAAGGATTAATCCAGTCTTTGATCATTTCTTAACTCTCTCCCTTTGTGATTCTGTCCGTAACCGCTCACGGGCGTTCACCGGAGTCTGTTGCGACTTGCTAAAAATGCGTCTCTCCTTCTGCGCACCTCCGTGATTCTACCTGCACCGTGATGTGAGCTATTTTGAAATTGCGTGTGATATTCTCACGCACTGCATTCAGAACATCGTCATGCTTCGCGCCGTCGGCCACCACCGCGTGCATGCTCATCGCGTTCACGCCCGAAGTCAGCGTCCAGACGTGTAGATCGTGTGCGCCCGCCACTCCGGGCACGCTTTCAATCGCCTCGCGCAAAGCTGTTAAATTGACATCCGAAGGCGTGCCTTCGAGTAGCACGCCTACCGCCTCGCGCAGCAATACCCACGTTCGCGGCAGGATGAACAACCCGATGCCCGCCGAGATCAGCGGGTCGGCGTGATACCAGCCGGTCGTCAGCATGATCACGCCCGCGACGATCACGCCGATGGAAGTCAGCATGTCGGAGAGGACTTCAAAGTACGCGCCCTTCATGTTCAGGCTCTCTTCCGAACCTTTGCGCAGGATGAGCATACCGGCAATATTGACGACCAGACCGATTGCCGCAACGATCAGCATCGCCCCGCTTTGCACTTCGGGCGGATTGCGGAAACGCTCATACGCTTCGTAGAGAATGTAGAGTGAGATACCGATCAGGACGACGGCATTGATCACAGCGGCCAGAATCTCAACCCGGTAATAGCCATACGTTCGCTCCGGCGTCGCCGGACGCTCGGCGAACCGGATGGCGAAAAGCGCCAGCCCCAGTCCAGCTACATCGGTCAGCATGTGCCCGGCATCGGCAAGCAACGCCAGGCTCCGCGTGAGCAATCCGCCGATGACTTCAGCGATCAGGTACAGCAGTGTGAAGCCGAAGACCAGCGCGAGTTTCTTCTTGTTGCCCGATGCGGGCGAAGACGCGTGTGATTGTCCCATTCACCCCTCCTGGTTTTTCAATTCGTGATGAACGTTGATCGCCTACCCTCCCGCCCGGATGCGCCGGATGCGCGCCGCCAAAAGAACGCCCCAGCAGCAGGAAGAGAATGACGCCGGCAAAAAAGATAACCAATCCCCACGGCGACGAATGATCTTCATATGACTCCACGAGCGATTCCATCGCGCGCAGCAGCAGCGCGGCCAGGCAAACGGCGAAAATCAAATCCAGATCGGCCCCCGAGCGCCCCCACATAAATCTGGCCCCTGCCGCCGCCCCGGCAATGATCAGCGCGGCCATCGCCGCAGCGACCAGCAAAAGCTTGCCGCGCCGCATCCCGCTTTTGTTGAGCGCCGTGTTGAGAGCCAACGCGACAGCCAGCGCCTCGACTGTCGCAACCAGAGTGAGCAGTTGACCTTCCCTGACCCCGACCACGAAACCGCCGCCGATGAGCAGGCCGGCAATTGGAATGCTGGCGAATGCGCCGGAGAGAAGGCTTGGGAGACGATAGTCCTTCTCCTCGCTGACGCGTTCCCACCTGCGAGATAGCGAGTTCATAACGATCATCATAACAACGCCCAACCCGAATCCTGTAATCCCTTCTGTCGGGTGCGCACGCACAACATCGGGAAGCAGTTCAACAGCGATGACGGCGAACACCGCGCCGGACGCGAAAAGTTGCACGGTACTGGTGAGGCTGGCAGGCAACGGCCTGAAGGCGGCGAGCATTCCACCAGCCAGAGTGATCACAAGGGGTAAAGTCGAGTAGATCAACGCGCTTCGCAGATAGCTGTCCATAAAGTTCCCCTCTTCATCTACTTTTGGTAAGCCAGCAGTCGCAGCGAATTGGCGACGACCACCAGCGTGCTGCCCTCGTGAAAGACTATGGCGAGGCTGATGCCCACCACGCCGAAGATTGATGTGACGGCCAGAAACAGGATCACGAGCAGCGAAATCGCCAGATTCTGCCGCACGACCGAGCGTGTCGCTCTGCCCAGGCCGACCGCGAAAGGCAATCTGTTTAACTCATCACCCATCAAGGCCACATCGGCTGTTTCGAGCGCCACGTCTGTGCCCGCGCCGCCCATCGCAATGCCTACACTCGCCGCCGCCAGCGCGGGGGCATCGTTGACGCCGTCGCCGACCATCGCGACGGTCTCTCCGGCGGCGAGTTCGCGGATGGCTGTCACTTTGTCTTCCGGCATCAGCTCGGCGCGTACCGCGTCGAGTCCGAGATCGCGCGCCATCTTTTCACCAACGCGCCGGTTGTCTCCTGTGAGCAGCAGCGTCTGACGAATGCCGAGTTGTTTGAGCCGCTGCAAAGTCGTTTTCGCCTCGGCGCGCGGCGTATCAGCCAGCGCAATCACTCCGGCCACTGCGCCTGCGATGCCGACGATCATTGTTGTCTTGCCGTCGGCTTCCAGTTGATCGAGTTGCCCGCTCACGGCTTCAGGGACTGTCACGCCAGCTTCGGCAAATAGTTTGCGATTACCGATCAAGACTTCTGCGCCATCCACAGTTGAGCGCACGCCACGCCCGGTGAACGAAACCAATTCTCCCGCCAGCGGCAGAGTGAGCGAGCGATCATTTAATGCGCGCACTACAGCCTGCGCCAGCGGATGGCCGGATCGGCTTTCAACCGCCGCCGCTGTCTTCAGCAACCGCTCGTCGCTGAAGCGCTCCGCGTTCGCTGCTACGACATCAGTGACTTCAGGCCGCCCGTGTGTGAGTGTGCCAGTCTTGTCAAACGCGATGGTCGTCAGCATTCCGAGCGTTTCCAGATGCGCGCCGCCTTTGATAAGCAACCCCTTTCGCGCCGCCTGCGCGATTCCTGCCAACATCGCCGAAGGCGTGCCGAGCGCGAGCGCGCATGGAGAGCAGGCCACAAGCAGCGTCATCGCGCGCAGAAAAGCCTCGCGGAACGTCATCCCGAACAGCGGCAGCGCAACCATCATCAGCGCGACCGAAATCAGCACGGCAGGCACGAACCAGCGCGTGAACTTTTCGGTCATCTGCTGCGTGCGCGTCTTCTGGGTCTGCGCTTCTTCGACCATCCGCATCACGCGCGAGAGCGTGTTGTCTTTCGCCAGCCGCGTGACCTTGACTTCGAGCGCGCCGTCGCCGTTGACCGTACCGGCGAAGACTTTGTCGCCCGGCGCTTTTTCCACCGGCACGCTCTCGCCCGTGACCGGAGCCTGATTGACCGCCGATTCGCCGCTCGTGACGACGCCATCAACCGGAATCCGCACGCCGGGACGCACGATCACCATGTCGTCGAGGTTGAGCTGCTCGACGCTCACTTCGATCTCTTTGCCGTCGCGCCTAGCCAGGGCGGTTTTCGGCGAAAGCTCGCCGAGCTTGCGCACGGCATCGCGCGCGCGGTCGAGCGCCATCTCTTCCAGCGCGTGTCCCAGGCTGAAGAGGAACAACAACAATGCGCCTTCAAAGAACTGGCCGAGCGCCGCTGCGCCCAAGGCCGCCAGCGCCATCAGCAGATCGGTGTCGAACTGCCGCTCGCGCAGCGAATGCCAGGCATGCCGCGCAATGTCCCAGCCGCCGAAGAAGTAAGCGAATAGATAGAGCGGAGCCGGCGCCCATTGGCTCGCGCCAAAAAATCGCCCGGCCATCCATCCCGCCAAGACGAACAGACCGGCCAGCAACGCGAAAATCAATTCACGCCGCTCGTCAAAGAAGGCCGCCATTCCCTCTCTCGCCACTTCGTAACCCATTCCGCGAATCCGCTGATCGACCGCTGACCGGCTGAGTTTCTTCGCGTCGTATTCCACGCGCGCGGTCTGCGCCGCGTAATTGACCATCGCCGTCAGCACGCCGTCCATCCGCTTCAACCCGTGTTCAATCGCCAGCGTGCAATCCGAACAGTCCATCCCTTCGATGCGGATCAGGTCGTGGTGATAGCGATTGGAGATTTCCGCGCCCGCCTGCGCGGCGATGCGTTGGATTGAGGCGAGCGTGGCCAGCGCCGGATCGTAGTGGATGCAGAGCTGCGCCTTGCCATCGTTCTTTTCCGTGTGCGCCTCGGTGACGCCGCGCACCGCCTTCAATCTCTCCTGCACGCGCGAGACGCATTGATCCTGCTCATCGCTCACGCCGGGCAGCAGCAGTTCGAGATCGAGTTCGAGCTTTTCCATGTCATATCCTCGGAGTGTTGTTATTACGCCAAACTATGTCTTGAGCATTCTCAGCCCGCTGCCAATGACGATGAACTCGCTGATCTCGTGCCCCAGAACAGCAATGGGAAGCGAGAAAACCCCAGCTACCGCCCCCACGACCAGTATCCCGATAACGACGGCTGACAGCGCCAGATTCTGTTTGACCACCGATTGATTGCGACGAGCCAGTCGCAGCGCATAGACTAGTTTCTCCAGATCATCGGCCATCAGAACGACATCCGCCGTTTCCAGGGCGACATCAGTACCCGCTGCCCCCATCGCCACGCCGACCGTTGCTTCGGCCAGCGCAGGCGCGTCGTTCACGCCGTCGCCGACCATCGCTACGTGGCCGTAACGCCGGGCAAGCTCCCGCACCTGCGTCACTTTGTCTTCCGGTTTGAGGCCGGCGTGGAACTCGTCAATGCCGACTTCGCGGGCAATAGCTTGCGCAGTGCGCTCGTTGTCCCCGGTCAGCATCACGACCTTTTCGATCCCGACGGAATGCAATTCCTCAATGGCCCGGCGCACGTTGGGCCGGACGTTGTCGCGGATCGCGATCAGTCCCCATGCCTTCTTCCTGTCGCCTACCAATACGACCGTCTTGCCTTCGGACTGCAACCGGCCGATCGCATCTCCGGCGTCATCCAGACTCACGCTCAACTGGCGCTGGAACAATTCGGGGCTGCCGGCGTATGCCTCAGAGCCGTCTACCAGCCGGGCGGTCGCGCCCGCGCCAGTGAGTGAACGGAAGCCAGTAGTTTCAGCGGGTCTGACCCCTTGCGCCTCGGCGTGGCGCAGAATGGCTTGTGCCAGTGGATGCTGGCTGCGCTGCTCAATGCCTGCCGCAACCGCTAGTATCTCCCGGAGCGAAGGCGTAAGAGGGCCGCTGCGGTCGCGCAGGGGCAGCACGTCAGTTACCTCCGGCTCGCCGCGCGTGATCGTGCCGGTTTTGTCGAAGGCGACGACCTTCACCTTCGCCAATTCTTCGATGTAGAGGCCACCCTTGATGAGCACGCCGCTGCGAGCGCCCGTCCCCAGACTGGCGACCAGAGTGATTGGGATCGAGATCGCGAGCGCGCACGGCGCTGCCGCCACGATGAAAACTGTCGCGCGAGTGATCCATTCCGCCCACGCCCCACTGAAGACTAACGGCGGCAGGACGGCGATGAGGATGCCGACGAGCAGAACCGCCGGGCTATAACGCGCGCCGAAGCGTTCGATGAAGCGTTGGCTCTTGCCCTTCTGCTCCTGCGCCTCCTCGACCATCTGGATGATGCGCGCGATGGTGTTGTCCGCGAAGGTCTTCGTCGCCCGCACTTCGAGCGCGCCCTCGCCGTTAATGCTGCCGGCGAAAACTGTGTCGCCGGACCGCTTCTCTACCGGCACGCTCTCTCCAGTCACCGGGGCCTGGTTGACGCTCGACGCGCCTTCGATCACCTCGCCGTCGGTCGCCAGCGACTGTCCCGGCCTGACGATGAACACGTCGCCGACGGCGAGTTCCTCGACCGGGATTTCCACTTCGCGCCCTTCGCGTCTGACAAGCGCCATCTTCGGCGTCAGATTCATCAGCGCCTTGATCGCCGAGCGGGTCTTCTCTTCGGTATAGCCTTCGGCGGCTTCTGAAATGGAGTAGAGAAAGACGAGCATCGCACCCTCACCCGCCTCGCCCATCAGCGCGGCGACAACAGCGGCCACAGCCATTAGCAATTCAATGCCGACCCCATGCTCGTATATCAGTTCTTCAAGAGCCTCGCGCCCGAAGTAGTAGCCGCCGATGAGAATGGCTGCGACATAGAGCCCAAGCGAAACCATCTCCGGCGCGCCCGTGCGGCTCAGGATGAAGCCGGCGAGAAGCAGCACGCCTGAGATGGCCGAGGTGATCACTTTCAGGTTGCGCCAAGGTTTCGGCGGCGCTGACATAGTGCGCCCCTCCTGCGCGGGAAAACCGAGCGCATTAAGCTTCTCCTTGAGCGCTTCGGGCGAAGTGCGGTCAGGGTCGTATGTCAGCGCAACCCTGGCCGACTTCGCGTAAACCTTCAGCCCGACGAGTCCCGGGAAATCGCGCAGGCCGCGCTCAATGGCAGCCGCTTCGCTCTCGCAGTCCAAATTTGCTACACGCAGGTCAATTTGTTTGCTTTGCGTCATAAGACGGTTGTGATGATAGATACTGCTAACAGCTTGGCCGGTTTAATGCTTTGCTCGAATCACCGAGCCTTTGGCGGCCTACGCCTATAATGAAGTCGCCAAAAACCCGTTCAACAAACTTGTCTCCGACCATGATTTCACGGCGCTCCAACTCCTTGATGAACTGCCGGCCGCTGAACCGGTTCTCTGCCGGGTGTTTTAAGAACGTGCGATACGACCAGCGATTAAGCGCCTGGCCGGTCACTTCCAGAAAGAAGAGACGCCCGCCGGGGCGGAGCACGCGGGCGACTTCAGAGACCGCCGCCTGCCAGTCGGGCACGTGGTGAATGATCCCAAAGTCAAACACCGCGTCGAATGAGTCATCAGGCGCCGCGATGGTCGAGGCATCGCCGACGAACAGTTTTAAGCGCCCAGCCGGGTAAGCACGAAGGCGCTCACTCGCAAGGGCGACCATTTCAGGGTCGTAGTCAAACGCATACACCTCACGCGCACCGAAGCGCTCAAAGATGATCTCGGTTCCTACGCCGCGCCCGCAGCCGACTTCGAGCACGCGCAAACCCTCAAGCCGCCCGCCGAGGCGTTCTAGCAGGGGGGCCTCGTAGTGCCGTTGCACGAAAGCGCGAACTGGGTTATTCATCAGCGCCTTTTCAATAGCATTCAATCTCATCTCTCTTCTTGTCCTTAAATCTGCCTGGCAGGTTTATGAATCAGATTCTCTCAACTGGAGCGGGATGATCGTACGGTACTTGCCGCCGGGGGACTGCTCCGGCGGTTCCTCGGCACGCTCGACTGTGACATAGTCGAGCTTACGCTCAGTGAACAGACGCGTGATCTCAGCGTGCGCCGCCTGCCATACGCGCTCCGAGTCGGCGCCAGTCGCAAGACGCAGGCGCACGCGCAGGCTTGTCGGCGCAGTCTGCACGATCTGGAACAGCTCAATCCTCGGGGTATCCACAATCTCAAACATCAGCGCCGGGATCGAGATCTCGCCGCCGCGGTCGGCGCCGAAGGTAAGCATGTCTGCGGTGCGGCCCTGGACGCGGATTGCGGGCAGCGGATTACCGCACGGGCAGGGATCGGGCCGCTCAAGGATTCTATCGCCGATGTCGTAGCGCAGGATCGGTTGCACACGGTTAGCAAGGTTGCTGATAAGGACTGTGTGCGACTGCTTGCCCGCCTGGACTGGTCGGTAGTCGCCATCAACGGGCTCAATCACAACCCAGTCGGCATTGACGTGCAGCCATCCCTGGTCACAGTTGTAACTGATGAAGGGGCACTCGGTGGCGGCATAGCTGTGATGAACCTTGACGCCGAACGCCCTGGCGATCCGCTCATACCCGCCCGCCGGAAGCCCCTCGGCCGAGAGCACCACCAGCGCCGGGTTGATATGCAGGCGGCCAGCTTCTTGCTCGCCCGCAAGCAATGCGCCGATGCTCGCGTACGGCGCGAGTATCGCCGGGCGGAACCAGTTGAGTTCCTCGACCATCTCCGCCAAAGACATGTGCGCCGGGAAGACCTGGATTACCTTAGCCCGCCGCTGACTCCCCTTGCGGAGGCGGGCGGCAGCGACCGCCTCCGCGTAGTGACCGCCGGTCGCACACACCATCGCCGTGCGCCCGCCACGGGCGATGATCCTGATGACATCGCTGACGCCGAGCCAGGCGCCCACCATACGCAAGACGAGGGCGTTGGTCACGGCTAAGGTTCGGTCGTCCAGCAGGAAGATCCCGGGAGTCCCGGTTGTGCCTGAGGTGGTGGCCACTGTGTACCTGCCCAGGAACCACTCCCCGATGAGATTGAGGTTGGCGATGAACGCGCGCGTTTTCTTGATCGTTACGTCAGGGTCGGTCGCCCAGTCGTCGAAGCGCGCCATCAGCTTCTTCTTGTCGGTGACCGGCAGCAGCGCAGGGTCCTCGACCCGCTCAGGCAGGCCCTGATAGAGTTCGCGATAGTATGGCGAATTAGCGCGCGCGAAGGCGACTTGCTCGGCCAGACGCGTGCGTCGCCTCGAAGCGATCGCGTCGTGTCCGCCGCGCTTTGCCCGCCACGCATCCCATATCAGCCCCA
>WBZO01005643.1_pt1 | contig 12610 bp, 8 predicted proteins | sample 5204261 | NCBI WGS metagenome assembly WBZO01 (sample SAMN12412400, study PRJNA552823) | activated sludge metagenome | isolation source: activated sludge from anammox sidestream of wastewater treatment plant... | place: USA: North Carolina | collected 2017-09 | reverse complement strand
GCAATACCGCCGCCTTCGGCAAAGCCCTCGCCGATCTCCACGCCGCCGGACTGATCGATCGTGTCCCGCGCCTCGCGACCATCCAAGCCGCCGGCGCCGCACCTTTCGCCGCCTACTTCGAACGCGGCTTCGATCACTTCGAACCGGTCGCGGCGGAAACCATCGCGACCGCGATCAAGATCGGCAATCCCGCCAGCACCGCCCGCGCCCGCCGCGCGATCGAATCGACCGGCGGCATCGTCACCAGCGTCACCGACGACGAAATCATGGACGCGAAAGCGCTGATCGACCGCACCGGGATCGGTTGCGAGCCCGCCTCCGCCGCCTCGCTCGCCGGAGTTCGCAAGCTGGTCCGGCAGGGTGCCATCGACCGCGACGAATCGGTCATCGGCATCCTCACCGGTCACGTGCTGAAAGACGCCGATGCCGTCGTCCACTACCACCTCGACGATGTGGCAGGCGCCCGGCGTCCCGGCGCCAACCGCCCGATCACGATTCCAAACGACCTCTCCGCCCTCGAACGACTCCTGCATACCCATGCGTTTTGACATTTACGCCCCGGCCTCATCCGCGAATCTCGGCCCCGGCTTCGATGCCCTGGCCCTCGCGCTCGATCTCTGGAACGTCGTCGAAATCGACACCTCCGGCGAACCCGCGGTCCGCTACGAGGGTGGTGGGGCCGGTTTGCTCGGCGCCGGCCGCGAGAATCTGACCCTCACCGCGATGGAGTTGCTAGCCCATCGCGCCGGGCGCGAACTGCCGCCGGTCGCGATGACGGTCCGCGCCGAGGTGCCGGTCGCCCGCGGTCTCGGCAGCTCTGCCGCCGCGATCGTGGCCGGTCTGATCGCCGCCAACGAACTGCTCGCACTGCACTGGAGCCAGGCCCAACTCTTCACGCTCGCCGCCGAGATGGAGGGTCATGGCGACAACGTGGGCGCCGCGATCTACGGCGGTGCCATCCTCGCCGTCCCCGGTCTCCGCGACGCGATCCGGTTGGTGGACGGCCCGTCGCTCGGCCTCCACGCCGCGTTGTTCGTGCCGGAAGCGACCGGCGCCACCTGGGTCGCCCGCGCCGAATTGCCGCAGTCGATCCCCCACGCCGATGCGACCTTCAACGTCGGCACCGCCTCTGGACTCGCGATCGGCCTGCTCACTGGCAACCGCGACGCGATCCGGGCCGGCATGCACGATCGCCTCCATGAACCGCATCGCGCCCGCCTCTTTCCGCATCTGCTCCCGATGATGGATGCCGCCCGCGCGGCGGGGGCCATCGGAGCCTGCCTCAGCGGCGCCGGCCCCTCCGTGCTCGCCCTCGTCGAACCCCAACTCGCCCCCACCGTTTGCGACGCCATGACCGCGACTGCCCGCACCCTCGCCGTCCCCGGCCATGCCACCATCCTCGCCCCCGCCCCCCACGGCGCCCACATCCGCCGCTAGCCGTCAGCCGTCAGCCGTCAGCCGTCAGAAAATGCTATTGCCTATTGCCCATTCCCCGTTCCCCCATCGCCCATCACCCATCACCCATCACCAACCTCAACGTCGCCGTCTCCTCTCCCCACGGCGCCCGCGGACCTCGCACGAAGCCCTCGCTCAGGTAAAGCCGTTCCGCCACCGCATTTTCCGCCGCGAATCCCACCGTGATCTCGTCGCAGTCGGGAAGCAACCGCAAACGTTCGATCAACGCCCGTAATCCCGCGCGACCATACCCCCGCCCCTGGTGATGCCGATCGATCATGAACCGGTACAGCCAATACCGCTCCTCCTCCGGTTCACGACCATACGCCAGAAACCCGACCATCACCCTGTCGACCACGATCGCCTCGCATTCCACCCACGGGTGGAAACGGGTCTCCGCCAGCGTCCAGACATTCGGCGCCACGAAGCTCGCCTGTTCCGGCAACACCTCCAATCGGGCTGCCGCCTCCCAGTTTCGCGCGGTAATCGGTTCCAACCGGACAACCATCACCAACGCCTACCGCTGCAACACCCCACCGTCGGCTGCCGTCATCGCCGCCACGATCTCCGCCCGCGTCGCGCACAGAAAATCGCCCGGCACCGTGTGCTTCAGAGCGCTCGCCGCCAAACCCAGATTCGCCGCGTGTGTCAAATCGTCCGGTTGCTCGAGGTAGCCGGCGATGAACCCGCCCGCGAAGGCATCACCCCCGCCCAACCGGTCAACCACCTCGATCTCCTTCCAATCCGTTTGGATCAGTCCACCCGCGCGCCCCATCGCGTACGCGACGAGACGCAAACTCCGGCTCGCCTTCGCCCGCTTCCGCGTCAACACGCAGGCGGCCAACCCGAGATGGTGACACGCCTGGTGCAGCACCTCCTCGTGCTCTCCCTCGATCCCGAAAAAGGTCCGCAGATTCCCGCGCGAGGCGAACATCACGTCCACCAGCGGTGCGATCTCGACGAAGCACGCCCGCGCCGCCTCCTCGGTCCAGAGTTTGGACCGGTAGTTCAGATCGAAAAAGACCGGCACCCGTGCAGCATTCGCGGCGCGCACCGCCGCGAACGCCTCCGCCTTGCAGCCCTCGCTCACCGCCGGGGTGATCCCGGAGAGATGGAACGCGCTCGCGCCATCGAAAATCGCGGGCCAGTCGAACGCCCCCGGCGAAATCCGCGCGATCGCCGAATCGGCCCGATCGTAGACCACCGCCGACGGCCGCGGGTCGGTGCCTTCCTCGAGAAAATAAAGACCGCAACGCCCCTCGCTTTCAGGCGCAAGCTGGATCAGCGATGTGTCCACCCCGGCTTCCCGCGCGCACCGCACGAGATATCGACCGACCGGGTTGTCAGGCAACTTCGTGACATAGCGCACGTCGTATCCCAGACAGACCAGCGTCACCCCGGCGTTCAACTCGGCGCCACCGGGACTGAGATCGAGACTGCGGGTCCGTTCGATCCGCTCATTCCCCGGCGGCGTCAACCGCACCATCGCCTCGCCGAACGTCACCACCCGCTTACGCTGCCGGTCCACCGTACGCTCCTCCCCACCCGTTGCCGCGGCTCCGATCGCGACGCGAATCGCGCGCGGTCGTGTTCCCCCATTATCCCCGGAACCGGTGGCCCGGTTCCGCGCCGGTCCGCGCGACCGCGCCGCCGTTGTTGTCCAGTGAATCTGTGACATTCACTGTCCCGAGATTTTGTCGCATTGGCGGAGAAGGGTCGGCGCCAAGGATGCGCGGCAGCCGGGCGGAAGGGTGTGGGTGGCGACGACCGTGCCAGCTCCGGCGTTGTCGTCTCGCGACATCCGTCGTCGTGGAGCAACGCCGAGGGCGGTGGCACCGGCGTCGGGTCGGTCGGCGGGTCGAGGGTGCCGCGACCACCGCGGGCTCGCAGGAGCGGTGCCTTGGCGGGGGCAGGCTGGGTCGCGATCGCGACGCCGTCGTGCCAAACACGGAGACTGCCATCGAGGTGCTCGCGGACTTCCACCTTGGTCCGGGCGTAGGTGCGCCGGGCGGGGGTGGGCAGCAGTGGCAGCGGGTGTTCGTCGAGCCGGACCGTGTCGTCGGGAGCGACGGTCCGGCGAAAGCGGAAACAACAGGGCTGCCACGCCGCCTCCGCCGGCAGCGGTGGCCGAAAGGCGGGGACCGGATCGGCAGGTGGCACCGCGAAGCGAGTGTTGAAGTCCGGCAGGAAGCGTTGGAGCACGGCGGTCGCCTCCGCCTGGGTGTGGGCCTGAGCTAAGCGCAATTCCGCCACCAGCCGGTCCCGGAGCGTGCCGAAGAGGCGCTCGATGCGTCCCTTGGCTTGGGGGAAATGGGCACTGGCCGAGGGGATCCCGAGCGCTGATAGCGCCCGACCCACCTGGATCGGTTCGCGACGACCGGCCAGCTGCTCGGCGGGCGTCTCCCGTCCGCTCGCCGCCCGCGGGAAGATGCCGTGGCGATCGTGATACCAGGCCACCGGCATCCCCGGTTTCCGTGCGCGAACCCGGACCGTCCCGTTCATCCACTTGGAGCAACCGTTGCACCCGCCGTATCGACACGGCCAACACGTTCGCTGCCTCGCCAACGCTGAGACCGCCGTTGGTCACGGCCGCCACGACCACCACGCGCTGTTGTTCCGGACCTGTCAACGTCACGCTCGCTTTCATCATGACCCGACAGAATCACGGAACAGTTCACCGGGACACATTCATCGAACCACGACAGATATATTGACATGATCCGAACTGCGTGCCACCATCCTCACCAGGCGGTCCCCTCGGGCACGGAGGGCGGACCTGGGCAGGCACCCATCTGGCTCCGGAGGGGCAATATCCCGTCATCCGAGCCCCCGCCTGGCTTGAGCGACGAGAAAAACGAGGAATGAGGAATGAGGTATTAGGAATGAGGAGTTAGGCACACGCTGAGATCGACGTTCGTGCTTCCAATCCCCAATCCCCAATCCCTAATCCCTCACCCCCTCACCCCCTCACCCGCCGTCCCGCTCCCGGCCGCGTCACCGCTGAATCACATCCTTGCTCCCACCCCGCTTGACAGCGAGCGCAAAAGAAGCGAGAAACACGTCTACACGTTGTAAGACGCCGCAACGGTCAACTCTCGGGCTTTCGGGAGGCGATAGGCGGTAGGCGTCTCCGGGTCGTGGACCACGACGCGACCCCGTAGTCAGGTGGGAGGAAAGGGAACCAGGATGGCACGAGTCATCTTCGACGGCGTCACCAAGCGGTATGCCGGTGGCGTTGACGCGGTCAAGAATCTCAACATGGAGATCAACGACCGCGAGTTCCTCGTGCTGGTCGGCCCGTCCGGGTGTGGCAAGTCGACCGCCATGCGCATGGTTGCAGGTCTCGAAGAAATCACCGACGGTCGCATCATCATTGGCGACCGCGTGGTGAACGATCTGCCGCCAAAGGACCGGGACGTCGCGATGGTCTTCCAGAGCTACGCCCTCTATCCACACATGACCGTCCGTGACAATCTCGCCTACCCGCTCAAGCTGCGCAAAATCCCCAAGGACGAGCGCGAACGCCGGGTCCGCGAGGCCGCCCGCACCCTCGATATCGAACCCTACCTCGACCGCAAGCCGAAAGCGCTCTCCGGCGGTCAGCGCCAGCGCGTCGCGCTCGGCCGCGCCATCGTCCGCAACGCCGATGTCTTTCTGATGGACGAACCGCTTTCAAACTTGGACGCCAAACTCCGCGTTCAAACCCGCGCCGAGTTGATCAAGCTGCACGAGCGCGTCCAAACCACCACCATCTACGTCACCCACGACCAGGTCGAGGCCATGACCATGGGCGACCGCATCGCCGTCATGTCGCTCGGTGTGTTGCAGCAGCTGGACACACCCCAGAATCTGTACGATCTGCCGGCCAACAAGTTCGTTGCCGGGTTCATCGGTTCTCCGTCGATGAATTTCGTCGATGCCAACGTCCAGCAGTCGGAAGGTGGGCTTTACGCCGTCTCGCACGGATTCCGGATGCACATCCCCAAGCACAAAGAAAAAGCGATGCAGAGCTACATCGGCCAGACGGTCACGATGGGCGTCCGGCCGGAACACCTGGTCGACCGTGCGCATGCCAACGGGGTCGCCCCGGCCGACTCGTTCATCCCGGCCACGGTCGACGTGATCGAGCTGCTCGGCAACGAGATCTTCGTCTATCTCAACAACGAGGCGGCAACCCTCACCGCCCGCATGGATCCCGATCTTCGCCTCCAGCGCGGGCAGAAGATCGAGGTCACCGCCTCGCCGGAGAAGCTGCACTTCTTCGATCCGAAAACCGAGGCGTCGATCTAACCACCATCCACGCGAGATCAACGAACCGGCCGGAGGCGATCGCCCCGGCCGGTTTCGTTTTGCGTACTCCGCGAGTCGCCTACGTCATTCAGCCTAACCAGCCGGATCGACGAGTTACGTCGGTCACCGCATAGTCAATTGCGGCCAAAGCCCCCATCATCGAACCGCGCCGGAAATGGTGAACGGCGCCGGAGCTTCGGCTCCGATCCGCCGGAATTGCCGTCGCCCAATCGTCGACGACCTTCCGGCGAAACGTGGCTATTGGTTTGAGGGAGTAGTGTCTATGGCTCGATCGACGTTTAGCCTGTCGCTCAGGTTCGTGCTCCTCGCGCTGGTGGTTGTCACGTCGGGCGCTACCGCCCTGCGCGGCGCCTCCGCCAAAACCGCCGGGATCCATGGAGGGAGCTACACCGGCGCGAATTTTGGAATTGAAGTTGCCTGGGATGCCGATCTTTGGCAAGCGGAAGACGAGGGGGACGACGCCGGCGACATCCTCGTGCTCGATGCCGCCAATGTCCAAATGCGCTTCGTCACCGGCGACCTCTACGGCAGCGATGTCGAGCAGTGCTTCGCCGATCTCCGCGACGGCATGCGGGCGATGGACGGCGCATCCCGTTTCCGGGAGATCCAGCGCGGCTATCAACTTCCCGAAGCGCCGGAGGGCGCGGTTTCCGGGCTGTTCAGTTTCACGCTCGATTCCGGCGGCACCCTCTTGCAGATGCTGGACTATGTGGAATGTCGCCCGATCGCGGACACCGCCGCGGTCGCGATCTCGGCGTTTGTGTACGACGTCGCCGATGTCGATACCGTCTTCGCCACGGTCATGCCCGGCATAACCGCGGTGCTCGACACGGTTCGGGTACCCGGCCAACTCGCCGCTCCTCGCGACACCGGTTCACCGTCGAACGGCGACCCGGCATCTGCTGATACCAACGCGGACGACGGTTCGCTGTCTGGCGCGGGTGGCCTGTGGGAGGACCGCTTCGAGGGACCGGACACCGGCTGGACCGCTCACTGGGACCCCGAGGTCTGGTTGGCGATCGATGTCGTGGCCGCGGACGAGGGCGAGGGTTTCTGGGCGCTGACGATCGATGGCACCGCGCTGCTGACCATCGCCGTCACCGATCGGTATGGCGACGACACCGCCGCCTGTCTTGACGATCTCGCACCGCCGGACGGCCACGATGCGAGCCGTTCGTTTAGCCCGCCAGCGTCGCCCCTTGGTGGCGAGATCGACTTTTCCACCTACATCTTCGCCGGCCCAGACGGCGATCTTCCGTCCGTGCAATACACCGAGTGCCTTGCCCTCGCCGGCGACCGCACCTTCTATCTCATGCTCGACGCCGACCAGGACGGTTACGAATCGTCCGCCCGGCCGGCCTTCGAACAGCTCATCGAAACGATCGATCTGGGCACCTTGGCCGGGGATACGTCCGAAGGGTCCGCCTACGACGAGGCGGAAAAGCTGCCCAAAATCGGCGTCGCCAAGAACAAATCGAGAACGCACGCTGCGCCGCATCAGACCCCGAGCGACGCGCCTGCCGCCGCGGTCGAGATCGTGGAGATCCCGGACTACAACTACCGGGTCGCATTCGACCCGGGGCTCTGGCACGTGCTCGATCGCGGCGAGAGCGGGTTCCAGATGCAGGCCCAAGTGAGCACCGTCACGTTCGTCGGGGTGGACAGCCCCGGCATCAGCCTCGCCAAGTGCGTCGATCTCGCCGCCGATTACTTCGCGGGCCGGGCCGAGGTCAGCAACTGGAGTGAAGCCTCGGACCTCCAAATACCCCGTTCATCCGGCGATCACGCCGGTAAACTCTTCACCTTTACCCAAACTGCGGAGGGCGAAACCATCACCGGTCTCCGCTACATCGAATGCCGCCCGCTCGCCGGCACTGCCCTGCTGACCAGCATCTACTTCACCAGCATCGATTACTACACCGCCGAGCTTCCCGCCTGGGAGGCGGTGATCGCCGGAGTCGAGATTGACAATGCTGTTTAGTCAATGTCGTCTCAATCAACGGATGTCAATTGACCAGGGTGTTCGGCCTTCGCTTTGGCGTGCCGTGGGTGAACCGGTCCGCGTGGTTGATCGCCGCGAATCGTGGGGAGGACACGCCTGGAGTCGAACGACGGAAGCGCAAGGTGTCCATAAGATTCACACCAAACGTTTCAATCAAGCGCAAGTTACGGCAGTTTTCATGAGCGGTTACTATGTCGTCTATCCAACCATGCGTGCGGAGGAGAACATGAGCGTCAACCTGACTGGTTCCGGGTCCGCTGGACAGCTATCGATGATTCACACGCACCGGCGCGTCGACCGCACGCTTCCGGTTTCGCTGGGAGGCCGATCGTGATCGCGTCTCGGTTCACACGCACAACAAGCAAACTCGTCGCCGTCGCGCTCATCGTGGCCTTTCTCGCCACTGGGCTCGGCCCCTCCGCCCGCGTCTCGGCCCAAACGGTGGACGGCAACTCCTATGCAAGCGAGCAGTTTCCGCTCACGCTGACCTGGCAAGACCCATGGACAATCGACGAATCCACCATCACCACCAACACCGGTTTCGAGCGGGTCAAGTTCAACAGCGATAGCGGCATTCTCGACGTCGTCTTGATCAATCCGACCGAGGACCCCGGTGTCTACCTCGACGTGCTCGTCAACAATGCCAACAGCGGCGTCGAAAACTTCCAGGAAATCTCCCGCGACGAGGGTCCGGGCTACTTCTCCGCGATCGTTTCCTACACCTTCCAGCTCGATTCCGGTCCTACCGATTTCGAACAGTATTTCGAGATCAATGACATCTCGGGCGGCAGCAAGTTCAAGGGCGGCGAGATTTTCACGGCCTCGCTGATCGCGCTCGCCGGCAACCTCGATGCCGCCTATGACAGCGTGCAAAACAGCTTCGTCCGCAACGACAACGCCCAAATCTTTATCAGCAGCCCAGGCGGTGGTTCGAACCAATCCGCCCAACCGACCGCCACCCCGAAACCGAAGGCGAAGAAAACACCCACCGAAGCCACCACCGGCGAGGGCGGGATCGACGGCGACACCTTCCTCTCCCCGATCTACGGGTACTCCGTCAGCTGGGACGACGCGCTGTGGACACCGGCCGATGAAAGCACGGCCAAATCGGACGTGCTCCTGCTCGAATCGGACACAAGCCAGATCGAAATCGTCGCCGCGGAAGGTGAAACCAACGACATCGGCGACTGCGTCAGCGAGCGCGCGAAGTTAGTCAAAGCGGAGGATGGCGTCAGCGGCTTCACCCGGCTGACCCGCCGTTACACCATGCCCGACATCCCCAACGATGCCTTCCAGCGCCTCTACGGCTACTCGAAGTCTATCGACGGCGGCGATCCGGTCGATCTCGTCGTTTACATCGAGTGCCGCCACCTCTCCGAGGGCAACGACACCATCTCGTTCACCTTTTTCACCACCGACGAAGCGTACGAAGACGAGTTGCCCAACTTCCTCGATGTGCGTGATTCGCTCGACCTCGAAGGCGCAACGTCCACCAACGCGAAAAAGACCACACCCGAACCAACCGAGGAACCGGCGGAGGAAACCCCCACCTCGAGCTCGACCACCAAGATCGGCAAAAAGGCGACCGCCACGCCGAAGTCCGATTCCGCCTCCACGAAACCCGGATTGCAAGACGGTGTCTTCAACGGCCGGGATTTCGACTTCTCGGTCGCGTTCGATCCCGCCAGCTGGGACCCCCGCGAGATGCTCGAAGACGACGACACGGTCGATATCGCGCTGCTCCAAGGCGAGGTCGCGTTCGTGACGATCTCCGCGGGCACCAACTTCGACGGCGACACCCAAAATTGCGTCGACACCGCGCTCGATGGCTTCCAGGGCGATCCGAAATACTCCGATTTGGGCACTGCGCCACGCAAAACCAAACTCCCGGCCACCGCGGACGATGCGCTCAACGGCGCCTTCACCTACACCTTCACTCCAGAAGACGGCGATCCCGTCGAAACGCTCTTCTACATCGACTGCCGTCCGCTCCCGGAAGCGGGCGCCGTGCTGCGCATCACCTTCGATGTGCCCGCCGATCAATGGAGCGACCAGCTTCCGCTGCTGCAGGAACTGCTGGATGGTGTGACCACCGGTTCGGGCTCGAATGGCAACCACACCGAACCCGAACCCAGCCCGACACCCAAAAAGACGACCAAGAAAAAGACACCCACCCCCGAACCGAGCGAGTTCATCGGCGTCGCTGGCAACACCTACACCAGTCCCCTGTTCGGCTTCAGCGTCACCTTCGACAGCCAGTGGAATGTCACCGGTTCGACCAGCAAGGACGGAAGTGACACCCTCTCGCTCAACAACGGGACGAGCGACGCCCTCTTCCTCGGGTTGTTCATCAACGCGGACACGGCCGCCTGCCAGCAGCGCGCGGTCGATACCTTCGCGGCCGGTGAGGGGATCACCAACTTCAATCCCGTCAAGGGGAACGACGATCAACCCATCTACGGCAGTGGCGCCTCCGGCACCTACGGTCTGTACAGCTTCACCCAGAACGCAAACACGTTCTTCATGTACATCCAGTGCCAGACATCGCCGGGCGGTGACTACAACGTCGTCTTCATTCAGCAGATCCCGATCGACTCCTTCCAGCAGGAACTCGACGGGATGAACGCGCTCTCCAACTCGGTCGAGTTCTAAACCACCAACCGCCACGCGCGGCGGTCGATCTCGCCGCGCGTGGTGCATTTCGCCCATCACGGCCGCTCATTGTTGAGCGTTTCGCCGTTGCGCCTCGCCCCGCCCACCAGCTAGCATCCGGCGGCGCGACGACATCGCCGGAGGGCGAACGTGACCAACGAGCAATCTCACCCACTCGCCCCGGACACCATCGCCGTCAGGGGCGGTTTCGAACCCGGAATCGGCGAGGGCATCACCCCACCGATTCACCTCGCCTCGACCTTCGTCTGGCCGGCCGATCCCGCTCCCGGCCGGCCATCCTATGGCCGCGGCGGCAGTCCCGGCTTCGACCCGCTGGAGCAAGCGCTGGCCCAGATCGAACTCGGGCGCGATGCTGTCGTCTTCAACGCCGGCGTCGCCGCCACCGTCGCGATCCTCGAGGAAGTCAAACCCGGTCAAGCGCTTGTGATGCCGTCGGACGTCTACTACGGCTTCCGCGTCTACGCCGAACAGACGCTCGTTCCCCGCGGCATCGAGGTACGCTTCGTCGATCACACCGATCTCGCCGCCCTCGATCGCGCGCTCGCTGGGGCGGCCTTCCTTTGGACTGAAACGCCCACCAACCCGACCCTGAATGTCGTCGATCTCGCCGCCGTGGGCGAACTCGCCGCCCACCGCGGCGTTCCCTGGGCCTGCGACAACACCTTCGCCTCTCCTCTACTCCAGCACCCGCTCGAGTTCGGCGCGACGGTTTGCATGCACAGCCTCACGAAGTATGCCGGCGGTCACAGCGATCTCATCCTCGGCGCCGCCATCACCCGTTCTCCGGAGTTGGCGACACGATTGCGAGCGCGTCGCAGCAGTTTCGGCACCCAGCCGGACGGTTTCTCGTGCTGGCTCGCGCGTCGCGGTCTCCAAACCATGCCGCTGCGGGTCCGCCAACAATCCGCCAATGCTCTGGCCCTCGCCGAACGGCTGACCCGACACCCCGCTGTCGAGCGCGTCTACTATCCCGGACTTCCCGAACACCCTGGGCACGACATCGCAACCCGCCAGATGCAGGGCGGGTTCGGCGGCATGTTCAGCTTCATCGTGCGTGGTGGAGCCGAGGGCGCCCAAGCCGTTCTCGACCGCCTTCAACTCTGGACCACCGCCACCAGTCTCGGCAGCGTCGAATCGCTGATCGAGCGCCGGGCTCGCTGGACCGGCGAAATCGCCGACCCCGCCCTCCTCCGCGCCTCCGCCGGCATCGAGCACCTCGACGACCTCTGGTTCGACCTCGATCGCGCCCTATCCTCCGTTCGCTAGTCCCGTCAACCCCGGAGCGACTTCTGGTCTGAGAAAATCGTCCTCTCGCCCGGCAGCCCAACCACGACACTGCGCCCTCATCGAACTGACTCGCGCCACTGGTTCCCGGCGACCGGACGAGCGACCACCGGAGGAGCAACCAAGATGCCGGATTCGAGTTCCGGGACACCCACCGCGCCCGCCTGGACCGCCGGTGCAGCCTACGAACCGTTCATCGGCCGCTGGAGCCAACTCGTCGCCCGCGAGTTCCTCGCCTGGCTCGACGTCTCGCCGGGCGCGATCTGGCTCGATGTCGGTTGCGGCACCGGTGCGCTCACGCGGACGATCCTCGAGTCCGCCAACCCTCGCTCGGTCACTGGTGTCGATCCCTCTCCGGCCTTCCTCGATTTCGCCCGCGCCCACACGACGAATGCCCGCGTCCGTTTCGCCGCGGGCGATGCCCGCGCGCTCCCGGTGCCAGACACAACGGCGGATGCCGCCGTGTCGGGTCTCGTGCTCAATTTCGTGCCGGAATCCGACCAACCGCAAGCCGCCGCCGAGATGGTGCGCGCCACCCGCCCCGGCGGCATCGTCGCTGCCTACCTGTGGGACTCCGCCGACGGAATGGAAATCCTGAGCCGGTTCTGGTCGGCCGCCGCCTCGCTCGACCCCGTCTCACGCAAACTCGCCGAGGCGAATCTCTTTCGACTCAACAACCTGGAGGCTCTCACGGACCTCTTCCGCCAGGCGGGTATTGAAAAGCTGGAACCTCGCGCAATCGATGTGACCGCCCAATTCCGGGATTTCGACGACTACTGGCTGCCATTCCTCGGTGGCCAGGGTCCCGCCCCGGGTTATCTCAACAATCTCGAACCGGATCAACGCGCGATGTTGCGCGATCGGCTCGAAAGCTCGCTGCCGACC
>WBZO01005642.1_pt1 | contig 12611 bp, 10 predicted proteins | sample 5204261 | NCBI WGS metagenome assembly WBZO01 (sample SAMN12412400, study PRJNA552823) | activated sludge metagenome | isolation source: activated sludge from anammox sidestream of wastewater treatment plant... | place: USA: North Carolina | collected 2017-09 | reverse complement strand
GGGAACGGCGATGCCGGTCAGTGGACGGCGGTGGCAGAAGCCCAGCAGCACGATCCGCGAAGGGTTGGATTCGCGAACGTGACGGTAGGCGGACGCGGCGACGGCTCCCGAGTACGCCGGAGCGGCATGCGGAACGATGAACGCCGCCCCGCCGCGCCGCACGAAGCCGCCGGTTCTCGCCACTGATCGATGAACTGCCTCTGCAATCACTCGCTTGAGTTCGGAGGCATCGCCGGGATACCAGGAACCGGCAAGCGGTGAACGGTGGGAAAGTACTGCAGGCATGGTCGGAATCGGCCCTCGCGGGAGGGTTCCTCCGCTTGTAGTGTGGACCTGCGGCGTCCGCGATTCAACCCCCTTGACGCGAGGTCGCGGCGGGGTGGGATAGCATTGCTGCTATGTTGCGCTGCGCTGCGCTGTTCATGCTCGCCGCCGCCACCTCCGCCGCCGCCGATCCGTCGACGCTTGAGGGCCAATACGGCCGGATCGAGACCGATCGCATGGCATATCGGCCGCTGGAAATGGTGAAGGTGAAGGTCACGGGGCGCGCGAAAGGCGATGCCGGGTGCCGCATCCGGGTGGCGGATCCGCAGCAGAAGGTCTACTTCGAGAAGGATGTGGAGCTTGCCGAGGGGCGAGGCCAGGTTCAATTCCAGGCGACCGGGCAGCTCGGCGCGCACTACGTCTATCTGCACTTTCCGGGCGAGAAGCGCTACAGCCGTTATCTGAATTTCCGGCTCGACGCCGAGACGGCGATCGAGACCGGGGACCGCGACTTCGACGCCATCTACCCGTTCACGCGGGATGCGATGCAGCTTGGAAGACGCGACTACCGGACGCCGCGCGGCCGGTTTGTCGGCTATATCTCGGCCGACACATGGCATTTCGACGGCATCTGGCTGCGCGATTGGATCTACTCGCTGCCCGCCTACAAGTACTGGGAGAGAGAGATGCTGTGCGGGCTGGATCGGTTCCTGGAAGCCCAGCGTGAGGACGGACAGACCCCGGATGGCATCGAGCGCGACGGGCGGACCTGGCGCGTGGGCCTGGAGAGCGACGTCGAGTATATCCTCGCGCTCGGCGTGTGGGATTCATGGCGCGCAACCGGCGACGACGCCTGGCTGAAGCGGGCGCTGCCGAAACTCGAACAGGCGATGCGCTACATCCGCAGCGACGCCAAACACTGGGATGCGAAGCGACGGCTCATCAAACGCCAGCACAGTTGCGATACATGGGACTACGACATCGACGGCGCAACGGACAAGGGCGCGGCTCGCCACGTCGTGGCGGCATGCGACCAGAGCGGCTATGCCATGGCGTTTCGCGTCCTCGGCGCGATGTACGAATATGCTGGCGATCCGGCCTCGGCGACGCGCTGGGCCAGGGAAGCCGCGGAGTACAGGGAGAGAGCCGTGAAGTTGCTGTGGGACGGAACGAAGTTCCTGCACCACGTTCACCTGGAACCGATCGATCATGGCGACTTCGACGAGTCGAAGCAACTGGCGATGGGCAACACTTGGGCGGTGACGCGCGGACTGGCCGATTACCGGCAGTCGCTGAGCGTCATCGACGAATACAGGCGGAGGCGCGAGCAGACCGGAGACAAGTACCCGTGGTGGAGCCTGCAGCCGGGCTACCCCGATCATCTCGGTTATTGGAAGGATGCCTACCGCAAGCAAGGGGCCTACGCGAACGGCGGGCTGATGCCCTGGGTGGGCGGCGAATTGAGCCGCGCCGCGTTGCAGAGCGGGCGCGAGCGTTACGGCGTGGAATTGCTGCGGCAATATGCGGCCCATCTGCGGGAGACCGGAGGAGCGCAGGTCTGGTACTGGCCCGACGGCACGCCGGGGTTCCGGACGACCAATGAAGTGCGCTATGCAGGCTGGGGCATGGCGCAGTGGGTGGATGCGCTGGTCGAAGGGCTGGCTGGAATCCGCGATCTGTCGGGACAGATGCGCAGCGTCGAAGTCTCGCCACGATGGACCGCTTCAGGGGTGACTCAGGCGAGCGTGACGGCCCGGTACGCCGCTTCGCAGGGCTATTTCTCCTATGCCTGGCACGCGGAACCGCGTTCGCTCACGCTCGAGTACTCCGGCAGCGGAACTCAGACGACCTTTCGAGTGCTGCTGCCCGATGGATTCACGCCCCGGGCTGTGATGCGGAACGGCACTGACATTCAATTCAGCCGGGAAGACATGGGTGACGGAGTGTACATCAGGTTTCAGCCGGAGCAGGCGCAGCGGGGCTTCATTCGGATCGCGGCGCAGTGAAGGTGGCGTCAAGGATTTCGCGGATATCCTGGCGGCCGCCGGCGGCGAGGGCGGCGTCGATGTGCTTCCACGTCGCGGCGCGCAGTTCGCGGGGCAGCGCGGCAAAAGCGTCCGAGTACACGAGGTAGCTCAACGGGTACTTGAAGAGGCGTGTGACGAGGTCGAAATCGCGGAGGCTCCTGCCCTTGGGGTCCTTCGGGCCGCGGGCGGCGAATTCCGATGTGAATGCCGACGTGCCCCGGACCGGGCTGGCCAGCGGAGCCTCGCCGGCCAGGAGGAGATAGCGGGACAGGATTCCGGCGGCGCGGTCGATGCGTTTCCGGGTGTCCTCGCTCAGCGCTGGCGTTGCTTCGCCGAGCAGTTTTTTCATCTCCGCGTCGAGTTGTAGCGCGGCTCTGGCTTCGTAGCCGGCGCGGACGATGACGTTGTGCACCTTCGTCTGGTGCTCGAGGACCATGAGCGCGACGACGTCGCTGTGCGGGGTGAGGTAGGGCTTGAGGCTGAAGAACTTGCCCAGATCGGTGAGATTGGCGCCGGCCTCGCGGTCGATGGCTTCGGGGCGCTTGAGGTCGCGCGAGAGGACGTTGCCCATGTGGCGCATGCCGCCGTAAGTCCCCGAGACATACCAGCCGCCCCATCGCTCGCTGAACGGGCTGCGATGGTCGGTGACGAACGAGTTGGTGGTGGTGACGGGATAGCCTTCGGGATCGGTGTAGACGCTGCGGACGAGGTGGCCCGGAACGCCGGTCGTCATCGCCGAAACATGGCACTGGAGACACTGGTCCCCCCGTTCGAAGCGCGGCTTGTCTGATTTCTCCTGGCGAAGCGAGAAGAACACCCCGCCCAGTTCGGCGTCCGCGGCCGACAGTTCCATGACCTCGCCGTTCTGAACCCAGCCGACGTAGACATCGTCGTTGAAGTAGATGGCGCGGGGCGTGGCCGGCGAGATGCGCCTGGCCTGGAGGCTTGTCTTCGAAAAGACAAGGCCTTGCGAGGAGGCGGGTACATTCAGTTCACGGAGCACCGCGAGCAGGTAGCCGTACTTCGGCTCCCACTCGAGCGTGACTTCCCCCCGGTCGAGCTTGCGCTGGAGGAGGCTGACCGGGTTGCGCGCCGGCGGTCTGTCGTACCGCAGGACACTGTTGGTGAGCGGGACGGTATAGGAGCCGTGATAGTCGGCCTCCTGCGCGCCCGCCACAAGGGCGAGCGCGGCCGCGAGCGGCAGGGCTCGAATCATGCGCACACCTCCCTCAGACCATTGTGGGCCCGCCGGAGCGGACGCTCGGTGACTCCGGTCACACGCTCCAGGCGCGGCGCGGTCAGCGGCGGCTTCGGGCGAGCCAGGCGTGAAGCGGAAGCGCGAGCCGATGGTCAGGAATATAACCTCGAACCACTGCTCCATTTCGTCATGAATTGATCATTTGTAGACTGCGCCACTTCCTTTGCTTCACCCCCCGCACCGTTTACTCGTGCCCGGAACATTCGGTACAGCGCCAGACTGAATCATCCTATTATGCAAGCCAGTCTTATTTCTTAGCCCGCATTGCGCTCTCGCTGATCGCCTCGTGATTCGGCTTCCAGCAGATGTCCGCCATGCAGGCTGCCTGCTTCGCACCGGTGGACGCGGTTGGTGAGCGGGACGGTCTGGGAGCCGTGACAGCCGGCTTCCTGCGCGCCTGCCGCAAGGGCGAGCGCGGCTGCGAGATTTCCTCAGCTACTTGGGCGCGAAGCGCCGTCGCAGGCCTTTCACGATCCGTTCGCCGAGCGTGCCGAAGGGCTGGTCGGTGGTGAGGTAGGTCCACGTGGCGCCGCGGTCGAAGCGCGGATCAGCCGGAAAGCTCACCCGGCCGCTGCGGAGTTCGGCCGCCGCGAAGGCCGCCGCGATCTCCTCCCCGATGCGCTGCTCGAAGTCGGCGTAAATCTCCCGGACGCCAGTGAGGAATTCGTGAAGCGGATCGCGCCCGCCCCAGGCGACCCAATGAATACCCCCGCGAAACTCCGCGACGTTGGCCAGGTAGTCGGCCCACAGGTCGTCGATCACGGCCAGGGCGAGTTCCCGGCCGGCGGTCTCGACAGCCTGCTTCCCGGCGGCTGCGACAGACTCGCGATACTGCCGCTCTGGCAGGAGCGAGGCGATGCTCCACTCAGCCGACGTGAGCACTTCGCGGCGCAGGCTTCTGACCTCGCGGCGGTGGTGCTCGACGATCGAGTCGTATTTCCAGAGCGTCTGCCGGATCTCGATGTTCTGGCTCTCGGCGGTGCGCTGGACGCTGTCGACGTCCGGATTCGACGCGACGCCGAAGCGCACAAGCAGGTCGTCCTGGAGGCTGATGAAGAAGCGCGAGGCGCCGGGATCGCCCTGGCGGCCTGCTCGTCCGCGAAGCTGGTTGTCGATGCGCCTGGCTTCATGGCGCGTCGTGCCGATCACATAGAGACCGCCGAGTTGGAGAACCCGGTCGCGATCGCGCGGAGGGACGCCGCCAAGCCGGATGTCCGTGCCCCGCCCGGCCATGTTGGTCGAAATGGTCACGGCGCCGGGAGCGCCCGCCTGCGCGATGATCGCGGCCTCGGCTTCATCGTTGCGGGCGTTGAGGACGGAGTGCGGAACGCCGGCTTGGCGCAACCGGAGACTGAGGCGCTCGGAGTCGCCGACGCCGGCGGTGCCGACCAAAACCGGGCGGCCGGTCTGATGGACTTTGTGAATCTCCTCGACAACCGCACGGTCCCGCGCGGCTTTGTCGGCGTAGACGATGTCGGGCAGGTCCTGCCGGATGACAGGCCGATTCGGCGGGATCACGGTCACCGGCAACCGGTAGACCTTCCAGAATTCATCGGCCTGAGTGGCCGCCGTGCCGGTCATCCCGCAGATGCGCTCGTACATCGCTACCAGATTCTGCACCGTGATCGAGCCGAGAATGCGGCCCTGCGACTGGAATGCGACGCCTTCCTTGGCTTCGATGGCGGTGTGCAGCCCGGCAGGCCAGCGGCGGTTCCGCGCAATGCGGCCTTTGAACTCGTCGAGCAGCTCGACGGCGCCGTTCTTCACCACGTAGTCGACGTCGCGCCTCAGCAGGACGTGCGCGTGGAGGGCATCCTGCAGCGCCGTGAGGACTCGCAGATTCCGCTCCTCGAAGAGACTGCCGCAGCCCAGGGCGCTCTCGGCGCGAGCGATGCCGGCGTCGGTCAACTGCACATTGCGGGCGAACTCGTCGGTGCAGTAATGAACATAGGGCTGGAGTCCGCCTGCGACGGCGTCGGCGCGGGCGGCCAGCGCCGGCTCGCCGGCAGCATCTCCGGCGATGACGAGCGGGATTCGCGCCTCGTCGATCAGGATGGAGTCGGCTTCATCGAGGAGCGCGAACCCAAAGGGCCGCTGGACGAGTTCGCAGGGATCCCGGGCGAGGCCGTCCCGCAGATAGTCGAAGCCGATCTCGTTGGCCGTGGCGTAAGTGATATCGCTGGCGTAGGCGGCCCGGCGCTGGTCGGGCGATGCGGACTGCGACAGCGAGCCGGCCGTCAATCCAAACCAGCGGTAGATGCCGCCCATCCACTCCGCGTCCCGCCGGGCGAGGTAGTCGTTGGCGGTGAGGACGTGTACGCCGCGGCCGTGGAGCGCGAACCAGACCACGACGGGAACGGCGGCCAGAGTCTTTCCTTCACCCGTCTGCATCTCGGCGATGTGGCCGTTCTGCATCGCGAGCGCGCCCAAGAGTTGCACGTCGAACAGGCGCAGACCCAGAATCCGCTCGGCAGCGACGGCCGCCAGCGCGAACGTCTCGACGCAATCGGGCGCGCCGCGCTGCGCGCCGGCAAGCTGCCGGAGGCGCTCCTCGGGCAGCCCCGCGAGTTCGCCGCGCCGCCGGTTGATGGCTTGCAATTGGACCGCCGCTGCCCGGCGGTCGAGACCTGGCCACCGCGCCAGTCTGGCGAAAACCATCGGCTTCAGTCTCGCCGCAGCGCCTTCAGCTTCAACTGCCGGCTCTGTTCGGCGCTGAGGCTTCGGTCGAAGCCGGTGAGCGTCTCCTCCCAACTCCCATACATGGGATTGGGCAGCATAATCCAGCGTTCGCCGAACCAGTGCATGTACTGGGCCGCAGCTTGGTCCCGCTCGGCGCGCAGCTTGCGGGCCGGCAGGAAGTCCCCCAGGTCGTCGCCGCAGAGCAGGATCACGCGATAGTGGGCTGCCACGGCGGCGCGGCGAGTGGTCTTGTCGCCACCCCACCCCTCCCGCTCGTCGCGCAGCAGCACGGAGTCGCCCAACGCGCCGCGCGTTTCGGCCGTGACGGGGAACCCCTGGGCTTCGAGATTCGCCCTAGTTCCGGCGCCCTCCTTCGGGCCGCGGTTGGAGACGTAGAAAACAGTGACCCCCCGGGAGGCCGCCTCCTTGAGAAACTCGACGGCGCCCGGAACCGGCCGGGCTTTGCCTTCGCTGGTCCACTGCTCCCACTGCCGGGCGTCGAACCGCCCGTCGCCTTCCAGCAGGAAGCGCGCCTGCGCGGGAGAGTTGTCGAGCACGGTTTCGTCGATGTCGACGATAATGGCGGGCGGCAGCCGCTTGAACTGGCCGGTCTGCTCGAGCGCGGCGGTCCAGTGCTTCTGTTTCAGCGCCCGGGGAAGGCTCCGGCGCGCGGCGGACCATGCCTGCGTCGCGCATGCGCGGTACTCGACCGACGTTTGAGTCCAGGCGACCGCGTTGAGCGTGTCCATCGACACTTGAGCGGCGGCAGGCCAGGCGAACAGCAGCAGGATATAAATCACGGATCCCTCCGCTTCTATCTTGCAGCAAGCCTGGCCCGCCCCGGCCCGGCAGACAGAATGCGGCCCCGCGCGGCCTGGGGAGACCGGCGGGGCCGTCCTTCGGATCGAGACCGGTTACAGGCCTTTCTTCGCCATGAATACGCACAGGTCGACAACCCGGCAGCTATAGCCCCACTCGTTATCGTACCAGGAGACGACCTTGGCGAGGTTCCCGTCAAGCACCTTGGTCAACTGGCCGTCGACGATCGAACTGTGGGGGTTCCGCATCATGTCGGTGGAGACCACCGGATCTTCGGTGTAGCCCAGAATGCCATTCAGCGGGCCCTCCGCGGCGGCCTTCAGCCGGGCGTTGATCTCTTCGGCGGTGGCCGGCTTGCCGAGCACGCAGACGAGATCGACCACCGAAACGTTCGGTGTCGGAACCCGCATGGCATAGCCGTCGAGTTTGCCCTTCAATTCGGGCATGACGAGGCCGATCGCCTTGGCCGCGCCGGTCGAGGTCGGAATCATGTTGATCGCAGCGGCGCGGGCGCGGCGGAGATCCTTGTGCGGGAAATCGAGCACGTTCTGATCGTTCGTGTAGCTGTGGATGGTGGTCATCGAGCCCTTGAGAACGCCGAAGCTGTCATGCAGCACCTTGGTGAACGGAGCAAGGCAGTTGGTGGTGCAGGATGCATTGGAGACGATGTGGTGCTGCGCAGGGTCGTACTTGCCGTCGTTGACGCCGAGCACGAGCGTGATGTCCTCGTTCTTGGCCGGCGCGGAGATGATCACCTTCTTTACCGTGCCCTGCAGGTGCGCCTTCGCCAGGTTGGCGTCGGTGAACTTGCCGGTCGATTCGATGACGATCTGCGCGCCGAGGCTGGACCAATCGATCGTGGCGGGATCCTTCGACGAGAAGACCTTGAGCGCCTTGCCGTTGACAACAATCGTGTCGGCCGTGCAAGTGACGCTGGCCTCCAACGGGCCGAGCACCGAGTCGTACTTCAGCAAATGGGCCAGAGTCTTGGTGTCGGTGAGGTCGTTGGTGGCGACGAATTCGATCCCGGGGTTGTTCAGGCCCGCGCGCAGGACGTTACGTCCGATGCGCCCGAATCCATTGATCGCAACTTTAATCGGCATATGAAGGGTATCCTTTTCGAGGGTTTGAAGGCTCCACTTCAGGATACCAGAATGTCCTGTTTCGCCGTGGCGAAAGAGGAGCGCCCGGTCTGAAACCGGGCCGGCGGGCGCCGGCCTCACTGATAGAACATGACGTCGGTGCGGATCTGGCCGTTGGCCGCCAGGCACGGCCCGCACATCGCGCGGTACGCCGGTTGCAGCGTATTGACCACCCGATTCAGGGTGGTCGGATCCTCCGGCGGTTCTTCGGTGGAAAGCGCCATGCGGGGCTGGTCCCTGCGCAGCGTGGCTTGCGCTCCCGCCAGCATGCGGGCCGTGGCCCCCTTGACATCGGCTTTGATCAGCCCGACCCGCTCCAGGTGGAGTTCTTCAACCAACCGGTCAATGCTGGTCACCGGCACGGTCAGAGCGCGCGACGCGGAGCCGTGCACGATGAAGCTGTTAGCCGCATCGCCATTGCCGTTGATATAGAAGGTCAGCAGTTGTTCGCGATCCCAGATGCCCTTCCTGACCAGCACCGCCCTGCCCTCGGCAAGTTCACTGGCGAAGTTGCGCCGCAGGCACTCCGCCGCGTCCGGCGACGGTTCCACGGCCACTACCTTGCCCGCGCCCGATCTCAATGCGTGCCGCAGGAAGGCGCCGACATGGGCTCCGCAGTCGATGATCGTCTCGCCCGGCGTCACCGTTCCGTAGATCTCACGCCTCTGCTGGGCAATCAGAACCGCCAGCGTTTCGCGCGAGCCTTTCGGAATCCAGTAGTCGCCGTCGGGCGTGGCCCATTGCTCCAGCGAGCCGTCGGCTGCAAGCAACTTCATTCCGCGGCTGATCTCACCCTGAAAGCGCTCCTGTTTCGCGACGACGCCGAAGTCCTGGTAGGCCTGCCACCTGCTGCAGAAGTCGCTGCGGACTTGCAAGCCTGGATAAATCAGCAACATAGCTTGCGGGTGAACGGAAAGAACCCCGCCCGTCACGCAGCAGAAGCCCACCAGCCACCAGAACGCGATTCTCCACCGGCCGCGCTGTTTCATCAGGCTAGCAATCGGACGTCGCGGGTGATTACTTTACTTGTCAGATAGATAACCTGCGCCGGGATTCGCGGATCCACACCCCGTGGGAACTCCGCGCAGACACCCTGTCCGCCCGCGAGTATCTCGATCTGCCCAGCCGGAATACGCTGTTCAGGCGGCCGCGAAGCGGCGATCGACGGTTGCGGCGCGCCGGACGCGGCGGCTACACTGGGAGAGGTTCCGCCTTCGTCGGGGCGTGGCTCAGCCTGGTTAGAGCGCCTGGTTCGGGACCAGGAGGTCGGTGGTTCAAATCCACTCGCCCCGACCAAATCCCCGGCTTTACGTTATGAATGACCTGGAGCCGCGAGGCAGAACCCCTTGCTCAAACCAGAGGGCCGGAAGCGGCCGGGCCAGTAACTCAGGTAACTTTGCGGGCCGCTTGCAAGGTAGGCTGAAACTTCGCCCTTTTCGCGCATCGAACAGACCCGCCAGACAGATCGTCCCTTTCCACACAACCTCAATTTAGTTGTAGTATTGTGTCATGGGGCATTCTCGCAAGGATGCGCTTCAGCACCTCTTCGAGACTGCCGAGGCGCAGCAGGGCTTCTTCACAACCAAGCAGGCCAAGGCTGCGGGGTTCGCAGAAAACACTCATCCCTACCACGTTCAGGCAGGGAACTGGATCCGTGAGCACCGCGGCATTTACCGCCTCGCCCGATTCCCTCAGACGGACCATCCTGACCTCGCAATCTGGTCGCTCTGGTCCCAGAACCGAAAAGAGGTGACCGAGGGAATCTACAGCCATCAGACGGCCCTCAGCCTCCATGAGCTCTCCGACGTCAACCCGGCGAAGCTGCATATGACCGTTCCACCACGATTCCGCAGGAACAGTGTGATCCCGAGTATCCTCATTCTGCATCGCGGCATTGTGCCGCCCCCGGACATCCAAACCGCGCAGGGATTCCAGTTCACACGGCCGCTTCGAACGATCGTGGATGTGGTGGAGGCCGGGGCCGTAGAACGCGCCTTCGTACGGCAAGCCGTTCGGCAGGCGCTCGATAGAGGGTTGATTAAGCGCTCAGATCTGAGCAAGGCCGATCTCAGCGATCCTGTGAAGAAGCTATTCGAGGAAGTTCAGCGGGGAGTGGCCTAGATGCCGGGCCCAAACCCGTACGCTACTGCCGGCGCCTTTAGAAGGGCGCTCGAAGACCGCGTCAAGCGAATCGCGCATGAAGAAAAAGTCGACGTGAACCGTTTGCGACGTCAGGTCGCATTTGATCGCCTGTTGGCGAGGCTGTTCCTGCCGGACCAGACCTCTTGGGTACTAAAGGGCGGTTACGCTCTGGAACTGCTGTTTGACACGGCGCGCGCGACGATCGACATCGATCTCACACTCCCCGGGCTCGTCGCCACCAGCGGGCAAGCGAACGATGTCATTCACGAAATGCTTCAAAAAACCGCCGGAGCGGCGCTCGATGATTGGTTCGAATTCGCGATCGCGGCGCCGATCATGGACTTCGACGCCGCGCCATATGGTGGCGCGAGGTTTCCGGTTGAAACGAGAATGGATGCCCGAATCTTTGCTCGATTCCATCTGGACGTCGGGGTCGGCGACGTCGTCATTCAGCCTGTGGACGTGGTAGAGTGCAGAGACTGGCTGGCCTTTGCCGGAATCACGCGGCCCTCAGTGCGGATGATTCCCCTGGAACAGCAGTTCGCAGAAAAGTTCCACGCATACACGCTGCCGAGAAGCACTCCCAACAGCCGCGTCAAGGATTTGGTTGACCTTGCGCTGCTCGTGCATGCTGGCAAGTTGAAGCTCGCAAGAGTCAGCTCGGCAATCGACGCCACCTTCGCAGGACGGGGAACTCACCCTGTTCCTCGGCGACTTGACGCGCCTCCCGCGGAGTAGCTCGTTCAGTTTGCGGAATTGTCGGAAAGTTGTCTGGATGGCGCCAGCATGAGCGCCAGCTTCGAGACGGTCCGAGCATTCCACGATGCCCTTGCGGAATCGGAGCGGCAGGCGGCCCTGGACCGGATGTCTAGATCGGCCTTGGAGTTGGGGTTGTATGACCGAAATGAGATGTCCAAAGGTGGTTACGACGAGTAGCACGGCTTGAAGACTCGTCTCGCGCTTAACTTGGTATCGCATTCGAGCTCGATATCACTAGCCCGTTGTTTCACGCGCACGCACCGGATCTTTTGATCTGGCCGCGCTAATCAGGCGGTGATCGCCACCTTCCAGAGGAGGCGGACACCCGTGCCTGCCAGAGTGCCTGTTACCCTCACGTTTGATTTCTTCGTAGACGACATAAAATGGCAGCTATGGCTGGCGTTCGTCCTTCGCCTGAACCTGCCCGCCGACACGCCGGACCTACCGCAGGCTGGCCAGGAGATCGCGCGTTTTTTCACCCTGTTTTCGTGTCGGGTGCGTATTCCAGCGAAGCCGATCAGTGATTTCAATCTGATGGCGACCGACCATTCGCCCCCTTCGCCATCGCTCAGCCGCTCGGAACGGCGGATGTCTCCCGCCGATCATTTTTTCCCGAACCGCCGCCGGATCCGCATACGTCATTGAGGAGCGATCCCGCTCTATCTCGGAGGACGAGGCATGCCCGCGGCGGCGGCTCTGCTATGCTGCGGGCATGCCTGTTGGTCAGGATGAGCGCCGCCCGATCACCCAGCTATTGCTGCGCTGGTCGACGGGCGACGCTGAGGCGTTCGATGAACTGGTGCCGCTGGTCTATGACGAGTTGCGCCTGATCGCGGACCGGCAACTCCGGCGCGAGGCCCCCGGCCATACGCTGCCTGGAACTGCCATTGTCCACGAAGCGTATCTCCGGCTCATCGACCAGAAACAGGCGCAGTGGAAGGACCGGGCGCACTTTTTCGGCGTCGCCGCCCGGCTGGTACGACAGATTCTGGTGGATCATGCCCGCGCCAAGAAGGCCGAAAAGCGCGGCAGCGGCCAGATCGCCGTTTCGCTCGACGAGGCGCAGGTGGCCGCTCCCACGGTGGACCTGCTCGAGCTCGACGGCGCGTTGATGGAGTTGAGCAAGGTGGACGAGATGCAGACCCGGATCGTTGAACTGCGCTTCTTCAGCGGGATGACGGTCGAGGAGACCGCCGCCTGCATGGGCCTGGAGCCGCACGTCGTCAAACACGAGTGGTCCATGGCGCGCGCCTGGCTCTACCGCTATCTCAAGCGAGGCTAAGCCGCGATGGGGGTCTCCAGGGACAAGCTGAAGGAGCTTTGGGGGGAGTGTCAGACGCGCGACCCCGCCCGCCGCATTCAGTTCGCCGCGGAGCTGTGCGCCGGCGACGCTGAACTGCATGCCGAGTTGACATCGCTCATCGAGGCCGACTCGGCAGCGGCCGGCTGGCTCGAGCTGCCGGCCCTGGCGCACCTGCGCGGCCGCCTCGGAGCCTTCCAGCCCGTCCGCGAGCTCGGCTC
>WBZO01005641.1_pt1 | contig 12612 bp, 13 predicted proteins | sample 5204261 | NCBI WGS metagenome assembly WBZO01 (sample SAMN12412400, study PRJNA552823) | activated sludge metagenome | isolation source: activated sludge from anammox sidestream of wastewater treatment plant... | place: USA: North Carolina | collected 2017-09 | reverse complement strand
CCGAGGTGTTCGACGAGGCCGACGCGGCCGTGCTGGACGCGATCGGCCGAATCGTGAGCACCGCACGCGCGCACGGCATCACCTCGTCGCTGTGCGGTCAGCGCCCGTCGACCGATCCGGCGTTCGAGCCGCACCCCTACTCGGCGATGGACCAGCGGTCGAAGTACCAGACGGCGCGCAATCTCATCGGCCGCGTGCTCGCCGGGATGCGCCGCTCGCTGCACGAGCTGCCGTCGGAGATCCGTCCGACCGCCGAACGGATCCTCGCGCACGAGCCCCAGATCCTCGCGCGCTTCGAGCCGCTCCTCACCCAGCGCATCGACTCGATGCAGATCCGGTATCACGGCGATCTCCACCTCGGCCGCGCGCTGTTCACGGGCAGGGACTACGTCATCGTCGGCGTCGGCGGCGGACGCGACCGCCGGCTCTCGGAGCGGCGCCGCAAGGCGAGCGCCCTGCGCGACGTGGCCGGCATGTTGCGATCGTTCCACTACGCGGCGGCGACGTCGCTCAAGGCGCTGCGACCGGAGGACCAGGGGCGCGCCGAGCCCTGGGGATGGACGTGGCAGCGCTGGGCCGCGGCGGCGTTCGTGCGCGGCTACCTCGATCGCGTCGAGGGCGCACCCTTCCTGCCGAAGACCCCCGCGCTCCTCTCGATGTTGCTCGAGACCGCGATGATCGAGAAGGCGTTCTACGAGCTGCGGAACGAGCTCCGCCGGCGCCCCGAGATGGCGTGGATCCCGCTGCAGGGGATCGTGCGTCTGATGAACCTGGACCGCGCCTGACGCTTCGCAGTCAGGCGCGAACAGGGGAATGTAGAACAGGGCACAGGAAACCGGGCGCGACGGGCCCGGCGCGTGGGGCCCGCCCGGCTCCCGGTCCCCTGCTCTGCATTCCCCTGTTTGTCCGCGCGCTTCGTCAGAAGAGCGCGGATAGGTTCAGCCCGAGGATGTACGCCCTCGCGTTGCCGACCTCCTGGCCGGCGAGCGTGTACTCGTCGTACGAGAACTGCATCACGTCGGCCGACCCGCCGAGCTTCAGCCCGGAGAAGATGCCGAGCACGCGGCCGGTGCCGCCGCCGAGCTTGGGCGCCGGCTGGAGCGCGTAGGTGACGCGCAGGCCGAGGCCGACGCTCGTGAACGGCGAGAGCTCGCGGTCTCCGGTCCAGTACTGGCCCTTCGGTCCGAGCGGCGGGTCGCCGCCGGTGTAGTCGTCGCTCCAGAAGAGCGCGCCGCTCTGCCGGTAGTAGCGGCCGCGCGCGGCGACGCGGAAGCCCTCGAACAGGTACTTCTCCGCCTCGACCTCGCCGGTGCCGCTCGTGATGTCCCATGTGTCGCGATAGGCGCGTCCGGTGACGCGGAGCGCGAGCTTGAGCGGACGGACGAAGAAGTTCGCGCGCAGGGCGACCGCCTGACGTGCGCGGTTCTCGGGATGGTGCTCCTGCGCCTTGAGACCCTGGGCGACGATCACGCTGCGGTACGGGTTCGACTGGAACCCGTCGAGGAGCTGCGCGGTGTAGACGAGCTGGGTCGCGAACGTGGGGAGCCAGGCCTGCGTCCACGTCGCCTGGAAGCCGTCGATGCCGAGCGTGTGACGCGTGCGGAGCGGATCGGATCCAGAGAAGCACCCGCTCGAGTCCTCGAGCGCGCGGAAGCGCGGCGGGCGATCGTTGACGGCCTGCACGCGGTCGCAGACGAGATCGAAGTTGCGCGCATAGGAGATCTCGAACTGCGTGTTGTGCTCGTACGCCTCGGTCCGCGCGGCGAGGAAGATCGAATGGGACTTGTAGTCGTTCTCCGTCCCGTACGTGTACGAGGCGGTGTAGGTCACGTCGCCCTTGCGCAGGCTGAAGCCTCCGCTCGGCGAGTGGCGGAGGTCGTGCACGGACGCCGTCGTGATCACGTCGACGCCGGGATTGACGGACTGGTACGCGGGACCGGCCTTGGTCGCGACGCTCGCGCCGGAGACGATGTCCGCCTCGTAGCCGCCGCGCACGGTCACCCACTCCGCCGGGTTGACCGCCACGTTCACGCCGGGCGTGTAGACCGTCATGTTCGAGCGCGTCGGCGACTCGTGATACAGCGTGTGCGCGGTGTCGACCTGGACGACCTGCGCGCGCGCACGCGTCGCCACGAGGCTGCTCGCGAGCGCGAGGCCGAACGCGACCGACGCGACGAAGAAGCGACGGGACGAGCGCATCAGTTGCAGCCGCAACCTCCGCCCGCGACGCCGCCGCCGCCGTAGGACCCTTCCCGGTTGTCGATCGCGTGCCTCAGCTGCGCGTTCGCCTGCGGATCTCCCTCGAACTGCATGATCGGATCCGCGAGCACCGCGCGCTGCTGCGGCTTGACCGTGACGCAGCCGGCCGAGGCGACGAGGAGAGGAACGCAGACGATCGCGGTGGTGAGCTTCATCCCATGCCTCCTCAGAAGTACACGCCGAACCCGCCCGAGTAGGTCTGGGCGTTCTTGAAGCTGTCTGCGTCGAAGAGCGAGAGGTTGGTCACCTCGAGACGCACGAGGATGCGACCGCGGAGCGCCATCAGGATGCCGCCTCCGGCGCGGGCGAGGTAGAGGTCTTCGCGCTTCAGGACGAACGAGTCGGCGTTCGGACGGACGCTGAGCCCGCCGCCGCCGATGCCGAGGAACGGGCAGATCGGCCAGCTCGGCGCGAAGTTCACCGTCACGCCGCCGCCGTAGAGGTACTGCGCGCCGTCTGCGGTCAGCGCGGCTCCGCCGAAGCCGTCGAGCGTCACGGTGCGGTGCACGACGATGGAGGGGCGAGCCTCGAGGTAGCCGAACGCGCGCGTCGTGCCGTCCTGGATCGGGATCGAGAGGATCCCGCCCACGATCGCGAGCCCTCCCGTCGCGCCCTCGAGCGGCGGCGACGCGAAGATGCCGGGGCGCGACGGTGCCTCGGGCTCGCCCGGGTTGACCGCGAACACCTGCATCTCGTCGCCGAGCGCGTACGCCGAGCGGCCGTCGGGGAGGATGACCCGGAGCCAGAACCCGGTGCCGGGGCGGCCGTCGATGGCCAGCGTCTCGCCGCGGTGCGCGGTGTAGATGACGCGATACGAGACGCCGGGGCCCGATCGGATGTCGGCGGCGTCGACGACCACCCGCGCGAAGGCTTCGGGTGACTCGGCGAACGCCGCCCTCGGCGCCACGACGAGCAGCACGAGCACGAGGAGGAGGACGACGCGCTTCATCGGCGCGCCCATTCCCGCAGCACCTCGACCACGGGATCGTCCTTCGCGAAGATCGCACGCGGGTGGTTCGCTCCGGTGGGACGGAGGTAGATGGGGGCGGTCGCGACGTCACGGCTCATGACGAGGGACGCCGCTTGGAGGTTCCCCTGCGCCGGGCTGCCGGCGCCGAGCTGCGCGCGGCTGATCGGGTGATCGCCTGCGCACTCGATGGGCGCGTGGTTCGCGATCGCCATGCCGCTGACGGCCGACGAGTTGAAGTGGCAGCCGTTCGCAGGGTCGCCCGCGGCCGGATCGCCGGGGCCGCACTTCTTGGCGAACAGGAGCTCGGGCTCGACCCGGCAGAAGAAGAAGTCGGCGTCGAACTGCTCGTCGGGGACGACGAAGTTGGGGCCCGGATCGACGGTCGTACACGCGGTCGTCGCGAGCGCGACCGCGAGCGAAGCCGACGAGAAAAGGCCGCGCAGTCCGTCCTCTCGCACGGCTGGCAACATAAACGGTCGGGTTCCTCGGGGTCCATATCGATGCGGCGCGTGGCCCGCGGACCACGGCGTGCGGCTGGCCGAACCCGTCCTCGATGCCGCTGCGACCCTCCCGAGACGTCGGATTGTCGAGAAACCCTTTCGTTCGTCGATTCGCGGACCTGCGCCCCAACCTGGAACGTTCCGTGCGAAGGGGCTGACGCGGTTTGCGCTTGATTCGTCGGACGCGACCCCGATACAAAGTTTTCCCCCGACCCGAGGAGTGTCGTAGCTTATCTTACATGTAGGGTGCAGCTGGCCCGACTGCCGCGCAAGCCTCGGAGAACGAAACGGAATGAAGCTGACCCCCTGGTACCTCGCAGCGCTCGCCCCCATCGCCATCGCCGGCTGCTCGGGCGCGCTCATGGGCCACGTCGCCGTCCTGGCTGTCACGATCGGCATCTTCGTCGGAACGCTCTCGCTCGGCCGAGCTCATGCGTCCGGCTCGTCGCCCGAGAACGTCACGGCGCAGGTGCACGCTCCGGTCGACAAGACCGTCTGATGTTCATCGGCCGAGCCCGTCACGCGGCCGCGAGCGCGAGCGTCCTGTTCGCTTGTCTCGCGCTCGTCGCGTGCTCCGGCTCGTCGCGGCGCGCGAGCAGCCCGCCTTCGCAGGATCAGCCCGCACCGCATCGCAGCGCGACCCCGCGCTCGCCCGGCCCGGGCGCGCATCCGAGCACGAAGCCGACCCCACGGCCGGCGCCCTCGCCCGCGCCGTCACCGAGCACGGCGCCGACCTACGGCCCGGCGCCCTCGCCGAACCCGCTGCCGCCGCCTCCTCCTCCGCCGCCCCAAGGCTGAGACGTAGCCGAGCGAAATCGCGTATGGTGCGAACGGCATGTCCCGTGGCGCGCGCGATCGGCTCAAGGCGCTCGACGAGTTCACGCTCGCCGATCTCGAGTCGGTCCGTCTCGTCCTTCGCGGCGACTCGGTCATCGACTGGCATCGCCTGAACTTCAAGGACGAGGACGAGGTCCGCGAGTTCGTCATGGCGCAGGAGTTCCACCCGGACGAGCCGGGGGACCGCGCGCGGATGAACGCGATCAAGGCGGAGGCGATCAGCTATCTCCGCCGTCACTTCGAGTACCCGATCCCGAAGCCGGTGGAGCAGGCGTCGATCGAGGAGCTCTTCGCCCTCGCCGGAAGCCGCGGCCACCGCCAGACCTGCGCGTGCACGATCCTCAAGTGCATGCACATCATCCATCACCTCGACGGACGCGAGCTGCTCTTCATGCTCCCGATGTCCGACCAGGAGATCTTCCACCTCGTCGAGGAGAAGGTCTACCGCGTGATCGGCAGCATGCTCGCCGAGGGCTTCCCGATCACCGAGTTCGTCGGCGGGCGGAAGAACAAGGACTCGCTCTACACGAAGCTCCTATCGAAGCGCGAGGCGGTCTCCGCGCAGATCTACGACAAGCTCCGGTTTCGGGTGGTCACGCGCGAGCGCGACGACATCTTCCCGATCATCCAATACCTGACGAAGAAGCTCTTCCCGTTCAACTACGTGATCCCGGGACAGAGCATCAACTCGATCTTCAACTTCAAGCGTTACTGCCAAACGACCGAGCATCTGAAGGATTACCTCTCTTCGATGCAGGCCGGCGCCGACGAGGACTACACGCCGAGCGACAACGTCTTCTCGGCCGACAACTACCGGGTCATCCACTACGTGGTCGACATGCCGGTCCGCCTCCCGCGCAAGCTCCTCGAGCGCGCGCCGTCGAGCGCCTGGTCGCTCGGGCCGGTGGTCTTCGTGATCTGCGAGTTCCAGATCATCGACCGCGAGACCGAAGCCGCGAACGAGCAGGGTGAGGCGTCGCATGCAAAGTACAAGGATCGCCAGAAGAAGGCGGTCATGCGCCGGCTCCAGCTCGGGATGCGCGAGATGAAGACGGCCGCGACGGCGGCTGCGGTCTCGCGGCCGGAGCCGCCCCCCCGAGCACCCGGGAGAGCAGCACCCCCAAGGAGGGCTCGAAGGAGGGCCCCAAGGAGGGCGCGCGCGAGTCGAAGCGCCGCGAACGAGGTCCGGGCAGCCGTCGATCGGGCTGATACACTCGGAGCGTGAGGCTGCGTTCGCGGTGGGTGGCGCTCGCGGGGATCGTGTCGTGCGGCGGTGCCGACCCGGCGGACGCCGACGGTGCGCTTCCCCTCCCCGAGCGAGCGCTCGACGCCGCGACGGCGGACGTCGTGGACGCCGAGGCGCTCGAGCCGCCGGCGGATGCGGGGACGGTCGACGCGAAGCCGGACGCTCCGAAATCGGTCGGCTGCAACGGCGCCGTCGATTGCGAGCGCGTGGTGTTCACGACGACGAAGGAGTATCCGGGGACGTTCGGCGGGATCGCCGAGGCCGATCAGCGCTGCCAGGCGCACGCCGGCGCGAGCCAGAACCCGCGGGTCAAGGGCCGGAAGTTCGTCGCGTGGATCTCGACGCCGAACGACGCCGCGTCCGATCGCCTCGTCCACGGGACGCAGGCCTATGTCCGTCCCGACGGCGCGATGGTGGCGAAGAGCTTCGCCGACCTCGTCGACGGAGCGCTGGCCGTCCCTCTGTCGCTGAACGAGGACGGCGCGCCTCCCGGGGGCTCGAACCGCGTGTGGACCGGCACGACGGCGGCGGGCGCGAGCGGCGCCCAGGGCTGCGGTGGATGGACGGACGCGGCCCTGAAGGGTCTCCGCGGCGGCCTCGCGCAGGCCGGCCCGGGGTGGACCGCCACCGGCAACGACGCGTGCACGCAGACCGGGCATCTCTACTGCATCGAGCAGTGAGCGCGCGCGGCTCAGTCGGGCGCGAACGCGAACCGCTTGATGACCGGCATGAAGAACAGCACCAACGCCAGGAACACGGCGGCGCCGGTGATGGCGAGCCCGATGGCGTACATGCGCGGATCGTGGGCCGCGAGCGCGCGTTCATAGAGCGCAACGTCGGGGGAGCGCCTCCGGCGGAGCGACGCGAGATCCTGGCGCAGCTCGACCTGCCGCAGCAGCACGCGCACGGCATAGCGCGGCGCCTCCCAGAGCTTCTCCGGGACGGGCGGATAGTTCGCGATGCGGATCGCGGCCTGCTCCTGGGGCGTCGGCGGCGTGGGCGGCGGCGGCGCCGGGGCGGCCTCGCCGAGATCGGGGCTCGACGGGGCGGCCGGGAAGCGTCCGCTGCTGCTCGCTGGCGGCGGCGCGAGGCGCGGCTCGGACGGCAGCGGCTGCGGGGCGGCGGGCGCAGCCACGTGCCGGCCGGAGCTCGGCGCGGCGGCCGGACCCGGAGCGGAAGGTGCCGCCGGCGGAGGGGCGGCCTGGAGGTCCGGCACCGGAGCGGCGGCCGGCTTCGCGTCGGGCATGTCGAGCTCGAGGGGGCCGCCGGCGTCCCCGTCACCGAACAGATCGTCGTCGAGCGTGACGCCCTTTCCGCTCTCGTAGGGCATGCCCGCGTGGCTCGCGGCGGCGCCCACGCTGCTGCCCGCCACGAGGGAGAGCTCGCCATGGTCGTCGTCGTCGAAGTCCGTGTTGAGCGTCCGCCCCGAGATGGCCGCGATCGACGGGTGATCCGCCGCGAGCTTGCCGCAGCTCGGACACGGGGCCGTCGACTGCGCGACCTGGGCCTTGCAGAACGGGCAGACGGACATTCGCGCTCCCGAGCATACGACAAATGGCGGTTTTGCGCGCATTTCCGTGCCGACTCGACTACGTTGACCCGCATGCGGCTCTACGCTTCGAAGGCCCCCGCCATCGCCACGGAGGTGGTCCGCGCGCTCCTCTCGAACAAGGACATCGAGGTCGAGGACGCCGGCGCGCAGGGCGAGGTGGTCAAGGACGTCGAGTCCGTCCTCAAGAGCTATCTCGACACGGAGCGCGTGGTCGACGAGAAGACGCGCGAGCTCCTCCAGCGAACGAACCGCGGCCAGGGCGAGTTCGGCAAGGTCCGCCAGCAGGTCGCCGAGCACCACGGCATCAAGGTCGGTGACGAGACGCTCGACTACCTGCTCGACCAGGTCGTCTCGATGCTGATGCACTCGCATCACGTCGAGGAGGTGTTCGCCGAGGACGTCGAGCTCCGCCGGCGCATGGCGCCGATCTTCAAGAAGCACATGGGCGTGGACTCGGACATCGATACCGAGGTCCGCGCGCAGCTGAAGCACGTGAAAGAGGGCACCGCGCAGTGGGACATCGAATACGCGCGCGTGCTCGAGACGGTGAGAAGGCGGCGCGGCGTCGGCTGAGCCGCCCCGCCGGCCCGTCTCCGGGGGACGGACGAGGTGAGACCATGCGCAGCATGACGGGATTCGGCGTCGGCGAGGCGCCGCTGGCCACGGGAGAGGGCGCCTCCTCCGGGAGGCTCACGGTGGAGATCCGCGCGGTCAACCATCGGTTCCTCGATCTGCGCGTCCGCGTCCCGAGCCAGCTGCCGGATCTGATGAGCGCCGTGGAGACGATCGCGCGCGAGCGCTTGTCGCGCGGTCGGTTCGACATCTCGGTGCGCGTGGACGGTGCGTCGCTCGGCGCGACCTCGATCGATCGCGACCGCGCGACGGGCATCTTCCGGTCGCTGCTCGAGCTGCGTGACGAGCTCGCCCCGAACGAGACGGTGCCCTTCTCGATGCTCGCGTCGGTGCCCGACCTGTTCGTGCCGTGCCTCGAGCGCGAGCTCGACGTGCTGCGCGCGGCGCTCGCCGTCGCGTTCGACGCCGCCCTCAAGTCGCTCGACGCCATGCGGCTGCGCGAGGGGCTCGCGCTGGGCGACGACCTCGTGCGCCGCCTGGGGACGATCCGCAAGCTCTCGCACGCGGTCGGCGAGCGCTCCCCGCAGACGCTCGAGGCGTACAAGAAGCGGCTGAAGGAGCGCGCGGAGAAGCTCCGGCTCGCCTCGGACGTGGAGATCGACGCCGGGCGGCTCGAGCAGGAGGTCGCGCTGTTCGCCGATCGCATCGACGTGGCCGAGGAGCTCACCAGGCTCGAGAGCCACGTCACGCACTTCGAGTCGATGCTCGCGGGGGCGGAGGCGGTCGGCCGGCGCCTGGACTTCCTCCTCCAGGAGATGGCGCGCGAGGCCAACACCATCGGCTCGAAGAGCCAGGACGTGGCGATCGCGCACGCCGTCGTCGAGCTGAAGGCGGAGATCGAGCGGATGCGCGAGCAGGTGCAGAACGTCGAGTGACGCGTCGGCGGTTGCGCTAACATCGCGTCCGTGGTCTCCGGAACACCGTACCGAGCGGCCGATCCGTTCCTGCTCCTGATCCTCTCGTCGCCGAGCGGCGCCGGAAAGACCACGCTCACGCGCAAGCTCCGCGAGAAGTTCCCCACCCTGCGCTTCAGCGTCTCGCACACGACCCGGAAGCCGCGGGCGAACGAGCAGGACGGCAAGGACTACCACTTCGTGGATCGGGCGCAGTTCGACGAGCTCGTCGAGCGCGACGCGTTCCTCGAATGGGCGCACGTGCACGACAACTGCTACGGCACGTCGCTCGCGGAGATCGATCGCGCGAAGGCCGAGCCTGGCTGCTCGGGGATCATCTTCGACATCGACTACCAGGGCGCGCGCCAGATCCGGGCAAAGGCGCCCGACGCGGTGAGCGTGTTCATCCTGCCGCCGTCGATGCACGAGCTCGAGCGCCGCCTCCGCGGGCGCGCGAGCGAGAGCGAAGAGGTGGTGCGCAGGCGCTTCGCCGTCGCCCACGTCGAGATCGAGCACTACGGCTTCTTCGACTACCTCGTCGTCAACGACGACGTGGAGACCGCGTTCGCGCACCTGCAGGGGATCGTGCTCGCGGAGCGGTCGCGCCGGATGCGGCGCGCCGAGCTCGCCGAGCGTCTCCTCCGGCAGGGCAAGCTCTGAGGGCGTTCAGGCCGCGACGGGATCGGTGAACGCGCGCGCGAGCGCCAGCGGCGTCGATCCGAACTGGGCCGCGAAGGCCCGGTGGAAGTAGGCGGGATCGTCGAAGCCCACCTTCTTCGCGACGTCGCGCACCGGCAGCTCGGGCTGGGTCGCGAGCAGGATGGCAGCCTCCTTCAGGCGCACGAGGCGCCGATAGCGGGTCGGCGTGACGCCGTAGCGGGCGGCGAACTTGCGGGCGAACGTCTCCTCGTGAACGCCGGCGATCTCCGCGAAGTGCCGCATGTAGAGCGGCCGGTCGAAGTGGCGAACGATCTCGAGGCGCGCGCGCTCGACGCGATCGATCTCCGCGAGCTCGCCGTGCCGCTCGACGAAGGCGCGCACCTCGGCCTCGACGTCCTCGCCCGCGATCGGCTCCCGGCGATCGACCGACGATGCGATCGACTCGGCGAGCTCGACGAGCCGTCCGTCCTCGAGGTCGTCTCGACCCGGGAAGCGAACGACGCGCTCGGTCGAGGTCCAGCGCTCGAGCGCGTCGGTGCGCACGAAGAGCCCGATCTCGCGTCCGGGGACCTCGTCGTACGGGACCCAGCGCGTCGAGTACGGCTCTCCGAGGCCGAACACCGAGATGCGCCCGCGCTCGTAGCGAGAGGATCCGCGATGCGGCGTCTCGACGATGCGCGTCCCCGAGAGCACGACGCCGATCTCGAGGCCGAACGCCTGGGAGGTCGCCGCTGGGGAAGGACGCTCGAACGCGTAGGACCAGCCCCACACGGATCGTGTCAGCCGCACGCGCTCGAAATGGTTCGTTCGTCGTTCGGAGGTCATGGACAAACCCGACGAGCAGCGTGCGTGCCACGCGCAAGAGCGCGGAATTCCGTGCATGACGCATGGATCGCGCGCGGGTCGTGGGGAACGAACGATGCCCCCACCGGCGCTGGATCGCGCTTCCCACGATCGGCGCCCCGACCTGCGCCGGATCGCCGGAAAATGCAGTGATTCTCGGCGGCACGACCGTTGCACACATTGTGCGCATGGTCCGATCCGGTCTCGCGCTCCTCGTCGCCGCCTCCGCCGTCCTCGCCGTCGCGTGCACCAGCGCGGTGGAGGACGACCCGGCGCCCTCCGAGGAGGAGGTCGTCGCGGGCGGCATCCGCGCGCGATCGACCGACGCCTGCACGGCCACCTTCGTCTTCCTCCAGAAGGACGCCTACAAGTCGACGGCCGGACGCTCGAGCGATCTCTGGCCGCCGCACACCACCACCGTCCTCGACGTGACGTGCCAGACGTCGCGCGGCGCGCAGCACATGGCGCCGTTCAAGGAGAACTACGGCACGAAGCCGGGCGCGAAGGACGCCGAGGGCAACGAGATCCTCGTGAAGATCGACATGGACCCGAGCATCGTCACGGTGAACGCGCCGTGGGGAGAGATGAAGAAGCTCGTCGCGAGCTACCAGGCATGCGGCTGCGACGAGACGCAGTTCCTCGGCCTCGACACGATCGACGCGGCCGGCAAGGGGCTGCTCGAGAAGCTCGCGCCGATCCTCGAGTGCCCGGCAGGAAAGGACGCCCTCCTCCTCGCGCTGAAGGAGAAGCGCTTCGAGGACGCGAAGCGCATGGCCTCGGAGTGTCGGATCAAGGACGGCGTCACGCCTGCGCAGCTCGAGCAGGCCGTGGCCGAGGTCGACGCCGAGGTGAAGAAGACCTTCGCCGAGCACCACGTCTGCAACAACAACGCGCTCCTCCAGATGGACCTGTTCGCGCGCTTCCGCGATCACAAGGACGCGGCCGCGTGCGACAGCCACGATCGCGCGCTCTGCTACGGCCCGAAGCTGTTCTTCAATCCGAAGAAGGAAGTGCGGTAAGTCCGCGACTTGTTGGGACGCAAACGATGGCCCCTTGCGGGCCGTCGACGCGCGCCCGTAGCATGCCGAGGATGACACCCTTCGCCCGGCTCGCCGCCGGCGCGATCGTCGTCCTGGCACTGGGTCATGGGGGGACGGTACGCGCCGAGAACAGCTACACGAAGCTCGTCCCGCAGGTGACGACCACCAGGCTCGACAACGGCCTCGAGGTGGTCCTCTCGCCCAATCCTCGCGCGGCGCGCGTCGCGGTCGCCGTGGTCCACCCCCTCGGCACGGTCGACGAGCCGCGTCGTGGCGTGTGGAACCTGTTCGGCGCGCTCGCCTGGGACCACGTCGGCACGCGCCGCATGCCGGTCACCGAGGTGCGCCGAGCGCGCGCGGAGGACAGTGTCAACGCGTGGTCGGGCACCGGATCGGACCAACAGACGACCTTCGTCACCGCGCCGTCCACCCACCTCGCGCGGGCGATCTGGCAGGCGAGCGAGCCGATGGCGTCGCTCTTCGACGCGGTCGACGAGAGGAGCTACGCCTGGGCGCGGACGGCGACGATCAAGGCGCTCCGCCAGCGGACGGAGAACGAGACCGCATACCGCGCGATCTCCGCGGCGGTCTACCCTCCGGGCAGCGCGTACCATCGCACGGCCGTCGTCGAGGAGGAGCTCGGCAGCCTCTCGCTCGAGGAGGCGCGTCGCATCCACCGCGCGTGCATCGTCCCGAACGGCGCGACGGTGATCGTCACCGGGAACTTCGAGCCGGCGCGGGCGGAGGAGCTCGTGAAGAAGTACTTCGGTCCGATCCCGTCGAGCGGCGTTGCGCAGCCGTGCCGGGCCGCGCGGCCGGCGTCCCGCCCGCAGGTGCGCGCGGCGGAGCTCGTGTTCGAGAGCAGCGGCAGGTCCATGATCGAGATCGCGTGGCCCACCGCCGCCTCCGGCGAGCGCGACGATGCCGCACTCGACATCGCGGCGGCCGCCATGCGCGAGCGACTGGACGACCGCCTCGTCGACAGCCTGCGCCTCGCGCGCTCGGTGTTCGTCCGGCAGGCTTCGGCCGCGAGCGGGTCGATGTTCTTCGTGCAGGCGGTCCCGAACGAAGGTCGATCGGTCAGCGAGGTGCGACGCGCCCTCGAGGAGGAGCTCGCTCGGATCACGACGTATGGGTTCGGAAGCGACGAGGTGACGGCCGCCCGGAGCCGGATGCTCG
>WBZO01004133.1_pt2 | contig 12612 bp, 11 predicted proteins | sample 5204261 | NCBI WGS metagenome assembly WBZO01 (sample SAMN12412400, study PRJNA552823) | activated sludge metagenome | isolation source: activated sludge from anammox sidestream of wastewater treatment plant... | place: USA: North Carolina | collected 2017-09 | reverse complement strand
GGCTATGAAAAGAAAGTAAAAAAAGCAGTTACAGGTGTATTAAGCAACGCACCGGTATTTTATCCTGAATAAAAAAGAAAAACCGGATATCTCTCGCTGTACCCTTCAACCGACAGCTGCATTGAAACCCCATATACTTACAGCAATCGCTTCATTCAACAAAGGCTTAAATCAAACCTTTGCGCCGTAAAATACTTTTAGTTCGTAAATACCATCGGCGCAAAGCTTCGTTTAAGCCTTATATGTTAGCTACCGTTTTGTTTTTATCGTTTAGTGTGTCATCATTTCGTTGGTGACGTTTTATTTTGAACAACTGTCCAGGTGACAAGAACCAAGGCTATCAACTCCACAACTGTTCGCATTATATGAAATGACCACCATTTATCACGCAGTTCTGTCCAATCCTGCGGCAGCATGTTTTCTGTCCATTTAAGCATATCTGTTTGAATAGGAATGTTGCCAAATCTTGTGATGACCATACAAGAAATAAACAATGCAGCAGCCAAAAGAAGGGCGACAAGTACCGGCTTGTTTTTTCGTTGAAGAAATGCAGAAAGCAATGTCGTGACTATAGCAGCCACTACCAACACAATCATCAATGTGTTAAGTGAACGAACCAGATTTTGTTGTTGTTCAACATACGTTGAAGCAGAAAAATTTGTCGGATTAAACCCGAGCCAAATTCCGAAACTTGTTCCTGCAAGTAGAGCTGCAAGTATGATGTTTAGAAATCGTAATAACGGAAGTGTCATAGCCTGTCTTTTATAGAATGACTTCTTCAATAATGTTCAGGATGTTCAACTTGATGTCAAAAATGAGTTTGCCCTCAATGTTTGGAAAGATATTAAGCAACGCAGTTTGTGTCGCCTGTGCTTGTTCAAGATTTTCAAAGTCAAGTTCAATCATAACGATGCTTTGATTGTCCACGGCTCGGTAGATACGAAAACGTCTAACGCCTGACATTTTTCTGTTGATAGGGTCGCTGTCAAACGCTTTTTTCCATCCTTCATAATTGGAAATTTTATGTTCAATTCTAAGTGTTACCATTCTGTTTTTGATTTTGCAGTGTCGTTCAAAAAATGGTAGCTAACGTTTTGCGTGTTGCCGCAGTTGGCGATTTCGGAGCACTTCACTGTCAACCTGCACAAAAGTTTGATAGGAGCACTCAGCTTCAATTTTGCACGTCACCGCCAATTGCGGCAACACGCTGTTGTAAGCTGGCCTTCTGTCTGTTTGTCGTTGGTTTAAAGTCTCCATATACTGTCAGCCAAGATAAATATTATTCTCTTTAGCAACTTAAAATGTGGGCAAGGGAAAATTTAAAATGATTTTGTTTAGGGTGGGAAGGTGGAAGCTCTTTTGCAAACTTAGGTCTGCGGGTTGGATTGTGGCGGTTTGCAAATGTGCTTACACCTGTGTCGGGCTTATTCATTCGGTTCTCTAATTCCATAATCTGTTAATTTACGCTTTAACGTGTCGCGATGTATGTCAAGTGATTTGGCTGTAGCAAGTATGTTTCCTTTATTAAGGTTGAATACTTTTATTATGTGACTTTTCTCGTTGTCAGCAAGAGTTAAAGTTGTCGTGTTATTATTTTTTACTCTGTCTGGCAAATCATTTAATGTAATTTCTTTTTCGCAGAATGTGTAAAAATGAATGAACATATTTTCTAGTTCTCTCACATTTCCTTTAAAACCATAAGTTGTCAATAACTCGATAGCATCTTTTGAGATTTTCAATTTCTCTTTGTCTATAAATCGTTTTGAGAATTTTTCATTGAAGTGTTCAATAAGTTTTAGTATTTCCTTTTTACCCCTTTCCCTTAGAGGTGGTAGTTTAAGCTCTGTAACTGCCAACCTATAAAAAAGGTCTGTTCGGAATTCATTGTAGTCTGTCATTGCTTCAATGGCCTTGTTTGTGGCTGCAATAACCCTTACGTTTATCTCAATTTCTTTAGTAGAGCCGACAGGCTGTATTTTTTTAGTCTGTAAAACCCTTAAAAGTGATACTTGCATTTTAGGGCTAATGTCACCAATCTCGTCCAAGAAAACCGTCCCGCCATTTGCAGCTTCAAATACACCAATTTTTTTATTATCTGCTCCTGTAAAAGAGCCTTTTTCGTGTCCGAACAATTCACTTCTTAAAAGTTCGTCAGTGAACGCAGCACAATTGACGGCAACAAATGGCTTCTTATTTCGATTTGAATTTTCGTGAATGTAGCTGGCTAAATTTTCCTTCCCTGTTCCATTCTCACCAAGGATTAAGCAACCAACATCATCAGTCCGTGAAATCATTAACGCTTTCTTATAAATCGGAATTAAACTGTCGGATATTAAGATGTCTTGTTGGGTTTTTGGCTTGTCTTGTTCCTTTTGTGCCACAACTATATTGGTGGGCAGTATAGAGTTGTCGAGAGTTACCGTTATTTTTTCGGGCTTTATTTTGTCTTTGGTAAACTTTGTATCTCTTATCTGAAAAAGAGTTACATTTTTTTTGAAATGTGTTCCGAGCAGATACCAAGCCGTTTGCATTGCTGGAGTCCCTGGACTTATGAAAATCTCAGTCTTGTCTTCTGTGAGTTCGGCTAATACAGGTTGAAGTTTTGAGAAAATCTCCGAAACATTGATGGGGTCATCAATCAATACCTTCTTCGGAATGATTGGGTGTTTTTTGAATTGGCTGTTAAGTTCCGAAACTAACAGGTTCAACTTTTCAATGTCGTTTTTCTTATCACTGCTGTAAAGCAATATGTGTTTATCATATTTGCCATCTACCCAAAAGTGCCTATGCACTGTGAAAGTTGGTCCCGATTCATTTACTAAGCCCATTTCTCGTCTTTGATTGCCCCTTTGTTCAATCATAAAGTCGTTGTTGTAGGCATACCAAGAAATTAGAACGTTAATCATAGTGGCTAAGTATTATCCATTGAAATGCAAGTATAGCCATTTTTATCAAACTCGCTGTTTTTAATTAGTGTTGATAATCAGCGATATATAACTATTGGTGTCAATGGCATACGAATTGAAATTCCTAAGCGAACCAAAATTCGTTCGATATGGCAGAGACCAACACTTCACTTCGCGGCTTTTTAACAGTAGAGCCAACTTCTGAACAAATCAAGGCACTTGATTTAAGTCAGGAATTTATTAATCAGAATCAGCAAGATGATTTCTTAATCATTCGAGGTTCTGCGGGAACTGGTAAGTCAACCTTGGTAAAGGCGATTACCGATTACTTAACTTCCAAAGAGCAGAAATTTGTTTTGGCTGCTCCTACTGGTAAGGCTGCAAAAGTGATTCAGAAAAAAACTGGATTCGCTGCAAGAACGATTCATAGTCTAATCTATACACCTGAGCCGTTAAAGCACGGCTGTGGGGTTAAAATGGTTCGTAAACCAAACCAATCAAAAGACAAGACTATCTTCATAATTGATGAAGCGTCTATGATTAGTGATGTTTTGGCAAGCAATGAAAATTTTATTGCATCCAAACCGCTTCTAACAGACTTGCTCGATTATATCAAGCAGGGTAATAAAGAGAACCAAGTAATCTTTATTGGTGATATATATCAATTACCGCCTGTTGGCTCGAAGGAATCTCCTGCACTTAGCCCTAACTATCTCATTTCAAAAAAGGGATTAAAGGGGACTATGGTAGAACTCACCGAGGTTAAACGTCAGGATAAGGATTCATACATACTGAAAAACGCGACTTTGCTTCGTCAGTGTATGGAACGTGGTATTCCCTTCACTGGGATTACTTGTAAGATGCTTTCAAAAAGCACAACCGCACTTTACAAGTATATGGAGTTGTATGAACCTGAATTGTTCAATAGGGTTACTGTTTTAGCTTGGACTAACAGAGATGTGAATTGGTTCAATAATGCGATTCGTGATAGACTTGGATTTAATCCTGAGCCATTAGTTTCGGGTGACCAAATACAGGTTCATCAAAACTGGCTGGGAAATGGTCGAATGATTATGAAAGGTGACTCAGGGATAATTCGTGACATTGACGACAGGGTAGAGAATTATGCAGGGTTGCATTTTGCGAATGCCAATTTGGAATTTGCTGATGGTGTTGGCGAGAAGTTTAATGTAACCACCAAAGTTCTCCTTGATGTTGTCACAAGTGCAGACGGTGAGATTGGACACGAAAAGGAAAGTTCTCTGTTTGCTGAAGTTATGAAGCACAATGCAACTTTCCGTGAAAGTCGTATGCCATCTGATGACAAGTATATTGGAGCAATGCGTCTTAGATACGGTTATGCTACTACTTGTCATAAGGCACAAGGTGGCGAATGGGATAATGTAATCTTGCATCCCTATATCCCAAGAAATGATTACCGTTGGCAATATACCGCCATTACAAGAGCTGCAAAGGAGCTATACTCCTTTGCGGCTTAAAGCCAACCTTAAACCTTAAATGTATGAGAGACATAAACAAACCATCAATCATTCATCGTTTCACCAACGAGGAAATCGAATTGTCACATAATCAGATGATTCAATTTGTAACAGGAATTGTGAATAAGGATTTAGAGATTTTAGAATCCGTCCTTCACGAAAAATTTACTTACTTTGATACCAAATCAAAATGGGAAACATTGGAGTATTTCAAGCGGCAATTTGCAATGGAAATTCCATATGAACTGGAGGCAGAAGAAGTTGGAATGTATTATTGCACAGGTTGTCAACCCGGAAACCCTGCATTAATGTTTCACCAAGGCTATTGGCCTATTTTGGAGAATGAGGAAAACTTGCCCAAATCTTTAATGCTGTCATTCAAGGATGGGTTAATATCAGACTTAACTTTGTGTTACGGATTTTGCAATGCTGAACGACTACAAGAAATTGCCATACAAAACTAAGTGCCTGCGGATAGGATTTTATCTGCGTTGTGCTTCGCAACGTGCTACACAATGTGATAGCGTTATAGTGAATTATTCTGAGTTGAATGATTACTTATTAGTAGTTAATCAATTTCAATTTACTATTAATGTTTTATTTTATTGTGTTATTGTTTTTTTATTTATTAATCATTTTAATTTTTTTGTTCAATTTATTGGTTGTTGAATATTAAGATTAAGATATAGAAATCCCGCAGGTGCTTAGTTAGTATGCAATACAGCCAAATCGAAATAGATAACTTCAAACAGAAATTACAGCAAGGTCAGACACTGGATGACCTTGCCGATTTGGTCAATTATGTCATTGAGGTTCAAAATCAAAAAGAAGGCACAAATTACAAACTTGTTTCAGCAAAGCGATTGAAGCATTACTATGCTAACATCAATAACAAGTATGTCAATTTTGAGATTCCAAAGAAAACAGGTGGCAAAAGAACCATTACTGCTCCTGATAAATTCTTAAAGAAAGTACAACGAAGAATCAATTTATTGCTAACTCTTTTCTTTGAACCTAAATCTGCTGCTCACGGCTTTTTGGAAGATAGAAGCATTGTTACGAATGCAAGGATTCACGTTGGCAAAAAGTATGTTTTAAATGTTGATTTGAAAGACTTTTTCCCTTCAATTCATTTTGGTAGAATAAAAGCGGTATTGCAACTACCCATTTTTGGTGTTCGTGTTGAACATTTTCCACCTGATGGCAATATGTTTGAAGCACTTTTTAAATTTGGTCTAAAACCTGAATTTGCTCAAATAGTTTCTAATTTCTGCTGCTACGAAAGCAAGCTCCCACAAGGTGCTCCCACTTCTCCAATCATTACAAATATTGTCAGTCAGCGACTGGACTATAAACTTGTAAAGCTTGCTAAGGAGTATCATTGCTTTTATACTCGCTATGCTGATGATATCACTTTCTCTTGCGATAAGAATCGTTTCAAGGAAGAATTCTTAAACAAACTTGATGAATCAATCAAGTCAGAAGGCTTTTTGATAAACGAAAAGAAATCCCGAATACAAAAGAAAGCAGTTAGACAAGAAGTGACTGGAATAACAGTAAATGAGAAATTGAATTTGCCACGTTCGTATGTTCGCAAAGTGAGAGCAGCATTGCACAATTGGGAAAAGCAAGGCTTCGAAAGAGCAAATGCTAAATTTGCATCATTATATCCCCTAGAGAAAGGATTTTTACGCAACAAAACTATTCCACCAATGGAGTCGGTTTTAAGCGGAAAGATTTTGTTTTTAGGAGTGGTAAGGGGTAAGGAAGATGCAATGTATTTGAAATACAAAAACAAACTGGAAGAACTTTTAAAATCGAAATGATATGAATAAGACATTAATTGAAATAATTAATAAGGCAAAAGCGGTCAAAACGACTAATGATGCTTTGATTGAATCTTTTGAAAGATATATTCATTTGTTGATGCAGTTAGAAATTGATTATGAGTATATCAAAGTAGATGAATTCAAAAAAACATTGAAACATAATTCTTCAAGAATGGCTCTTTACGAATCAAGGCTTAATTCTTTAACTGAGGAAGAAAATTTTAATCACTTTTGCAGGTATGTTCATTTACAGATTGAAGGTCTTTTAAATTATTATCTTTCGATGAGATATTCATCTTGTTCTGATTTTAAATTAAGCTATGCTAAAAAGATAAAAAGCAGGTTGGAACTACTTTGCAACCTAAATTTCGATGAATTTAAAACTGAATATGGTGATTTTTTAATTGAATTAGAAAAGCCAGAGATTACAGAAGAAGCCAAACAAGAGATTATTTCAAAATTCAATTCAAAATATGAAAATTCGCTAATGCTTTATTTGAAGCACAAGTATGACCTGAAAGTTTACATAAGTCCTGATGAGGAGAGAAGAATCAAGGCTGATTATGATTATTCAGTAATTGAAAACGGAATTAAAGAAATTGAAGATAAATTTACTGAGATTTCAAGAGTTCCCTTTGCATACAAATTTGAATATTTCTTATTGAGCCATGAAATAGATAACAACCATAAAATTAGCATAGAAGCCTTGACTGACTATCGTAACAAAGAATTGTCACATAGCGGGGAACTAACTCTTTCACTTACTAGAAATGCCAAGGCGTTAAAAGAGAGAAAGAATTTTATGGCTCTTAAAGATAGTCTTCAGGAGGTTAATCAGTTGGTTAAGATAAACTCCTAATTAATGGTAGGGCACTTTGGCTCTTTGACTTTTGCGAAGGGTTTGCTTGTGTGTCGTGCAAAAGGCAATGTGCCAAATGTGTGGCGGCACAAAATCATATTAAATTGTGCGGTTGGTTTTTTTACTTTTCTGTCCCCCATGTTTCGTTTTTTTTGGTCGGTCTGTCGGTTGTATTGTTGTCTTTTAGGCTTGCTTACAACACTCAAATTTATGATATAATACGCTATGGCCAAAGAAAAATCGCTATTGAAAATCAGTGAGTTGACATTATACATTTCATATTGTTATTAGTACAATCCGATCTGACAATCTATAGCTTCTTTTTTCCAAAGCTCGTCTAAAGGACTAATGATATTAACCAATTGCTTCTTACTTACATGCAGATATCTTTCTGTGGTTTTTATATTAAAATGGTCAGCTATGCGAGGCATCCTGCCTCGCATCGGTATTAAATCGCTTTAAGCAATGACATGGCTTTTTGATATTAAAGTTTTCAAAAAACGGGATTCAATTTGGTCTGCATCATAAATGAAAGTTTACAGAATAAATTTACATCATTATCAATTTTTTTACTCCGTATCTTTCCTGAAAATCTTTTCATGAGGAAGATTATTTTCCCGGTCATTATATTGTTCATCGTTCTCCATACTCAGGCACAGATCTTCGGCGGCGATCCGCCTTTTGTGAAATGGCGGCAAATAAAAACAGATACCGCCAGGATCATTTTTCCTCCGGGCCTTGAGGACAAAGCCCGGCGCATCTCTTCCGTGGTGCACTACCTTGCTGAAAATAGTCCGGTGTCTTTGGGCAACAGGCTTCATTTTATCAATATCATTTTACAAAACCAGACCACCATTGCAAACGGCTATGTGGCGCTAAGCCCTTACCGCAGCGAATTCTTTATGACCCCCGGTATGAACAATTTCGACCAGGGAAGTATTGCCTGGGATGATCAGCTTGCCCTGCATGAATACCGCCATGTGATGCAGTACAATAATTTCAGGAACGGATTGAGCAAGGCCATGGGCATCCTGTTCGGGCAGGATGGGCTGGCCCTTGCCGTCAACGCATCCATTCCCGACTGGTTTTATGAAGGCGATGCCGTGTATAATGAAACGGCGCTTTCGGGGCAGGGCCGGGGAAGGCTTCCACTCTTCCTGAATGACCTTCCATCTCTATGGAAGGCAGGAAAAAAATACAGCTGGATGAAATTGCGCAACGGTTCATTGAAAGATTATGTGCCGGACCATTATGCCCTGGGTTATTTGCTGGTGAATTACGGAAGAGAAAAATATGGAGAGGACCTCTGGGCTAAAGTGACAAGGGATGCCAGCGATTTCAAAGGCTTGTTCTATCCTTTTCAGCATGCCGTAAAAAAATACACTGGGACAAGCTTTAAAAATTTTTATCAGGATGCCTTTAAGTATTACCGGGATCTTGATGCTGCCGTTGTGAAAAACGAACTGTCTGTAACAGAAGGCATCAGTACAAGCGCAGTAAAAAATATTTTTCCTGTTAATAAAAAATATGTGACCGGCTATTATTTCCCTTACAGCGCCGGGCAGGATTCATTGGTGTACCTGAGGTCGGACTACCGGCACCGTAATGCATTTTACCTGAAAGACAAGGAGGGTGAGCGCAGGCTGAAGGTGAGAAGCATTTCCATGGACAGGCAATTCAGCTACCGCAACGGAAAGATCGCTTATGCTGCTTATGAATCAGATCCGCGATGGGGATGGAGGGATTACGGAGTGATCAGAGTGCTGGATGTGGCAACAGGAAATGACAGGAGGATCACCCGGCGTACAAAATATTTTACCCCTGATATCTCTCCGGATGGAACAAAGATCGTTGCCGTGCAGGTGAATGCCATTGGAGAAAATGAATTACATATTCTTGATACAGAATCGGGCAGGGTGCTGGATTCGGTGCGTTCCGAAGGAAAAATATTTTTCACCGATCCTAAATTCATTGACAATAATTCACTGGTTACGGCTGCCCGCCTTCCCGATGGAAAGATGTCACTTGCCAAAGTGAATGTGGCGACAAAAGAAGTTTCATTATTGACGGAACCTTCTTACAATGTGCTGGGTTATCCTTCTCTCCGGGGTGACACAGTTTTTTACACGGCTTCCTGCGCAGGCAATGATGATGTGTATGCTTATGTGATGAGCAACCGCAAAGTTTGCCGGATCAGCAACGGGCCGTTGGGAAATTATTTTGTGAATACGGATGATGAAAAGATCCGATGGTCCGCTTTTACTGCGGAAGGTTATCAATTTATGGAGGCTGAAAAAAAAGATATTTTATGGAAAGAAGCGGATCAGCCTTCATTACTGAATCTGCGGTCTCCTTTTCCGGTCAGCCACACTGGAGTATTACAGGATATTTTGCAAAACAAGATTGGTGACAGACAATTCCCGGTAACGAAATACAGCAAGTCAACAGGGCTGCTGAACATTCACAGCTGGCGCCCTTATTATGAAGATCCGGAATTCACTTTTTCATTGTATGGCCAGAATGTGCTGAACACCCTGCAAACAGAAATGTATTACCTCTACAACAAAAATGATGAGACCAATTCGGTCGGGTTGAATGCAGTGTATGGCGGATGGTTTCCTTACCTGAGTGCAGGAGTTCAATACACTTTTGATGATCATACCATGACCGGTAACCGGGTGCATCAATGGGGGCAACTGGATTCGAGGATCGGTTTGAGCATTCCGCTGAGCTGGGCACAGGGGCAGTTTTTCAACAGTTTCAATGCAGGCACTGATTATGTTTTACGCAATCAATTCAACAAAGGGTTTTATAAAGATTCACTGGGAACAGCGAGCTACAGCTATCTGAACCATTATATTTCATGGAGCCAGCAGGTGCAGTCTGCTGTACAGCAAATTTATCCGCGTTTTGGTTACAGGGTCTCATTCCGTTTGCGCCATGCCATCACCCGTTATACAGGCAACCAGTTCCTGGGGGCTGCGGCGCTGTATCTTCCGGGATTATTGTCCACGCACAGTATTGTATTGAACGGGGCATTTCAGCAGCGGGATACTTTACAACAATTGGTTTTCTCCAACCTGTTTCCTTATTCAAGAGGGTATAATGAGTTTTATTTTTCCCGGATGTGGAAAGTTTCCGGCAATTATCATTTCCCCATTGTCTATCCTGATTGGGGCTTTGGAAATATCCTGTACTTTACAAGGATCAGGGGGAATATTTTTTATGATTTCACCAAAGTGTATTCCAATGATAAGAGTGCATCCAGGGATCAGCGAAGTGTGGGAGGCGAAATCTACTTTGATACCAGGTGGTGGAATGAATATCCGTTGACATTCGGTTTCCGTATAAGCCGGTTGCTGGATGATGATTTTGCAACGAGAACAAAGAGAACCGTGTTTGAATTTATTTTGCCGGTAAGCATTATCCCGAAATAATTATTCCGGTATAGCAACTTGTTTTCTTCTCTTTTTTTCTGCACGCATCCATTTGTTGAGTTTGTAACTCAGGAATGCACTGCCGCTTCCGACTATAGCTCCTGCCAGCACATCAGTGGGGTAGTGAACACCAAGATACATGCGTGAAAAACCAACAGTGCCTGCCCATGCAAAGGAGGGAACGATGACATACCACTTCGGGTAATCAATGCTCAATGCCGTGGCAGTGGCAAATGCTTCAGAAGTGTGCCCCGATGGAAAAGATGGCCCTCCGCCGTCACTTGCTTTTATCACCGATGGATTATTGACAAATGGCCTTTCACGGTTCACAATATATTTGGTTGAAAGGGTGATCACTGTGGAAACTCCAATGCTCTCTGCAATGTAGATACCCTTTTTCACGGTGGATTTATCGTGGGATAAAAGGCCTTTCACAATTATTGAAACCGGCACACCAAGGCAAATGTAATTTGTGGTGTTGGAAACCAGTTGTATGGATTTGGTCAATGCAGGATTCCGGTCTTCAGAAAATTCTTCCACCGTCTGGTGGTCAAATTTATACAGGAACTGCGCATGGGATATAAGGGTAACGGCGGAAAGAAAGAGGGCAAGAATTGATCCTAAGAAAAAACGGTTTGCCTGTTTCACAATTGCAATCGGTCGTTTCGTCAATGAATTGGTCAATGCCCTGTTATTTAGCTGTATTAACTTAAAAGAGGAGAGATTATTGCCGCAAATAAAGGAATAATTTGGATTGAATACAAACTTTCTTTCAAGCTTTACTTGCTGTTAACCAATATTGACCGGGAATGATTTTAACCGGCTCACGGCTCATAAGGAAGTGGCCTGATTTAGATGTTTTGTATTCCTTTACACAGATCAGAAGGTAGAAAGGCTGCCCTCTATAGCTTTTATCCTGGCTTCGGCATCTGCTTTTTTCTTTCTTTCCAGTTCTATCACTTCAGGCTTTGCATTCTGAACGAAGCGTTCGTTGTTCAGCTTTTTTTCCACTGACAAAAGGAAATTTTTCTGGTATTCAAGATCTTTGAGAAGTTGTTCTTTCTGAAGAGAAGTGTCCATCTTTTTTTCCGTTTCTATGTAGAACCTGTCTTCACCGATTACGACAGCGATGGAGTGAGGAACGGCTTCGGCAGTGAAGTCAATTGCAGTGGCATTTACCTGGCCTGCACAGATGGAGAGTATGCTTTTATAGGCATCCTGATCTTTGGTTTGTATATAAAGTTTGATGGGGTCTTTCTGCCTGATCTGATTTTTGTTCCTGGCATCACGGATGGAAGTGATAATCTCTTTCAGCAGTGAACCGCTATTCAGAATATCTGCACTGTGATCTTTTACCGGTGAAAATTGGCGGATGCATAGATCGTCAGACTGTTTTCTTTCCCTCAAATGGTGATACACATCTTCCGTAACAAAAGGCATGAAGGGATGCAGCAATTGCATCAGTTCTTCAAAGAACCCGGTGGTCTTTTCAAAAACATTTTTATCAACCGGTTTGTCAAATCCCGGCTTCACCCATTCCAGGTACCAGCTGCAGAAATCATCCCATATCAGTGAATAAACCGTTTTAAGTATCTCACTCAGCTTATATTCATCGTACATTTTTCCGATCTCTGCCTTCACTTCATTCAACCGGTTGTCAAACCATGCAGTAGCAAAGTTTCCGCCTGGCAGGTCTTGCTCATCGGCAGATGAATTATTATCCGAACTTGTTTTTCCCTCCCACATCTTCACCAGCTTCAGCGCATTCCAGATCTTATTTACAAAAAAACTTCCCTGCTTCAGTGTGCTTTCTTCTTTTACATCAAACAGCAGATCATTACCGGCAGGAGAGGAGATGATGGTACCAAAGCGAACGGCATCGGCTCCGTATTTGTCAATCAAACCCAGCAGGTCGGGAGAATTACCTAATTGCTTGCTCATCTTTCTTCCCAGTTCATCACGAACGATGCCGGTGAAATACACATCGCTGAACGGTTTTTCTTTCATGTATTCAAATCCCGACATGATCATGCGTGCCACCCAGAAGAAAATAATTTCAGGTGCGGTCACCAGCGTTTGTGT
>WBZO01005638.1_pt1 | contig 12627 bp, 17 predicted proteins | sample 5204261 | NCBI WGS metagenome assembly WBZO01 (sample SAMN12412400, study PRJNA552823) | activated sludge metagenome | isolation source: activated sludge from anammox sidestream of wastewater treatment plant... | place: USA: North Carolina | collected 2017-09 | reverse complement strand
GATGGACATGAAAACCTGGAATGTTCGAGTGGTGCGAGCCGGCCGTGATGTCCACGTGGGACAGGTCACCGAGTCCAACGAGTCGCTGGCGCGCTGCGCGGCTCTGTCGCAGTACGGGGTGTCCGAGGAAGAACTGGCCGAGGAAGGGGGGTGCCGCCGCTGCGCGGCGATCTATTCCGACGAGGACTTCGACGTATCGCCGGCGCAGTAGTGCGATGGGGCGAGCGGGGAGGCAGAGCGAATCCACTAGACTCGGCCGGCACCCTCAGCGGTGGGCGCGGCTTCGTCTGCCGCTTGTCTACTCGACGCAAAGGCCCCCATGGCACGCAAACTGACATCCTTGGAACTCAACGAGCGGATCGCCAAGCTGCAGGCGCAGGCAGCGCAAGCAAGAGAGGCCGAGAAGGCCGATGTCATCGACCGCATGAAGTCAGCCATCGACTACTACGGCATCACTGCGGCCGAGCTTGGCTTGGGTAAGGCGACGAAGGTCGAAGCGAGGAAGGCGGCGAGCCGAAGGCAGGCCGGGGCTGGTGTCACGGCGGCTCGCGTCAAGTACCAGGACGGTGCGGGTCACACGTGGTCCGGGTTCGGGCGGCGGCCACGATGGTTCACGGAAGCGCTGGAGAGCGGCAGGTCCGTCGAGGAACTGCTGGCCTGACAAGCCCACGCGCGCAGCAGCCCGCATACCTTCAGCCGCTTTTCACACCTTGCGGGCGCCTGTGGCCGGTCGGGACAGGATGGCCCCGAGATACGCCCCCGAAGCCCGTGGTCTTGCATGTCCGGCTCGCTTGGAGACCGCCAGCCGCGCAGCTCGGTCCACGTCCAGTGGCGCAAGGCCGCCGCCGCGCACCGGTGAGGGCACGCCCGCCACTTCCTCGTACATGTCGTTCAAGTGGCCGTGCCGCAGGCCGTGTCCCGTGGTTCCCGACACGCGCTTGGTGACCCCGAACTTCTCCAGCACGTAGTTCAGCCGGCGCAGGTTGCGCTTGAGGCTGCGAGCCGGGTCTCCCATGTGAGCGTCCTGGCCGGTGGCCAGCGAACGGGCGAGTTCGACCGCCGCCCGCTGTTCGGCTGTCCTCACGGCTACCCAGCGCGTTCGCCCCCCCTTGCCCTTGGTCCACACGTACTCATCCGCCTCGCGCTCCGATTCGGGCAAGCCGGTTCGCGCGAACGGCACGACATGCTCGTGCGGCCGGAACATCACGGATTCCTTGCGTCGCAACCCCAGCGTGTCCATCAGCCGCATCGAGGCAGCCGCCCGGGCGTCGAAAGCCGCCACCCGCGCCAGCACCTCCTCGACATCCAGGCCGTGCGCGCTCCAACTCTTGTCGTCACGGGCGCACTCGTGTCGCTCGTATTCCTCCGGACTCAGGCCGTAGTGATCCGGCTTTCGAACGAAGCCGGGCTTGCCGAGCCAGCTTGCAAGGCCGCGAAGGAAGCTCAGATAGGTCTGGATCGTTGCCGCTGCCAGTTGCTCGCGCTGCCATACCTCCACCATCGCCTGCAGGTGCCGCTGTCCCAGGTTGCGCGGATCGGGAATCGTCCGATACCCCGCCTTCTCCCGCAGGTCGCGGAAGTACCGCCGCAGGAAACCAGCGCGCTCCAGGCGGGTCTTGTGCGAGACCGTTTTTGCGCGCGCCGTGTGCTGGTTGTTGTAGAGCTGGATCAGCGTTTCCAGCACGCGGAGCGGATCGGCGTGGCCGGGCCGTAGCTCCGCGAGAATCTGCTGTGGGCTCTTGCTCGCCCAGGCCGGTGGCCGTCGGTATTCGACTCCGGGGATGCGGCCGGGGCTGGTCGGTGCTGCCGGGCGGCGTGAAGCTGTCGTCATCGTGCTCTCCAGGTGAGGATCGAAGCGTCGCCCGAACGACACGTCGGCAGGAATCGGGTGAAGGCAGCCGCGAGGACGGATTCCGTCATCCTCGAAGGCAGGTGGTCGGCTAACAACGGCGGCGCGCGCGACCACGGCGCGGCACCGCCGACCCAAGGGTTGCGCCGGCTGCGCATAGGCGCCGGCTCGGTCAGTCTTAAAAATGAAAACGTGTGATCCGGCTTCGTCTGCGCATTTCTGCGACTACGAAGGGGCTTGACGCACAGCTGCCTCTGGGGCGGGCTGCCGCGTCGGCGCCGAGATCGGGCCTCGCGCCTACTGGTGGATCAGTCCTGATATTCGCAGCGCCATCCTCTCGCATGGGTCCACCCCTCACCGAGAGTCCGGGGTGGTGTCGAGGGCTTGAGCGGGGACCAGCAGGGAGCCCATTCGGGCAAGCACAACTGCTGGCGGCGTGAGACACGCGTGCTCGTGTGATGGCGGGATCGTGAGCCGGCATCGGGTGCCAGGTCGGTGGATCGACGGCCTTGACGCGCTTCTGTGAGCGCCCAGCCTGCGGGCTGGCGGGGGTCGAAGGCTCATGCACTACGAAGAAGTCCTCGGGGCCGTCGCCTCGGGGGAGACGGCCAGCCCGGCTCAAGGCCGGGGCTGCAAGGGCAGGTAACGACTGCGACGCCTTTCGCTCCAGGTGGAGCGGGCCAGGAATGGCCCTCGGGAGCCTGTAGTGGATGACGAAAGGGGCTTGTAGGTCAAGGCCGAGGCCGCGCTGCGACGACATGCACAAGGGGTTGCAGGTGGCGCCTGCACGTGCGCGACGGCACCTTGAGGGTCATCTATTGTCCGAACAGGCCGCAGAGCAAGTCTCCATGCGGGCTTGACAAGGAAAACGGTCGCCTCTGGTTCCGCCGGGGGACAACAGAACGCGACGAGCTCGCGGGTGCGATGGGAAAGCGGGAAGGTTGACGGGTGCAAAGCTAGTGAGACCGTGATGTCACACGCGCAGCTCGCGGCGGTCGTGGCAGCAAGTCGGTGTCACTGGGGTATCGGCGGCGTCGCTTCCAGGTGATCACTGGATGGCCCTGACGTCGAAACCACGGCCAATCGCTGTGAATTGCTCGTGGCGAGGCCGCATCGCTTTGCCGATGCTGACCGTCACCGACACTGACCAGGAGCGCCCTTATGGAATCGATCGTTCGAGCCGTGGATGTGGGATCCGGCAACACCAAGTTCGTCACCGGCGTCGCCGGAGCCGAGATCCGCTGCACCAGCTTCCCCTCCATCGCCTATCCGTCCAGCGGAGAGACACCGCACTGGCCTGCCAGCGAGCGGCGCAAGACCGTGTGCATCCCGGTCGGCCCGCTGTTCTACGAGGTGGGGCCCGACGTCGGGCTCGCGGCCGACACCTTCCGAGCCAAGCAGCTGCACGACGACTACACCGAGTCGCCGGAATACATGGCGCTGCTGCGCGGTGCACTCAGCTTCATGAAGCTTCCGCACATCGATCTGCTGATCGTCGGCCTGCCGGTTTCGCTGTTCATGTTGAAAAAGGCAGCGCTCGAGAAGGCCATGGTGGGAAGCCACCCCGTGGGCAACGGCAAGAGCGTGACCGTCGCAAAGGCGCTCGCCGTGGCCCAGCCGCAGGGTGCACTGGTCCACTATGCCTCCGAGCACGAAAAGATGGCGACGATTGGCAGCGAACAGAGCCTGGTGATCGATCCTGGCTCGCGCACCTTCGATTGGCTTGTCACACGGGGCATGCGCCTGGTCCAGAAACAGTCGTCCTCGATCAACCGGGGCATGTCCGACGTGCTGCGCTTGCTGGCAGCCGAGATATCGAAGGACATCGGGACGCCATACCGGGACTACGACGCGATCGACCTGGCTCTGCGCACCGGCAAGGCACCCGTGATCTTCCAGAAGTCCTACGACATGAAGCGGCACCTTCCGCTCGCCGAGAGCGTCGCTCAGCAGGCTGTCTCGACGATGCGCCAGTGGATCGAGACACCGGAGAGCCTCCAGAACATCATCCTCGTAGGCGGTGGTGCCTTCCTGTTCAGGAAGGCCGTCAAAGCGGCCTTCCCGAAGCACCGTGTCTATGAGGTCAAGGAGCCAATGCTCGCCAACGTCCGCGGGTTCCAGCTCGCCGGGCTGAACTACGCCGCCAGTACCCTGTCCGCAAGCCGAGACCGTGTGGCAGGAGAGGCCTCATGAGCGGATACAAACAGGAAGATCCGAAGCCCGTCCGCTTGGTGTTCGAGCTAGCCCGTGCGGACAACCCGCGGCTGTACGACGAACTGGTGCGGTTTCCGCAAGGGGCGAAGAGGGTCAACCGCCTGCGCCTCCTCGCCTATGACGGGCTGCTGTCCCAGTACGGCGTCTTCACGATGGGTAAACCGGGGGCAGTCTTGGAGGCTTCCCTCGTCGGGCCGAGGGCGGAGCATGCGAAGCTCACCAACTCGGTGTTCGAAGCCGGAGACGAAGCATGACTCGCAAAATCGGGTCGGACCCGGGTCGCGAGGACGAGAGCGTTAGCGCCACGGAGCTGGCAGAGATGGGGTTCTGCGAGCAACGCATGCTGCTCGCGCACCGGTACGGTCTCCGAAGCACCCACCAACAACGGAGCAGGCAGAAGAGCGGCCTGCTTGCTCACGAAAAGTACCTTCACGAGGGCTTGAACTCTGCCGCTTCGGACAGCCGCTGCTTCGTCGCTTCGTGCATCTTCGGCCCCATGGCGACCGAGACCAACATTCTGCGCGCCTATCGGGACCAAGTGCTGCTGACACGCCCTTGGGGCCGCCTCGCGGTGAAGGTCTACTACGGCGTTGCACCGAGCGTGTGCGTGCTGCTGCGACGTAGTCCTGCACTGCGCGGCATCGTCGGCCGCTGGCTGACGCGTCTTGTCGATGGACGCCAGCGATCCGCGGATGGGGACAGATCATGATTGTCGAGTACCTTGAATGGATGATCGGTGCCGTGGCGTCGGTCGTGCTCGTCGCCTGGCTCGGATGGCGGCGGCGCGCTGGGCGATCGGAGAGGGCGTCTCGACCGCGGGAGCTCGCTCACGCAGAGCTGGTCCACATGGAGAAGCTGTTTCGCATCCGTCATCCCATTCGTCTCGCAGCGAAGCTGGACAGGGCCTATCGGCAGCCGGATGGCACCCTAGTGCTCGTGGAGCTGAAGACCCGCCGGAGCGACAGAGTTCACCTGAGCGATATCATCCAGCTTTCGGCGCAGCGGCTTGCCGTCAAGGAGCAAACGGGCCAGGCGGTGGCAGAGCACGCCTTCGTGACGGTTGAGCGGTCCGAAGGTTCGCGTGCCCGGAGATCGCATCGGGTGCGCCTGTTGGAGGACTCGGAAGTGGTGTCGCTTGCCCGACGGCGCGCGGCGATCTTGGCCGGCCGCGCGGAGGCAACCTTCGCACGTTCTTCTGCGGCATGCGAAGGTTGTGCATACCGTCGCGAGTGCCCACGCTCGCCGGGAGCTTGACGAGTGATGCCGACGATCGATCGAACTGCAGAGGTGGTGGCGGGCAGCTGAGTCCAAGTCGGGACGTCGTGGCCTTTCGCATCTGGCTTGAGACCAGGGGCTCAAGTTACGAACATGACGCGGGGTAGCGGCGCGCGCCGTGCGTGCACCCAGCGCCTACCGATGATCGTGACTGCCAGGAGCTGCGCATACTCGCCGCCGGATGCCGGTCCCGGCGGACGCACACAGGCGACACGGATGTGCACCGGAACGAGGCCAGCGGAACGGCAAGCCTGGCCGACGAGATGCTCTGCGCGTTCCCTCTCCGTGGGGGTGGCTTCGCGTTCGCGGTCCTTTCCGACCCTGCGCCCGGGAACCAAGTCTTGAGGGTAGGGGATCATCAGCTCGATGCCGCCGAGCCGATCGGCTTCCTTGATCTGCCGGTTCGACAGCTTCAGAGGGGGCGGTAGGGGCGCAGCCCGAGCTCGCGGTGTGCTGGGCGTCGCGCTCTCTGTCGAGGTCTTTGCCCGAAGTCGACTGCCGGTGCCTGCAGGCTTCGGGGCAGGCCTCGTGTTGGCGGCTTGAGGTGCCTCGGCCCTTCGGGGTGGGCTCTTGCGCGAGGCGTCGTTGGCTCTCGCAGCTACACGTTGCGCGAAGTACCGGAGGCAGGCCTTGCAGTAGTGACGACCCTGCGCTTGCGGCTCGGCACCGCACTTCAGACACGTCTTGGCGCGCAGAAGACGCTTCCTCCGAGCTGCGACCAGAGCTTGAACGTGCTTCGCGCACTCTTCGCACCGACGTGTTGTCCCGGCCGGGCGCGTCCCACAGGCCGTGCACAAACCTGCTGCCACGCGCAGTTGGTATCTGGTTGACTCGGGCATTCAGTGGTCGCGGCGGGGGCCTGTGCGTAGCTCCTGGCCTTATTGAATCCGCTGCGAGTTTAGGGCACCTTGTCCGTCGGCGCGACGGGACCTTCGACCCTGGACCGGACAGCTAGGTGGGCCCCATGCTGGCACCGGCTGTCCGACGGGCGGCCAGCCGGCAAGTCCTGGTGCCGCACGCCATGACCGCGCGTGCCGGGTGTCTGCCACCCCACGAGGCGCTCGGGCGGGCTTGCTCGCGGTTGACGAATAGACCGCGCGGCCGGCGGGGCTAGCTAGCTCTTCGACCACCTGCGGCGACTCTTGCTGCAAGGCCAAGTGGCGCCCACTTCGTGGCGGCGCACCATAGGGCGGCCGCTCCGCGAATCCCGCGCTCGACCGGCAACTGATAGCCAGGACACATGGGGTGTCGGAAGTCGATAGTTGGCGCGGGGGCTATGTACCGACTTGCCGCGATGACGTGGTGTCGTCGCTGCAGCGACCAGGGCAAGCCTTCGTGGAAAGGGCTGCAAGCGCTCCCCACCTGCCGTCAGCAAGCACCGGGGATTGCGGGAAAAGCCTGCTGTGGCATCATCAAAAATGTGTGCTGGATGAGCCGTCGCGTCGCGTCCGTCGAAGACGAGATGCATACTGGAGACGTGTTTCACCCAAGCTCACTGGTTTTGACGGTATCTCCGACGGTACGAAGCAGCTCGAGGTTCGCTGCAGCCCGCATGGATACAGGGTTTGCCGGTCCAGTGAATTTTCGAGTGGGAGTGAGGGGACGACACAGCCCGTCGTGGCTGTCTCCAGCCTCGTAACATCGGGCGGCGCGCAGGCCGCGATAGGGAAGGGGCGCCGTGCGGGCGAAGCGCCTCACGATGTGTTCGGCAGCACTTGATCGTCTCCTGAGTCTGGTTGGCGAAGGGTACTGGAACGCGCGTCGGGGCCCTGGTTGTAGATACGGACTTCCGCGAGAAAGTGTCGGGGCGCTGCGCGGGCACGTCTGCAGAGATTTGACAGGCGCCCGAACGACAGCCGACCCTCATCAATCACGACTGGCTCAGTTCGCTCACGGCGACGCTGTCGGCTCCAGGGCGAGGGACTGGCGTGCGGCAGTGCAGCTCCGCATCATAGGTTCCGCTTGACAGAACCTTTGTCGCGGATCACAATGTCGCATGATTCGCTCGTTCGCGTGCGCCGATACCGAGGCCTTGTTTCACAGCCGCTCGGTATCCCGCTTCCGCAACATCGAGCGCGTCGCTCGGCGTAAGTTGCTCCAGATCCACGCCGCCACCGAGCTCGCCAGCCTGAGAATCCCGCCGGGCAACCAGTTGGAGGCGCTGAGGGCGGACCGCAAGGGCCAGCACAGCATTCGCATCAACGACCAGTGGCGGATCTGTTTTGAACCGCCCCGGATTTCCCGGAGACCGTTTGCGTTGAGTCAGGCTGTTATGGCCAACTCGCTGCGTTGACTAAAGTACTGCGTTTCCAACTCCACTGGCGGCACGTTGCCGATCGGCTCGAGCAGCCGGCGATGGTTGAACCAGTCGATCCATTCCAGGGTCGCGTATTCGACAGCGTCAACCGATCGCCACGGGCCGCGGTGATGGATCACCTCGGCCTTGTATAGTCCGATGATCGTCTCGGCTAGCGCGTTGTCATACGAGTCGCCGACGCTGCCCACCGAGGGCTCGACGCCGAACTCTGCCAGGCGCTCGGAATAGCGAATCGACAGGTATTGGGCCCCTGTCCGAATGGTGCACGACGCCGCGCACGTTGACCCTGGACCACAGCGCCTGCTCCAGCGCGTCCAGTACCAGATCGGTGCGCATCGTTCGGGCCACCCGCCAACCGATGATCCGGCGCGCGAACACGTCGACGACGAACGCGACGTAGACGAACCCGCTCCAGGTCGCCACATAGGTGAAGTCAGCCACCCACAACTCGTTCGGCCGGCTCGCCTTGAACTGGCGGTTGACCCGATCCAGCGGCCGGTCCGCGGCGTCCTCGGCAATCGTCGTGCGGCAGCGCCGCCCTCGCACCACACCCTGAAGACCGAGCCTGCGCATCAGCCGCTCGATCGTGCAGCGCGCCACCGCGACGTTCTCCCGTCGCAACTGGCGCCAGAGCTTGCGCGCGCCGTAGACGCGAAAGTTGGCCTGGTGCACGCGCCGGATCTCGGCACACAGCGCCTCGTCACGGCGGGGCGCTTCGCCGGGTCGGCCTGCCGGGCCTTGATCTCGTAGTACGTCGACGGGGCGATCGGCAACTGCGTGCAGATCGGCTCGACCCCGTACCGGTCGCGCTTCTCGCCGATGAAGCGCACCATCACCTCGGTCGGCGGTCGAGCTCCGCCTGGGCGAAAAACGCCGATGCCTTGCGCAGGATCTCGTTGGCGCGCTTGAGCTCGCGATTCTCGCGCTCGAGTTCCTTGAGCCGCTCACGCTCGGACGTCGGCAGCCCCGCACGCTGTCCAAGATCCCGCTCGGCTTGCCGGACCCACTTGCGTAGCGTCTCGCCCGAACAGCCGATCTTGGCCGCCACCGAATTGATCGCCGCCCATTGCCCATTGCGACTCGTGTTCGCGCTGCTGCTCGAATACCAGCCGCACCGCCCGCTCCCGCATCTCCGGGGAAAACTTCTTCGTTGCCTTTTCCATGGACTCCATCCTCTCAAGAATCGGAGTCTCCGGGAAATCCGGGGCGGTTCATTGCTGTACTAGAGCAGCAGCGTGTCTTCGTGCGAGTACGGCGGCACGCAGCTGCACAGGATCCTGAGCGGCACGCGGCCGGTGTTGCGGACGCTGTGCGCCACGCCGGGGGCGATGCGCACGGTGTCGCCGGCCGTCACGGCGAACGTTTCCGCGCCGAGCGTCATCGCGCCTTCGCCCGCCAGGAAGTAATAGAGCTCCTCGGTTTGCAGGTGTCGGTGCGGCGCCGTGCGCTCGCCGGGCGCGACGCGCGCTTCGGCGAGGCTCTGCCGCAGCGCGCCGTGATGCTGCGCAGGGTGCATCAGCTCGCGGATCTCCGAGCCGTCCTTGGTCCGGTAGGCGGTAACCTCGGCGATACTGGTCTTAACCTCGGCGATGCTGTTCTTCACGGCGCTGCGGCGAGATTGAAGCGCGCGATGTAGCGCTCGGCGCTCATCAGCGCCTCAAGCTCTGCGCGCAGCGCAAGGCGAACGCGCAGCAGCCAGCCTTCGCCGTAGGGAAACTCGTTGATCAGCCCCGGCCTTTGCGCGAGGTGCGGGTTCGCCGCGACGATCGTGCCGCTTGCCGGGGCGATAAGCTCGTAGGCGGTCTTGCTCGCCTCGGCCAGGCCGAATGGACGGCCCGCGGCGATCGCCGTTCCGATCGTCGGCAGGTCGATGCGCATGGCCGGGCCGAGGCTGTCCTGAGCGAAATGCGTGAGGCCGATCAGCGCCTCGTCGCCGGCAAGCACCTTCAGCCACAACGTGCCTTCGTGGTACAGGAGATCGGCGGGGTACAGAGCGAACGGCAAAGCGGCGCCTCAGGCGGGAAGCGCCACGCCGTTGTGCGTCACCTTGCCCAGCACCGGGATCGGGCGCACCAGCGTATCGAGCACCGGGCAATGCGTCTGTACGACTTGCATCAGTTCCTGGATCTTCTTCGGCTCGGCCGGGCTGTCGATGATCGCCTCGAACTCGATCTTCTGATAGCCGGCCGGGACGCCGGCGTCGAGCCCGAACAGCCCGTGCAGATCGAGGAAGCCGCGCATGTTGACGTGCACCGAATTGAGCGGGATGCCCAGCACCGCGGCGTAGGCGCTGTACATGATCTCCTGGCAGGTGCCGAGCGCAACGAGCACCAGTTCCACCGGGTTGGGCCCGGCGTTGCCGCCGCCCAGTTCGGGCGGCTCGTCGACCGTGATCGGCGGGAAATCGCGCACCTTGCCCGTGCAGCGCACGGTCTCCTCCCATTGCGTGTCGGCACGAAACACGGCTTTCCCGCTCTGCGGATTGGTCTGGATGGCCTGGATGGCGGCCATCAGTTTCGCTTTCAGGGCTTCCTGCGACATGGGCTCTTCCTCTGTGTTGGTAGCCGCAGCCGCAAGTGAACACCGATATGCGATCTTCTGGCAAGCGCGCGGGCATTGGCGATCGGCCGCTTGTACGGGGATCGGCGGGTAGGGTACTTCCCACTGGGGAATCGATCGATGCAGCGCCGCGCCATCGTCCTGTTGCGCCACGGACATAGTTCGTTCTCTCCGACGGCAAGCGCAGGATGAAGCTTTTGACGTCTATGCATGGAGCGAGTCTTCGCATGTCCGGAGTCAACAAGCTGTCGAGCTTTATCGCGAGTGTCGCGACGCAGATCTGGGCGGCCATTCAAGTTGGCGTCCCGGTTGAAGACGGCGTGGGGGCACGTCGTCCGGAGGAGTGCGACCGGACGCTGGGCCCACCTGCAGCAGAACTCTGGGACGACGCCCCCGGGCGCATGACGCGGAACGGTCCCGGCAGTCTTGAGATCGGCGCGGGCAAGACGAGGGTGGACGAGTAGTAGGTCAGCGCTTGCCGCTATTGGCGCCTCGAGTTTCTTCTCAGGGTCGGCCCGTTCGGGGGTTCCAAATCTCGGCGTCGGCCCGGCTGCTCTAGGCTCGGGACCGGCGACGGGCACGCCATCCTTGTCGAAGTGCCACTCGCCAAGAGGTTGGACCGTAGGCGGAGTGCCGATGTCGGGCTCGCTCGTATTGGCACCCACCGTGTCCCAGACCGCTCGGTTGCCGCCGTGGTTGGGGCTGATCTTGCCGAGTCGTACCGAGGACTTGTAGTTTTCACTCAGGGTGCCGGCGTCCTGCGACACCTGAGCGCGTCCCTTGTCGATCCTGGCTTTGGTCTCGACTTCGCCGGCGCTGAGGCGCCCGGCCAAGTCATTGCCCACCGGTTGCTCGGGAACAGCGCGCTGCCGACTTTGGCGCGCACGGACCTCGGCTTCGTTGGTTCAATTATGCTTGGCCGCAACGGGGTTAGCAGCTCCGTGGCATCTACAGTCAACTCCTGGCAGAGTGCGAACCATGACCATCAAACTGCCGCCGATCAAAGAATACGTGTTTCGCGAACAGTGGCTGCTCGACAAAGGCATTGACCTGGATGGCGATGCGATTGCGGCGTACCAGACGGAGCTGGGGGTCCCCCACCTCTTCGTCGGCGATGTCGAGCACCTTGAAAGGGTTGACCTGCAGACGACGGTCGAGGTGATTTTGCTGACAGACCTTCTCGAACACCTGAGCTGTCCCGGGCTTGCCCTCGAGGGGGTCAAACGATTCATGACCGCCGACACGGAGCTCGTGATCACCGTTCCCCATGCCTTTGGCCTACCCAACACCCTCCGCTATGCCCTGGGGGGATTTCGCGAGGGTGAACAGCACGTCGCGACGTTCAATAGTGCGCACCTTGACACCCTGCTTGACCGGCACGGGTTTCAGCTGACCGAGCTTTGTTCCGGGTTTGAACGGTATCCGGCGTCGGGGTGGCGAAAGGTGCTGTTTCCCATCCCGCTGGCCTTGCTACGGCGGATGCCCCGTTTTGGTGGAACCTTGATCGCAACGGCAACGTTGCGGCCAGGGTGCGCCGATCGGGGTCCAGAGATTTCGCCTGAACGTGTCTAAACTGAAGTTCCACCGCTGGCAGGCTGCATTTTCCCTTATGCGCCCGATACTTGGCGTGAGACTGCGGTTCCGCGTTCTGTTTACAGCCGGATTCTCTGGATCAGATCGAGCGCACGGCGCTGCGTGGCGTTGGGTGTCGTGACGATATCGAACGTCGGCGCCTCGGGCCCTGCGCTGGGCGTGCGACAGGTACGAAATTCCGCTGAAAAGTGTCGGGGCGTATTCAGCGCGAGGGCCGTCGAACCTCACCTGTGGAGGCGCCCGGAGCGCTCCCGGCGAACGTCACCAGCGAAGAAATGACCGCCGTTGTGCTATCATTGATAGCATGAAATCCGGGAGGTGGCGGCATGCCTGACTTGCTCGTTCGCGGTGTCGATGAGGCGCTCGTCAAGGCGCTCAAGGAGCGCGCCGGCGCGCACGGCCGAAGCGCCGAAGCGGAACATCGGGAGATCCTGGCCGAGGCGCTGGCGCGCCCGCGCAAGCGCGCTCTGGCGGAGTTGCTGGCTTCGATTCCCGACGTCGGTACCGACGCGGACTTCGAGCGCGTCGAGTCCGAGGGGAAGGCGCCCCATGTCCATGTATTTGATTGACACGAACGTCATCAGCGAAGCCCGCAAGAAGTCCAGGGCGAACGCCGGCGTCATCGACTTCTTCAATCGCGTCGCCCGCGCCGGCGACCCGGTCTACCTGTCGGTCATCACGATCGGCGAGCTTCGCCGCGGCGTCGAACTCATCCGGCTGCGCGGCGATGCCGAACAGGCGGGCCTGTTGGAGGACTGGCTCTCCGCCGTGCTCGATCAGTACGCGGACAGAGTGCTCGCCTTCGACGCCGACGTCGCGC
>WBZO01005637.1_pt1 | contig 12629 bp, 12 predicted proteins | sample 5204261 | NCBI WGS metagenome assembly WBZO01 (sample SAMN12412400, study PRJNA552823) | activated sludge metagenome | isolation source: activated sludge from anammox sidestream of wastewater treatment plant... | place: USA: North Carolina | collected 2017-09 | reverse complement strand
ACAATACAGGAACAATTCTTCAGAAACAAACGGAAAAACAAACCATGCTTTACAACAGGATACTCTGCAGATAGCCTGGCTTGGTTATATCAACCTTCTCCGTGCGGAAAAGAATCCGGCGGTACCCAGTTTTGAGCGATCTGTTCTTCGTATCAAAGATGAAAATTCTTTTGAGGTGGTCAGCACCAACACTCTAGAACAAAAATTCATTGAGTACGAAAGAAACAGACTCTTTTCATATCTCTGTAAAGAACTGCATAATGACCGGCTTCAGTATAAAATAATTGTAGAAGAGAATTCCGAAAACCAGGAAAAACAGGAAGTAAGCCTTACGGCCTCACAACAGTTTCAAAAAATGGCTGGTCAATTCCCGTTTATCAAAGAGCTGAAAGAACGCCTTGGGCTGCAATTGGATTATTGATATTTGCCATTTTATCGGAAAAATCCTGAACCGATTTTAATCGTATTCTTACTGATAAAATTGAGTACTTGTGATATTGATTCAAAGATGAAAACAAAGTTGTTTTGTAAGTGGAAATCTTCTTTTATGAACCTCATGATGTTTCTCGGCAATGACCTGATCGAATCCGTTCCTTTGGAGCTGGGCCGTATTTCCAAGCCGGGTTACCTGGGGAGCTTTAAAAGGGCGATGAAAGTAAAATATCAGGAACTGATCCGGCAATGCAATGAAAAGCCGGAATTTTTCGTAATCGAGCCAGTCGTTGAATCAAAAAACGATAGGATAAAATCTGAATGCTGATTTATCCCCTCTCAAAGCCGGATAATTGCAAACCCGTTTCTCCTGTCTTTAATATAAGGAACCGCAAGTTCGTTTTCTGAGATCTGACGTGCTTTTTGAAAAACAAGAGTATTTTTTATCTTCCAGAATTCAAGCCCTTCATTCAGCAGGTTTCCTTTTTCATCCAAAACAGTAGTATTTCCATATTGGCGGAAGTCATCTTTCAGGGAATTATTGTACAGAAAAAAGAGTTTGTTCTGTTTTGACAGAAATGCATAAGAAAGCGTGGCCCTGTTCAATTCCGTGACCTGTTTTTTATTGATCATACCGCTCCAACTGCTATCATTCTGTTTGGCAGAGAAATAAAAAATGGTCAGATCTCCCCTGTCCATATCTTTCCGGCTGCCTGACAGGTTATCATAACGGGTATATTCATCTTTTTTCCAGAAATCATTGGGTGAAGCCAATTGTTGGGTAAAATACCCTGTGTCCGATTCATCTTTTCTATACCACGGATCCTCATAAACATCATTGGGGAGTTGCTTCCCATATTCTTTCATATACACAAACCCCTTACCCGGCACAACCAGGAAATATTCTTCAAATATCTTTTTACTCCGGCTTTTATCTGTGATATAAGAATTGAAATAATATGAAGTATCGAAATCAACTTGAAGTCCCGTAAAAGAAAAGTGAACTACCCTTACATTCCGGGCACCGGCTTTGCGGGCCCTTGTCATTAGCCCTGCAAAGCCTTCCTGAAGTTTATTGTCAATATACAACCCCATATCTTCCACCGCAGGTGAAGCCTGAAATTTTATTTCCCTGCGTTCGGGGATCGTATCATCACTATTGAAATGCAACAGTAAATAATTCCGGTTAGCGACAGAAGGGATCATCATAAACCAATCTCCAAGATTGGACAATTTAACCGGGGCACTACTATAATCTTCCAACGGGTAATCCATCAGCTCATATTGTACCCAGGGCTTGCTAATAAAATCATACCTGTACACCGAATGATCCAGCAAAGTCCAGTCCTGATCATATAAGAATGCATGCAGTACCGGAGATGAATCTGCAATGGATTCAAACCCTAATAACAGAATCTTTGTTCTGTCCTGCGAACGTATCATCAAAAAATCTTCGGCCTTTAACCCCGCAGGAAACTTTGCTACAGTCTGCCCGGCATCTTCAGTATTCCCATCTTCAGAATAACGATACAATAAGGCTTCTGTCAGTTGGTCATTCTGCCGGAAGATCAACCGGTCAAAATATTCCCTGCCGGCAATCAGGTATTCTTTAATAAGGTCTTCCGGAAAATCATAAGGAATTGTATTCACCAGATTCATACGTGAATCATATATCTCAAACCGGAGATCTTTATATCCGCTTACAGAAATATTGGCTTTTTTTCTTCTTAATTCCGGTTTGCCGGTCTGAAGCCAATAATGACCTGAAGTACTTCCGGCCACTTCAAATCGGAAAGAGGCATTACTGCTGACAAATGGAGAATACAATACTCTCTGTGCATTCAGTGCTCCTGCACACAGGAAAAAAGCAATAATTACAAATACTCCCGTTCTCATATCATCCTCCACAGTAAGTTACATTTTTTTGAACTGTTCAAAAAACAAAAAGGCCCACCCGTGGTGAGCCTGAAAAATATTTTTAAAGGGGCTTTCAGTTCTTTTGTCTGCTCATATTACCTCTTCTTTCCAAAGTTCTGTTCATCTGCCTGTTTCCGCCATCATTGCGTTCCAACTGGCGGGGTGTTTCTATCCGCCTGGGTTGAGTATTATTCCTGTTCTCAAAACTCCGGTTGCCAAAGTTCCTGTCGGTATTTTCTAAATTTCTCTGAGATCTCTGTGGCCGGTCTATTACCGGGTTATTGTTCCTGTTATTATTATTCTGCCTTTCAATCTTCGAACGATCCAGATTCCGGTCCATAGGTGGGTTTTGTTGCTGTCTTCTTATGAACGGATCGGTACTTTGTTGTTCATTCCGTTGAGGCAGGTTATTGGACCTTTGATCAAATACCCTGGAATTATCTCTGCCTGGTCTTTGGATGGCGCCATTATCATTGTTCGGCTTGATACGAATGTTATTGCCATCATTATTTCTTTGAGGAAGATTATTGCTCCGGCTAAAAGCATTATCACTTCTTCTAACATTATTACCCTGCGGGCTGCTGTTGAACCGGTCAAAGCTACGTGGGGCAATTGTGTTGTTGCCATTTCTTTCCACATTAGGACGATACATCGTAATGGAATTATCTCTGAACTCTGTTCTTCCGGGGCGGTCAGAATCCCGGAATGATACTGATCTGATTCTCTGGTCGGTGAAACGCTCAGCATCAGATCTGCGTGGGCCACTTACATATATATTACGAACTCTGTTATTATTATTTATGATTGTGGTATTGTTGATAATCGTCGTGTTGTTGATAATCGTAGTATTCATTCTGGGGCTGACACAATAATCATAAATACGGGAAGATGTGATATACCGCCTGGGGGCAAAACACCAGTAATCAACCGGAGGTGCATACATCCCTATGGAAATGCTTATGTTAAAGCCGGGATTCAATGGAGCCCACCCATAAAAATCACCTCCTGTTCTCCAGGCCACCCAGGCCGGAGACCATTCGTAACCCGGAACCCATAACCAACCATAAAAAGGATCATAAAACCAGCGCCCATAGTGGAAAGGAGCCCAGCCCCAGTCATAGTCTGAAACCCAGATCCATTCATACTCATCAGACCATTCCCAATGGCCCATTGTGTTATACGGACGGAAACCTGATGCTACTCTGGGATTCCATACATAACCATACTGGGGATAATCAATCCACCGTCCGTAAGGACTCAGGTTGTCATAAAATGTCTGAAAAGTAATACTGGCCGAAACTTGTGCAGAAACTGTATTACCGGAAGGGTTCAGCAGAAAAAGAGCTGCTGCAATTATTGTAAAGCTAAAAAATCGTTTCATGGTAATTTTTTTTTACGGTTTAAAAAACGGGCCTATAAAAGAAACCACATAGTGTATAGACACGATTTGTATGCCATAGTTGCGCCTGTGTAGCCGGTTTTAATGAATTATTATGAAAATAAATCTTTGCTGCAAGATCAACGAGGACAAATCTGAAATCATATAAACTTTTCATATTAAAGACAGGAACTTCGTCCAATATTAAAATTTTCCAGAACATTCAGACTGAAATAAAAAAGCTTAGCCGTTCTTTAATTTTAAAAAAGAACAAGTATCTATTCCAAACTTCAGAGAAAAAACAGGCCGGAGAATGCTTCTGAAAGATGTTATCTATTTTTTCACAGTCACATTCACCGTTGTGGAGAGCGGAGCGCCATAAGATCTGTGGATCCCGTCTGCAAACTGCAGGGTCAGTTTATGTTTTCCGGGCGCAAGGTTCAATTCAGCTTCTGTTTGCCCTTTTCCATAATGAAGATGCGCTGAATCGGTCGGTACGACAACTCCAAATGCGAGAGAATCTTCTGCATCAATGAAAATATGAAAATGACCGCTGCCTGCTACAACCGGGCCGATAGTATCCACTTTCATATTATCAACTCCCATCTGAACTTTGAAAGGTGAACTGATGGTTGCCCCGTCCTTAAGGTTTTTAAAATTTACTTTAGCGCCTGCCGGAACGGATGGTTCTTCCGGAACTGCAGCACTGCTCATGTTCATGTTATGTGATGTATCGGTGGAAATTTTGCCGGTCGAATCACCGGAGTGGTCTGTCCCTTTCCCCGAATTATTACAAGATGCTAGCATAAAAAAACTGACTGCTGTAAAAATTAATTTTCTGATCATATAAAAAATTTGGTGCGAAGGTAATCTTATTTCCCATGACCGGTAAAGATCATTCTATCAGGTCATCATAAGCTCTTGATGAATAATAACGGTATTTTTTCGAATCGTAACGGGTGCCACTCAGGACAGAATGAATAAATCCATTGTACTCCACCTGTTGGGTATGAAATATTTTTCGGTCGGGATTTGTCTTGAAGTAGAATTGAATGTGCCGGCCAATGCTCTTAAAAACGATCATGCTATCGTCTGCTTTCATCGAAAAAGAAAAATCTTTTTGCAGGTCATTTAAAAATAAATGGCTTCGGTACCAGGTGCCGCCGGTATCGGATACAAAACGTTTCCCGTTGTACAAAGCAACGCTGTCATTATAGGCAAACACATTTAAGACCGATCCTTTCACTCTTTGAAGCCAGTTTTTGAATTTGAAGTAATAGGTGTTATCATAACCATAATCACTATCCAGGAAACTGATCCTCTTTACAATGCCCGGAATCTCTTTCACGCCTTTGAGATAACCAAAAATAAAACTGCCACCGCCGCTATGGCCATTTAAATAGATGCTTGTATTTTTTGTACTGACCAAAGCAGTCAAGGAATCAACAAGATGAGGGATCAGTTCAGGAAACTCAGGATGATTCTGTTTCCAAAGAGGCCAGCTTCTGAAATTATTCTCCAGGTAAATGACCACAAAATTTTTCTTCCGCAATTGTTTTCTGATGAAGGCAGTCTGTGCTTTGATGTGTTGAATATCATAATGCCAGTCATCGCCTTCTTTTATTCTTTTGCCCATGGTCTGTTCTGTTGTGCTTCCATTTGGTAAAGCGAAAAAGGTCACTATGGTTTTTTTCTTAGAAGAAAAATTTTCCGGTTTATCAATGGTGATCTTTATACCGCCATGAATTCTGAAAGAATCAATGACCTGTGCAGAAGAATAACTGACACCGAAGATCAAAAAGATCGAAAAAAGAAAAAGCCTGTAAAACAAAAATTTCAATTCCGGTAGTTTTTTATGAACGGCTATAAAAGGCAAATCTATGTTCTGACAGAGATCTCAGACCTGTCTTTTTTGAGAATTTGTTAATAAAGATGCGTAACTCAGAAATCAGTTTCCGGCTTAACAGACAGAAAAAGAATTTGTTACGACGAGGAAATTGGATACCAACGTAAAATTACCCCGGTTGAATTCTTTTTATTGAAAATATTAGTATCAAATTGAACTTTTTATATCTTTGTTAGAGAGCAATCCAACCTTATTTAAATCACAGACCCTTTATTGTTTCACGTTGATCCGGTACCTATCTGGAAACTATAAACTCAATTTCGAAACTTTAAAAACATCTGTGTATGAAAAAAGTCTACTCATTGCTTCAAAATCCCGATGTACAGGGTGCTATCACTATTACTCTTATTGTTGCGACAATTGTAGTGGCATTTCTGCTGACTTTGGGGAAATAATTAAAAAATAAGCTGGAATAATTTTCTATTTCCTGCAAAAATTTATTTGGCTTTGCCTTGGGCAAAGTTTTTCTTTTTTGATGACAATCCGGTATTCCGTTTATAATGAAGTAAGCCCCCGGATTTTCCAAACATCATTCAGGTTTCCACATAATTCAAGTCTTTGTGGTAAGTTTCTTCGGTGAAGTAAAATGCGGTCAGGGTAACCACCATTACCACTATTCCTGTTGCAATACCGCTCTTAATAAGCGGCCATTGCCATTCTTTCTGAAACAGGTTCAGAAACATCAGATTGATCAGAGGCAAGGCGCCTCTCACCATATTCGGGATAGTGGTAGCTGCAGTAGCACGGAGATTGGTTCCGAATTGTTCTGCGCCCATGGTGATGAAGATGGCCCAGAAACCGGTGCTGAACCCAAGGAAAGCACAGATCCAGTACATTCTGCTATCGGAATTATTAAAAGGACTGAAAAACAAAGTCAGCGCTATCATGCTCAGGATATAGTAAATAAGTAATCCTTTCTTCCTGCTCTTAAATAACTGGCATATAAATCCCACTGCAATATCGCCTAATGAAATTGCAGCATAAGCAAACATAATGGCACGACCCGAATCAATTGTTTTACTTCCATAAAGTTCGCCGGCAAACTTATCGCTCTGATTTACCAGGATTCCGATCACAAACCAGGTTGGAAGGCCGATAAGAATGGCAAAAATGTATTTCTTAAAGCGTTTTCTGTTATTGAAGAACATGAAAAAATTCCCGCGTGCCACATTCAATTGCTTGACCTGCTTATACATTCCTGATTCGGCAACTGCAATACGGAATAATAATAACGCAATACCAAGCCCGCCTCCAATTTTATAGCACAAACGCCAATCATGATCGGTAATAGAAAATATAAAATAAGCAAATACTGCACCGCTCAAACCTATTCCTGCTACCATTGAAGTACCGATTCCTCTTTTATTTTGGGGCATGTATTCACTCACCAGGGTGATGCCGGCGCCTAATTCGCCTGCCAATCCTAATCCTGCTGCGAATCGGCACCAGGCATATTGATCCACATTTTCTATATATCCGGTAATAAAATTAGCAACGGAATACAAGATGATTGACCCGAAAAGAACAGACAGCCTTCCTTTTTTATCACCTAAAACTCCCCAAATAATACCACCCAGTAGCAGGCCGATCATTTGCAGATTGATGACGTGGGTGCTTTCCACCAGCATAGTAGCATCCGTAGCGCCCACATCTCTCATGCTGGGAGCCTTTACAATCGTAAACAACAACAGATCATAGATATCTACAAAATAACCCAGCGCAGCCACTATTACAGCAATATTGAATATGGAGCCGGAACGTGTGGTATTCATACTCTAAAGTTTTGAAGGCGGCGGCGTTTCTTCAATACTTTCTTTTCTGCCGAAAAAAACTTTATACAGAACAGGCAATGTGGTTATCAGAACAATAATTATAGTGATAGCTTCTATATGATCTTTGAGACTATAGTTATATTCTTTCATCACCCACTGTTGTAAAAAATGCCCGCCCAACATCATAGATGATACCCAACAAACACTTCCGATAATATTATAAAACAGAAAGGAAGCCTGATTCATTTTAACCATTCCTGCCACGATCGGTGCAAAAGTTCTTATGAAAGGTAGAAATTTTGCAAAGAAGATCGTAAGCTTGCCATATTTATCATAAAAAGATTTGGCACGCAGAAGATGCTTCTTTTTAAAAAGCCAGCTCTCTTTCCTTTCATACAGCAAAGGGCCGGCTTTGTACCCAAACCAATAGCCCACAATATTGCCCAGCACCGAAGCCAGGGCAACCATGAACATAATTATGATCCAATGCACGCCAAAAAATTCTTTGGCAAGATCTTCGGCATAGATACCGGCGGCAAACAAGAGTGAATCTCCCGGTAAGAAAAAGCCGACGAATAAGCCTGTTTCTGCAAAAATCACCAGCAGAAGCACATAGAGTCCTCCGTACTGAATGATCCATTCGATAAACTGCTGAATAAACCCCTTGTTGTCTCCCATACTTTTTTTTTATGCTGTTTGCTCTGCATGATCATGAGTCAAAGCTCCTTCCCACTTGCTGACTACCGAAGTGGCCAGTGCGTTTCCCAATACATTCGTCATGGATCTGAACATATCACAAATATGATCTATCGGCAATATTAGTGCAATTCCTTCGGGCGGGATGTTGAACATCGAACAAGTGGCAAGGATCACCACCAGGGAAGCTCTGGGCACACCCGCAATCCCCTTGCTTGTCAGCATCAAAACCAATAACATGGTCAGTTGTGTTCCCAGGTCCATGTGAATTCCATAAGCCTGGGCAATGGCAATGCTTGCAAAAGTCATGTACATCATGCTCCCGTCCAGGTTAAAAGAATAACCCAGCGGAAGAACGAAAGCAACGATCTTATCTTTACAACCGAAGCGTTCCAGTTCTTCTGTCAACTTCGGAAAAACAGCTTCACTGCTCGTAGTGCTGAAAGCAATAATCAGCGGTTGTGCGATCCGCTTTAATAATCCCTTGATCCGATGACGCAGGATCAAAAATCCCACTCCTATCAGAAGGACCCAGAGCAAAGCAATCCCTATGATGAAATACAATAAATAGGGCCCATAAAAGTTGAAGATCGAGAATCCTATCTTGGCTACAGATGCGGCAATAGCGCCAAAAACCCCTAACGGGGCAAAGGCCATCACATAGCCTACCATCTTAAAAATGATATGAGAAGCCGCTTCCAGCGCTTTAATTACCGGCTTTGCATAGTTATGTAATGCAGTGGCAGCCACTCCGAAAAAAATGCTGAAAACCACGATCTGCAAAATCTCATTAGTGGCCATTGCCTCAATAATACTTTTCGGAAAAACGTGTTCAACAAATTTGCTCAGAGAGAACTCCTGGGTTTTTCCTGCCAATTCCTGTGCACCGGTGGTATCTCCGAGATTAAAATCAATTCCTTTGCCCGGTTGAAACAGGTTGACGAGGAATAAGCCCAACAACAAGCTCATCAAAGAAGCTGAAATAAACCAAAGTAATGCCTTACCCCCTACTCGCCCCACCGTTTTCAGATCGCCAAGCTTGGTGATGCCAACAACAAGAGTGCAAAATACCAGAGGTGCAATGATCATCTGTACCAACCTCAAAAAGATCGTTGTGAGCAGGTTTATGTTGACGGAAAATGTCTTTATGGTATCCGCAGGATAGTTCTCATGAACATAATATCCAAGCCCCATTCCTGCGAACATGGCAATGAATATCCAAAGCGTCAATTGATTATTTTTCATAAACCGATAGCTACAGAATACCGAAAATCGGAAAAATTACCGACTGTCCGAAGTTTTAACCGCTAAATCTGTTTTCTGTAAAAGTTTTGCTGTCCGAAATGAATTATTCTTTATTTTACGAGTTATTTGAAACTACAACCAACCAAATTATGAGTCTATTCGCTAAAAAATCTATCAGCAGTTTACTGGCCCAGGCAGAAAGTTCTGACAAGGGATTAAAAAAAACATTAAATGCGGGAAACCTGATAGCACTGGGTATTGGCGCCATCATCGGTGCCGGGTTATTTGTACGGACAGCAGCAGCGGCGGGTGAACATGCCGGTCCGGCGGTAACTCTTTCCTTCATTATAGCAGCTATCGGTTGTGCATTTGCCGGCCTTTGCTATGCAGAATTTGCCTCAATGATTCCCATAGCAGGAAGCGCATACACTTATGCCTATGCCACCATGGGTGAGCTGGTGGCCTGGGTCATTGGTTGGGCATTGATACTTGAATATGCTCTGGGCGCTGCCACCGTTTCTATCTCCTGGAGTGAATACCTGAACCTGCTGATAGGGAACAGTATCCCCTATGAATGGTGCCATTCGCCTTTTGAATCTTTTAAGGACGCAAGCGGAGTGATGCACCACGGTATTATAAATGTACCCGCAATATTTATCCTATTACTGTTATCACTGCTGCTGATCAAAGGAACACAGGAATCAGCAAGGGTGAATATGATCATTGTGATCATTAAAGTAAGTATTGTGATCGTCTTTATCGTTATCGGATGGAAATTCATCAACCCTGAGAACCATGCTCATTATCTTATTCCGGCAGATGCTCCGCCTGCAAGACTGCCCAATGGCTCAGAATACTCTTATGCTGATTTCTTCCGGCACGGATGGGGAGGCGTGTTGACCGGGGCGGGTATTGTATTCTTCGCCTTCATCGGTTTCGATGCAGTTTCTACAACGGCGCAGGAAGCAAAGAACCCCAAGAAGGATATGCCTATAGGCATTCTGGGTTCACTGGTAATTTGTACCATTCTTTATATTCTTTTCTCTTATGTTCTCACCGGTGTTGCCCCATACACCGATTTTGTGTCTCAGGGAAAAGAAGCTTCCGTTGCTTATGCCATCCACACCTATATGACTAATTATGAATGGTTGGCTAAGCTGGTATCTTTTGCGATCTTACTGGGTTTTTCTTCAGTGATCCTGGTGATGCTGATGGGTCAATCAAGGGTTTTCTATACAATGTCCACTGACGGTTTATTACCCAAAATCTTTTCTGACCTGCATCCAAAATTCCGCACTCCATATAAAAGCAACATCGTATTATTCGTATTCGTAGGCTTGTTTGCTGCTTTCGTTCCGGTAAGCGTAGCCGGTGATCTTACGTCAATCGGTACTTTGTTTGCTTTCGTACTGGTTTGTCTGGGTATAATCATCTTACGTAAAAAACAACCCGACCTGAAACGCCCTTTCAGAACGCCACTGGTGCCGCTGATACCTATTCTTGGTATGATAGTGTGCACAGCCATGATCGTTGGATTACCCGGAGAAACATTAGCCAGTGCACTGATCTGGATGGTACTCGGATTGATCATTTATTTCGCTTACAGCCGGAAGAACAGCAAAATTCAGTCAATGGGGGACATTATTCCAAAAGCATCAGATTTTGAGTAATTTTATCGTCCCGCTAAAAAGCGGGACTTTTTTTTCCTGCTATTGAATTAAATTTGCAGCCCGGCATTACTATCATCAATGCATCATTTATAAGGAATATCATTCCTGTAATGGCAATTTATCTTAAATAGTAGAGCCTATTCTTTAAAAAATCCATTTGGTAACTTTTTTTTGAAATAGTTTATTACATCATGGGAAGAATATTTGAAGTAAGAAAAGCGACCATGTTTGCCCGCTGGGACAGAATGGCAAAACAGTTTACCCGGATCGGAAAAGAAATTGCCATAGCAGTAAAAGCAGGTGGGCCTGATCCGGCTACCAACCCGGCTTTACGCCGCTGCATGCAAAATGCAAAAAGTGTGAACATGCCCAAAGATCGTGTAGAAGCAGCGATCAAAAGAGCGATGGGCAAAGAAATGGAGAGTTATGACGAAATTCTTTATGAAGGATACGCTCCACACGGTGTGGCATTATTAGTGGAAACCGCAACGGATAATCATGTAAGAACCGTAGCCAATATCAAATCTCACTTCAACAAAGGTGGCGGTACCTTAGGCAACAGTGGAAGTGTTTCATTCCAGTTTAAGAAAATGGGAGTTTTTAAATTAAAGCCTGAAGGATTGAACACCGAAGAACTGGAACTGGAATTAATTGATCATGGCCTGGAAGAACTGGGTGATGGCACCGGCGAAAACGGCGAGCCGATCCTTGTTGTCCGAGTTGCTTTCAACGATTTCGGAAACATGCAGAAAGCCCTGGAAGAAAAAAACATTACACTGATCAGTTCTGAAGTGGAGTGGATACCGGCCACCACCGTACCTGTTACCGATGCGGAAGCAGAAGACGTCAGTAAATTGATCGAACGTTTGGAGCAGGACGATGATGTGCAAAAAGTGTTTCACAACATGGGTTGATCATAATATTTGCCCGTAAACGCTTCCAAACTTTTTTACAACTCAATCTTGTGACCGAGAAACCGATAATTCTTTTTGACGGTGTCTGCAATCTCTGCGATAGAAGTGTTTCATTTATTATCAAAAAGGATAAAAAGAAGAAATTCCTGTTCGCTTCACTGCAGGGGAAAAAGGGCCATGAACTACTATCTCAATTCCATTTACCCCTGGATGATATCAATTCATTCGTACTTATTGACAAAGGAAAAGCTTATACCCGTTCATCGGGAGCGCTAAGGGTGGTGAAAGAATTCGGTGGGATGTGGAAACTATGCTATGCCTTTATCATCATACCGAAATTTATCCGTGATGGCTTATATAACCAGGTCGCCAAAAACCGTTATAAATGGTTTGGGAAAAAAGAAGCCTGCATGGTTCCTTCTGCAGGCATAAAAGAAAGATTCCTTGAGTGAGGAAATGTCTTTTTAATCATAGCTGATTTAATTTTCCTGATTTTTAAATACTGATCTCTCCTCTCATATAGAACACACATTGCCCTGCTATGGACACTCTGTCACCCCATTGCCCACACCACAGTTCCCCTCCTCTCTTCGATAATTGCCTGGCATGTAATTTTTTCTTATTCAGTTTTTCTGACCAGAAAGGGATCAGTTGTGAATGAGCTGAGCCCGTAACAGGATCTTCATCAACACCAATCGA
>WBZO01005636.1_pt1 | contig 12630 bp, 12 predicted proteins | sample 5204261 | NCBI WGS metagenome assembly WBZO01 (sample SAMN12412400, study PRJNA552823) | activated sludge metagenome | isolation source: activated sludge from anammox sidestream of wastewater treatment plant... | place: USA: North Carolina | collected 2017-09 | reverse complement strand
CTGCCGGTCAGTGACGACCCGAGTGGGCCGCGGTCGTCACCTCCCTCGGCAGTCGGGCGGGTTCGCAACACCGATGACGGCGCTGTCGATCGGCTGGCTCTCTTGGCGGTCGATGACATCGAGGATTACTGGCAAAGGCACTACCAGGAGCCGCTGCCGGGGTCATTCGCCGCGGTGTCGGCTCTGGTGTCGGTGGATCCCGACGCGTCGGGCCCGCAGGTCTGCGGGTCTGACCCGGAAGAGTTCTCCTTCAACGCCGCCTACTGTCTGCGCGCTGATGTGATCGCTTGGGATCGGGTCGGATTGCTGCCGGTCGCCGAGAAGTTTTTCGGCGAGGTCGCCGTGAATGGATTGCTTGCCCATGAGTACGGGCATGCGTTGCAGCACCGGGCCGGCTTGGTCGACGACGACACTCCGGTGCTGGTGTCCGAGCAGCAGGCGGACTGTTTCGCGGGCGTGTATCTGCGGTGGGTCGCCGAGGGGGACTCCCCGCGCTTTGAGATGAACACGACCGAGGGGTTGGACAAGGTCCTGGCGGGGGCGATCGCCATCCGTGACCGGCCGCCGGATTTCAACCCGTTCGGGTTGCTTCCGGTGGAGGCCTCTCACGGCACCGCTTTGGATCGGGTTTCGGCTGTCCAGCAGGGCTTCGATCTCGGGGCGGCCAGCTGTGCACGCATCTCGATGGCCGACATCCGGCAGCGCCGCGGCGACATTCCCCCCGCGTTGTTCGATCCCGAGGGCACCCAAAGCGACATGCCGATCACGGAAGCGGCGCTGTCGTCGTTGATCTCAGAACTGAACGGCATCTTCTCCCCCACCCAGCCGCCCTCCTTGCAGATGGGGGTGTCCTGCGGTTCGGGGCCGGCGGCTTACTGCCGCGACAGCAACACCGTGGAGGTGGATGTCAGCGCACTCGACCAGATCGGCACACCGGCCAGCGAAAGCCAGAAAGTCCTTCTCCAAGGAGACAACTCGGCGATTTCAGTGGTGACGTCGCGCTACATGCTGGCCCTGCAGAAGCAGCGTGGCGTTACGGTGGACGGTCAGGTGGCCGCGATGCGCACCGCATGTTTGACCGGTGTGGCGCAAAGCAAGATGGCTGACCCGGCCAGCGCCGGGGACGCCCTGGTGCTCGGGGCAGGAGACCTCGATGAAGCCGTCTCCGGCTTGCTGACCAACGGGATCGTCGGCAGTGATGCCGCCGGTGTACGTGTGCCGTCGGGGTTCACCCGCATCTTGGCGTTCCGATCCGGTCTGGCTGGCGATGCTGACCGCTGCTACCGGCTGTTCCCATGAGTGAGATCCCCGACGAGAACGATCCCGACAAGACCCGGCTGACCCCGGTGCCCCCTCCGGCGCGCCGTATCCCGTCCTCACCCGCTGACGGGCCGACGCGGTTCATCCCGGTGACCCCGCCGCGGCGGGCTCCGCACCCGCCCGGCCAGCCTGCGCATCCCCCAGCACGCATCCCCCCGCCGCCGCCACTGCGGCCTTTGCAGCGGCCGCCGGCCCCACCACCCCGTCCGGCGGCACCGCCGAGAGTTGATCGGGGCCACAACGAACCGCCCGGGGAGCTTCCGTGGTGGCAGACCATCAACCGCGACCGGCCCCCAAAGCCGCCACCCGTGTCAGCACCGCCCGCGGCACCCCCGGCCGCACCGGTGAAGCGCGCCCCGCCATCGCCACCGCCGCCGCCGCCGGCGGCGCCGACAGCGTCCAGCAGCTCCAAGGCGTGGTGGTGGGTCACGGCTTTCGCGGGGATGGCTGTCCTAATCGCGGGTACCGCGCTGGTGTTAGCGCTGACCGGAACACGCACGCCGGCAAAGGTTCTCGATATCGCCACGACCCAACGGCAAGTTGAGCAGATTCTTCGCGATCCCCTCGAGGGCTACGGCGCCGGCACCGTCACCGGGGTGGTGTGCAACTCCGGAGTCAACCCGACGATCTCGCGGGGCAGCGAGTTTTCCTGCGCCGCGACCGTTGACGGAACGCAGCGCCGTATCGCCGTGGTTTTCCAAGACGATGACGGCACCTATGCAGTGGACCGGCCCCGCTAGACCGTGCACAGAGTGTTCGCAGGCCGCTATGCCTCACCGCGGTAGCGGAGGCGGGCGCGTTCCCGCGCGGTATCGCTGATGCCCTGTCGGCGGCCAGGATCCAACCGAAGCGCGGCCAACACACCGTGAAGTTCGCTGTCGCTGATCACACCCGCCCGATGGTCATCAAGAGCGACAACCAGCGCCTCCAGTGTTTCGCGGATGATCGGGGTGTGGCGGGCGTATTTGGCTCCGGCCCACGCCATCGCCTGCTCGGATTCGTTGCCCATCCGGGCGATGGCCTCGTTGGCTTCACGGATGAAATCCTTGGCGTCCTGTTGCTCTTCGCCGGCCAGGGCGCCGCTGTCGATGGCGGACTGGGCGATCTGCTGGTCTCGGCGCAGCCGTCGGGTCACCTGCTCCACCCACCGCGGGTCGAAGGCCAGGGTGCGCCATAGGGCGCGCCAGGACGCCATGTAGGGCTCGCCCTTACGGGTGGGAACGAGGTGGGTGCGCACAACATCCCAGTTGTTGGCCGCCAGGTTCTCGGCGATCCATTCGGGAGTCACCCGGCGCGGGAGATCTTCTTCGGCCAGGTCCCACGGCTTGGCAACATCACCGGCGGTGTCCCCGCCCCTGCCGGTCGTTGTCACGGCCAGTCACGCTACCGGCCGGCGCCTGACCTGGGTTAGGACGCCCGCTGGTGGTGTTGGTCGTAGGCCCGCACCGTGGCCGCCGGCATCCTGCCGCGCGCCGGCACCGGGTATCCGTTGTCGCGGGCCCACCGCCGAATCATGTGCAGGTCGTGGCGGTGGGTTGGGCGCGGTCGGCCCACGACGCGAGCGGCGGCGATCCACGGGCCCATCATGTCGCGCAGTTGGCGTTCGTCGGCCAGGTCGATCTCGTAGTCCACGCCGTCGATACCGAAGCTGACGGTGGTGGCACCGGGCTTGCCGGTGAGATCGTCGACCAGTTCTACAACTACGCGCTTGGCCATCGCAGGGGTTCCTCATCGGGGTCGGGGGTGGTGCCGGGACCCGGCGGTGTGGTCGACAGCGGCGGCCCCGCCGGGGTGCTGCGCCGGGTAGTGGGGCGGCCCGGAGGCGGGGGAAGGTGACTGGCGCCGGTCGGGATGCTGTCGCGGTAGTGCCGGCCTGCGGTCCCGTCACCGTCCACGATCGCCTGGGTCTGTGCAGCGGGGGCCTCACCCCACCGCGAGGTGGGGCGCTGCACCGGCCGACCCGGTGCGGCAGCCCGGGCGGGTGCAGCCGGGGTTGCCGCGGCGGGCGGGGCTGCCGGGGTGCGCCGTGACGGACGGGGCCGCACTTCAGCGGTTGGGGCGCTGACACCGAGCAGCCGACGTTCCTCGTGGCTGGGTACCGCGCGCAGCTGTGCGGTCAGACCGGTGCGGACGGTGAGGGTGAAGTTGAAGCCGTCATCGAGGTCGGTCAGCGTGATGTCGGCGTGGTGGGAGGCGTCGCTGGTCAACACGGTGACATCGGGGATGTCCAGCGGCATGGGCCCATCGACGACCAGGATCGCGTCGGCGGGCACCTCCTCGGGCAGTGCCGTCAGGACGGTGCCGGTGGTGGCGTTGGCCACGATCGGATTCCAGGCGGCCGGGTCGGCGGTGACGACGATCAGCGGCCGGCCGGTGGCGGTGGCCCGCAAGGCCACTTGGCGCAGCAGCAGCGGACTGGGGCAGGCAACGCTGATCGGGGCGACCAGCGGCAGGTGGACGGCCGCTTTCTCGGCGGTGGGAAGCGATCCGATCAACGGTCCGGTCGGGCCGAACGGGAGCACAGGTTCCTGCTTGGTCAGCGAGCTCCACGGCAGGGGCGCGTCCTGGGGTACTGAGCCGATGCGGAACTGGCGCCAGGCGGCACGCTGCACCCCGTAGAGCGGTCCCAGCCGGGAGACGGGCGGGGCGGCGGGGGCCGCAGCGGTGCGGTAGCGCACGAGGGCGGCGATCTGCGGGTGGCCGGCGCCGGTGGTGCGCAGCCGCACCAAGGTGGTGACGTCGCGGGCCAGTGGCCAGGTCCACCATTGGGCGGCGTCTTCCGCGATGTGGGCCGGGTCGGCGTAGTACACCCCGGTGAAGCTGTTGCGGCCCTCCAGATGTGACCAGTGGTCGGCCAGTGGCGGCTCGGCGTGCAGGGTGTCGTTGACCGCGTTGATCTCTGCGGCGGTGGCCGGGCGGGCGTCGAGTCCTTCTGCGGCCAGCGCGTCGGCAGCGCGCAGGCAGGCCGCCGCGGCCGTGCGGCGGGCGGCATCCGCGCGGCCGGAGCGGCGGGAGATCGCCGTGACGTTGTCGAGCATGCCGATGCGCAGCACCAGCCAGCTCGTGCGGCTGGTCGCTGCGGGGACTGGCCCCAACATCTGTTGATACAAATCCGAGAACCCGCCGGCAGCCCGTGTGCCGATGGTGATGACGTCTAGGGATTCCAGGTTCACGTCGGCCAGGCGCAGCAGGTCAGCGATCCGGGACAACGTGATGGTGTTGCTGGTTCGTTCCTCGGCGTCGGTGACGACGGTGGGGGCCAACGGATCCGGGTTCAGTGCGACCATGCTGACAAGACGGTCATCGTCGATGACCACACCGATGTCCCCGGCACCGTCGACAGGAATATCGACCACAGCACCGGGATCGGGCAGCGTGGTCAGGTCGCTGCGGTGCCGCCGCCAACTCCACCACCGTGAGGCCCACCGGGTAAGACTGACGTGATAGATGGTGGTGAGGATGATCTCGGCGACCAGGATCGGCGGAATCGCCACCAGCGCAGGGTGTAACCGGCCCCAGGTGGCCGCAACCCACGCCCCGGTGAACACCGCGACCCCAGCCAGCCGCCACGGGGTGACGTGGACGCCGAACATCGGCGGCTTGGTGAAGCCCGCGGGCAACTGCGCGGTCATGATTGCGGCTTTCCGCGAAGCGCCGCCACAACGGCGATGACCGCCAAGGCGGTCACAGCGAACCCGCCCAGCATCCAGGCCGCAACCTGGTTGGGCCGGTTGTCCGGCGGCGGGGGCGGCGCCGCCGGGGTGATCACTTGCGAGGCCGGGGGCTTGGGCGCGGGCTGCTCGGGCACATTCCAGGTCAAGGCGGCCAACGGGTCGATCAGCCCGGCCCCCACCGCCGGATCGGGGCTCCCCGGCCCGGCGTGCGCGGTGGCCTTGATGCGGTCCATCACTTGATAGGCGTTGAGCTGGGGGAATTTCTGGCGGACCAACGCGACCAGGCCGGTCACGTAGGCGGTGCTGAAACTGCTGCCGTAGAACGGCACCCACTGTCCGTCGGTGCCGGGTTCAGCGTTGACCAGCCGGCCATCGGGGTAGTTGCCGAGGCTGGCGATGCGCTCCCCCGGTGCGGCCACACCGACCCATGGCCCGAGAAGGGTGAACGTCGAGGGCGCACCTTGATCATTGACGGACCCGACGGTCAACACGTCCTGGGACCACCAGGCCGGTGTGGCGACGGTCACCAGGTCGTTCCAACTGCCCGGGTCATCCTGGCGCGCAGGCGGATTCTGTACGCAGTGGTTGTTCTGTTCGGTGCCGGTGTTGCCGGCGGCCACGACCACCACGACGTTGCGTTCACTGACCGCCCAGTGGATGGCCGCCCCAAGCCCGGCGTCATCGACTGGGCGCAGCGCCTTCATGCACGCGGTCATCGAAATGTTGATCACTTGGGCGCCGAGGTCCACCGCGTGCACGACAGCGCGGGCCATCGCCCGCAAATCCACCGCGGTTCGACTGGCGTCCGGATCGCTGTTGGGCGGAGGGTTTTCCAGTGAGAACAGGCCGCTGGACTGACGGATGCTGAACACCTCGGCGGCCGGGGCGACACCGACCAGACTGTCGTCGGGGTTGGGGGCGGCGTTGATGATGCCGGCCACCAGGGTGCCGTGCCCGTCGCAGTCGACCATCCCGTCATCGGCTTCGTTGATGTAGTCCCCGCCGGGCTTGACGTTGGGAAGCCGAAAGTTAGGGGTCACCCCGGTGTCAAGCAACGCGATCTTGATCCCGGCGCCGTTGGCCAGGGGACGCACCGCATCGAGGTTCAGCAGCCGCGACGCGGCCTGCGGGTCGCTGAAGTTTGTGCCCTCGAGCACCCCAGGGGCGCGGCAGGTGAAATTGGCCCGCATCGGCTGCTCGGGTCCCACGCTGCCCGGCGGCGGGGGCACGTTGATGATCGAGGGCGGGGTGACCGCCGCGGCCTGCGGCGCCCACACCAACCCGGCCAGGATCGCGCTGACCGCGCCCAGCGCGCCCATCGAGTGGATTCGGCGGCTCATCGGAACGGAATGTCTCTGATGGCGCCGAACAATCCAGTTGCCCAGATACATAAAGGGATCGCCGCGGCGAGAGCGACGAGCCGTAGTCGGTCGATCCAGTTCGTCACCGTCTCGGGAATGGAGCGGCGCACCACCACCAGCGCCCCGAGCACGGCGGCCGCCACCAGAGCGGCCGCGACCAGCAACACCACTGTCGGGGCGGCCCCACTGGGCCAGCCGATCAGCAACCGTGCGACCGAGATCGCCAACACCACCCCGGCGCCGACGAACATCGCATAAGACAAACGCCGGTCGGGCAGCATCCGCCCGGTCAGCACCAGCACGATGACGGTGGCCACCACGATGCCGATCTGAATCCACCGATGTGTGGAGTGCGGGTCGATGACAAAGGCCGCCGCGACGCAGATGACGATCACCGACGCCGAGGTCAATCCCAGCGTCAACTGCACCGCCCGCGCCGCGCGCGTCTGTAGAAGATCCATCTCCGAATCGCTGATGTCGGCCACCGCATCGACCGGCTGCCCAGGAGCAGGGATACGCGGCAACGCGATCTGGGCCAGCATCGTGGCCAGCCGCGGGGATGCCGACAACCCGACCAACCCGAACGCCAACGCTCCCGCCGCCACCGCCGAGGCCGACACCGATCCGTACTGCACCACTCCGACGGACACCGCCGTCACCAAAGCCGTTGCGATGACAGCGCTATAGGCGGCCGCATGTCGCCCGGTGATCCACAACGCGACCAACGCCGCAGCGGCGATCGCCACCGCCGCGACCACCACGTGCGCCAGGCCGGGACGGCCGGTACGCACCGAGACCGGCACCACCTGCGCCAGACAACTCGCCCACACAATCCACACGACCGACCAGGACGCGGCGGCGGCCGGGGCGCGCCAGCGGGTGGCGGCCGACCACATGGCCCCTAACGCGGCCAGTGCCAACAGGATTCCGACCACCGCGGCAATCCAGCGATATCCGCTGGCCGCCCAGGCGCCCCATTGGCCAGCGCACAGCGCCGCCCCGCCGGCGGCCAACCCGACCAGCCCTGCGGTTCGGGCGGCCTCAGCGTCAAAGGGGCGGGTGTTGGCCGCCGCTGCAGCGGCCACCGCATCGACGACGTCCTCAATGACCGGGCGGTAACGCTCCGTGGGAGCGACCAGCCGCAACTCCAGGATCGCCCCGTCATCCACCCGCGCATCGGCCAGGGAGGTTTCGGGTTTCAGCGGGCGGTCCGGTCGGGCCAGCGTCCACTGCCCCGGAGTTCCGGTCGGCAGATCGACCTGCTGACCTACCGTGTCGACCACATCGTCGATGTAGCGACTGATCGGGTCCCGGGAAGGCACCGCCAGATCGACCTGGGTGTCGCCGTACCAGACAGCGACCCGGGACAACACCACGGCGTTAGCGGCGCGCGGGGCCATTGATCACCAACCTCTCTCCAGAAACCGGGGTGCTGAAAACAGTTAGTCGCCGGCAACCTTGGGGAACAGGTCGGCAATCGCGGCCGCCAGTTCCAGGTAGCGGCGGCGACTCTTAGCGCTCAGCAACTCCAGGGTGATCTGTTTGCCTTCGTGGATGTGGCTGTCGAACGGCAGCACGAAGATGCGTTCGGCGCGGATTTGGCGGCTGAACTGTTCGACGGCCTTGTCCACTTCGATGTTGGGCTTACTGCGCTCGGTGGTGTTGATGACCAGGATGGTGGTCTCCAACAGCTGCTGATATCCGTTGTTGCGCAACCACGCCAGAGTGACCTGGGTTTCCTCCAGCGCGTCGATGGAGGCGCTGCTGACCACCACCAGGGCACGTGACTGCCGCAGGATCGAGGTCATCAGGTTGTTTTTCAAGCCCGACCCGGTGTCCATCAACACCAGCGAGTAGTGCTCCTTGAGGATCGGCATCACCACCTCGACGTCATCGCGCAACAGCGGCATCTCAGTGCGGGCGTAATCCGGGCCAGTGAGCACCTCGAGGCGGGACCGCTTGTTCTGGCTGGTGTGAGCGCGTACATCCAGATAGCGGGTCAAGGAGCTGTCGGCGACCAGATCGGAGAGCGTCAGGGCGCTCTCACGGCCATGCCGGGCAATCAGGTTGCCCGCGTCGGGGTCCAGATCGACCGCGATCACCCGATCCCCGCGGATGGTGGAAAACGTCGACCCGAGGGCCTCGGTGACGACGGTTTTCCCGACGCCGCCTTTCACTCCGATGACGGCCATCGGGAATGTCGTGCGAACAAGTCGCTGCACCCGTTCCTGCAATGAAAGTTCATAGATTTCGTCTTTGCCGGGCGCAATGCTGATACGGGTGAGGTTATGCAGCATGCCGCGCCAGCCCTGCTTGGCCGGCACCGACTTGCGGCGCACGTCGAGGTGATCCAACGCGACTTCGGCGGGCACATAGCTTTCGCGCACCGCCGGCACCGAACGCTCATAGACCACCGGAGCGGCGACCACCGGCCGCGGTCGCGGGGCGGTGACAGGACGCGGCGGCGGCGGGGTGTCCTGCTGATACACCGGCGCATCCCACACCTCGGCATACCCGGTAGGAACGGGACCGGGCTGCGCCTGGATTGGCCCACTGTCGAAGGTTCCCTCGTCGACGTAGATCTCTTGGGTCATCGCCGGTTCTTCACCCCAGCGCGGGGTGGGCGGGGCGACGTAGTCGACCTCGACATCCTCTAGGGGCTGCTCGACCTGAACCGGGCCGCGGGGGGCAGCGGCGGTGGCTCCGTTGGTGTGCGGGCGCGGCGGCACGGCCGGAACCGGCTGCTGCTGGAAAACCCCGCGATACGGATCGCTGTCATTGCTCATAGCGAAAAAACTAACACGCCGCCAGGACACGAATAACCGCAGTTCACTGCGGGCGCAAACAAAAGCGGCACGGATTGCTATATCCGCGCCGCTATAAAATCGGGGTTGGCTGGAGGTGGAGGAAATGAGTGTTCCCCTGGCGCTGCATCGGGGGGATGGTGCAGCGCCAGGGGAAGCTCTCTTACGCCAGAAAAATCAGGCGAACATCCCCTGCGTGGTGGCCTCCTGCTGCTCCATCTGCAGGACCGCCTCCTCCGAGGTGTTGATGAAGTCGCTCATCGCCATGTGGTACTCCTGGGCGCGGGCGTTGAGCCGCTGCTGTTCGATGGCCCACTGCTCCGAGCCCTGGCCCTCCCACAGTGCAACTCCCTGGCCGACCGCTCCCGAGAGTTCCTCGACCTGGCCGTTGATGGTGGCCGCGTGGCCCCGCAACGTGGCGATGGCGCCGTGGATCGCGGGGAACATCCAAACCTGTTCAGACATGTGCTGGTCTCCTTATCGTTTCAGCCGGGTTCAGAACGCCTGGCCGGCGCTGGCGGCGATGATGCCCGCTCCGGACTCGTCGGTGTTGGAGTAGCCGCCGGCGGCAACGCCGACCTTCTCGCCGATGATGTGGATCTCGTTCATCAGCGCCGCACCGGCCTCCTGAAGCCGGAGCATCTTGGCCTGTACGGCCGAACCGGCGGCGCCGACGAACTGCGACGCCAGGGCCGCCGTCTCGCCCTGCGCGGAGTTGATGGTGGCGGTGGACGCGGTTGCGACCTCGCCGATGTGTTGTCCGAGTTGCGCCTGTGCGGCGGTGTCGGTCCTTAATGCCACCGGAGTGTCCTTTCGTTGGGTGGTGGTGCTGTTATGAAGTTGTAGGTCACCGGCCCCGGTTCACTCGCGTAATACGAGTCCGCGCCGGAGACGGCGTCGACGCGGAAGTTCAACTTGCTGCAATCAGCCAAAACCATCGTCAGTGGGAACGCAAGACCACCCCTGAGCTGGTCAAATCTCATCATCGAAGGCCTCGAATCCGAGTGTGGCTGCCACTTCGGCCTCCTCGACCACCGGTGTGGCGACCGCCACCTGCCCGGCTGATCGGGCTGCACGCGCGGCGGCCAGCGGGCCCATCATTCCCGCTCCGGAACCCACTGCGCCGGCGCCGGCGCCGGGTACTGAGGTCACCGAGGAGACGGTCGTCGCCATCGCGGCGGGAAGAGGTTGCGAGACCGGGGCCGCCAGCGGCGCCGCCCAGCCGGCCGGAGTTCGCAACGGCATCGACGCTCCCCCGCCGGCGGCGGAAAGCAGCCCGGCGCCGCCGTACGCGCCTCCGCCCGATCCGATCGGACTGGTGCCGTACATGCCGAGCTGGTCAAGTGAGCCGAACTGGGAGGTCAGCATGTCAGCGCTGATGCCCTGCCCGGCCAGGTTCGACGGGTTGAGACCCTGCTGGAACAGGCTGGTCAGCTGCTGCATCGGCTGAGATGCCATCTGCATCAGCTGCTGCGGGCCCTGCTGAAGCATCTGCCCCATCTGCTGCGGGAGTTGTGCGGCCATCTGGGGGGCCTGCGACGCCATCTGCGAAAACTGTTGGGCCATCTGCGACGTCGAGTCGGTCGAGGCCTGCGCGGAGGCCTGCGACACCGATTCAGCGGCCTTTGCCCCTGTCCGGCTTTCGCTGGCCACCCCGGTGCCCAGCGTTGCGGTCGTCAGCCCGGCCAGTTGAACCTCATCCTTGACGCTTTCTGCGACGGTTTGGGCTTCAAGGGAGGCGAGCAGGGCATTGCGGGCGGCGCTTGCCGGGAGCGCGGCGGCGGTTTTTGCCAGCACCGCTGCCAGCCCGGCCTCAGCTGCACCGGGTGCCGCCATGATCGGCGGGGCGGGCGGAAAGCCCGGGAAGGTGATGTTCACCCCGGTTGCGGCCTGGTACTCGTACATGGCCCCTGCCGCTCTGCCCCAGAGGTCCACAAAATACTGGAACTCGTTGACAGCTATCGGGATTGCGTTCACGCCGAGGAAGTTCGTGCTTTCCAGAACGGCGTGGGTGACGTGGTTTTCGGCGATCTCCCCCAGCGTCGGGGTGGTGACCACAGCGGTGGTGTAGGAGGCGGCCTGGGCGGCCGCGGCGACGGCACGCTGCTCGGCCAGGGCGATCACGGTGCTCATCCAGCCGGTGTAGGGGGCAAAGGCGGCCTGGGCCTGTTCGGCGGCCATCCCTTGCCAGATCGTCGCCATTGCCGCGATTTCGGCGGTTAAGGCGCTCAGCGCCGCAGTGAATTCCGCGGCCAGGGCCTGCCAGCCGGCGGCGGCCTGCAGGTAGGGCTCTGCCATTGCCCCGGCGATCAACCGGCCGGTGTTCACCTCCGGCGGCAAGCCTGCGTACAACATGATGTCCCCCGCTGTGTTCCTCTGGATCAGAGGATGGCGGCTGCTCCTGCCGCATCAACCCCGTCGTAGGCGGCGGCGACAGCGGTCATACCTTCGCTGGCCATGGCCAGCATCGCGGTGGCCTCAGCGGTCATCGCGGCGAAGTCGATTCCTTCGGCGCTGAACGCGGCGGCGGCCACCACAGATACTTCGTCCACGCCGGATGGGATCAGCGCGGAGGTCACCGGGGCGGCGGCGGCGGCCGCCGCGCCCTGCTGAGCACCGACCGATCCGACGGCCGTTCCCGAACCCATCAAGCCTTCTGCAGCAACCTGCAACATCATGGTCATCCTTTCCCCGGGGGCGTTAGCTATCTGCCTACCTGCCGCAGCCAGCGAACGCAACACCACCTTTATACCGGAGCCGTAATAATCCCGCCAACTGGGCGAACGTCATAATTTGGGTTATGCCTGTTGGGGCTGCACCTGAAGCCCGCAAAGTCGCGGCGGGGTAGAAGACTCCGTTCGCCGGTTTGCCAGCACCGTGTGGCTGGCGCCGAGTTTCCCTCGGCCGGTTTGCTGGCGATCGACCTAGAAGGGGTAGGCATCCTGGGCGGTGACCAGCATTCCGTGGCCGGTGGAGTCATGAGTGAAGCGGGTTCCCTCGGCGGTTTCCGTCACGGTCCATCCCAGGGCGCCGTAGGTGGTGGCGTAGTCCAAACTCTGGAAGGTTTCCCGACCCATATTTCCCGTTGCCCAGCCCGAGGACCCATCAGCGCGGACGGTGATTCCGTTGCCCTTGCCGACGATCATCTTGGAGAACTCGCACGTGACGGACTCCTCCCAGATCTGGCAGCGCGGCCAGCCAGACACGGTGGTCACCGGGACGTAGCGGCGGCCGGTCACATCTGCTGTAAGGATCTTCAACGGCACAGCGGTCATGCGGGATGTGGTGCTCGTCGGTGCCGCCGCAGATGACAGCTCGGTGCTCGCCGTCGCCGGCGGCGTCGTGGCGGTGGTGGTCGCGGCCCGGGGTGTCGTAGCCGTGGCCGTAGCGGATGAAGCGACCGAAGGCCCTGCCGCCGGATCGCGTGTGCCGTCTTGATCGTGGGCACTGAGCAGGCGGCCACCGAGGAAG
>WBZO01005635.1_pt1 | contig 12632 bp, 8 predicted proteins | sample 5204261 | NCBI WGS metagenome assembly WBZO01 (sample SAMN12412400, study PRJNA552823) | activated sludge metagenome | isolation source: activated sludge from anammox sidestream of wastewater treatment plant... | place: USA: North Carolina | collected 2017-09 | reverse complement strand
GGCGCGCCGCGATCTGGATCTTCAGCCCTTCGCTCGCCAGCAGGGTATTGCGTCCGTCGTCCACGCGGCGGATCGATACGCCGGACCAGGCCTTCGCGACCGTCTGTTTCCACTCGGCGAGCCGGCGCGCCGGTTCGCCGCCGTTCTCGCCCAGCAGCGCGCGCTGGCGGATGGCGCGGCCGTAGAGCTTCTCCGCGTAGTCCATCACCATGCGCTGGGCGTTGAAGCGCGGCATCAGCGATTTCATCGAGGCCTTGGCCATTTTCACCCAGGAATGCGAGTATCCCTGGGTCCGGCGGCTGTAGTACAGGGGGACCACCTGAGTCTCGAGCAGATCGAACAGTTCGTTGGTCTCCTCCCGGTTGCGGAAGCCCTCGTCGAAATGCTGCCCGTGCGGCGTGATCGCCCAGCCGTTCTCGCCGTCGTAGCCTTCGCCCCACCAGCCGTCGAGCACGCTGAGGTTGATGACGCCGTTGAGGCCGGCCTTTTCGCCCGAGGTGCCGCTGGCCTCCATGGGATAGGCGGGATTGTTGAGCCAGACATCGACGCCGGTGACGAGCTTGCGCGCGAGCGCGAGGTCGTAGCCTTCGACGAGCAGGATGCGTCCCTCGAATTCGGGCCGGTGCGAGAATTCATGGATGACCTGCAGCAGGCGCTGGCCCGGGATGTCGAGCGGGTGCGCCTTGCCGGCGAAGATGAACACGATCGGACGCTCGGGGTCGTTGACCAGGCGCGCGAGACGCTCCGGATCGGAAAACAGCAGGGTGGCGCGCTTGTAGGTGGCGAAGCGGCGCGCGAAACCGACCGTCAGGATGTCCGTTTCGGGCATCGTGAGGTAGCGCGTCAGGCGCTCGACCTGGGTCGGGCTGGTGCCGTTGCGCCGCTGCTGATTGCAGACCCGCCGGTAGATGTCCTCGTAGAGCTTGGATTTCAGCGTCTGGCGGATGCTCCAGAAGCTGTGGTCGGGGATATCGTCGACCACCGACCAGTATTCCTCGTTGAGCAGCTCGTTGCGCCAGCCCGGGCCAAGATGCATATCGAACAGATTGACCCATTCCTGCGCCAGGAAGGTCGGTACGTGCACCCCGTTGGTCACATAGCCGATGGGGTTTTCCGCCGGCGGGATCTGCGGCCAGATGTAGCCTTCCATCTGTGACGCGACGTCGCCGTGGATGCGGCTGACGCCGTTCTGGAAGCGCGAGCCGCGCAGCGCGAGCGCGGTCATGTTGAAACCCTTGTCGTTGGTGGGGTAGGCGCCCAGGGCGAGGAACTTCTCCTTGCCGATGCGCGTGTCGCGGATGTAGCGATCGAAGTACGACAGGATCAGGTCGTGATGGAAGATGTCGTGACCGGCGGGCACCGGGGTATGGGTGGTGAACACGGTGCCGGCGGCGACCAGCTCCAGGGCGGCCTCGAAGCTCAGGCCCTGCTGCATGCGATCCTGGCAGCGCTCCAGGATCTGGAACGCCGCGTGACCTTCGTTGATGTGCCAGACGGTGGGTGCGAGGCCCACCGCGCGCAGCGCGCGCACGCCGCCGATGCCGAGCACGATCTCCTGCTGGATGCGCGTGTTGATATCGCCGCCGTAGAGCTGATAGGTGATGCGGCGGTCGTGCTCGTTGTTCTCCGGCAGATCGCTGTCGAGGAGATACAGCGTGATGTGGCCCGCCTTGGCGCGCCATACCTTGAGCGCGACGCTGCGGCCGGGCATTTCCACCCGCACGTGCACGTCCTGGCCGTGGGCGTCGCGCGCCGGGGTGATGGGCAGCACCTCCGGGCTGGTATTGAAATAGTGCGCGACCTGGTTGCCGTTGCCGTCGATGGTCTGGTGGAAATAGCCTTCCCGGTACAGCAGGCCCACCGCGACGAAGGGGATGCCGAGGTCGCTCGCCGCCTTGCAGTGGTCTCCCGCCAGGATGCCGAGCCCGCCGGAATAGATCGGAAAGCTCTCGTGCAGGCCGAATTCGGCGCAGAAATAGGCGACCAGGTCGGAATCCGGATCGAAGATATTGAGCCCGCGCCGGTTCGCGTGGCGGTGCTTGAGATAAGAATCATAGGCCGCGAGGATGCGGTCGTAGTCCTGCAGATAGACGGTGTCGGCCGCGGCGGTCTCCAGCACGTGCTGCGAGATGCGGCGCAGGAATACCTTGGGGTTATGGCCGCAGCGCTCCCACAGATCGGGGTCGAGGCGGACGAACAGGCCGCGGACCTGGCTGTCCCAACTGTAGAGCAGATCGTTCGCGAGTTCGTCGAGCCTGCCGAGACGTCCCGGGATCACCGGGCGGACTTCGAGGGAAAAGCGCGTGCCTGTCATTGCCTGTCTTACCTTCCGATGGTTGGATCGATGGATGGGAGGATGCCGTCACCGGGGGGCGAAAACATCGTCGATGCCACTGTTATCGGGCAGTGGGCCCGATTCCTGAGCCCGGGGGGATACAGGGCGGCGATGGCCCCGCGGCGGGGCCGCGGAACGGGATGGAGCGGCAGTTGTGGTATAGTCTCTCGGCATTTTTCGCCGGATGTATCAGTGCGTGTGGTGCCGGGAGAGAGACTCGAACTCTCACGGTCGTGAAACCACCGGATTTTGAGTCCGGCGCGTCTACCTGTTCCGCCACCCCGGCGCGCAGCGTGAGAGTATACAAGCCCCCGTATGGCCATGACAACAACACGCCCCGCGGCGGGTTCCCGCCCGCGCGCACCAATGTGATGCGTCGCTCCGATTTCTCCTACGAGCTGCCCGACGAGCTCATCGCCCAGACCCCTCTGCCGGTGCGCAGCCACAGCCGCCTGTTGTGTCTCGAGCGGGAGAGCGGGGAATGTCGCGATCGCATGATCACGGATCTGCCCGGGCTGTTGCGGGCGGGCGATCTGCTGGTCTTCAACGATACCCGCGTCATGCCCGCGCGCCTGGCGGGCGTCAAGGACAGCGGTGGCCGCATCGAGGTGCTGGTCGAGCGCGTGCTCGCGCGGGATACGGCGCTGGTGCAGATCCGCGCGAGCAAACCCCTGCGCGCCGGCGGCCGCATGACGCTGGAGGGCGGGGCGGGCGCCGAGGTGCTCCGGCGCGCGGACGGGGGGTTCTATGAGCTGCGCCTCGACGGCGGAAACGACTTCGGCGAGATCATGCACTCCCACGGCGCGCTGCCCTTGCCGCCGTATATCACCCGTCCCGCCGACGAGGTCGATCGCGAGCGTTACCAGACCGTCTTCGCGCGCCGCGAGGGCGCGGTCGCTGCGCCGACGGCTGGACTGCATTTCGATACCGGGCTGCTCGAGCGCCTGGCCGCGGCCGGGGTGGCGCGCGCCCAGGTCACGCTGCATGTCGGTGCCGGGACCTTCCAGCCGGTGCGCGGTGAGGACCTGGGGCGGCACCGTATGCACAGCGAGCGGGTCGAGGTGGGCGCGCCGGTCTGTGCGGAGATCCGGGCGGTGCGGGCGCGCGGCGGCCGCGTCATCGCGGTCGGCACGACGGTGGTGCGCGCGCTGGAGGCCGCCGCGGGCCCTGACGGGCCGCGGCCGTTCCATGCGGAGACGGATATCTTTATCACGCCGGGCTATCGTTTCCGCGCCATCGACGGCATGATCACCAATTTCCACATGCCGCATTCCACGCTGCTCATGCTGGTCTGCGCCTTCGGCGGCTACGGGCCGGTGATGTCGGCCTACCGTCACGCGGTCGCGGCGCGTTACCGGTTCTTCAGTTACGGCGACGCGATGTTGATCATTTAACGGAGACAAGATGCAAGGGAAAAGATACAAGGGGGAAATCGAGTGAGAGAGATGAACGGGACGGAACGGCGGCATTTCTTGTCCCTTGTATTTTGTATCTATCTTCCAGGCGCCTGACGTCATGAAGTTCACCCTGCTTTCCACCGACGGCGCGGCGCGGCGCGGCCGCTTGGAATTCGCGCGCGGTACGGTCGAGACCCCGGCCTTCATGCCGGTGGGCACCTACGGCACCGTCAAGGCCATGGCGCCGGAGGAGCTGCGCGCGGCGGGCAGCGAGATCGTCCTGTCCAATACCTTTCATCTGATGTTGAGGCCCGGCGTCGAAGTGATCGCGGCGCACGGTGGCCTGCACGAATTCATGGCGTGGGACGGGCCTATCCTCACCGATTCGGGCGGGTACCAGGTATTCAGCCTCGGCGCTATGCGCAGGCTCACCGAGCAGGGGGTCCATTTCCGGTCGCCCGTCGACGGGTCGCCCGTGTTCCTCGGCCCGGAAGAGTCCATCGCCGTCCAGCGCGCGCTCGGGGTGGATGTGGTCATGGTCTTCGACGAATGCACGCCTTACCCCGCCAGCGAGGACGAGGCGCGCGCCTCGATGGAGCTGTCGCTGCGCTGGGCGGAGCGCAGCCGGCGGGCCTTCGACGACCACGGCGGCCCGCCCGGCGCGGCGCTGTTCGGCATCGTCCAGGGCGGCATGTACGAGGACCTGCGGGGGCGTTCGCTGCAAGGCCTGCGCGCGATCGGATTCGACGGTTACGCCATTGGCGGCCTGTCGGTCGGCGAGCCGCGCGCCGAGATGCTGCGCGTGCTCGATTTCGTCGCGCCCGAACTGCCGGAGCGCGCGCCACGTTATCTGATGGGGGTGGGCAAGCCGGAGGATCTCGTGGAGGCGGTGCGGCGCGGGATCGACATGTTCGATTGCGTGCTGCCGACGCGCAACGCGCGCAACGGCCATCTGTTCGTCGACGGCGGGGTGATCCGGATACGCAACAGCGCCTATCGCCGGGACACGCGCCCGCTCGACGAGAACTGCGGCTGCCCCACCTGCCGGCATTACAGCCGGGCCTATCTGCGCCATCTCGCGGTCTGCAACGAGATTCTGGGCGCGCGCCTGAACACCCTGCATAACCTGTATTACTACCAGTCACTTATGCGGGGCCTGCGCGCGGCGATCGCGGCGGGGGATCTGGCCGGATTCGTGCGACGCTTTTATGAAAAACGCACCCAAAACGGGGAGCCTGTGGCATAATAGCCCGCTTTATGGGTAGGGTCGATTTCAGAGGAGAATGATCATGGAGTTCTTCATCAACGACGCATGGGCTCAGACCGGGGCGGCGCCCGCGCAATCCGGATTCGCCAGCCTCATCCCGCTCATCCTCATCTTCGTCATCTTCTATTTCCTCCTGCTGCGGCCGCAGATGAAGCGCGCCAAGGAACACAAGAAGATGGTCTCCGCGCTGGGCAAGGGCGACGAGGTGGTGACCACCGGCGGACTGCTCGGCCGGATCACCAAGGTCGACGACAATTTCGCGACGGTGGAGATCGCCGACGGCGTCGTGGTCAGGATGCAGAAGGCGGCCATCACCTCCATGCTCCCCAAGGGTACCCTCGGCAAGGAAAAGGGAGACTGATCCGGTCCGCCGGACGCGCCCGCCATGAACCGCTACCCCTTGTGGAAGAATCTGATGATCCTCGCGATCATGATCGCGGGGGTCCTGTACGCGATCCCGAATCTGTACGGGGAAGTGCCGGTGGTCCAGATCTCTCCGCTGCGCGGGGCCAGCCTCGGCGATGCGGAGAAGACCCGCATCGAACAGGTGCTGAAGGGCGCGAATCTGGAGATTCTCGCGCTGGAACAGGAGAGCGACAGGATCACCCTGCGTTTCGCCGACACCGAGATCCAGTTGAAGGCGCAGGATCAGTTGCTGGAGGCGCTGGGCGAGGACTATGTGGTGGCGCTGAACCTGGTGCCCGCCACGCCGAAGTGGATGGAGACCCTGAACGCGGCGCCGATGTATCTCGGACTCGACCTGCGCGGCGGTGTCCACTTCCTGATGGAGGTGGACATGGACGCCGCGGTGACCCAGGCCGAGGAGCGTTACGTGAGCGACCTGCGCGCGCTGCTGCGCGACGACAAGATCCGTTACCTTTCCATCGGTCGCACCAGCGGCCGGGTGGAGGCCAAGTTCCGCAGCGCGGACGATCGCGCCGCGGCCCGGGACAAGATCAGCCGTGAGTATCCGGCGCTGCTGTTGAACGAGAACGACGCGGACGGCGCCTATTATCTGCTGGGGTCGCTCAGCGACAAGGAAGTGATCGAGGCGAAGAACTTCGCGTTGCAGCAGAACGTCCTCACCCTGCGCAACCGCATCAACGAGCTCGGCGTCGCCGAGCCGGTGATCCAGCGCCAGGGCAGCGACCGCATCGTGGTGCAGTTGCCCGGCGTGCAGGACCCGGCCCGGGCCAAAGAGATCCTGGGGGCCACCGCCACGCTCGAATTCCGCATGGTGGACGTCAACGGTGACATCACCGCCGCGCTGGGCGGCCGGGCTCCGGTGGGCTCGCGCCTGTACCGGGAGCGCAACGGCAATCCGGTCCTGCTCGAGCGCCGCATCATCGTCACGGGCGACCAGATCATCGACGCGGCCTCGGGGCTGGATCAACAGAGCGGATCCCCCGCGGTCTACGTCACCCTGGACAGCAAGGGCGCGCGCCAGATGCTGCAGACGACCAAGGAGAGCATCGGCAAGCCCATGGCGGTGGTCTTCATCGAGAAGAAGCCCCATACCCGCATGGTGGACGGCACGCCGGTGAAGGAGACGAAGACGGTCGAGGAGGTGATCAACGTCGCCACCATCCGCGACCAGTTCAGCAAGCGTTTCCAGATCACCGGCCTGGACAGCCCGACCGAGGCGCGCAATCTCGCCCTGCTGCTGCGCGCCGGCGCGCTCGCGGCCCCGATCGAGATCGTCGAGGAGCGGACCGTCGGCCCCAGCCTGGGGGCGCAGAACATCAAGCGCGGTTTCGATTCGACCCTGATCGGTTTCGTCGCGATCGTGTTGTTCATGAGCTTCTATTACCGCGTCTTCGGCCTCATCGCCTCCGTCGCGCTGTTCGGCAACCTGGTGCTGCTGGTGGCGATCCTGTCCCTGCTGCAGGCGACGCTGACCCTGCCCGGCATCGCCGGCATCGCGCTGACGATCGGTATGGCCATCGACGCGAACGTGCTCATCTTCGAGCGCGTGCGCGAGGAATTACGCCTCGGCAACTCTCCCCAGGCCGCCATCCATGCGGGGTACGAGCGCGCCTGGGGCACGATCATCGACTCGAACGTCACTACACTGATCGCCGGTTTTTCCCTGTTCCTGCTCGGTTCGGGGCCAGTGCGCGGATTCGCCGTGGTGCTGTGCATCGGCATCCTCACCTCGATGTTCAGCGCCGTGATGGTGTCACGCTCCATCGTGAACCTGGTGTACGGCGGGCGCAAGGTGAACAAGCTGGCGATCTAGCGGAGGCCGCATGATAGAGTTCTTTCACATAAAGAGAGACATCCCCTTCATGAAGTACGCCCGGTCGACGACCGTGGTGTCGGCCATCCTGTTCGTCGCGGCGGTGGCCGCCCTGGCGACGCGGGGGCTGAATCTGAGCATCGAGTTCACCGGCGGCCTCCTGGTCGAGGTGCGCTATGAGCAGGCGGCGGACCTGCAGCAGATCCGGTCCGTGCTGGAGGAGGGGAAGTATCGCGACGTCACGGTGCAGAATTACGGCACCCCGCAGGATGTGCTCATCCGCCTGCGGCTGCATCCGAACGAATCCTCTGCCCAGGTCAGCCAGGCGGTGCTGGCCCTGCTGAAGGAGCAGGACCCCGCCGTCAATCTGTTGCGCGTGGAGTTCGTCGGCCCGCAGGTCGGCGAGGAGCTTTACGACAGCGGCGGCCTGGCCCTGCTGCTGGTCTGCGCGGGTATCATGTTCTATCTGGCCATGCGCTTCGAGTGGCGCTTCGCCGTCGCGGGCATCATCGCCAATCTGCACGACGTGGTCATCATCCTGGGCTTCTTCGCCTTCTTCCAGTGGGAGTTCACGCTCGCCGTGCTGGCCGGCGTACTGGCGGTACTCGGCTACTCGGTCAACGAATCCGTGGTCATCTTCGATCGTATCCGGGAGATCTTCCGCAAGAAACGCAAGATGCCTGTGCCGCAGACCATCGATCACGCCCTCACGGTGACGATGTCCCGTACCGTCATCACCCATACGATGACCGAGCTGGTGGTGCTGTCCATGCTGTTATTCGGCGGCGAGGTGCTGTTCTATTTCGCGCTGGCGCTGACCATCGGCATCGTGTTCGGCATCTATTCCTCCATGCTGGTCGCCAGCCCCATCGCCATGTGGCTGGGGGCATCGCGCGAAAATCTGCTGCAGGTGAAGAAGGAAGGCGCGGAGGCCGACGCGACACCGTAGGGAAACCGGGGACAGACCACGGTTTCACTAGCTCAATGCGGCCTATCCCCTGGCGTGGGATCGTTCTGGCCGACCGGCCCTGGGATGGATGACAGAACCGTGGTCTCTCCCCGGTTTCGACTCAGCGTGGGGCGGGGTCGGCGGCGTCGTGCGGCGCCAGCTCGATACGGTTGCGTCCGGTGCGCTTGGCCTGATACAGGGCCCTGTCCGCCCGCTCGATCAGATTGCCCGGCGTCTCCCCCGGTTTGTACAGTGAGATGCCGGCCGAAAACGTCGGCATCGGCATCGTCTGGCCGTCGAGCTGGTAGGAGCTCTCCGAATTGCGCTTCTTGACCTTTTCCAGGGCGCGCAGGGCGCCGGCCTTGTCGGTGTTCGGCAGCAGCACGGCGAACTCCTCGCCGCCGTAGCGCGCCACCATGTCGTGGTGGCGGAAGATGGACAGGATGTTGGTGGAGAAGTTGCGCAGTACCTCGTCCCCGGCCGCGTGGCCGTACTTGTCGTTGACCGCCTTGAATCCGTCCATGTCGATGAGCGCCAGCGACAACGGGTAACCGTAGCGCTGCACGCGGGCCACCTCGTCTTCCAGCCGCCGCATGAAGGCGCGCCGGTTCGGCAGTTCCGTCAGTTCGTCGGTCAGGCTGAGGATGTGGACCCGGGTCAGTTCGTCGTTGAGGTACTGTCCCTCGGTCTCGATGATCTGCAGGTAGTTGCTCGCCATCTCGAGTTTCTTGGCCAGCGCGTTGTGGCCCTCGCGCAGCGTGACCACCTCGGCGATGAGCGACTGTTTCAGTTGCCGCAGGTCCGCGTCGTCGCCGCTGCGCAGCAGGTTTTCGTGCTCGCTGGAGAGCAGGGCGCCGAAGCGTTCGTTCTGCTTGATGACATCGCGCACCTGGTGCGCCAACGTCTCTTGCACCTTTTGTACGCGGGCGCGTTTCTCGTCGATCTGGCGGCGCTGGGCGACGTCCAGCCGCCGGTCTTCACCGCCGGCTTCCCCGTCCGCCGGGGGTTCCTGGTCGGGAGCGGCCGCCTCGGTCGGGATATCGGGAGACTCCGCCTGCGGGGGCTCCGCCGTTTCGACAGGGACCGGGGCGTCCGGCGCCGGGGGTTCCCCGGGCTCGGGAAAGGGTTCCGGCGCCACCGGCCCGGCGGCGGGAAGGGCCTTGTTCACCGCATCGGCCAGCGCGCCGATGTGGTGTCTCAGTTGTTCCAGTTGGCCGAGGTCGGGGTGCTGGGCGAGGCGCAGCCCGAGCAGCCTGGCCTCCAGCCGTTGCGGGCTCGAGGCGGGAAACAGGTTCCCGTAGACCCCCAGCAGCTCATGCAGCAGCGAAGCGCATAGCGCCAGGCTCTGCTCGGTCTCATGCTCGTGGGTGGCGAGGATTTCCCGCACATGACGGGTGATGACCCCGACGGAGGGGGTCTGCTCCTGCTCGGCAAGCAGCTGCAAGACCTTGGATGTCAGCGGCGGGGTGGTGATGTTGGACTCTGGTCCTGCCAAGTTCGTGCCCGTCTTGCTCTGTCTGTCTTTCTTTAGTTTTGTGTCTCAAGATATGGATTTAAAAGCTGAATCCATATCGCCGCGCCCCGGTCGCGGGGGGCGTCGGCGGGGGCCTTCCCGCGCGGTCCCCGGTGCGGTCGGCTTCCGAACCGTAATGAAGCGGAAGTCTATCACACGGCCCCGTCAAATAATAGACGCTGCCTTGCCCGGGAGTTTACTATTTGTCGTAAGAACAACGAGATATTTCTTCGACGGGGTGAAGCGTCAAAATTTTGTGTGATGGCGCCGCCCATCCGAAAGGGGTTTGCCGTTTCCGGGGCCCGGGTTAGGCGATCGGCCTCGATATCCTGTATGCTTTACCATTTTTCCGGGCGGTCCACGTTCAATTTTCAGATAAGGTGTGAGATGTTCGCAACGAAGATGCAGATTGCCGGTTTCGACGACGATCTCTGGGCGGCGATCCAGGGCGAGGCGAGGCGCCAGGAGGACCATATCGAGCTCATCGCGTCGGAAAACTACGCGAGCCCGCGCGTGTTGCAGGCCCAGGGATCGGTGCTGACCAACAAGTACGCGGAAGGCTATCCGGGCAAGCGTTATTACGGCGGCTGCGAATATGTCGATGTCGCCGAGCAGCTCGCCATTGAGCGCGCGAAACGGCTGTTCGGCGCCGATTACGCCAACGTGCAGCCGCATTCCGGTTCGCAGGCCAACGCGGCGGTCTACATGGCCCTGCTGCAGCCGGGAGACACCATCCTCGGCATGAGCCTGGCGCACGGCGGTCATCTGACCCACGGCGCCAAGGTGAATTTCTCCGGCAAGATCTATAACGCCATCGGTTACGGCCTCGATTCCGCCACCGGCGAGATCGACTACGCCCAGGTCGAGGCGCTGGCGCGCGAGCACAGGCCGAAGATGGTGGTCGCTGGCTTCAGCGCCTATTCGCGCGTGATCGACTGGCAGCGTTTCCGCGCCATCGCCGACGCGGTGGGCGCTTACCTGTTCGTCGATATCGCCCACGTGGCCGGCCTGATCGCCGCCGGCTGTTATCCGAATCCGGTGCAGATCGCGGACATCACCACCTCGACCACCCACAAGACGTTGCGCGGTCCGCGCGGCGGGCTCATCCTGGCGCGCGCCAACGAAGAGATCGAGAAGAAGCTCAATTCGATGGTCTTCCCCGGCACGCAGGGCGGGCCGCTGATGCACGTTATCGCGGCCAAGGCGGTGGCCTTCAAGGAGGCGCTGGCGCCGGAGTTCCGCGTCTATCAGCAGCAGGTGCTCGCCAATGCGCGCGCCATGGCGGGACGCATGCAGGAACGCGGTTACCGGATCGTCTCCGGCGGCACCGACAACCACCTGTTCCTGGTCGACCTGATCGACAAGGCAATCACCGGCAAGGACGCCGACGCCGCGCTCGGCGCGGCCAACATCACGGTCAACAAGAACAGCGTCCCGAACGATCCGCGTTCCCCCTTCGTCACCAGCGGCATCCGCATCGGCACCCCGGCGGTGACCACGCGCGGATTCAAGGAGACTGAGGTGCGCACGCTGGCGGACTGGATCTGCGACATCCTCGACCACCCCGGCGATACGGCGGTGATCGACCGGGTGCGCGCGCAGGTGCTGGACATCTGCCGGCGTCATCCGGTCTATGGGGCCTGATGCGTAATCCTCGCGCCGGCGGACATCCCTCGCGGGTGCGCCGGCGCCGAGGCCGATCCTGATGCGATGCCCATTCTGCGGTGCCGGCGATACCCGGGTGATCGACTCCCGCCTCGCGAACGAGGGCGCCTCCATCCGCCGCCGGCGCGAGTGCGTCACCTGCACGGAACGCTTCACGACCTTCGAGAGCGCCGAGCTGGTGTTCCCGCACATCGTCAAGCACGATGGGACGCGAGAGCCCTTCAACGAGGAAAAGCTGCGGCGCGGCATGTTGCGCGCGCTGGAAAAGCGCCCGGTGGACATCGAGGCCATCGAGTCCGCCGTCAACCACATCAAGCACCGCCTGCACGTCTCGGGTGAGCGCGAGATCCGCGCGCGCGAGCTGGGCGAGTGGGTGATGGGCGAGTTGCGCGACCTCGACGAGGTGGCCTATGTCCGCTTCGCCTCCGTGTACCGCCGTTTCCAGGACGTGAACGCCTTCCGCGAGGAGATCGAACGCCTGCAGAACGACGCCTCCTCCGAACTCAGGAAGCGGCAGTATTCCCTGCTCACGCCGGATGAAGACACCTGAAGGGCGGCGCCGCGACGACGGCGCCGGTGGTCGATGAACGATCGCCCGGATCACGAAATGATGGCGCTGGCCCTGCAACTGGCGCGGCGGGGATGGTATACCACCCGGCCCAATCCGCGCGTCGGCTGCGTCCTCGCGCGGGACGGGGAGATCGTCGGCTTGGGCTGGCACGAGCGCGCCGGCGGACCGCATGCCGAGGCGGCCGCGCTCGCGCAGGCCGGCGCGCGTGCGCGCGGGGCCACGGCCTATGTCACGCTCGAGCCGTGCTGCCATCACGGCCGCACGCCGCCGTGCGCGGACACGCTGATCGCGGCCGGGGTGAGGCGCGTGGTCGCCGCGATGACGGACCCGAATCCGCAGGTGGCCGGCGCCGGGATACGGCGGCTGCGCGAGGCCGGTATCGAGGTGGAGGTCGGTCTGATGGGCGCCGAGGCCGCGGCGCTCAATCCCGGTTTCATCCTGCGCCATCGCGCGGGGCGGCCCTACGTCCGCGCCAAGCTGGCCATGACGCTGGACGGACGCACGGCGGCGGCGGACGGGCGCAGCCAGTGGATCACCGGCGCCGCCGCGCGGCGCGACGTGCAGCGCCTGCGGGCGCGGAGCTGCGCGATCGTGACCGGCATCGGTACCGTGCTCGCCGACGATCCGGCGCTGACGCTGCGGCCGGACGAGCTGGATCCCGGCGAGTTCGCGCCCCACGTCGATGCGCGCACAATC
>WBZO01005634.1_pt1 | contig 12632 bp, 15 predicted proteins | sample 5204261 | NCBI WGS metagenome assembly WBZO01 (sample SAMN12412400, study PRJNA552823) | activated sludge metagenome | isolation source: activated sludge from anammox sidestream of wastewater treatment plant... | place: USA: North Carolina | collected 2017-09 | reverse complement strand
GAACGCCCATATCGTGAGCGTCAATTGAACTGGTAATAACTATGTTTCTATACCATGCGTCCTTTAAAAGTTCGTATAGATAGCTTTTTATGAACCCAGACTTGTGGTATTCCCCATCATGTGATTGTGAGCCATAGAAGATACTTAATAATCCATGCTCACCATCAAATCTGTTGTAATACCCGTCAAGTTTTCCAGTCGAGACATAGGTTAAAAGGCTTGAACATGCCCATAAGAGATCAGGTACATTCAGTATGAGCTTTCCGCCTACCCTTAGTTTTTTATTCCAATGAATAAGTGTTTTATTCAACTCAACATGGGGAAGGTGTTCAAGTAAGTGTGACGCATATATTACACCTACTGAATTATCATCAACCGGTAAGTCTCTTACGTCCCATTTCTTAACCTGTGGATGATCAACATAAAGATCTACTGCTGTCCATTCATCGACATTCCCCATCACTTCAATATGCTGTGGATGGAAAGGCGGTTCTGCTGATCCTAGATAGAGTTTCATAGTACTGATAGGATGCCTTTCTTTAACTTTTCAGCGTAATCATGGTGTGTCGGTATCTGCTCAAGCTCGATAAGCTCTTTCAATTTTAGATTATCTTCTTCTATCTCAACATCTAGCCCGCATGCTCTTGCCTCAAGCACTGCACGCTCGCCTCCACCATATATGTTCGAAGGCATATAAAGGGTGCGTGAATACTGATAGTAATGTGCAAGATCGAATGGATGAACCATATCAGACACCATTACACCTTTTGATATGAGGTTGTTTATAATACGCATACTCTCTACATTGTTTTCTTGCTGTACCTCTCCTATGACAAGCTTTGTACCCTTCTTTTCTCCCATCATTCCCCATCGCTTCCACTCAGCAAATGCCCCCACCCCTATGTAATCCCACACAATGGGTAGTGCAATATCAGGTTTAAAGAATATGTCTGAGTTTATGCCAAATGCCTGTACTATATTCTGATGAAAGTTGATCTGCGGTCTGTACCACTTAGTTTCATGAAATAATACGTCATAGTTATCTGCTCCAGTTGGAGGAAATGCATTACCAGCAATGCATAAGCCTTTTTTCTGTTTTCTTTTTTGCAACCACTGATCTACTCTTGATCCAAAGGCACCCCACCCTAGTATGAAGTCTGGCATTGTTGCATCTTCTGGCACCACTCCTAAGTTATATTTAATTAGATGAAAATCACTTTCCAGTAAATTAAGTGCCGCCCATAACCCATCCATCCAGTACTCTGGCTTCTTATGATCGTAGACAAATAGAATGGTTGGTTTATTCATAGATATTTGGCCCATTGTGAGGCTATATTGTCCCAACTATATGACTCAACAAACTCTTGTGCTTTCTTGCTTTCTTTTTCCCATAGCTTCTCGTCCCCCATGTACTTAAACAGTTCAGTAAGCCACACCTCTTGAGTTTCATCATCGTAAATATCGCCATCCACCTTAGCCCCTGATCCGACTGTTTCTTTAAGAGCAAATGAGTTCATAGTTACTGGTACAAGGCCATCTCTTTGGGCTTCTAGAGCCGTGATGCAGTTGATCTCAGCAAAGTAGCTCGGGTAAACCCATATTCCTGCTTGTGATCTAATCTCTTTTAACTTGTCCTTTCCTACTCTTCCATGGTGTTTAACACCGGGCTGTTCCATTAACTTATTCATTCTCTCCATCCAATTAATTCTCTCCGGGTTGTCCTTATATCCCGCAATGAATAAATCCCATCCGTAGCATATATCTAGTGTTACATCGGGATACTTAGACACTATTTGTGGGTAAAGTTTAAGTAATATGTCAAGCCCTCTGTCGTATGAGCTTCCGTAAAATAATTTGTGGTTTTTCATAATAAGGATTGCTCGACTTCTAATAATCGTTTATTTGCTATAGTTAAGTATTTAGGATCAATCTCTATACCTATATAACTTCGCCCAGATTTAATACAAGCGATTGCTGTTGTTCCACTTCCGATGAATGTATCTAATACTAGGTCGCCTTCATTAGTGCTGTTTTGTAACATTTTTTGTATTAGTGCTACTGGTTTTTCTGCTGGATGGTTTTTAGTAACTGTAAAATTTACTGGTGGTATTCTCCAAACATCCCTATTGTCTTTTGATGGTTCAAATTTCCTTTTATAACCGTCTGCTTTGTTTCCATATAAAATGAACTCATGTGAAAATCGGTAATGGGAACCAGCCTTAATCCATTCATAATCCCATACTATACAGTTTTTCACTGATAAAAACTCCGTCGCTATGGGATATAAAAAGGAATAAGTACGCCAATCTGTGTTGATATAAAAGTCTGCATCATCTTTTAATACTCTCTTAACTTCAGTAAACCATTGTGTAAAAAATGGTCTAATTAAATTATTGTCTAACCAGCTGCCTCTATGACCTGTACTTGTGGTGCCAATAGAATACGGCGGGTCAGTTATCAGACAGTCCACACTACAATCGTCTAATTTCTTTAGAATCTCCAAACAGTCGCCCTGATATATCTTATTTATTTCCATTGTAGTGCTTCATATGAACTGCTAACTTTCGTCTGCCTTCTTTTGGCATCTTCTTAAAGTCCTTCTTTAATGCCTCTGGATCTTCCCCAAACTTCTTAGCGTACTTTCGTATTAACTTAATTTGCTTGCTTCTCATTTTCATCAAAATCAATTGGTAACATCTTAACGTCGTCTTGTTCCTCAATTGGTCTAACATTAGTTACAATAAGCTCTATTTCCATAAGAAGTTCCATAGCTGTATCTAGCTTTGCAACTTTTTCAGGGTCAAGCATTATTTCTTCTAGTTTGTCTAACATGATATTCCATTACTAATAACCGCAACTTTACTATCTGGTAAGTTGGGGATCATTCTTCTGTGGAACTGAGACTTAAAAAAGACTCTATCAATCTTTTTAACCCTCTCAGGTGTCCAGTCTAAGTTAGATGCAACGTCATGCAGGTCCATGTAAAGGTTGTATGCTTTTATGTTTCGATCAAGCAGATGTGGAGATCTCCAGAGGATGAGCGTATAAAACTGATCGTTCCAATTAATCTCGTACCACGGTCTATACTCAACCCCCTCATATACGCCCTCATTGTCTCTTGGATCGCCAAATACAGTTACCTTGTAGCCCATCTGCGCCCATCTTCGTGCAAGTTCAATTACTGCTGTTTCTGATCCTCCAATACCCTTTTCAAGACTTTTTGGGCTCCACTCTTCAAAGTGTTCTGTTCCCCATGAAGCGTAGTAGACAATTGACTTGCTGTCCCACACCTTCGGTTCCTTCACTTCATTTGCTATGTAGTGTGCAAACGGTTCACGCCCTAAGTCATTTGGCATTGATTCAAGAAGCGCCGGTATCTTATTTATATGTCCATTATCCTTTAACCACTTAGCATAGTTGAATACTGCAACACCCATTTGATTCAATTGCCTTGCATCCTCAAGTGTCTTTATCATCCCATCATCTGCGTGCTGTCCTAATTCATTTCTCACCTTAAGCCAGTGAATGGCACCGTCTAAATCAACCTTTCTTATGCACTGGTTGTACTTTAAAGAGACCGCTAAGTATTTCACCTCAAGCGGATTCCCTATTGTCGTTCGTGCTTTTGGAGGATCCATTTTAAGTACTGTCTCAAGGTAAAAATCTGATTTATCATGCAATCCCATCTCGGAGTACTCTTTACTAAGTAGTAAGAATGTCATATGGTTATTAGGAAACTCCTTGAGAGATTCATAGAGAGTATCAACTGCTTTTTGACGATCCCCCCGTCTAGCGTATATCTTCGATATATACTGCCATGCGTTTGCTCTCTCCTCTGCCCATCCTGACATTTCCAGATACTCCCGTAAAAGGAACATAGCAAGCTCATCTTTTACCTTGTTGTTCATATCAAAGTATGTTTTAGCGAGGTAAAATATCGTTCTTGGATCTTTTCGCTCTTCTTCCTTGATTTGCATCTCAAGTATCTTCGTGTTTCGCTCCATGTTTGCAGTCACCCGATCACTGTCGGTTATGTGAGCCCATACGCACATCTGTTTTATCTTTGGATCATATTCATATTGAGTAAGCTTGGGTTTATAGTTGCCATCTTTTGGTACTGCAACCTCGTGCAGTCTTGACACCCATTTAAACATATGAGGACGCATCAAACGCTCTCTTGTATGCTCTATTTCAACATCCTGATCTGAAAACGTACCATCTTCACGCAATCGTATGGCGTACCAGTATGTAAAAAAGACTGCATCCATTTCAGTAAGCTTTGCTTTTTTGGCTACCAACCTCAGTTCATTTCCTGACAAAAGAATGTCGTCGACATCTGCCCACGTATACCAGTCATACCCTTTCTGTTTATCAGCAAGATCAAACACCACATTCCGTGCTTCTGCGAAGTTTGAGAAATAGTATTTATCATTATCCTTGCTGTATATCTTTGGGTGAGTCTTAGGTGAGGTGATGATATATACTCCTTTGTGTTTTTTAACAAGCTTTACAAGCTTCTCATGCTTTCCGGATATACCCGTTATTGCAACTGCAAGCCCGTCACAAAAGGGCATGAATGACGATAACATACGCTCTGCAATCTCGTGTTCTGTGTCATCCTTCCAAATACAGGTAAGTAGTATTTTTACGTCTTTCATATCTTTTCTGCCGCCCTTAATGTCGGGAAATGTTTAATAAATGACTGTATAAATTTCTTGTCCCACACCTGATCGGGAAAGATCACCTTCATCATGTCGTGTAGTGGTCTTGGAAGCTCAAGCTGATACTGCACCTCCGCACCACCTTTTTCTTTTGCAGTCCCGACCGTGTTTGAATGATGCCTCACCTCGCTCATATGTTTCTCAAAGCTTTCCGCTGTCTGTGGGAACAGTATCCTCCACCCTTTATACATAAACTCAACCGTATTCCAATCAAACGATGTCTCAACTCTTGATTTACTCCCGTTTTTTTTCGCAACATTGAGAAGCGAATCTATAAACTGCACATAGTACCGTTCATACGGAATGTACTCGATTCCCCACGGATTTAAATCGTCACTTTGTGGCTTCTGCATGTTTTTTTCTGATATACCAGTCGTGCTTCCACTTTTTAATGTATTCCCTCTTTTTAATGCGGTACTGCTTTCCGTAGAATCTGCAACATTCTTTACACCGTGAAGATAGATTGGTCTTTTTAGTTGTATCTTTGTGGAATTGTGAAGCGTCTTTCTCTTCTTCACAGATATAACATTTCATTGCTAAGAAGGGTATATATACACAGTGAGGGTTTGCAATAGGTATTCAATACATAAAAAAAGGGAGGGTGTTACCCCTCCCATTGCCACAAGATCGGTACCTAAAGGGAATTATTACCCAGTAAGTGCGTATCCAAAGCGTTTGACTGAGGCACGTTCAGCTTGTGATTCAAGTGTAAGCTCAGTTACATACATACCAGTCTCAAAGTCACCAGTCTTTGCAAGTGGCTCATACTGTGGTTCACGTCCAGTAAGGAATGCCATCTTGAAGAAGTCTTCTCGGATAGCAAGTACATGGGTAGAACCTGTTGCATTGATAACATCTTTATGAGGAACGATCTTAACCGTACCTGAGGATGTTTCAAAGTATGAGATGTTGTTAAAGATCCTATCTTCAGCAGGTGTCTGTGCTTGTACACGAGTTGTGAAGCTAGCAATCTTTCGTTTTATACCCATTGGGCACAGAACGACATCCGCTGTAAATCCTTCACCACCGGTTGCATCCCATGAATTCTGCATAATATCCTCTAATTCTGTGACGCTCATAGATGTACCTGACGATCTTGCAGTAAGGTTCGTTGAGATTACAGAATTAATTCCTGCCATTGTTCGTGCTGTGCCTGATGCACCTGATGCTTTCGCACCGTTAATAAGCGCCCATTCCATATCCGCTTTCAATCTCATGAGTTTAACCTTCTTCTCATCATCAATAGCAGATCCAGGAAGCGCTCTTCGGATAGCCGCTTCAGTTCCAGATACTTTAACTGCACGAGCAATTACTGCTGTGAAGTTCTGTGATCTGGTTGGAGCGTCACCCACTGGCTCAGTTGGAGTTCCACCTTCAGCCATCGAGTTATCAGAAGTTGCCCGACCAATGTTTCTAACAGGCCATTCATGGACAGTATTGTAAGCAGTTGAGCTACCTAATCGAGTGACAAGGTAGTTAGAAGCTGCTGGCGACACGTCCTTGATGACCGAGAGAAGATCCTCACGTCTGGAGGAATCATCGTCTTTATTGTTACTCGCTAAAAGCGGGAGTAGTCATTTCTGCTACTCTCTTACTGTTTTCAGTAAGAACGGACTGTAGCTTCATCCTAATATTCTCGAATCTAGTGAGATTTGTATTAGGAGCTAACCGCTCAGTCTCTACACGTGGAGTTTTGCGTCCTGCATTGAATGGGTGTGTTTTGTAATAGTCTAAAACAGTAAATGCTTTATCCTTCTTACATCCCGATAAGTGAGGTGTAAGTAGGTCAAGTATTTTCTCAACCGATCGTCTTTGAGATATAATTATCTCAAAGCATGGTTTAGTATACCTGTAACTGCCTATACGCTGTTTTTTACTAGCACTCTTTTGATTAACATAAGCTAGAATATCTAGTTTCGTTAATATATTAAGTACTTTTTCTACAATACGTTCGTCTGTATTAATAATACAAACTCTCGTAAGTTTGGAATATCTGATAATGTGTTTGCCTCTTCTTCTATCATGGTTTTTAGCCATGTAGTGTACAATCGAACCCTCACCGTCAAGTATTCCAGCCAACCATCCAATGTCAAAGTGCAATTCTCCTTCGCTCGGTGTTATCATATGGAGTAACCATAGCACTGTACTTGTAGGGTTTACAACTCCACTTAGACTTTCACCGAATTCAGGTTAGTGGCTTATCGATAGGATTACTCCTAACGCACTCTGGAACATGTATCTTTCGACCACGTTCAAAGTGTATAATGCCATAATATTGTTCTTTCGCTCTATTCAAGCTAAATTGGTAAATAGTGCCAAAGAACGCTGATTTTAGATCCCAAGTGCCTTTAACCTTGCGGCTATTGCTTTAGAATCACCCTGTCGGGTTCTTTCCCGCAAGTCATCAAGATTATCAATGGATCTTTCCTGACCTCTGCCCATTTCGAGCGGTCCTTGATTCCGTGCTGATTGGGTTTCTTTGTACTTTTGTACAGCTTCTTCCGCAATCTTCCCCTCATTCTTGGGCTGTCTTTGAAATCCATACTCTTGGATAACCTGTTTTGTAACATCACGGAGGTAATTGACGTCTTTTCGTTCCTTACCTTCCCACATGTTTCTTAAAAGTCGATCACGAACCGCCTCATATAGTTTTGGATTGAATCTCTCTTTTTGTAAGGGATCAATCTCAGGAAATTCAGTATGTGCAACCGCAGTCTGCTGATTTTCCTCAAAACGTGCAAGCTTCTGTTCTGCCTGTTGGGCTTGTGACATTGCCCGCTTGGCAAGTTCGTTCTGCTCTCTCAGGGCTCTATTGAGACCATGAATATCAACGTTCCCCTGTTCATCTATGAAGTCATTGCGTATCTCATTCACCGTTTGGTTGCTGAGATGATCGTATTGGCTTCTATCAACCTGTTGAGGCTGATTGGATGGATACAGGCTTTCTAACACTGAGTTTCCGTATTCAGTTTGAGGTTCGGGGTTGGTATTGGAAGCCAGTTTTGCTTCTGTCTCCTTTAACCGTGCCTTTAACTTTTCAAACTGTTCCCGTGTCCGTTCAGACACGTTTTCTGGAAGTGCTAGATCATCCTGAGTTGCAACTTCAGGTGTCTGAGCTTCCTCAGCAGGTTTTTGTTCTGAGCTAGGCATTGGCTCGACCTGTTTTTCCTCAACAGGTGCAGCCTGAGGCTGTGCGATTGCCGCATCTAAGCGTTCAGCTATAGTTTTGCCCTGAGCTTGATCATCGCTCATAATGTGTTTGTTTTATGCTCGATTAATAACGTAGGGAGCATCACTACGGATCATGAGATGAGTGTACGTAGTGATAATGGGGGGTTTTCAATCTATATTTTGAATACCTGTAAATTTACCCATATCGATCCATCCGGCATGACACTTAATACATTCAACGGATGTAGCCGATATGCGCTTCATCACATGCGAACAACGAGCAGAAAGAGAAGATATATCAACAGAAGAAGTATCAGCGCCAAAGCGGGTTCTATTTTCCTCATAGTATTTTTGTGGTAATGGTGGTAATGGATCGCTCATATACTAAATGCTTCTTTTCTCTCAAGCTTCTTAACCAGATTCTCTTCTACAGATAAGTGAGACTCCAACCAGTCTTTTAACTGTTTCATTTTATGAGTTCCACCAAGTGCAAATGTGTACTGTGGCAACATCTCATTGAATGTTTGATACTCCACCTTGCCCTGAAGGTTCGGTTGGGGGTAGCCCTCCGATGAGAGCGCTAGGATCTTGGGCAGGAGGTACGTTTTGTAGACCTCCGACTGGAGAAACTCCGATATTGCTCGTGCCTGCTTGAGTAATTCCCTGTCCTCCTGTGAGATTTCCGGCTGTTTGTTCATTTGGTACAAATAAGCCTTCAGGATCACGGTCACCCGCATCTCTAAAGGCTGAAATAATAATTTCCTTGTAATTTAACTTCTCTCCCTGTTGTGCAAGACCTTGTGCAACCTGAGGATTTAAGGCAAGCTCAAGCGCCTTTGCTCGTGCGTCCTTTGCCATTTCAGACGCACCAGATGCCATGCTTTGAACATCTGGGATGTAATCATATTCACCATCCAAATCATCCGGCGTCATATACAGTTCTGCTTCACCAGAATCTTTAACGTTTAGTTTTGGTTGTATATCATAGTTCTCAGGATCTTCGTTAGGGTTGGTGATTACTGGTTTTTTTGGCACTGATACCTCACTTAGCAGTTTCGATAACTCAGCATCGCTTACCGCATTAGGGTTTTGTGCTAGTATCCCCGCAATCTCTTGCATCGCATCATCTGGCACTTCCATCTCATCGAGTAACATCTGCTGGAAGTACTTTATATTCTGCTGACCTATGACCTTTATGATATAGGTGTGTTTTGTTGGATCATCAAACAAGTACTGCTTGTTGTTTGATAGCCACATCATCATAATATCTTTCAGGAATTCAGATAAGTAAAGCTGATTGTACTGGTCCCTATTATTCTGCTGAACTGCAATAGAGCGCACTTCTGTTGCTGTCTTTTGGGTAAAGTCACCCCGTACATTTGAAACTCCTAAGCTTGAGTCACCCATCGCCGTATTGAATGCAGCGACTAATGCCGGATAAAGTGAGTTAAAGTTTGATAAATAGCCTTGCGAAAGTCCTACTTGTTCAACTAAGTTAGGTGATTGCATGATCCATTTGGCGCCCGGTCCATACTCTATAGTTTCAATTCTTACACCAGATGAGGCAATCTTAATAGGTGGCTGAATCACAATGTTTCCTTCGTCTATTGTTCCAGACAGTACCGCATCTATTGCCCGCTTTAAAGGTAATACCGGTTCAGCCTCCGACTCTCCTATAATCTCATCAGGCAATGGATAGTAGCGAAGCATTGCGACTGGTATCCGTCCGTGTTCATATGGGTTCTTGTTTCCATCTGGAGTAAGTATTACCCCATGTTTAGGCAGAAATACTGTACAGTCTCCGTCACATGTCCACTCAGTAACCACCTCAACAACTGAGCCAACAACCGGATCATTTTCGCCAGTCCTGTTCTCAATAGATCTGTTGGCTTTGACTTGTGATACATATGATGTGTCTTGCCTATCTGATATCACCTCACCCTGTTCTGCCATCTGTTTAGCTTTTGATACCTTATATCCTCGTGCCTCAAGTACGTCAAATGTAGTCCACTCCCTCACCTGCACCCGCTTTGCATTTTTAATATGTGTAGCTGACCCATCGAAGAATATATCTCTTGGATCAACCAGCTTTATCTCATTAGTATTTCGTTTCACATCCCAATAGACATATACAAACGCAGCGCCAAATAGTCTTGTCACCTGATCAGCCGATGCAATCTTTTCGATCATTGATCCACCGGTTTGTGCCATATCCCACTGAAACTCAAGAAGTGAGTTATTGATTTCCGCTTTTATCATGTCTCCGCCTTCTCTTGGCACAAGTCTGCCTCTCAGCTTGGCATTTATGAGGCGTGCAGTCTTTTCAAGTAGAGTAGTCCGTAGTCTTGGATCAGTGACCATTGAAAGAAAAGGCCAGTTGGCGGGTAGTTTGTTCATGTAAGCATTCACAACATCATTCCACCCATTTTTGCGGGATAACCTTGTGTTTACTTCCTGAACGCCCCGATTATACAACTCCATTAGTTGAGAGAGTCTCGTCTCATCCTTTTTTGTCATACAGGTAGCGTATGAAAGTTACGAGAGGGTTTACAAGTCTTTGGCTATCCGCTCGAACAACGTATTGCAGTTTGTGAAGTAGCATACGGAACAGACACGGATATACTCATTTTCAGGATACTCATATTTCATAGGTGACATCTCTTTGGGTTGTTCATGACCGCATGACTGACACGTCCATGTGTCTGTAATCTCAGCATTTTGAGATTCAATAACAGACATACGCCTGCCACCCCATTTTGACCAGTGACCTGTTAGTCCTTTATATGATTTTTTCTCAACAATTACCTCAGTTTCCTCATAAATGACGTTACTCATATTGCCCTGCTCTAGAGTTCACAGGGCAATACAAGCTCTAGATACGCCAGTTGGAAAAGTTATTAGGAACGTATTGAGTGTCTATTGGCTTATCACACAGTTGGTACATCTGCCATGCTATAGCAAGTGACATAACAAGATCGTCCTTTGCACCCCTCTCAGCTTGTGCCTTCCATGAGGATGAGGTTTGGACGACTATGAAGCTATACATCTCTTGAATAGTCTCCCGATCATAAATTCGTATTGCACGCTTATCTACTGCGTCTTTTAGATCCTGCAACATCTTGGGTCTTGTTGCAGTTGATGTAGTCCATCCATATAGTTTCCCTTCCGGATTATCAATAGATCCAAATGTCGGCATGACAAACAGCTCATACTTATTCAGGTAATTAATAGCACCCAGTCTATCCATTAAAAACGATCCTCCATTATTTCTCTCTAACGCAACTACTGGACGAACGCCCGTTATATCAAATATTTTGTTTAATGTTTCAGATAGAATAGGCATGTAATCTGATGTTGTGGTTTTACTGTGGTATACAATCGGGACATCTATTTTGGTTTTTGAGAGGTATTGTGCAGCTGTATAATCAGCCCCACCTGATGCAGTATCAACCGCAACAACAATAAACTCATTAGGCTCTAGTTTTCTGTATGTTCTATACATAGGCTTCACCAACTAACCCAGTATCTTCTGGCCCTAAATAAATTCTTAATAATGGCATATAGCAATTTGTTTTATTTGAAATGAATACCAAAAATAACCAACTACCATTATCATTATCTTTTTTGTAGAGACTCCACCCTTGCGGTTTTCTCCCTCTTCTTGACACTTTACCCCAATCTTTCTGACCCGATTTATATACCTGTGCTAATCTGTAGTAGCGACCAAATCTTTTAAGTTTTCTCATAAGTAATTTGGTATGGTATCACTTGCCATATCCATATAGAATTTTAATGCCTCAGTGTTAAAGTACGTCTCACCAGATGTCAAAAAGGCTGATGATGGATCGTTGGGATACTCCTGATCAAATAGATGTCCAAGCTCTTTCTTCTTTTGTTCCAAAAACTCAGCATCATACATGAGCGAACAAGGAAAAAATAGAGGATTAAAACCAGTATCACCCCGAACACTCTCATCCCAATATGACTTAAACTCATTAAAACCATTTGCTGTAGTCTCTAATGCCACTCTCCCGTCTGGTGTTACAGCTTGCAGCGCTGATGCTATAAGTTTCCGAAAGTGTGGATAAAATGCACACTCTGACATGTGAAGGTTAGTAATGGTCTTAGATCGTCCAAACTCGGTATTTTCAGCTGTTCCTATCTGGTATCTTGAATTTATTACCTCATTAACCATCTCGTACTTAGTGTTATATTTAAGAGGGATCTTGATACCTGTAATCTCCTGATATGTCCGAAGATAAAACTTAACCCTATCAAGCAATCCTATTGCATTATCTGAATTATCTGCAAGTACTACTGAATAACTGTTGTCTTTTAAAAGAAAATCAGCCATGAAGATACCGCCTATAAGAGAAGAAAAGCCCTCTTGTCTTGCTTTTAGGATAATATCTCGTCCTGTTGCCCGTTCAATAAACATCTTCTGAGCTTTATTAAGAACAAAAGGTACTTCTGTTCCTGTCTTGTCTATGATTCTTAATCTCTCTTCTATAAATCTCTCGTATTTCTTATATATCATAGTTTTCCTTCTCATTCTTAATGAAGTTATTGACCTGTACTGCCACGTTGGTATCTCCATCTCTTAGATTTCCAACCCTCCGTTGCATATCAGCCCAATATTTATGATCTTTTCGTGCCTGCTTGAGTCCTATGACATCCAACTTCCATGATTCACCCGCCAGTCTCTTATCCCAATTCGTCTTAAACCATAGTCGAAAGTCA
>WBZO01005632.1_pt1 | contig 12635 bp, 12 predicted proteins | sample 5204261 | NCBI WGS metagenome assembly WBZO01 (sample SAMN12412400, study PRJNA552823) | activated sludge metagenome | isolation source: activated sludge from anammox sidestream of wastewater treatment plant... | place: USA: North Carolina | collected 2017-09 | reverse complement strand
CAGCAGGCTGAGGACAAAGAGCGGGGGGACGAACTGGCGCGGGCGCATCTGGCGCGGGTGTTTCTGGAGCACGCGCACCTTCCACAGGCCGTACTGGAAGTACTGGCGCCAGAGCGAGCCGAGCGCGCCGCGGCTGTAATAGCGGGAGCGCACGTCGGCGGCGAGCAGGATCTTTGCGCCGAGCCGGCGCAGGCGGTAGTTGTACTCATCGTCCTGGTTGCGCACCAACTCTTCGTCGTAGAGGCCGGCCTTTTCGATGATGGCGCGGGTGTAGGCCGGGAAGGGGACGCTGTCGACCAGGGTGGTCTGGCCCGGGCGGGTGCGGAAGGCCGCATCGCCGACGCCAAAGGGCGAGCTCATGGCGAGGGCGATGGCGCGGGCCGGGTAGGTCTCGCCGACCGTTTCGAGCGCCCCGCCCACGCCGTCGGCGCGGCCGGCGCACAGGTGGGCGACGCAGCGCGAGACGTAATCGGGGGCGATCTCGCAGTGCCCGTCGACGCGGATGACCACCTCGCCGCGGGCCTGGCGCAGGGCCAGGTTGAGCCCGGTGGGGACGATGCGCCCGGGGTTCTGGATCAGGGTCAGGTTGGGGTGGGCGGTTTGGAACTCGGCCGCGATCTGGGGCGTGGCGTCGGTCGAGAGACCGTCGGCGAGGATGATCTGCAAACATTCGGGCGGGTAGTCCTGGGCAAAGACGGAGGCGAGCGCCCGGCGCAGGTGGGCGGCTTCGTTGCGCACCGGCAGGATGACCGTGACAAGGGGGAGGGGTTGGGCGTGGCTCATGGGGCGGGCGGCCGGTTCAGGCCAGGGTTTGGAGCAGGCGGCGCTTCTCGGCCTCGGGGATCTCGCAGATCACGGCGCGGAACTTGCCGTTCTTTTCCCGAGGAATTTCTGGAACAGGTTCTAAGGATATTTGGATATGACCCAATCGCGCTTTAAGTCGTTCTATAAGTGTATGGGCGTCTTGTGGAGAGAAATTCTGGCTTGGAACAAAACGGACCCGGATCTTGTCTACATCTTCTTGAATTATTTGCGATTCGATTAAAGGCAAGCCATAAAAAACCGGATTGATCCAAAATATCTGTCGCCTATCGGGAGTAATAATTAGATCGTGAAGACGTCCTTCAATTGATGTCAGGATTTGCATATTCCTTCCGCAATCGCAAGATTGTTCAGGATGTGCCAACCTACCACGATCTCCGACTTCATATCGGATGAGTGGCATGTCTAAGTTCAATAAACCGGTAAGAATAAGCCTTCCTGTTTTATTGTATTCCAGAACCTCGTCGGAGAGATCTGCGAAAACCTCGATGAAACCGCTATCTGGCCAGGTATGGAGAGAATTCGCTTCACACTCGCTGGCTCCAACGGCATATTCCCCCATACCATAAGAGTCACGGACCGGGCATCGAAAAGCCTCGGAGATGATTCTCCTCTGATCTTCCAGAAGCGATTCAGCATTACTAAAAACCACTTTCATTTGAGGAGAGGGATATCTATTTTCAACAATTGCATTCGCCAGCACTGTTGCCGAAGAAGGATAGGCAATCATATGTGTGGGTTGATATTTGCATAATTCTTCAGCATACCATGCCGCGGTTCTAGGGGAGATATGATGCGTCGAAAGATAAAGTTGATTTAAGCTGTAGTTATAAACGCCAAATGGCGGCTCGTCTTGTTCATATGGTGCAACCAACTGCCCGCCCATGATGGCCCACCTGTCTTTGATAGAAACGCTATGCCAGCGGCGCATACGCGCTTCGAAAATCGCATACCAGCGGTGGAGAGATGCCTTTGAAATATAAATTGAAAGTGGTGTACCAGTGGTTCCACTGGTTCGATCTATGAAGAGGGCTTTCGGATTGCAGTCTTCGGGAACGAAAGATAATGGCGCCTGGCGGATTTGATCCTTTTTTAAGACAGGCCAGTTTTCCAGGTAATTCCAGGATGAACGATCCCTATTCCGGCGCCGCTCCATCCATTGATTACGATAATAGGGAACTTTTATGGCTGCCTGCTGGAGGATATGTTCTAGCTGCCGCTCTTGCCAATCCTTCCATTGATCCGGTTCCCATTGGTCTCGCTCTAAAGCCTGCTCAACAAGTTCTTCTGTCTCCGGTCCATATCTCCAGTGTTTTAAATAGAGACCTCGCATTGAACCCGCCAGGTTGCGGATTACAGGAGGTGATTTATGATAGATCTTGAGCCAGTTGGCCATTGGAGATATCTCTAGCTTTATTGATAAGTCTCGAATTGCGCGCCTGACCAGCGCTCGCGGACGCGGTATTCACGCGCCAGGCGGTCGAACCCCCCGCCAAGGCGGCGCTGGCGCCACCACAGGCCGTAGGCGCTCACTGCGGCATGTTGCAGCCAGACGGGGCTATGCTGAAAGAGACGATCCAATAAATTCGACACGATTTGACAGTGAAATTTACGATTGGATGATCCAGGCCTGGAGTTGATTTGTAAAGATGTTCAACAAATTAATCGCCTGGAGCTGAGCTATGCTGCCGAAGCCGGTTCGCGGTCAATAGTATTTGCTACGATTTGTTCAAACCAGTCGGCTTGAGCGTGGATTATCTTGCTTTGCTCAAATGTCTCAAGAAACCTCTCCCTGGCGTTTTGCCCCATTTTTTCACGAAGCTCGGCGTTGCCTAATAATAATTTTATCTTGCTGGCCAACGATTCGAAATCCTCCGGCGGCACCAAATAACCATCCACCCCATCGCGAACCACTTCCGCCAGGCCGCCCACGCGGCTGGCAATGACTGGCGTTCCGACAGCCATTGATTCGATAGCTGCGTACCCAAAGGCTTCATCCCGGCTGGGGACAATCGTCATGGCTGCGCCAGCCATGTTTTTCAACACCTCTTCATGCGCCACGTGTCCGATAAACTCGCAGATATCGCCAACGCCCGATTCTCCAGCCCTGGATATTAATTGGTTGCGAGCGGGACCATCTCCTATGAATTTGACTCGAACGGGAATCCCTTCTCTTCTTAATTTCGAGACCGCTTCTATAAGGGTATCCTGACCCTTCGAGTAGAATAACCTGCCCGCACAAACAAGCAACTCCTCCTGCTTGAAGGTGTAGGGGGCATATCGTTCCCCTGGATCTGGGAGGGAATTGTAGAAATAGAAGCACTTACTTTTTGGCACGCCATATGCCGTGCATAAATCTGCAATTGCCGCGATCGAGTTACAGACCATGTGTGTTGTTAAGTACTCCGTAAAATAAAACAACGAATATTTTGACAAAATCTGCCAAGTGGTTGAAAATGGCAGGATGAAAAAACAACATGTACAACTCACACAAACCGATCGAGAGCATCTCGAAAACCTGATCAGTAAGGGCGAATTGAAAGCCAAGATATATCGCCGAGCACTTGGCTTATTGGAGCTGGATCGTGGAAAGACCTACACCGTGGTAGCTAAAACATTAGGCGTTGCGCTACCTACGCTTTCTCTCTGGGCAGCCCAATACAAAGAAAAGGGGTTGGAGATGCTGGATGATCGGCCACGCCCAGGTAGACCGATCAAAATCAGCGGCGACCAACGGGCTAAAATCACAGCATTAGCTTGCAGTGAACCACCTGAAGGGTATGCTCGTTGGAATTTGCGGCTTTTGGCGGATAAGGCCGTCAAATTAGGCTACTGTGAAGAGATTTCTCACACGGAGGTGGCAACGATACTCAAAAAAACGAACTAAAGCCGCATCTCAAGCGAACCTGGTGTATTGGCAAACTGGATAGTCGCTTCTTGGCACGGATGGAACAGATTTTGTCACTCTATGCTTTGCCCTATGACCCAGCTTATCCCGTGGTGTGCTACGATGAACGTCCATGCTTCCTGATTGGTGACCAGATCGAACCTGTGGCGATGCAAACTGGGCAGGTGCGTAAAGAACACTACGCTTACGAGAAGAACGGTTCCTGTGCTTTGCTGGCAGCCATTGAACCCTTGACCGGATTTCGGTTAGCGCAAGTTCATCCGCAGCGCACCAAGAAAGAGTACACGTTGTTTTGCCAGGCTTTAGCAGCCGAGTTCCCGAAAGCTGTCAAAATCCGGTTGGTGCAAGATAACCTTAACACTCACGATGTCAGCGCTTTCTACGAGAACCTTCCTGCTGATGAAGCCCAGGCTTTGGCAAATCGTTTTGAGTTCCACTTCACACCAAAGTCCGCCAGTTGGCTCAACATGATCGAAATCGAATTCTCGGCACTGACACGGCTGTGTTTAGATCGCCGTATACCAAGCCAAGACTTGCTTGAACGGGAGGTTCTTTCCCTGGTCGCTCAACGCAAAGCGAATAAAATCAAGATCACCTGGCAGTTCTCTGTGCAAGCTGCCCGGTCCAAGCTCAATTCGCACTATGTTAAGGTTCAGTCAGACAACGAGAAATTCAAGGAAATTTAGTTTACGATGTATTCATTGCCTTGCTCGGCATGATCAGCCTGGGTATTATTACTTATGCTCACCTTACACAGAGCCTGGGTGTATCCCGCACAATTATCGGTTATGGGGCTTTGTCTTACGCACTTGGTGCAGTGGGTTTCAAGGGGCTGCTCTATACAGGGGTTGTCGTTCCAGTGCTGCACAAGCATCTCTCGCCGTTGTGGCTGGCTAGTTCGCAGGGATTCATTTCAGCCCTCAGTGAACTAGGGGCAGCAGCACTTTTTTTCTGGCTTGTGATTCCAGAGCCATTGTCACTCCCCGAGTTGATTGCCTTCGGTGCTGCCGCCGGGATTATCGAAGCGCTGGTAATCCCACTGATGGTTATCGCAGGGATCGTTATTCTGGGTGGAACCCCGGTTGGTCAAAATACCCTTGAGGAACGACATGACCTGGGAGCGACGCCCTTTGCCATCATGGTTTTTCCAATATTGGAACGTGGATTAACGATGGCGCTCCACATATCGTCTCGCGCCGTTATTTACACATCAATGATTCTAGGTAATTTGGCGCTTGCATCGCTTGCCGTATCTTTATTTGCTATGGTTGATGGTACGGCTTATTACGCACTCCTTAAGAAGTGGGAGATTCTCAGCTTCAGAGTAGCAACCAGGTTTTATCTACTTGTTGCCTTGAGCGCAGGGATTCTGGCGCTTGTTTTTTCCTGGGCTTTTGCATTGTCATAGAGACGCGATCGCGTGCATGCTGACTCGTGGTTAATAATGTTTGCTGGGGCTCAAACAACTTTGTTCAAAAAAGAAAAGGAAATATTAAATCATGACAAAATGCACCAAGGAGTGTCTTACATGCCACAAACATATAGAACCTTTGGAACAGATTTGCCCATACTGTGCTGGTAAAAGCTTTGCTTTTCCAACTCAAACTCATGTAAGCCCTGCCGAGAAAGCCATGGAACAGGCATATAAATTTGAGCGAATGGGAGATGTGGAGAAAGCACAAGATTGGCTTAACAAGGCTATATCCTTAGAACAAAAATATGGAGTGACAGGGACAATATCCTTTTCGCTTTATTGCCCACGCTGTGATCAATACGTGAGTAACGATCTGGCAAAAACAGATTTCGAGTCTTACGATGATGGCTGGTTTACGCGATATAAATACTTTTGCCTGAGATGTGATTCACAGTTGTTTGGCCCGGACGGAAAACTTTACCAACGCAACGAACCGAGGTAATTTGCTTATAATATAAGTTTATAGGCAGAATTGATGAGATGGCAGTAGAAATGATCGATCCAATCTATGGTTATACGTCATTGTATAAAAAAAACCGAACCAGTCGTTCGATAGAAGTGCCGTTGGCTTCTCTCGATCATCTCTACGATCGAGCCGGAAACCCATCTCTATTCTGGTTTATTCCCCCTGGTACGAACCCCGAACACACCTGGTGTAAACCGGGGTAACGGCTTAAGGGAGGTTCGCACCATGCCATCATTGGTGCGTTGGGTAATCAGAAAATGAGTAAGATAAAAAGGTGTAGAATTTCGATTAAGAGTGATTCATGATCCGTTCGTTGTTTTCAGCCCTTGGCCTGCTCGTTCGTGTACTCCTGGCGCTCATCCTGATCGCCGGGCTGGTTTTTGTCGCTTTCGTCGGTTACAAAGGCTCGCAGCCTATGGAGCAAGCAGGGGCGAACGGCATGACTTACTGGCAGTTCATGCGCGAGCGGATCGGCGCAATTCGAGAGCTGCCGGCAAAGTGCCAGCAGATGCATTTCACCGGTTACCTGATAGCAGTGCCGGTCTACCCGGTGCTGTACACCTACGTGGGTATGTACCCGGATAGCTTCCTGGCTCGGCATACCCAGCCGCATCCTGCCATCCCTGAGGATGTTCAATTGGCTGATGCACCAGCTACCTGGTGGTCGCTGGTGGAGATCGTCTCCTGGGACGCCTGGGTGACGCCGCATGTGCCCCAGATCATGCCGGAATGCAATCTGAAAAGCATAGAATTTAAATAAATATTTTATGTGTCATCGTTGGATTTCCTGATATTAATTTATTCTACATGCCAGCTTAGGAGGACGATATGATGAGCGATGAAGTCTGGGAAAAGATGTACTCCCAAATGCAGGATCAATTGAAATATTCTGTTGAATGGAGTGATAGTATTCTGAAAAACATATATGGACCCCCTCCATATGGACAGAGAATGAATCTCTCAACAGAAGACCTCCTAGTAGAAATTGGCCACCTTGTTCACCATAACAATAAGTTATTAGGTATCATAGCTGGACTTTTTCTCTTAGACGAGGTGAGAAAGAGGGAAAAAGAGAAGGGGAGTGGTTAAATTATCATTTACCAAATTTAACACAAACAACCTTGCCAGTTTGTGATAATTGGGATTGACAACTGGATCAAGATCGTGTAAACTTAGTGTAACAATCGCATAGATTCTATTGTTATACGTTTGCCATCTTGCCCTCGTGCGGGGTGGTGAATACCAGGGAGACCGAACTGGTCTTCTCTGAGAATCGTTGGCTGACCTATCCGCCACACGTGGCATTCGCTGGAGAGCGAGTGCACCGGTGGCGTTTTTTGTTTTCTGCCCCAGAGTAATTCTGGGCCGGGAGGAGGTGCCGGCATGGATGAAATCATGATTCCCAAGAAATGGGTGGTAATTCTCCTGATAGCGATTGGTTTGAGCGCCGGTGTGCTTTGGGGCGTTCCCAAAGTGCTGGGACGCAGCCAGGCTTTGACAAGCGCTCCACCCACCCAGGCTCCTGCCCAGGAAGTGCAAACCGGACAGGATGACACCGCTGCCCAGAAGGCTGCCACTGCCGGGGCGCAGGCATTCTACACTGTGGACTACCAGAAAGGCCAGCAAGCCTGGCTGGACCAGCTTTGCTCGGTGAGCACCCAGACCGGCTGCATCGTCTACCAGAACGTGATCGGTCCCAACCTGTGGACCAGCCTCGAGCAGGCACAGACCGCAACCACGGTGAAGGTCACTGTGCAGGAAAAGGTCGATGAGCAGGTCGCTGATACTCGCGGAGACGCTCCCATGCAGGTCTGGCGGCTGCAGATCGAGCTTTCCGACCCCTGGCCAATGCAGAAAGAACCCCAAACGGTCTTCTCTGCGCTTGCCCTGGTGATCCAGGAACAGGGCGAGTGGAAATTTGAGCGCTTTTTAACGGATGAGGAATTATCTGTCTTTTCAGCCGCGGGAGGCCAACCATGAAGACATTTCGAATCATCATCCTGACACTGGTCATCCTTTCGCTGCTTGCTGTTCCGCGTCCGGCTGCTGCCGATGGCGAGTCGTCCTGGGGCGAGATCCTCAATCCGGATGGCTCGATCCGTTGGGACCTGCTCAGCGATCTGGGCACGGTTTCCGAATCGGCGGAATGGATGGACATCACCCTCCCCGGCGGCATGGTTCTCGACCTGGATGCCACCTATCACCGCTACCAGACCCCCAGCGGTAATATCCTGGTCTTGCCCTCGCCGGCGACGCTCTTCTTCATGGCAATGCATCCGGTGGAGAGTGGCCTGGCTGATGCGGATAGCATGCTGGGCGACGGCGCGGCGATCCTGGCTATGCTCGTTGGGCCGGCCCTCAATTCAGAACAGCTGGCTCAGCTGGCTACCATGGGCTATACCGATCCACAAACCTTCTTCCAGGCGGTGATCGATGGGCAGGCGAACATCTGGTCAATCGTCAATTTCACCTATCTATTCGAAATCTTGCGCATGTCGTTCAACAGCGGCTTCCTGGTAAACGCCCTGCTGCTCTACCTGAACGGAGTGGCAGATTGCGCCAGCCTGCCGGGTGGCTGCGCCGGATTGGTTGCAGATTGCTCGGATGGCAGCTGCGTTCCCGAGACGCCGATCTGCCCCGCGCCAACCATCTCTCAGGCTCCAGCGACCTTGATGATCCAGAAGGCTGCTCCCGAAAATCCGCTGGTCGTCGGGCAGGATCCCGAGAAACGCGGCGCGGATATCCAGGCCTCTGCCTCGATACCGCCCGTCATCTTTACCTGGTATGAGCAAATTCAAGATCCGCCCACCTGTGAGTCTGCCAGCTCAGGCAATGGCGGGGGCTGCCCGGGTCCTGGAAGCAGTTATGACAACGATTGGGATCCGTCCATGGAAGGCAATCCGGCTTATGAAGTTGTCGATGGCGAGATCCATTGCATCGAGCATGTGGAAATCCTGCCCGAGCCGATCACCGAGGTTCAGGCCAATGCGCAGCTCAGCCCTGAGAGCCGCTACTGGATCCTGAACGACCTGGCCAGCAAATACTACGAAGCCTATATTCATCAGGACCGCTTCGATCTGTTGCCCGGTATGGCGCCCGTTAACGCCGGCTGCGGGGGCAACGGCACCTGCACTGCAGAAGCATTCGTTCCCAACGTGCCTTTCGCCGATCCTGGCGCATTTGACCTGCGTTTGTGGGTGTATACCGCTGGGACAGTCTTCAACTGGAACGGGGTTGCCATCCCGATTACCCAACCCAGGGTTCTCTTCATGCAGGATAGTATGCAGGTTTACGTCACACTGGTGACCTTATTGCCGGCAGGCGCGCCATGAACGAGCTGGATCGCATCGGAATGTTTTTGATGGATTTGCCGGTTTACCTGGCGAACGGCGGCCTGGTCATCGCTTACTGGCTGGCAGAAAATTCGGCTGCCCTGGTCAGCCTGCTGTGTGCCTCCTTGTTCGTCCTATTGCCCGACGCTGAAATTCAACAACGCGCCGGGTTTCGCCCTCGCCGCAATGATCGTAGCCAGAGCAACGGATCAATTAACCGGGTCCCGCGCACTGCGCAGACCATGACGGTGCTTGTGTTCACAGTCTGGCTGATCGCTCAATGGGATATGGGCGCGCCGGTCCCCTGGATCGGTGCAGCCATGTGGGTAGGCGGCTTGTTGGCTGTCCTGGCTTTGTCTGCTCAGCGCTTCAACTTGCTTTGGTATGTCAAGGCCGGGATTGCCATCTACGCCCTGGCTGTGATCGGCAGCCGCATTTACCTGAACTACACAGCCCATCTCACCCCGGAGCAATGGGCTGCGCTGATCGGTTCCAGCGAGAATGCGGCCTCGGTGATCGCCAGCACACGCGGCAACGTCACTACCATCCTTCTCTGGGCGTTGTGGTTGGTGGTGCCGCTGGGTTACTTCTCCATGTTGGTCCAACAGGTTTTTATCAACCCAATGTCTGTCGTCAATCCTTTGGCAGGCGCACAGGATTTACTACGCGCCCTGCGGGTAAGAGATTCTCAATAACGGTAGGCTGAAGGATTTTCGTTGAAATGTCCATACCTAAAGTGACACGATTCTCGAATGCCCTCGAATCAGAGCTCCACTCGTCAGAGCGCCACATGCCTGTGATGAATTCGGTTGTTTTATTTGATTTCACCACGGGTGTGTGTTGCTCTGCGCAGACTCTGTTCTGTAATGGGCAGCACCAACGTCGGCCGGGCAACCGAACGTTGGAAACCAATCCCCACACGTTGGCCCCTTTTTTACACGGAGGATGGTATGGACATCTACACGATTGGAAGACTCGCTCTACCTGGAGTGGTTGCGATCATGGTGGTAGCCGCTGTTCTGACGCTGTTCGCCGGGGTATTCTCCGCAGTGAAAACCCTGTCGAGCTTGCAGCGTTTCTTCCAGCAGATGGAAGACGGCAGGCGACCTTCAGTCACAATCAATATCAATACCGGACGGCGAGCTTCCAAACCTCCCATGCAGGCAAAGAAATGAGCTTGCTTCACGACACGCTCGGGCGCAGCATGGGTGCGCCTGAATTTTCTAAACAGAAGCATTGTGAACTGACGCCTGCCAGTGCAGCAGGCAGGCGTGAGCTCATAATTCGGAGCAGACGAAGCTGATGGAAACAGGAGGCTTCCAATCTCACGTTCGTAATATCCGCGACTGGATGCCACACATGCCGGAGTGGTTATCCCCACGCCGTGCAAAGCCGCCTGTCATTCCGGATGATCTGGAGGTGGAACGCTCTGGTGTGAGTTTCGTAGATGGCCGGGATGAGCTGAATTACTTGTGGTACCGGCTGCGTGAGCGGGAGGGCGGGCGTGAGTATGCCGGCTATCGTGTTGTGCGGCTGCTGCAGCTCAGCTTTCTGCCGCTGGAATCACGTGCAGATCCTGGCTTGCTGCAAAAAATGCGCACCGTGCTGAGGGGTTTATACGGCTCGCAGGTCAGCTTCTTGTACCTGGCAGCTGGCATTTTCAACCACCAACAGTCTCCGGTGGGGATTGTGCAATGTTACGGCGTTGCAGCCTTTGCTCCTACATTGGAGGAAGCTTGCTCTCAATCGGCACGCAGTCTGGCAGCTCTCAAAGGAGCGATGGGTGGGGCTTACCGCCAGATACGCCTGGAGCCGCTCACCGTTCGTCTGGCAGAGTGGATCTTCCTGAGCTTCCATGATATGCAGCATGTTTTGGTCACAGTGGGGCACACCGATCCACGCGAAAATGCCCGCGGAGGAAACAGCACCCTGTTGCGCAATCCGCTTACCGAGGCTGGCCCTACTGCTCAGCAGTACACCCTGCAGCAGAACGAAATCTTGTTCCGCGGCATGAGCGACTTGAAAGAAGAGTTTCTCTTCGTAGTACTCACCTCGCCGATCAGCCTGGCGGATATCACCGAAATGCTTACCGGACTGGCAGAAGAAACCTCGACCTGGGCAGCCTGGCAAAGCGGCGTGCGTGCTGTCTCCTTTGGCGTCAGCCTGCCAGCGCTGCTCTCCGGGCTGATGGCGCAATCCGCTTCTCAGGGATACAGCACCAGCCAGGGAAGCGCTCACAGTGAAGGGCAGGCCCACACCGACAGCCAGGCGCATACTGATGGCGTCGCCCACACAGAAGGGCAAGCCGAGACGAGCGGCTGGTCACACTCTCGGAGCGAGTCTGAATCCAGGTCGGTAGGGGTGGCTTATTCTGAAGGCCAGGCTCATACTGTCGGGCATGCTGTGACGGACGGAACAGCCATCACCGAAAGCAGCGGTCATGTCAGCTCGCGCGGATCGGGCAGCAGCCATGTGGATAGCTTTAATTGGGGGTTGCGTGGCGGTATCCAACCGGCTGGTGTAGGCATCGGGGGAAATGTCGGCTGGGGTTCGGCAGATGGCGTCTCCAACATGGCTTCAGAGAGTGACATGCAAGGCCATTCCGAGACAGCCAGCCATGCAGAAACGGAAAGCCAGGCAGATACCGTCAGCCAGGGCACAGTGGTCAGTGAAGTATTGACCACCACCAAAGGTGAATCGTGGGGTACTTTTGGCAGCCAAACCCATTCACAATCGGATACCGTCAGCCAGGCTGATACAGTCGGGCAAGCAGACACCAAGAGCTCCGCTGACAGCCAGATGCAGTCTCAATCTGCCGGGCAGGCAATTGGCCGGGCAGCTTCTGCAGGGTTAGCGGTTGGAATTGCACCCTCTATCTCAGCTTCTAACAGCTATCAGTGGCAGTTTGACCCGGCTATCCTGGTTACTCAAATCCTGCGCCAACAGCAAAACCTGCTCAACCTGGCGAGTAAAGAAGGCGCGTATTACACCGATGTCTATGCCATGGCGCGCACCGAGCAAGGTAAGCAGGCGCTTTTAGGGCTGATCCCCGAAGCGTTCCACGGCACGGAAGATGTGGTCACCGGTGTACAGACCCGCGATTTGACCCCGGAAGAGGGCGATTACATCGGGCTACACGCCAGGGCTTTTACGCCCTCGACGCGGGTGGAGACGATCCCCGAGGTGGTCAGTGGTTACATGGACTCGACCATCCTGACCATGCTGCAGTTAGCTGCTTACACCGCTCCAGGCATGTTCGAACAAGGCACTGCCCTGACCGTACAGGAATCTACGCCAGATTTTGCCTTCCGGCCGGCGATGCCCGGTGACGTGGTTATCGGCTGGCAGTGGAGTAGCGAAACCGGCCAGCTCACCCACACCCCATTGCGCCTGACGCCTGATCGGCATTTCCACACTGCATTCTGCGGCGATACTGGCTTTGGAAAGAGCGTGGCTGCCGAGCGCCTGGCTTGCGAGACCACCCGCCAGTGGCGCTTTCGCAGCGTAGTACTGGACTTCGGGCAGGGTTGGCGGCGGGCGCTCAATTGGGCGGGTCTACAGGGCCGCGTCGATATTCGCCAGCTTTATCCAGGCGCGCCGCGACCGCTGCGCTGGAACATTCTCAAAGTGCCG
>WBZO01005629.1_pt1 | contig 12642 bp, 8 predicted proteins | sample 5204261 | NCBI WGS metagenome assembly WBZO01 (sample SAMN12412400, study PRJNA552823) | activated sludge metagenome | isolation source: activated sludge from anammox sidestream of wastewater treatment plant... | place: USA: North Carolina | collected 2017-09 | reverse complement strand
GGAAGAAATTGGTTGGGAATTTCACCAAGACGTAATTTGGGCAAAGGTGACGGGCGGCGTAAAACGCGCGGGCGCGACGATTCAGCATCCGTACCCCGGTTATTATTATCCGAACTTGATGCTGGAATATATTTTGATTTTTCGTAAAGCGGGCGCCAAGAAAATCTATCAAGACAAAACAAAACGCGCCAAGGAGCGCGACGCGATGGAACTCGACGCCGTTTTCACGCGCGACATTGCCAACAACATCTGGCACATTGCGCCCGTGCCGCCGAAGCAACTGCCGCACCCCTGCCCGTTCCCCGAAGAGCTCGCGTATCGGCTCATCCGCCTCTTTTCGTACAGCGGCGACCTCATCCTCGACCCGTTCGCGGGCATCGGCACAACCTTAAAAGTCGCGCGCGCGACGGGGCGCAATTACGTCGGCTATGAATTAAAAGACGAGTATGTGAAATATGCGACGCAACGCGTGCGCGAGGAATTGAAATTGCGAAAACAGTTGATTGCGGATTTTGTCAAGGTCGCATACGGCGAAAAAATGGCGGCAAAGAACAAGGCGCGCGCGCCGTTTCGGAGAAAGCGAACATGAACTCAGTATTGAGATAGATAAATTGCTCAAGGGCGCTGGTCCATTCGCAAAATTGGGAGAACGCGTCTTTGATGATTATTGGATGTATTATTTGACGACGGATATGGCGCGCGCGGCAGAGCTGCCCAAACGTCCCTACAATAATCTGCAAAGCTATCTGAGATTCAAAGGTCGCGAATGAGTTCACTGCCACGCGAAATCAATCACGTTCTGGTCCCGCCTATCAAATGTCAAGGGATTAAAACTAAACTCGTGCCATTCATCGCTGCAAATATCCGCTGGACGGGACGCGGAAGATGGATTGAGCCATTTCTTGGTTCGGGCGTCGTCGCGTTCAATATACAACCCGAACGCGCGCTCTTGAACGATAGCAATCCGCATATCATCGCGTTATATCAACAAATTTATGTGGGCAAGCTCACGTCGCGTCAAGTAAGCGAACATCTCTCGCGCGAAGGCGCTGAATTGTTGGCTAAAGGCGACGAACATTATTATTTTGTCCGCGAACGGTTCAACCGGACGACTGACCCGCTCGATTTTCTATTTTTGAATCGCTCCTGCTTTAACGGCGTTATGCGCTTTAATCGAAAAGGACAATTCAATACGCCATTCTGCCGCAAACCGGAACGTTTTCGTCGCGCGCTCATCACTAAAATTGCCAATCAAGTGACGGATCTGGCGCGCGTGATGCATAACAAACAATGGGAATTTCGCGTCGGCGCCTGGCAATCCTGTCTACAAGAAATCTGTCGCGACGATTTTATTTATCTTGACCCGCCCTATATTGGAAGACACGCTGACTATTTCGATTCTTGGAACGAACAGGACGCGATTGATTTGGCGAGCGTCGCGCAAACATTGCCCGCTGGTTTCGCGCTCTCGATGTGGAAGGAAAATAAATATCGTCGTAATGAACACCTTGACCTATTTTGGCGCGGTAACGTTCAACGCACGATCAATCATTTTTATCACGTCGGGCCGGCTGAGAGTTTAAGAAACGAGATGGAAGAAGTATTAATTATTCGACAAGATTTTGCGGCGGACGCTTTCGCTTCAGAAACCAAATCAAAGCAGCTTGCCATGTCAATTGGCGCGTGACCATTTGCCAAATTGACAACAATGCAGCGCTTGGAGTCTGGAAATAGGCAAAAAACACCGCCCATTTAGATTACAATCCGATTACAATCATGCTATAATTGTTTATTGTTCATTGCCGTTAGCCCGCGCTGAACAAGACAGTATATGGCATATCAAGATTTTACCGTTACCCTTGCGCCGCTGGGAAATTCGGAACGGTATCGCGTGGTGACGCACAGCCCGACGAATGGCCAAGCGGTCGCGGACTTTGTTTCGCCATTCGGCGAAGAGCGCATCCACACCTGGCAAGCGGGACTGAATCCCGACGAAATGCGTATGATTGGCGCGCTCTTGTATCGTCGGCTGTTTTCGTCCGAGATTGGCGAAGCGTTTCATGCCACACAGCGCATAGCCGCGCGGCAAGGATTAGCGCTGCGTCTCAAATTGACGGCGTCTGACGCCTTGACGCAATTGCCGTGGGAATATCTGTACGACCCGGACACAAAACAGTTTCTCTGCCTTGACGGCGGTCTCGCGTTGACGCGTTATTTTCCATCCACGCGCACACACACGCAGACACGTTTGACGCTCGAAACCGGACTTTGTTTTTACGCCCGCTCCGATGCCGCGTATCAACTTGACGCGGTGAATAGCGCGCTTGATCTTTGCGCGCTGCCGCTCGACACGACGGCGTTAGAATCCGCCACGTCGCACGCTATCCCGATCCAAGCGCTGCATTTACGTTCCGAGTACGGACGCGACCCGGCTGGCGGAGAATTTGCGCTGCGCGCGTCGGACGCTTGGCGCGACCATTGGCTCGACGCATTGGACTTGATGCGCTGGTTCGACGCGAATCCAGCGGTGCAACTAGTCGTCATTGACCAGACGCCGGGCGCGGAAACGACCGCGCGCGCAGGTTCAGCCTTTGCGGCAGAGCTGGTCACGCGTCAATTTGTGCCGGCGGCGCTCGCGTTTCAATATCCACTCAAGTCCGAGTTACGCGATGCGTTTTTCAAAACATTTTATCGCGCCTTGACGCAAGATACCGGTTTAGATTTGGCTGTGACGGAAGGACGGCGAACGCTTGCGGCGATGGATGGCGCATGGGAATGGGGCGCGCCCGTTTTGTTTTCCGCCCTCGGTGACGACCAACCCAATCCCCTATCCGAAATCTTTGCAACGAATCAAACGTCTGTTCAATCGGTCGCCCTGTCAGACCAGGCGAAAACCCAAGTCATGAACCCACAACGATAACCCGCGCCTACGCGCAAAATGTAGAGCGCAATTTTTTTCGCGACGCTTCCGTATCGCTCAAAATTTCCGATGGGTAACTCCGTACGCTACACCAATTTTGACCTCACGGTCGGCGCGTTTGAAAAAAATTTTTTTGTCAGCGCCACCTTACCGGGCCAAGGCGTCGTACTAGGTCATTTCACGCTACCGTTTCAGCGCGACGAGATATTGGAATGGCGACACGGGTTGAACGAAAAACTCGCGCAAGAAATAGGCGGCGCGCTGTATGACGCGGTTTTTCAAAACGAACTTCGTTTTGCCCTACAGGACGCGCTGCGCTATGCCGCGCGCAATCAAAATCATTTACGGTTGCGTTTGAATTTGGACGCCTACGCCAATCGTCTCCCCTGGGAATTGCTCTATCAACGCGCGACGCATCAATTTCTTGCATTGGACGAACACCTCTCGATCGTGCGTCAACCGCCCATCCTCGAACCTTTAGAACCGTTGTTGATAGATTTTCCACTGCGTCTATTGGCTATCACCGCGCAAGCGCGCGAAGCCGAGCATCTGGATCTGGACGCGGAAAAAGCAATTCTTGTGTCTGCGGCGCGAGCTTGGCCAGCGGAAAAAATTCTTTTAGATTGGCTTGAACAACCCTCGCTCGAACAGGTTCGTCAAACCTTGCAAGCCAAGACCTATCATATCCTTCATTTTATCGGACACGGACGTTCTAGACCCGATACCGCAGCGGGCGAAATCCAATTGGTCTATCCGTCTGGACAGGGACAATGGGTCACCGCCGCGCAATGGTCACGCATTATCCGGTCGGAACGCGCGCTGCGAGTGGTCATTATGAATGCCTGCGATTCGGGGCGAACCAGTTCAGACAATCCCTTTTCGGGCGTCGCGGCAGAGCTCATTCGCACCGGCGACGTTTCGGCGGCAATTGCAATGCAATTCCCGCTTACGGACAACGCAAGTCTCACATTCACACGCGGTTTTTATCAATCTCTTTTGCAAGATAATTCGCTTGACGCCGCCGTCACGCAAGGACGCCTAGCCATTGACGCGGCCGTCAATCATTATGAATGGGCAACGCCCGCGCTCTATTTACACGCGGCGGACGGCGAATTGATGGCATCAACCCCAACCGATGATTTGCCGGCGTTAGAACCGATTCCCACTATACCCAAGTTCGTTGGACGCGCTCAAGCTCTTGACACGTACCGCCGCGCGCTCGCCGAAAACAATTTCGCCATCATTCAAGGTATGCCGGGCATTGGCAAAACAACCTTGGGCGCCTTTCTCGCGCACGAACAAGCGGCAAGTGGACGAACCGTTTTCTGGATTAGTTTTGACGCCACGAGCAAAAACAGCGGCGAGATCTTTGTGCGCGAAATTGCGGGAATGTTCAAACGCGATGGCGACGCGCGCTTGTGGGACTATCTTGAACAAGAATCTGCCAGCAAGAAACATAACCCCACCGCCTGGTTTTCGCTTTTGCTAAACTGTCTGGCGGAGAAACAGTACACCTTGTGCTTTGACGACCTGCATCTCGTTCAACTAGACCCGGCGATTCAACAGTTATTTGCCAGATTGCAAAAGCAATTTCTCGGCCAACCGCAGAATATCCCAGCCAAGTTCATTGTCATGACGCGTTCGATACCGCCTTATATGCAATATCTGGGCATTGAACCGTTACCGGGGCTGAGTTACAAAGAATTGGATACGTGGTTGCAAAACGAACGCATTGTTTTATCAACAGAGCAGTTGAAACGCTTGGATGATAAAATCGAGGGGAATCCACAATTCTTGCGGCTGGCATTGTTGGCGGGGCTGGTCCATCAAACCAACTCGGACACAGCATGGACCTCTTTTATCGAAGGATTGGCAAGCCAGCGGGATGTGCGAAATTACTTGTTAAACGAAATGTATCAGTGCCTACAACCCGACGAACAACAAATTCTGAATTTGTTGTGCATCTCGGAGCGCTTTGAATCTTTGCATGCCGTGCAGTATGTCGGAATGGGCGAAGCGGTACGCAACATTGCCCTACACATTGATTCCCTATCACGGCAGAATCTCGTCTTGGAAAAGGAGAACGGCTATGTAGGTTTGCACGCGCTCGTGCGTCATTGGTGCTATCGCAATTTGGATGAAGACGTAAAACGGCGCTTGCATCTAAAAGCCGGCGAATTCGCAGACACACAGCGCGATTTCCTCGTTGCCGCAATGCACTATCGCAAAGCAAACATGTCCACGCGTGCGGCGCAGACATTGGTCGCCAACAAGAATGAGCTGCTCGCGCGTGGCGGTTCCGCCAGCTTGCTGGAAGAGACTGAAAAGATTGAGCGTCAATCAATTGACTCGGGGCTTTGGATTCAGCTGGTTGCTTTGCGCGGCGAAGCGTTTAGCTCTTATGGGAACGAAAGCGCTGCCGCCGATCTGTTTCGCCAAGCGTTGGGCGAAACCAATGACCCGGCAATACGGGCCGAGTTGACAGAACGCGTAGCCAGAAGTCTAAATATGCGAGGCGATTTCGCCGACGCAGTTCCATATTTCCAAGATGCGCTGGCTCAGAGCAACGCGCTATCTTTGACTGAAATTGCCGCGCGCGCGAATCTGGGCATCGCAAACGCGCTGACGCATTTAGAACATTTCCAAGATGCGGTTTTGCACGCCGAAAAGGCGATTCAGCTTGGGCAAAAAATTGCAGATACGCTTTTGATTGCCGAAGCGCAAATTCAACGCGCGATCATTGCGCTCGAGAGGAATGAAACGCTCCAAGCTATTCAGTTGTTGCAAGAAAGTTTGATAACGTTTCAAAAGTTTTCGCGCATTGATTTGATGGCGGATGCGAACTTGGAATTGGGAGTGGCGTACCAAAAACGCGGCAACTTTGAGGTTGCCAGCGACTATTATCGAGCGGCCGTGTCGCTTTATGAACAGGGATGGGACCTGGTCCGTGTCGCCAGCGCGCTCAATAATTTGGGCGATCTTGAAATGGTGCGCGGCAACTATGCCGACGCCGCGCGCTATTTAGAACGCGCGCTGCAACTGGCGGACGAATACGATAATTCTTTTTATCGCGTACTGGTCCGCTATAGTTTGGGCGACACCTATTTGCGAATCAACGCGTTAGCGCAAGCCAAGCAAACTATCTACGCCGGTCTGGAAATCTGCAAGGATTTGGATTATACTGCATTGTACGCCGGATTGCTCCGCCTTCTAGCCGAAATTTTCGACGCCGAGGGCAAACAAAGCAATGCCGCGAGCGCTTTTGAGCAAGCTCTGAATTATTTGACAACCAAGCAGGTCCTTGACCCCTACGAGTGGCTCGCTCTTTATCTGAACTATGGTAAATTTTTGTTAAAAGAACCAAGCACGCGTTCTCAAGGATGCGACTATTTACAAAAAGCGCTGCCATACGCAAACGAATCGAATACGCTCGAAATAGATTTAATTAACCGATTGCTTGGCACACATTGCATAAAACCGGCAAATTAAGCAAGGAGGCAAGAAATGGGCGATATCCAAAAATTGGACTTGGCGGCGGTCCCTTCGCAAAGGGTTAGCCCCGACAGCGGACCTTTCGAGTTTGTCCTGCCAGTTTGGACGAATAAGGAGAATCGCGTAACAGAACGAATCGTAAGATTATCCATCGCGCGAGCGCTCGTGCATGAACCATTAACCTTTTATTCGATTCCGCTCCAAGATCCCTACCCCTCCGCGCCCTTACCACTTCAGGTTAAAAACAAAGATATTGGCCCCTATCCATATATTCCACTCCATTCAGTCATCCGTTTGCTTGTTCTTGCTGATTCCGGCGCGCGTTTGGCTCAGTTTAATCCACCGCTTTCCCTGTATTTCAAGCTAGATGCAATGGATGTGGTAAGGAGTGAACTCTTGGATTTAATTTTGCCAGATAACCAAGAGCTTGATCCCGATAAAGTATCCGAGGTTGCCAGCCGCCTTCGCAGTGAACCATTGGACAGGTATGCTATTTTTCAAACAGCGGTAGAAAGATGGCAAGGTGTGTTTCAGCAGAACCTGCCCGAATCCGACCCGGATCGAATTGAATGGTTTGCGGAACAGTTTGTTCTTTTTACTGCCCCAGAAGACCATACGAATGAACAGGGGGAGAGTTGGCAAATTATCCCCATCAAACCAATATACAACGCCCCCGACCCGGAACCTGAACGCGCGGGAATAATGCTGGGCGCCGAAATTGAATACCTCCCTGACATTGACCCGGTAGTTGCCCGTAAGCCAAATCATCGCAAGCCGCGTTGATGCAAACATAGAAGAGTTTTCCGCAAGCCGTTGCTTTACCCACAGAGGATGAAAATTTCCCGCTGGCTTGTTTGAAATCCCGCGCGTCTTGTGTTAGAATCCAGACAACTCTGCCGGTTCAGTGTACGAATACAGCGTTGGCTGTAGGCAAACGACTGCCGCCGCAACCCACACATCGGCTCCCACCCGATGACGACGGCGCACAGATTGCCATTATTCTCTTTTTTTTTCAGACGCCCTTTCGGAGGCGCAATGAACAATCGCTCCAGTTTGCTTTCCAACCCCATCCTGCTCGGAGTGGGCGGCCTCGTCGTCGGTCTGCTCATCGGCTGGTTTTTGTTGGGCTGGGTTCTCTTTCCGGTCCAATACACCAACGCCGATTTGTGGGACCTGAATCCGCCTGCCAAAGAAATGTATATCGTGACGGTGGCGGATGCGTACGCGGCGGACCAAAATATCACCTTGTCGCAAGAACGCCTGCGCGGCTTGACCGCTGAAGAAATCAGCCAAAGCTTGACTAGCGAATTTGCTAAACGCAATACCAAAGGCGATGCGGAGGGCGCAGCGCGCATCAGTTCGTTCGCGCAAGCGCTGGGGATGCCATTGTCCAGCGCGCCCACCCAACCGCAGCCCACGCCGACGCCGGGCAAACAAGGCGGCGGTTTGATGGATAATTTGGGGATGCTGCTGCTAATTTTGGCGGGCGTAATTTTGCTCGTCGCCGGAGCATTGTTCCTGTATATGCGGATGAAAAATCGCCAAGCCGCGCCGCCCGCCGCGTCGTCCGCGCAAACATCAGCCGAACCCGCAGGTTTGAGCGACACGCCGGGAAGCGCGCCCGCCATGGCGGTTGCGCCCGCTGCCGCCGGCGCCGCCACCGCCGCGCGACCGGGCGCGACGCCGCTCGCAAAATCGCTCGGCACGTTTGCGGCGACGTACAAATTCGGCGAAGATAATTATGATACTTCGTTCACGCTGGAAACTACGCGCGGCGAATTTTTGGGCGAGACCGGCATGGGCAGTTCCGAAACCGTCGGCGAAGGCAAACCGGATAAAGTGACCGCGTTCGATGTGTGGCTCTTTGACAAAACGGACGTACGGACGGTCACCCAAATTTTGATGAGCGAAGCCGCCTATAACAATCAAGCCACGCGGCAGCGTCTCGCCACCAAAGGCGAATTGGTGCTGGCGGAAAAAGGCAAGACCGTGCGGCTCGAAACCGCGACGCTCGTCGTGGATTGCGAAATCGTGGATTTGGTGTACGCCAGCACGCCGGGCTTGCCGCCCAACAGTCATTTCCAAAAATTGATTGTCGAGATGGTGCCGAGTCAAAAATAACGCGCCACACCGCGCGCCTTGAAAAAAAAAAGAACGGGTCTCTGGACAAGAGACCCGTTTTTGCTTTGAGCGCAAGCGCTCATCCAACATGAAATTGTCTAGCCCACATTCACACGCGATAAGACGGCGTTAGAGAACGCCTTTCTACGCATCCACATCCGCAATTTTATAATGGTAAAGCGCTAGACCCGCGTCATCGGGTCAAAGAGACGCGCGTATTCATCCAACGCGTAACGATCCGTCATGCCCGCGATGTAATCGCACACGACGCGCGCGGGAATTTCTTGCTCCAAACGCGCTTGGGTTTTGGGCGGCAAGAGAAGCGGGTCATTCAAGTAGGCATGAAATAATCTTTCAATCACCTGCTCCGCTTTGCTTGCCATACGCATCACGCGATATTGACGATAAAATCGCGTATACAAAAATTCTTGAAGCGGTTTGACGCGCGCGGCAAATGGTTTCGAGAAATCCGCAATGCTGCCGTCGAACGCGCGCAGCTGCGCGACCGATTCAATCTGGTGCGCGCGCAATTGCGCGTCAGTGTGCGTAACAAAATCGGTCACAAATTCATTGACCAGCCAACGAATAAATTTGTGGCGCGTCATTTCGGTAAAGCGCGCGCTCAAGGCGGGATTCTCGGCGCGCCAGATGCGCCAAAATTCCAATTCCTCCAAATCGAACGGGTCGAGTAAATTCGCGCGCAAACCGTCGTCCAAGTCTGCCGTGTTGTACGCGATTTCATCCGCCGCGCTCGCCAATTGCGATTCCAGCGTCGGCGCTTCGGAAAAATCAAAATCGCCAAAGCCCGTTTCATCGTACGCCGTTTCGTGTTTGGCGATGCCCTCGCGCACTTCGTACGTCAGATTCAAACCGCGATGTTCGGGAAAACGTTCTTCCAATTCATCCACCACGCGCAGCGATTGCTGTTGATGATTAAAGCCGCCAAAATCCGCCATCAAGCGGCGCATCGTGTATTCGCCGGAATGTCCAAACGGCGTATGCCCGATGTCGTGCGCCAGACAAATCGCTTCGGTCAAATCCATATTCGCGCCGAGCGTGCGCGCGAGCGTGCGACCGATTTGGGCGACTTCGACCGTGTGCGTCAAGCGCGTGCGATAATAATCGCCTTCGGTGATAACAAAAACCTGCGTTTTGAATTCGAGCCGCCGAAAGGCGGTGGTGTGCAAAATACGGTCGCGGTCGCGTTGGTACGCGGTGCGATATTCATGTTCCGCGTCGGGATACACGCGCCCGCGCGTGTCGCGGCTCTGCATGCCGTAGGGCGCGAGCGTTTGTTCTTCTTTAGCTTCAAGTTGCGCGCGAGTAAATAACATACGATACCGCTTTCTATGAACGGCTCACGGATGGCGAGCCAAAAATTCTTGTAACGCCTGATTGAATGCGCGGGGCTTTTCGACCGGCAGGGCGTGATGCGCATCGGGAATGACAACCAACTGCGCGTCGGACATTCGGGCGACGTACGCTTCTTTGACCGACACGGGCGTATAGTCATGTTCGGCGGCGAGAACGAGCGTCGGGCAGCGAATGTCCCCTAATTGAGCCGTGACGCTCCAGCCAACCAGCGCGCGCAAGGAATCCAAATAAGCGCGTTTGTCATTTTCCGCCCAGCGCTCGACAAATGTTTGGCGAAGCGCTTCCTCTTCGGGTTTCACAAATAGCCGCTTGCTCAAGACCTCGCCCATCTTTTTCATTCCCACCACGCGCACAATCGCTAAACGCTGCCACAGCGCCAGCCGTTCCTGCCAAGTGCGGACAACCATTTCCGGCGCGCTATTGACGATGGTGAGCGTCTTGAGCGTCGCGGGCGCGGCGACGGCGAGTTGAAACGCGATGCCGCCGCCCAAGGATAAACCCACCACATGCGCTTGGGAGATGCCCAACGCTTTCAATAACTCGGCAATATCTTGGGCAAACAACGCCATGCTGTAGGGTCCCGCGGGTTTGTCGGATTTACCGTGTCCGCGCAAGTCCAAGACGATAACTTGGTACGTGCGCGCAAATTCGGCGACCTGAAATTCCCAATCGCGCGCGCTCGAACCGAGACCGTGAATAAAGAGCAAGGGTTGACCTTGCCCGTGAATTTCGTAATAGAGCTGGATGCCGTTCGCTTGCGTTTTAGCCATCGCTATCGCCTTGTCAATTTGCGCGCCGTCCTTGGCGCGCGGAAAAAGGTTAAAAATTTCAGACAGACACGCGCATTTATAAACCTACATTCTCCAAGAACCAAATCATTGTTGGGCTGTCGTCGCTAAATTCGGCATAAGCATAATCGCCATAAAGCGCTTTGACTTGGAAACCTGCGGCTTGGGCAAGCGTCTCGAATTCATCTTTTTGCGAAAGACGAAAATGAATCTCCAAAAAACGTTTTGATTGGAGTACGCCTTTGGCGTCATATTCTTCATAGAACTGCATGGTTTTTACAACTTGGTCATCCTCCGCGTCCAGCGTTTCTGTAATCCAAAGGAGCAGCTGACCTTGCGTGTCGGGTAAGGGATAGGTTCTGAACAAACGCAATTGACCATCAACCGTTTTCTTGCGCAATTTGGGATTGCCCAAAGTGCAAATGAAAATTCCACCCGGAACGAGATGTTGTTGAATACGCGCGAGCGCTTGACGTTGGTCCGACGGCAAAGTGAGATGGGCGAATGAAGAAAACGGAATAATTACCATATCAAACTTTTTTCCAAGTTCAAGTTCGCGAACATCCATCTGGAAAACATCGGCTTTCAAACCCATTTTTTCAAGTTTATCTCGCAGAATAGCATTCAACCCTGCGGAAAAATCAACGCAAGTTAAATCAACGCCTGCTTTGATAAGCGGAACAGAGACCCTGCCCGTGCCAGACATTAACTCTAACACTTGGCCCGAGACGTTTTTTGTCTCGTTCAAAAAGAAATCAACATCAAACGTTGCGGGAACGTAAATGTCGTATAAATCCGCAACGCAATCGTAGCGATTGATTTCCATTTACCAAAACCTTTCTCAAGTCACGCTTGGCGCGATAACTCACCTTACGCGCTTGACAAGCGGAATATGCGCGTTAGCATAGTGACGAATTCATTCGTCTCCGCTATGCGCGTAGGCGTAAATAGCCCTAGCGCGAATACAAGCGCTGCGGGTCCAATTCCTCACGAATCAGCCGCAATTCCTCCGCGCTCGGCGGCGCGGTCGTTTCAACTTGATCCGCAAAACGCACCGCCCAGCCGATATTCGCTTGCACCGCGTCGCGCGTCACGTTCGGATGCAGACTCGTCACCGTCATTTCGCGCGTATCCTCTGCAAAACGCAAAACGCACAAATCGGTGATGACCGCTTCGGGACCGCGGCCCCGCACATTCAAATTTTTTCGCGCGTCGCCGCCGTCCAAATGGCCCGGCGAAGTAATGAAATCCACACGTTCGGGAAAAGCGCGTTTGCCCAAACGCGTAATGACCAAAATTTTTCCGCACAAGACCGCGATTTCCGCCGCGCCGCCTGAACCGGGCAAGCGCACTTTGGGTTTTTTGTAATCGCCAATGACCGTCGTATTAATGTTGCCGAATTTATCAATCTGCGCCGCGCCGAGAAAACCCACATCAATCAAACCGCGTTGCAAATAATATTGAAACAAATCGGGCATGCCCATCACGCTCGCCGCGCCCGTCACAATCGTCGGGTCGCCAATCGAAAGCGGCAGACGCGCGGGCTTGGCGCCAAAGACGCCCGCCTCGTACACCAATTCCAAATTCGGCGCGTGGGAACGCTGCGCGAGATTGCAGACAATGTTCGGCAAACCCACGCCGACAAACGCCACGCGCGCGCCGTGCAACTCGCGCGCGGCGGCGGCAATCATCAGTTCGTTTTGAGAGTAATTCATGTAGAGCAAGCGCTGGGTAGCAGGTAACGGGTAGCAGGTCAGGTTGATTGTTGGAATCGCACTCCTACTATCTGTTACTTGCTACCGATATTCCCCGTAATTTATTGGTTCCGCGAACGCATCCCCCGGTTTCAACTTTTCCAAACGCGCGCGCATTTTCGCCACATACGCCGCGCGATTTTCCACGCCATACACCCATTCGTCCAGCCACGCGTCGAGCGTTGCCGCTTCG
>WBZO01005626.1_pt1 | contig 12652 bp, 9 predicted proteins | sample 5204261 | NCBI WGS metagenome assembly WBZO01 (sample SAMN12412400, study PRJNA552823) | activated sludge metagenome | isolation source: activated sludge from anammox sidestream of wastewater treatment plant... | place: USA: North Carolina | collected 2017-09 | reverse complement strand
GAGAGGATGCGCGCAACCCGCACCATCCCGATGCGGTCTTCTACATGGGTGTCCCTAGGAATCGTCATAACGGCTTGGCGACCTCTGAATAAAGCGATCGCCGGCTTCCCCATAAGCGGGCGGCGCGAATGAAGCGCCGCCCGCTTATCAACGTTCAATGAGTCAGGATCAAGTCCCCTCTTCCCAGGAGTCGAGGTAGGTAACCTGTTCCTCGGTCAACGTGTCGATCTTGATCCCCATCGCCGCCAGTTTGATGGAAGCGATTTCCTGGTCTACTTCAGCCGGTACGGTATAGACACGGTTGTCCAGTTCGCCCTTGTGGTCGACCAGATACTTGGCCGCCATCGCCTGCCCGGCGAAGCTCATGTCCATGACCGATGCGGGATGGCCCTCGGCCGCGGCCAGATTGATCAAGCGTCCTTCACCCAGCAGATTCAGCCGGTGGCCGTTGTGCTTCATGGTAAACTGCTCGACGAACGGCCGTACGCGCTTCGGGTCGCTGACCGCCAGCTCTCGCAGTGCGGGCTTGTTGATTTCCACGTCGAAGTGGCCGGAATTGGCCAACAATGCCCCATCTTTCATGAGCATGAAGTGGTGCTTGTCGAATACGTGGATATCGCCGGTAGCGCTGACGAAGATATCGCCAATGGGCGCCGCATCGTTCATCGGCATCACTCGATAGCCGTCCATGACCGCTTCCAGCGCCTTGAGCGGATCGACCTCAGTGACGACGACGTTGGCGCCGAGGCCACGCGCGCGCATGGCGATACCCCGGCTGCACCAGCCGTAGCCGGCCACGACGACGGTCTTGCCCGCGAGCAAGACGTTGGTGGCGCGAACAATGCCGTCCATCGTCGATTGGCCCGTGCCGTAACGATTGTCGAACATATGCTTGGTGAGCGCGTCGTTGACGGCCATCATCGGGAATTTGAGCGCGCCATCGCGGGCCATCGAGCGCAGGCGGATAATGCCGGTGGTTGTTTCTTCCGTGCCGCCGTACATATTGCCGATCAGATCGCGGCGATTCTTGTGGATCGTGCTGACCAGATCTGCGCCGTCGTCCATGACGATATGGGGCTTGTGGTCGAGTACGGCGTTGAGGTGTTTGAAATAGGTCTCGTTGTCCTCTCCCTTGATGGCGAAGACGGGGATTTCGTAATGGCTGACCAGTGAGGCGGCCACGTCGTCCTGCGTGCTCAGCGGATTGCTGGCGCACAGCATGACATCCGCGCCGCCCGCCTGGAGGCTGACCATCAGGTTGGCTGTTTCGGTCGTCACGTGCATGCATGCGCTGACGCGAAGGCCCGAGAACGGGCGATCATCTTTGAATCGCTTTTGAATACCACGCAACACCGGCATTTCCAGCTCCGCCCAATCAATACGATGGCGGCCGCCGGGTGCCAGGTCGACATTTTTTACGTCAAAGTCCATTGTCGTTTATCACTCCTTGGAATAGCCCGCGCCTTGCCGGCCTACTTGGCGGCCGGGAGCGGTACGTTGATTTCTTCGTCCTCGAGGAGGAGTACATCGAGCGCACCCTCGTCATCGAAAGACTCGCGGTATCGCGCAACGAACTCCTTGCGCGTGAAATAATGATTTTGCGGCCCGTATTGTTCCAGTACGTAGGCGGCGGCCAAGGCCCCCATACGTCCGGACACGCCCCAGGGCAAGCCTAATTGCATGCCGCGCATTAGTCCGGCGCGATAGGCGTCGCCCGCGCCGGTTGGCTCGGCCACCCAGCGCGTCGGGGCTACCGGGATGAATTCCTCATGCCCGTCGATGACCAGGCGCGAGCCGGCCGGCCCCATCGTCATTACCAGGCCACCCACCCGATCGAGAATCTGCTGCTCGTTCAAGCCAGTTTTTTCCTGGATAAGCTGAAATTCGTATTCGTTGCTCGATAACAGATAGCAGCCGTCTATACCTTCGCTAATCTCCTGGCCGCTGATGCGCGCCGTCTGCTGGCTGGGATCGTAGATGAAGGGCAGACCGATAGCCTTGCATTCGCGAACGTAGTTGAGCATGGCGCCGGGGTCGTTAGGGGAGATGATGGTCAGGTCAGCATCGGGCGCGTATTGTTTGAACGTTAACTTCCCCGCGTGGGCCATCGCGCCGGTGTAGAAGCTGGCGATCTGATTATTGTCCTCGTCGGTGTTAACGAAGAACGAGGCGCAGAATTCGTCATCGATATCGAGGATGGCCGATGTATCGATGCCGTGTTCGTTCAGCCAGGCGCGATACTCACCGAAGTCCTGTCCGGCCGTGGCCATGACTGTCGGGCGACTGCCCAGAAGGGCCATGGTATAGGCGATGTTGGGAGCTACGCCCCCCCGTTGCCGCTTCAGCGAATCAACTAAAAAGCTGAGGCTGATCTTCTCTAATTTGTCGGCTACAAACGCGTCCCGGAATCGCCCTGGGAATGACATTAAATAGTCAAAGGCGATCGATCCGGTGATAACAATTCTCATAAATCCTGCCTTCCTCTAAGATTGCACCATGGCGGCGCGCTCAGTATTGTGGTCCAAGCTCGCACGAAAACCTGGTCGCGTTGGCCAACCGACCAAATCGTTTGCTAATCTCAATTTGTTCACTTAATGTGGCTTTTTTGCCATTTGCCCATGCTGCCGAGTGTCGTGTCCCCGGCGCTTTATCCGAGGATTTGCGGGCAACTTTGGCAGATACGCGATTTCACAGTATACCGCGTTTGCCAAGTAATGCACCTGTAATACTCTATCGGGGGCTGGTTACAAAGAACCTTACAACAGATCCCCCGCGACGCGATCAATGACGGGCTCGTCATCTTTTAGCACAGGCGTCATGCCTAATCGATCGCGCAGCATTGTCAACATCGCCCGCAAGCCGTCGCGAGTCTTGATCTTTTTCCCCTCAGAGTAGGTTCGTGGATTATAGCTAATAGGGATTTCGAGAATGTCGTGGCCGGAGAGAAGGATCTTGTCGGGCAATTCAAAGTCCAGATTGAAATCGGTCGTCGTCAGATTAAGCGACTTCACGACGTCCGCCCGCACCATTTTCGTCGCCGTCGCCACGTCAGTCAGATGACCGCCAAACAAAATGTTGGTCATCATCGTCAAGACCCGCACGCCCAGATAAGCGTGAGCATACTTGTACTTAACGTCGCCACCCAGCACGCGCGAGCCGAAGATCGCCGCCGCGCCGGTTTCATCCGCCTTGTGACAGAAGCGTGTGTGTTCGGCCGGATCGTATTCTGAATCGGCATCCTGGATGATCATGTAGTCGCCGCTCATCGTCGCGATGCCGGTGCGAATGGACATCCCCTTGCCCATGTTTTGCTCGTGGAAGACGACGGTGATCTCCGGATCATCGATTTGACTCAGGATCTCGCGCGTGCCGTCGGTAGAGAAATTATCCACGACGATGATCTCGCGCGTCCAGCCAGACCCAAGATCGACTGCACGGGTGCGGTCAATGATGTCGCGGATGGTGGCTTGCTCGTTGTAGCAGCAAATGATGACGGAGAGTTTCTTCATATCCTCATTCAACCGGAAGCGCCTTCGTGGCAGGTCCGGAGTCGCCAGTCGGGCGAATTCATCGGAATCGCTCGAAGAAGCGGCCGAAGATATCGAGCATATAATCCAGGCGGGCCTTATCCAGGCCAGGGTAGACGCCGACGAAAAAGCCGCCGCGCATGATCTGGTCGGCGATCTTCAGGTCGCCGATGGCGCGATGCTCGATATGCCTGTAAGCCGGTTGGCGAAGGATGTTGCCGGCAAAGATGAGTCGTGTTTGCACCCGATTGACTTCCAGGAAGCGGGTTAGCTCGTGACGCATGAATGGGGCGTCTTCGCGCACCAGTAGCGGCATGGCGAACCATGACGGATCGGCTTTTGGGTGCCAGGTCGGCAACATCAGGAATTCGCTATAAGGCTTCAACCCCTCGTAGAGATAGGCGAAATTTTCCTTCCGTTTGCGGATGAACTCCGGCAGCTTCTGCAATTGAATCAATCCCATCGCCGCTTGAGGATCGGTCAACTTCAAGTTGTAGCCGATCTCAGAATACAAATAGCGGTGGTCGTAGAAGCCGGGGATGTCAGGTATTACCTGCTGGAAGCGGACGCCACACTTGCCGTTCATCGGATTGTCGTAGCCGCACCAGCAGTCGCGGCCCCAATCGCGCACCGCGCGGGCGATCTTGGCCAGCTTCGGCCGGTTGGTGTAGACGGCCCCCCCTTCGCCCATCGTGATATGGTGGGCCGGGTAGAAGCTTAGCGTGGCCATATGACCGAACGTGCCGACAAAACGGCCGTCCCATTTTGTGCCGAGCGCATCACATGTATCTTCTATCAGGAATAGATCGTGCCGATGGACAAAATCCATGATCGCATCCATATCGGCCGGATTGCCCAGTGTATGCGCGAACATCAAGGCTCGCGTGCGAGGCGAGACAGCTTCTTCCAGCTGCGAGATGTCGAGATTAAAGTCACCCAGGCAGCTATCGACGAATACCGGCGTCAGGCGATTCTGGATGGTGGGGTTGACGGTGGTGGGAAAGCTGACCGCCGGGACGATAACTTCATCGCCGGGGCGCAATCCATTCGGTATTTTACGGGAACAGAGGGTCGTCAGGGCGACCAGGTTGGCTGATGACCCGGAATTAACCGGGATGACCTCGCGGACGCCGATGAACTTGCCCAGCTGTTTTTCGAATTCCTCGGCGTATGGTCCGGCGGTGAGCCAGAAGTCGAGCACAGCGCTGACCATGTTCTGGATTTCTGCCTCGTCAAAGACCCGTCCGGCATAGTGTACAGTTGATTTTCCCGGCACGAACGGCCGGTCGTGGTGAGCTTTTTCGTAATATTCGGCAACCTGGGCCAGGATCGACTGCCGCAGCTCTTCGATATCACCCATTCTGCGTTTTCTCGTTTAAATTAGCGTCGGCCGGCGACGCTGAATAATATATTTTTACTGGATGAGCCGGTCATCCGGAAGGGGGTTCCCGTAGGGATGTGGCTACCCGTAGCCGAAAATCGATTATAACACAGCGCGGCCCTAATCCAAGTTGCGCGACTTCCTCTCAGCCGCCTTCATCAGGTGGCGGCGTCGGCTCTATCGTTGGCGGTGTGTCCGTGGGTGGCGGAGGGGTATCCGTTGGCGGCACCGGCGTATCCGTTGGCGGCGGGGGCGTATCCGTTGGCGGCGGGGGCGTGACTGTGGGCGGCACGGGCGTGTCCGTCGGCACCGGCGTCCTTGTTGGCGGTGGCGTTGGTGTCCTCGTTGGCGGTGGCGGTGTTGGCGGCAATGCCGTCGGCCGTATGACGGTGGGTGGCGCGGATGTCGGGCGGGGCGTCGACACGATCTTTGTGGGCGTAGGTGGGATGACGCCGGGCGTTGATGATGGCCGGCTGGGTGGGGAAGTGCTGGTTGCAATCGGCAACGAAGTCCAGGTAGGCGCCGGCGTAAAGGTTGGCAACGGGGTCAACGACGGCTGTGGGATAGGCACGGATCCCCCCGCCGGAGCGCCCGGAGGGAGGAAGATTGATTGCCCGCTCTGCAGATCCATCGTCTCGCGGCAATTGGCCCGCAATATCTCATTGATCGTCGTTCCCCGGCGCACGGCCAATAGTGAGAGGGTATCACCAACCTGGACTTGATAACGTACCCACCATGAAGGCGGCCCACAAAGTGTCAGGGCCGGTTGTTGGGGTACCAGCAGTTGCATCCCGCTTGAGAGCTGGTCCGTGCCGAGGCAATTGGCGTTCGCCAGGTCGGTCACCGTCGATTGTGTGGCTTCGGCGAGCGAGGCTAATGTATCGCCCGGTTGGACGGTATAGAGCAACCATCCCTCGGGAACTGCCCCACAAACAGTATAGATAACACCTTCCTCGCTGACGCCGGTGATGAACGCCGGTCGAGGGTTCGAGTCATCGGGGACCGGGCCGGATGGCTCAGCAACCGGAACGGCCACCGATGATTGTTCTTCAACATGCTGCTGAGTGAGGGGGATGATCTGGCCGATGGCAATGGCTGTGGCCTGAATGTTGACGATGGGCAGCCCGGAGCGTTCTCTGACCGCGCGTACTTGTAGCGTATCGAGTTGTGCCAGGATGAGAGCCAGCAATACCGTGACCATGATCCCTGCGGTCAGGATAATATTGGTTTGCCAGTCTCGAGGCTGTTTTTCGTGCTCGGTATCCATCATTCCCTGAGCTTATTGACCGGTTTCTCCAGCAGCGGCTACCTCTAATGACGCTTCGGACGTTTGTTCAGTTCCGACTTCGCTCTTTAGCAGAGGCCATGATTGCCCACCGACCGTTGGTAACCGGAGGGTGAAAGTTGTGCCCTCACCCACATTGCTACTAAAACTGAGGTCGCCGCCGCTCGCCTGGGCCAATCGCTGCACCACGGAAAGGTTGGCCCCGCCGTCGCCTAATCCTGCAATGGGGCGCCCGCCGGACAAGTAATATTGCGAATCGAAGACGCGCTCGCGATCCTCGGGTCGAATCCCCGCGCCGGCGTCGGTTACCATAAGTGATATCATGTGGCCCGTATGGTGCCCGTTGACGGCCGACGCCTCGGCACGCACCAGAACTGAGCTATCCTCGGCCGATGCCCGACAGGAATTCTCCAGCAAGCTGAGAACTAATTGACGCAGCACCGTCTCCTTCACAGCCACTGGTGGCAGGGTATCGCTGATGGCGATATCCAGCTTGAGGTCACGCCGGCGAATGACGGGCAGGACGCTCTCCACCGCATATTCCACGGCCGGCCCTATGGCTGCGTAGGCCATTTGCGGTTGAACGGGCGTAGGTTGGACAAGATCGGCTTGCTGCAGGAATGCGGCCATCGATTCCGCCCGTCGGGCGCGCTCCTCGGTCGTGGTCAACATGCGACGAGTCTCGGCCAGTTCCAGAATCAGATGCTCTCTGTCGACACCTCGTTCAGCTGCCGGCGTGGACGCCGAAATTGTGGCTGGAAACTGAACAGCCTGCGCGCTTTTCCCTTCCTCGATACGGCGGCTATCGGCCATGGCCTGGGCCACAAAAGCGGCTATGCCGGGAATGATCGCTCGATCGCGCTCAGACCAGTTCGAAACAGTTGGCGGCGCGGCCAACATTAAAAAGCCAAAGCACTGGCTGCCAACGATCAGCGGCTCGACATAAACCGGCCCCAGAGCGCCGACGTTAAATTGTTGGGATAGTTCGTGGGTTTGCCGTGCCCCCACGCCGCGCGGCAATAGTTCGATGCCACGCTGTTGTTCAAACGCTAATCGAAAAGCGGCGTGGTCGGATAGTTTGATTTGCCGGCTGTAATCGATATCGTGGCCCGCTTTGGTGCGCAACTGACCAAAAGTGACTCGCTGTGGGTTGTTGGCGTCGATCAGGCCGATGGATGCCATCTGTGCCGGAATTAACCCAGTGACCATTTCAAGAATCTGCTCGAGGCGCAGCTCCGGCGTTCGCGCGCTGATAACATCTGTGGTTAGTCGCAGATTATGAGCCAGTTGGTCGGCCTGGGCGCGATCGGCTTCGGCCATGGTTATCAGGCCGCGCAGGCTTTCCCGATAGGCTAACACCGCCCATAGCGGGAAAGCTATCAAATACCCCATGCGTAACCAATAGACGACCTCGGTTCCGGAAGGGATTATCTCCGGATAATTAAAGAAGTTGGCGATATGGGCTAATAGCACGATAGCGACGATGATCGGCCGCATGGTGAGGCGGCTTGTTCGCCCTATTACCAGCCACCCTAGCCCGATTGCCAGAATTATCATTTGCAGGATACCCCAGGCATAGACTTGCACGGTGCCGATATAGGAGGTCGTGATACCTGTGGCGGCGATGCGATTCTGCCAATCCTGGAAGAAGAAGAGGAACATGACCGCGACGATGATCAAGCTGATGAGCAGGATGCCATCGGCCAGGCGCGGGCGGTCCATGGCAAAGGGAGCCAGTCCCCACACAAGCAGGATAACCGTGGCCATGTCGATGGCCTGTTCCATTGGCGGCAGGACGATACGAGCGCGAGCGGGATCCCCGGCGATCATGAGACCGGCGAAGAGCAGGATCAGCCGGGTGAGCAGAATGCCGGCCGCGGCGAAGGTCATACGACGTGACGATTCGTCGTTGGCATCTCTTTGCCAATGCGAATAAGTCAGCGCCAGCACGATCTGCAAGGCGAACAGAGTCAGCAGATGATAGATCACGCTGCCTGGTGGCCGGCTCAGTAATTCGATGATCTGCTCTAGAATGGCCATGCTCTCAGCGCACCCTTCTCGTAAACATGACAAACCCTTCCCGGACAGGACGTTCTGTGCCTCAAGAATAGCAGATTACGGGCCGATCCGCTATGAAGGAATCGTTAAGCGCGAGCCTGGCGGCTCCGATCCGGCGCGATCGTCGCCACTGCGAGTTAGGAGTTGAGTTCACCCTCACTATACGTTTGGGTGAGCGTGTCTGACTTTTGACTTCCAGCAGATAGAGAGAATGGGGAGGGCAGGCGCGCCAGGAAAAACGGCAAGACGAAGACGAACGGCACGCCGACCAAATGTGCCACACGATGATCTCCGCCGAACAGATATGTTCGTAGATGCCCGTAGATGATGACCGACAATTGGGAAGTGAGCAGAAACCAAAAACCTGCTCGCAACCGGTAGGCAGCGCGATCGGCCAAATCCGGAGATTCATTGGTAGTGTCCAACAGTAGCCAGGGGAAAGGCCATGCCGCATACCAGATTCGAAAATTAAGGGCTGTGATGATATAGGTGTAGAAAACGTCGGCCGTGCCCCGTAGCGCCGAGCGGCCGCGGATCGCTCGCCATAGGAGCCATAGAACGGCAAGCGCGAGTAGCCCTTGAGCGATGCGGCCGAATACCTGGATCGGGACGCTTTTATCCAACGCCATGAAGAACCAAACCGGGGGGGAGAAGGCCGCGCCACCGGTGGCCTCGCGCACCAACCGCAGGGCGAGTTCAATTGACGTCCGCAACGGGCCATGCGATCCGGCCCACGGCAGGAACGCCAACCACGTAAGGATCGGGACGCCGAGCAAGGCCGCGAGCGCCAACCGCCTCCGGCTGGCGGCCATGTGGCGGAAGAATTCCAGGAAAAAGAACGGTAACGCCAGAATAGCGATTGGCTTGGTCAGCGCCGCCAGCGACATGACCAAAAAACCCGACACGACGCGGCCGCGCCTTGCTAACCAATAGCCTAACACGAGCCACAGGAGCATCACGGCATCGTTGTGACCGTCGACGACGAAGATCAGGAACAGGGCCGGATTCCAGGCCCAAAGCAGCGTATAGGCGACGCGGGAATGGTTTTTCGGCAGGAGCGACCAGATCAGCGCCGTCATGATCGAGAAGCACGCCAGCGCCAGCAACTTGAAGAGTAGCACCCCGACTAGCAAGCTATCGCCGGAGATGGCCGTTAGCCCGGCGGCCACCAGCTCCCATACCGGGCCGTAGGGCGATGTCTCGTTGGCCCATTCGCCGGTCAAGAGGATGAATGGGTCGCTGGTAAAGCTGGCTGCCGGCACAACGAAAGGGTTTTGGCCGTAGACGCTGGCGATCCGGCCGCGGATGACATAGCGAAAGATGTCCGTCGCGTTAATGGGGTAGGTGAATAACAGAGGCAAGGCCAGCAAGAGCGATCCGGCCAGGATGAAGTATAAAGGACGAGGGCTGCCCCCATCGCTTCTCTCTGCGCGATGGAAAGACAGGATAAGTAATGCGAACAGACCGATGACCAACAGGGCGTAGACAAGCCCACCCAGCAGAGTGGGAGCGAAGCTGCGAATATCGCTGGGCGGTGCCTGATTGATATAGGGAACCAGCGGAAACCATAGCGCCATTAGCCCATAGCCAAGCAAGCTCAGGGAAAAAATGGCGGGTAGAGATAGCCGGCTAAGAAGCGCCGGTTTAGCTGTTCGATGAGCCGGCATCGATTAGATGAGACTCCTTAACGGGGCTTTCTTCCGAATCTATCGAGGCGCTATGTTTATCGAGCGGCACAACGAGCGTTACTGTGGTGCCTATCTCGGGCGATGACTCGACGCGTAGCGAGCCATCGATGCGTTCGGCGCGCTCGCGCATGTTGACCATCCCCAGGCTGCCGCGCGTACTGTAGTCGCGGCTGACATCATATGTGTCGAAGCCGACGCCATTATCCTGAACGGCGGCCACAAAAAGACCCTCTGCCTTCCAGAGCCGGACTTCGATGAGGGTCGCTCGAGAGTATTTGCGAGCGTTATTGAGGGCCTCTTCAATGATGGCAAATGTGACCGTCTGGGCTGATTTGCTGAGCAAGCGGCCGTTTTCGGCTCCGACCAGGCGCATCTCGACGCCGTCGGTCTCGCTATAGCGACGTAACAGGGCGTCGAGGGCCGGGCCTAATCCCTGGGTCTCCAGGACGAGCGGCCGTAGCGTGAAGAGCATCCCGCGAATTTCAGCCGAAATCTGCTTGGCCAATGCTTCGATCTTTAGCAGTTCTTCCCTGGCTCTGGCCGGATCGCGCTCGATCATGCCGCGCGCGAAGCCTACCCGCATGGCTATGGCAGCGACGCTTTGCGTCGGCCCGTCATGAAGATCGCGCGCCAGTTCCTTGCGAGCTTCTTCATCGGCTTCGATCAATCGCTGCTTTTCGGCCTCCAGTCGTTGGTAGAGTTGGGCGTTTTGCAGGGCGATAACTGTTTGGTCGCCCACTGCCTTGAACAGGTCGATGTGGTCCCGGTCGAAATGAACGGCGGTATCCGTCCCGATAACCATGGCGCCGAACAATTGGAAACCGGCTCGAAGGGGGACGCACACGGCCGTCAGGCATTCGCGGAAGGCTTCGTAGACCTGGAGTTCCAAGTCATCCTGAGGGTTATTGGTAATGACAGGCTCGGCCTGCCTGATTGCTGCGCCGATGACGCCTTGTTTGCCCGCGATAACACGATTGCCATCGTCTCCCAGGAACCGGCGGCGGGCGATTGGCTTGAGCGCCCCTTCCTCATAAAGGAATACGGCGCCAACGAGGGATTCGCGGGGAATGCCCATTTCGGCCAGCGCCAGGCTCGACACATCCAGCGCTTGTTCGACGACGCGGTCGAAGCTCAACGTCGCGCTCAACGTCGAGGCCATATGTTGAAGAGAGAGTGCGCGATCATTGGCCGCCTTCAGGTCATGCAACTCGCGACCAACTACTTGCCCAACATCCTTCCGCACGTTGTCTTGCGTTCGTTCCAGGGCGAAGAGGGTCAGAATCCCGACAAGCAGAGTGAACAGCGCGATCAACAACAGCTCCGGCAGCCATTCAGAGAAGACACGACCAGTGAAGTGATCGTGCAGGACAAAAAAGGACACGACCTGCAACGCAACCAAAACGATCACTACAACAGTCACGAACCGCCTGGCGCGTGAAAAGCGTTTGCTAATGATATTGCCGACTAAATCATCCATGCCGATCTGTGTTGATAGAACAGAGGCTGGTTATCCCTCGTCCTCCTCATAGTCATCGTAGTCATCCCGGCCTTCGGACTCCAGTTCGTTGAAGAACTCGTCCAGATCGATCCGGTTTGCGCCACTCGAGGCGCCTCCCTCATCAGCCCAATCGAAGCGAATCGGCGATGTGCGAATAACCTCCAGACTGGTTTCGCACTCGGGGCAGACGATGATCTGCCCTATTTCCGGCCGGCGCTCGAAGTAAATGCGTGAATCGCATTCCAGACAACGGGCCATGATTGACGGATTTTTGTCGGGCATGGATTTACTCTCCTTTGTGTGAAACTTCAGCCGGCCGGCGAGTTCGCTTCTTCCAGACCGTAACGATCGATTGCTTCTTGCAGGATGCGGTTCACCAGTTGTTCAAACGTCCACCCGTCTGCGGCGGCCTCCAGGGGCAGATCGGAGTAGCCCGGGTTTAATCCCGGTAGTGGGTTAATCTCCAATATATAGGGCTTATCGTTGTCATTGGCATCCAGCCGGAAGTCGATCCGCCCCACATCGAATGATCCTGTCACACGGAATGTGGCCGCCGCCAACCAGTTGAGTTCTTCCACCAGATCGTCGGGCAGCGGCGCGGGACATAGATAATGGAATGTATGCACCAGTTCGGTTTTGATGCGGCTGGTGTAGACGCCTGCCTCTTCTTCCGGATAGCGGCTCATGTCTACCTCCAAGGGTGGGAAGAAATGGAGGCCGCGAGAGATACGTGGCGCTTCATGATCATCGGGCAAGCGTCGCGCCGCCGGCGCAGTCAAATTACCAACCAACCCTATGGTAACTTCACGTCCCTCGATGAAGCGCTCGACCAGGATGGGTTGGTCGTATAACTCAAACATACGCCGCAGCTGCGTCCGTAATTGGGCTTCATTGTGGACGATCGATTCGGCCGATACGCCCATGCCCGTTCCTTCACGGCTTGGTTTCACAAATAACGGGAACACCATGTCCGGGTCGAGCGGTTCATGAGCACGTTCAAAGGATTGGAAAGGTGGCGTCGATAGCTGATGGTACCATAACACGCGCTTGGTCATGGGTTTGTCCAGCGTCAGGGCGAGCGTTAACGGCCCTGACCCCGTATACGGCACGCGCAACATTTCCAGCACGGCGGGGATTTGTGCTTCACGCGAGTCGCCGAAATGACCTTCGCAGATATTGAAGCAGATATCGGGATTGAGACGAGGTAATGTCTCG
>WBZO01005623.1_pt1 | contig 12658 bp, 15 predicted proteins | sample 5204261 | NCBI WGS metagenome assembly WBZO01 (sample SAMN12412400, study PRJNA552823) | activated sludge metagenome | isolation source: activated sludge from anammox sidestream of wastewater treatment plant... | place: USA: North Carolina | collected 2017-09 | reverse complement strand
GTGTTGGCAGCCATCATGATGAACTGGCAAGCACCGGCGGAGTTGACGACGTGCATGTACTCGCTGGCACCCTTGTGGTGCGCGCCGCGGCCGGTGGCCTGCGAGCGGTCACGGATGGCGGGCGGGATCAGGCCGAAGCGACGGTTGCCCTCGTACTGAGTGTGGCGGGCTGGGGTGGGATCCAGCTTGTAGGTGGTGTGGTACTCCGGTTGCAGCTTGGGGTCATGCATCGGCAGCTCTTGGCCGCCGATGTGGATGGCATACTTCTCGGACCCTTTACCGATCTTCTCGGCCGCCACCTTCACGCCGTCGGCAAGAATATCGCCGAAGCCCTCGCGGCGGCCCATCTTCTTGAGCATCGCCACCATTGCCTGGGCGTCACCCCAGCGCAGCTCGATGCCGTCGGTGTCTTCTTTGTTGATGATGCCGTTTTCGTAGCACTCAATCGCGAATGACAGCGTCGCACCGGCAGAGATCACGTCGAAGCCGTACTGGTTGCTGAGGTGGTTGACGTAAATCAGCGCGTCCAGGTCATTGATCAGGTTCATTGTTCCGAAGGCGCCCATCGCCTCGTACTCGGGGCGGTGCGTGTGCTTCGGATACTCGAAACCCTTGGCCTTCGCCGACTCGGTGGCCTCTTTGGACTCGGCGCCGCAGGCGATCGGGCAGTGCCAGCAGGCGTAGTGCTTGTCCATCTGCTCGTTGACCACGGGGCCGGCCAGACCCTGTACGTCTACGAAGTCCACCTGACCGACACCGCCCCAGTTCTTCACCGGCGAGTCGCCGTTTTGAGCGCTCATCGCGGTGATTCCGGTGGTGCCGAAGGTGCGGAAGAAATCCTGCGTCGGCTTGACGAAGTCGTTCAGGTCACCGCGCAGGAGTTGGAGCGTGTCCTTGGTCTGGTGCATGATGTTGCGCTTGGTGTTGACAACAATAGCCTTGAGCTTTTTGGAGCCCATCACGGCGCCGACGCCGGAACGGCCCGCCAGCCGTCCGCGCTCGTTGCAGACACCGGAGATCAGCGAGAGCGACTCGCCCGCCGGGCCGATCAGCGCCACAGAGCACTGCTTGCCGGTCGCCTTCTTACCGTGGACCGCTTGCAGCGCATCCTCGGCGTCGATGGCGTCCATGCCCCAGTATTCACCGGCCGGGACGATCTGCACCTGGTCTTCGTCGATCAGGATCATCTTTGGCTCGGTGGCCTGCCCGAAGACCATAATGCCATCCCAACCGGCGTGCTTGAGCACCGGGCCGAAGTCGCCGCCGCAGTTGGCATCGCCCCAACCGCCGGTGAGCGGGCTCTTGCATACGACCTGGAAGCGCTGGCCGAACAGCGGTGTGCCGGTGAGCGCACCCGGGAAGATGCCGAGCATGTTGTCAGGCCCGAGCGGGTCTGCCCCTTGCGGGATACGATCCAGCGCCATCCGCGCGCCGATGCCGTACCCACCGAGATAGGTGCGGTAGAAGGCGTCGTCGTATCGCTCAACCGAAACCTCGCCCGTGGAGAGGTTCACGTTGAGGAACTTGCCGTTGTAGCCCTTTTCGCCGTTTGCCGTCACGTCTCACTCCCATTCAGCGCTAAGGCTGGGTGTTGGACCCGTGCAAGTTGGAATAGCACACCCGGCGGGGATGAGCAACGCGTGCTCCCGCGGCCTAGTGGTGGCGGGCGATAGCCAGCCTCAGGAAGCCATCGAACACCAGCAGCACGCCCAGCACGAGCATGAAGCTCGGCGTGAGGCCGTCGGTCAGCAGCTTGCCCGCGACGATGAGACCGCCCAGCAGCAGCGCCAGCAGCGATAGCAGCGGTGTGCGCATGGCTGTAGCGTCTCCCGCTTAGCGTCAGCCGTCAATGCTTCCGTGTCCGTCTTGTTCGGCGGCCCCGTCTGTCAGTACGGTGAAGCTGGCCTGCCACCGTTTGGGCTCCGGCTCGTCCCTCGTTCCACACTCGTTCGTCTGAGGAACTCATGTCCCGAATCAGACCGCTCGTCATATTACCGGCGGCCCTGCTGGCCGTCGCCCTACTGCTGCCGGGCCAGGCTTCGTCGGCCCAGGAGCCGCCGGCGGCTGCCGGTCCGCGCCTGACACGCACCGCGTTCACGCTGCTGATGGAGCGGGCCTACCAGCCGCCAGATGCACGGCTGCTGTTGACCGCTGCGTGGGATGCCGGGCTCACGCTTGCCCTATCTGAAGGATACCGCGGCGCGTTGCCAGGCGTGCCCGCACTTACAGGCAATACGGAGCAGGCATGGGCAGCCTTCGTCGCTGCGTGGCCGGCACTCGTGGCCCTATTGCCGCCAGAGGCGCCAGTGCAACGCTTGGAACACGCCGTCATCGCCGCCATGGCCGGCGCTGTTCCAGACGGAGGGGCGAGGTTCGTCCCGTCAGCCGCCGAACCTGTAACGCCCGGCCGTTGGTCTGGGACGGGCGCCGGAGTCCGCCTCACCGAACGGGTTCCGTGGATCGTGCTGGAGCGCGCGCCGGACAGCGCTGCCCAGCGGGCAGGGCTGCGTCCCGGTGACGTGATCCTCGAAGTGGATGGCAACGATGTCACCGCGCTGGCCCGCCCCGCGCTCAACCGGCTGCTCGAGCGGCCCGCCGGCGCAGCGCTCAGCCTGACGGTTGACCGGCCCAACGCGGGCCGCGTCGTACTTGCCCTGACCGCGTCCCCGTTCGCGTTTCCGCTGCTGGACGAGGCGTTGTTGCCAGGGGGTGGCGGGCAGGTGAGCATCCGCGCCTTCCCGGCAGTGCCCGGATCGATGGCGCTGGGGGATGAGGTGGCGGCGGCCTGGACGCGGCTGCGGGACGCCGGCGCTACACGTCTGCTGCTTGATCTCCGCAACAACGCCGGCGGTGACGGTTTCGCGATGGCCGAGGTTGCGGGCCTCTTCCTTGGTGAAGGCGCGGCTTACTCGCTGCGCGATGCGCACGGCACCGCAGGGGTGCGCCAGGTTGCCGCACTCCCGTTGCTGCACCAGCCGCCGCTGGTGGTCCTGGTCAACGGCGGCACAGGCGGCGTTGCCGAGGTGCTGGCAGCAACTCTGCGCGACTCCGGCCGCGCAGCGCTGGCCGGCACACCGACCACAGGCAACGCCACGCACATCATTCCGTTTCCGTTGGGGGATGGCAGTCTGCTGCAGATTGCAGTCGCTGAACTGCGGTCGGGACGAGGCGGGGATGCCATCGCCGGTGCGGGTGTCACGCCCGACCTAATAGTACCGGACACACGCACGGCGGCGGGCTACGCGGCGGGAGACGACCCACAGCGTGATGCAGCGGCGCGACTGCTGGTGGAGCGCCCGGCCCCCGAGCCACCCCCTGCCCCTGGCGGCCCGGTGCGCGCCACCCGGGAGATGATTCACCGGACTCTCAATCCGTACCTGCCTGCTGCGCTGGATCTGCCGGTGCCGGCGGGCGGGCCACCGTTTGCGCTTGCTGGTGAGCGCGCATTTGTGCTGCCGGAGCAGTGGAGCGCCTGGCTCGGACCGGTCGAGCACGGCGCAGCCCCGGCCGGACTCGCCCGCGGGCGCGGCTGGCAGGGTGGGGTGGTACGTTCGTTTACCGCCGGCGCGCAGGTTTTCACGATCCGCATCGACCTTTATACCTCTCCGAGCGGTGCCTTCACTGCCCTTCAAGCGGAGGATGCAGGCCTCACATTCCGTACATTGCCGGCGGCCATTCCGGCCGTAGACGGCGCCCGGGTCCTCACCGGAAGATGGACCGCGGAGGGCACGACCATGCTTGCATTTCGCGCCGGTCACGCGGTCGTGACGGTGAGCCTTACCGGTCTCGCCGCGGCTCCACTTGACCCGCTGACCGCGGTGGCGGTGATGGTGGCTGCGCGCTTCCAGGCCATGCCGCTCGCCACCGGCGAGTGAGATGACTGAGGTTCGCCATGGCACAAGCCGCGCAATCTTCGTTCGTCGAAGCGCAGGCACGGCGCTTGCTGCTGTGGCTGTCGCACAGCGAGCGGCTGCGCCGGCTGACCCGCGATGCCGGCCCGGTGCGACGTGTCACCCGCCGCTTTGTAGCGGGTGAAGCGCGCGCGGATGTTCTTGCCGTTGTGGCGGCGCTCCGGCGCCAGGGGTTGCGGTCGACCGTGGCCTTTCTGGGCGAACACACACGTGACCCGCAAGAGGCACACGCCGCCGCGGACGAGCTCGTTGGGCTGCTGCACGCGCTTGAAGCGGCCGGTCTGGAACCGAACTGCTCGCTCAAGCTGTCGCAGCTGGGCCTCGCTATTGACCCGATGCTGGCGAAGGATCTGCTGGCACGCGTCGTCGCAGCGGCGGCCACCACCGGTGGCTTCGTCCGGATTGATATGGAGGAGTCGGCGCTCGTGGAGCAGACGCTGACGATGTGGGAGCAGGTGCGTGGCGGGGGCCCGGCCGGCGTCGTGATCCAGGCATACCTGCGCCGCAGTGCCGGCGATGTCGATCGGCTGGCCGCGGCCGGTGCAGCGGTGCGGCTGGTCAAGGGCGCCTACGCGGAACCAGCCGCCGTGGCGCTCACGAGTAGAGCGGCGATTGATGCGGCGTACCTCGCGCTTGCTGCCCGGCTGCTATCTCCTGCGGCGCTTGCAGCAGGCGGGCAACCGGCATTCGCTACACACGACGAACGCATGATCGCCGGTGTCATCGCCCATGCCCGCGCAGCGGGCGCCACTCGGGCTCAGTTTGAGTTCGAGATGTTGTTGGGAGTGCGCCGCCCCCTGCAACGACGGCTGGTCGCACAGGGCTACCGCACCCGTATCTATGTCCCGTATGGCAGCCACTGGTATCCGTATTTCATGCGCCGGCTGGCCGAGCATCCTGCCAACGTGGCATTGCTGGTCCGTGGCAGCCTGGAGCGCTGACCGCCACCTCAGCACCACACAGAGATGCAGCTGGAGCGCCGTGATGGAGAAATGAGGAACCGCCTCCTCGGTGGGGATACCGAGCAGGCGGCCATACCGGAGGTGGGGGCTTGCGACGATCGGGCCCCATCTCCCCGTTGGCCCGATGAGCGTCGCACCCGCACCCTACCCAACCATCTAGAGCCGGGTCAACCCCCGGAAGAGGGTGCAGGCGGTCCGAAGATGTCCCTCAGCGGCCGTCATCTGCTGACAACCGCTGTAAGCGAATATGGCAGCAATTGTCATCTTTTTCACGTCAAGCGTCATGGCTATGTGAGGAAACGGTGCAGCCAATCGAGCGTACGCCGCCAGGCGTCGGCGGCGGCGGCGGCATCAAAGGCGTCGCCGGTGTCGTTGAAGAAGGCATGGCCGGCGTTGGGATAGCTGACGGTTTCCACCGTCTTGTTCATGCCGCGCAGGCCCTGCTCAAGCTCGTGCACGGCGGCGGGTGGCATCCATTCGTCGGCTTCCCCGAACAGCCCGAGCACGGGGGCGCGCAGGCTGCCGCACTCAGGCTGGCCACCCGGGAGCACGCCGTAGAAATCGACGCATGCCCCCACGTGCGGGTTGGTGCAGGCGGCGAGCAATGACAGCCCACCACCGAGGCAGAACCCGATGGTGCCAACCTGGCCCGTACACATCGCATGCAGCCGCAGATAGTCCACTGCACCGTTCAGGTCGCGCAGGGCCAGGTCACGCTTCATGTCGAGCATCAGCTTGTTTGCTTCGTCCGGCTCGTGCGTGGCGCGGCCGCGGTACAAGTCCGGTGCAAGCGCCACAAACCCGGCCGCGGCGAACCGGTCTGTCACCTCTTTGATGTGCGGCACCAGACCCCACCACTCCTGAATCACCACCACCCCCGGTGACTTGCCGGTCGTCGCGGGGATGGCGAAGTAACCGTCAACTTCCTCGCCGTTAGAGCGAAACCGTACCATCTCGCCGGCCATGACCACGCTCCCCAGTGTGATCGCGGGGCAGGTTCCTAGCGTAGAGGATGAGACCGGCGGCGGCCATCCTCATCCCGCCGGACTACCCGTATTGGGGCACATACGGGCGACTGAGGTAGAGCGAGTTCGCTGGGGTTACGACACTCAGGCGATGCCGGGCTAGGTGCGTCTCCGTAGAGTCAAGTCAGACCACCGCGGCCATGACCGCGACCAAGGGAGTGGATCCATGTTCGTGCTGAAATCCTGCCCGCGCTGCCGGGGCGACCTCAATGGCGGACTCGACGGCGAGTTCAGCTGCATTCAGTGTGGCTACGAGCTTCGCCCCGACGAGCGCGTGCGCCTGGTAGCGCGTATTCGCATGATTCGCCGACCGTTGACGGCCGGCGCACGCTAGCAGCCGTGACCAGCAGCCGCGCACCTTGTCACGGCGCGGCCACATTCGGAGGGCGCCCCACATGTATACCTGTGTGATCTGCCGTTTTGAGACAGAGTTGGACGATGTGATCGCGCCCGTCGCCAGCGGCCGCTGCGTCTGCCTACGCTGCTACGCCCGCGAAACCGAGACAGCGCTGCCGATGCCTAAGGCGCTGCGGCAAGATGTGAGCGCCACGCTGGCGGCGTCTACGGCCTACTAGCGTGCGCTCGCTAGCCGGGCGCGCTCCGCTGCTGGGGAGCACTGGAAACCAAGCCGTGCCTGCCATGAACGTGGCTGCCCGAGCGCCGGTGCATGGGCGCATCCGTTAGGATGAGAACAGCCGGCGCTGCATCTGCGCCGCAGCCGTTCGCAGCAGGAGCATGGCGCCATGTACCGTAAGATTCTTGTGCCGCTCGATGGCAGTGACCACGCTGCGCTGGCATTGGCTCCGGCCAAGGAGTTTGCTCGGGCGTTTGGGGCGACCCTGCTGCTGATCGAGGTGGTCCCAACCGGCGGCGCCGCGCTGGCACTGGCCACCGATGTTGCCACCGGAGCGATGACCGACCCGGCCGCGATCACTACGGATGTTGCGGTGCGTGAGCAGGCAGCCGAGGGGTACATTTCTGCCGTCGCGCAACAACTGGCCGCTGAAGGAATCGAGGCCGCGTACGCTGTCGGCCGGGGCGACGAAGGCGGCAGCATCATTGAAGCGGCGGAGCGTGAGCAGGCCGACCTCATCGTCATGGCCACACACCAGCGGGGTGCGCTCGGCCGGCTGTTTCGCGGCAGCGTGGCCGACGATGTGGTCCGTCGGGCGCGGATGCCGGTGCTGATCATCCCGCCGGAACGCGATCAGGACGGCGAGGATTAGCTCCTGCCCGGCTGGTGTTCGGTGAGAGCCAGCGATACCCTGGGGTTGTGAGCACGAGGCCAGGCGCCCGATTACCACAAGCAGAGCGGTCAATCCCTGCTCCGGCGCCACCACCGGCCGGGCCGGATGATGCCGAATACCGCGCATTGCGGCGTCTGGCAGCGCTGCTGGCCGTGCCCGCCCGGCCGCGCACCCCAGACGCGGCGTTGCAGCAGTTGTGTGATCTGGCGCGGGAATTGACCGAAGCCCGTTACGCGGCGCTCAGTGTCACCGACGAGCACTACCATGTCGAGGGCTTCGTCACCAGCGGGCTGTCGAAGCGGGATCAACGGCGCCTGCGCGTGCCGCCGCAGGGGCACGGGCCGTTGGGCAGCCTACGCACCGACCGCAAACCCGTGCGCTACGACGACTTGGACAAAGCCAAGGACGCCTTCGGCTTTCCGCCCAAGCATCCGGTGATGAAGACCATGCTCGGTGTGCCGATCATCGCCTGGGATGATGTGCGCGGATCGCTGTATGTCACCGACCGGAACGGCTCCTTGCCGTTTACTGACGGCGATGAGGCAGCCTTGCTGGTGGTCGCCCGCCATGCCGGCGTGATCATTGAGCGAGATTGGTATTAGCGCGGGCCCCGTCTCAGGTACGCCGCGGTCACGCCTTCATCCTTTGCCAGTTTTGCTGCCGGACCTTCCAGCACGACGCGGCCGGTCTCCAAGACGTATCCGTACTGCGCCAGCGCCTTCCTGGCATTCTGCTCCACGAGCAGGATGGTGACACCTTCTGCATGCAGGTCACGGAGGATGCGAAAGATGTCATTGACCAGCAGGGGCGCCCGTCCCATGCTCGGCTCGTCCAGCAGCAGCAGCCGTGGCCGCGCCATCAGCGCCCGCGCGATCGCCAGCATCTGCTGTTCACCTCCGGAGAGGCTGCCGGCCGGTCACGCGCGCCGCTGACGCAGGACGGGGAATCGCTCGAAGACGCGTTCGCGGTCAGCGCGCACGGCGGCGTGATCGCGGCGCTGGTAGGCGCCCATCTCCAGGTTGCCGGCAACAGACATGCCGGCCAGTATCTGCCCGCCTTCCGGCACGTGGACCAGTCCGCGCGTCACCGGCACGTGCGCCGCTGCCCGGGTCACATTCTCACCATCGCACAGGACGCGGCCACTCCTGGGCGGGAGAATGCCGGAGAGCGCCAGCAGCGTGGTGGTCTTGCCCGCATCGTTGGCGCCGATCAAGCCGTGGATTGATCCCGGCAGCACCGTGAAGCTGATGCTGTCCACCGCGCGCACGCCACCAAAGTGGCGCGAGACGCTGGCTAGTTCCAGCAGCGGCGACGAACGCTCGACCATCGTCACGGCCTGCCCGTGGCGCTGCCGGCGCGCCGGCGCAACCGTGCCAGCAGGCGAACCGCGTTGCGGCCTGTACCCTGCCACGTGCGCCGCTGGAACAGCGTGACCAGCCCGCGTGGCAGGAACAAGATCACGAGTAGCAGCACCAGGCCGTTGATGATCAGCACGTCCGCGCCCGGGTTGACTCCAGCCCGCTGGCCCCACTCTGCCCGTAGCAGTTCGGGGATGCTGGTGATCAGCGTCGCGCCCAGCAGCGGTCCCCAGAAGATCTGCAGCCCGCCTGGCGCGGCGTAGACGAGCAATTCCACCGCCGGGGCGAATCCGTCCGTGCCCGGCGAGATCGCGCGCACCAGATGGGCATCGAGGCCACCGGCCACAAATGCGCCCAGGCCGAAGGCCATCAGCTTGTAGAAGGTTGGGTTGATCCCCGTCGTGCGCGCCGCCGGCTCATCCTCCTTGATCGCCTCCAGCGCATACCCCATCGGTGATCGGCGGAGCCGCTACAGCAGCACCACCAGCAGTGCCAGCAGCCCGTAGATGTGCCACGTCTCCGTCTTCACGGGGATGCTGGGCAGTCCCAGCGCGCCGTTGGTCTGGCCCTTGGCGTTGGTGAGGACGATCCGCACCACCTCACCAAAGCCAATGGTAGTGATGGCAAGGAATACCCCCCGTAGCCGTAGCACCAGTAGCCCCAGCAGCAGTGCGACCGCCGTCGCCAGCAGCCCGCCCGCGAGCACCGCCGCCGGAAACGGCCAATCCTGGTGCAGCGTCAGCAGCGCTGCTGTGTATGCGCCAATGCCCATCAATCCGGCATTGGCCAGCGACAGCAAGCCGGCCGGCAGCGTGATGTACAGGCTCAACCCCACAATGGCATTGATGTTGATTTCGGCAACCGCCAGCTCAATGGTCTGCCGCTGTGGGTTGCCATGGGCGGCCGCACCGCCCGTCAGGCTCAGCACCGCCCCGATCGTCGCTTGGCGGGTCTGGGCCGGCTGCGTCGCCGTCGCGCTGGTCGCTGCTGCTGCCTGCGTAGCTGCCGGGGCTGATGGAGCGTTGCTCTCCTTTCGTCCTCGCAGCCGCCACCGGCAAAGCCCAACAGGGCCGCGAGCATGGCGACAAACTGCACGGCCGGTAAACCGGCTGATATCGATCGGTGCCGCATCGGTCTGGTCCCTCCTCCTGAGTGCCTTCCCCACGTAGCGGGAATCGCGCACCGTGCGGGGCATACCCCAACCCCGGCGGTGCGCGGTCACTAGGGGAACCCGGAGTTAGCCGGTCAAACCCGCGCCACTACTTTATTTGCGGCGCCGTGCGGCTATAATCATGAGCACATCGGTCAACATAGTTGGCAAGGGGAGGCGCCATCATGTCCGGTATCGAGACGCGTGGCTACGTACGGCCCGAAGCGTTAGTGGACACCCAATGGGTGGCTGATCATCTTACCGACCCCCGTATCCGCATTATCGAATCCAACGAGGACCAGTTGCTGTATCCGTCCGGCCACATCCCTGGCGCGGTGCAAGTGGACTGGACAGCCGATCTCAACGATCCGCTCAGCCGCGACTACATCAACGCGGAGGGCTTCCAGCGGCTGGCGTCTCACATCGGCATCACCCCCGATATGACCCTGGTGTTCTATGGCGACAAGAACAACTGGTGGGCGTGCTACGCCTTCTGGGTGTTTCAGCTCTTCGGCCATACCAACGCCAAGGTGATGGACGGTGGCCGGCTAAAGTGGGAGGGTGAGGGGCGCCCCACGACCCGCGATCTACCGCAGTACGCCGCCACGCAATATCCGCTGCGCCAGCGCGACGACAGCAGGATCCGCGCCTTCCGTGATGAGGTGCTCAAGCACGTGCAGGCCCGTGGCCAGTTGGTCGACGTCCGATCCACGCCGGAATTCACCGGGGAGCGGCTGCACATGGCCGACTACCCAAATGAGGGCGCCCTGCGTGGCGGCCACATTCCCGGCGCCAAAAGCGTGCCTTGGGCGCGCGCCATCAATCCGGACAACGGCACCTTCAAGACGGCCGATGAGTTGCGCGCTATCTACGAAGGGGAACAGGGGCTCAGTGGGAGCGATGAAGTCGTCGCCTACTGCCGCATTGGTGAGCGCAGCAGCCATACCTGGTTCGTACTCACCTACCTGCTCGGCTACCCCAACGTGCGCAACTACGATGGGTCCTGGACCGAGTGGGGCAACTCGGTCGGCGTGCCCATCGAGCGGTAGCCCACCCCGGTCAGATTGAGCGGGGCCCCCGCTTCCGGATGGGAGCAGGGGGCCTATCCTTTGGGGGGCAGATCGTGGCCGGGCAGGGGAGGTCTGGGAGGGCGCCGATGGCTGACATTCCTGAGAAGCTAACCGAGTTACTCGAAGACTTCACCTTCGTCACGGACCGCAACGAGCGGGCGGCGCTGCTGATTGAGATGGCGGACAAATTCGAAGAGGTACCTCCGCAAGTCGCCGAACGGCCGTTTGCCGAGGAGCATCACGTCCAGCGCTGCGAGTCTGACGCGTATGTGTGGGCGGTTGACCAACAGGACGGTACGCTCAAGTTCCACTTCGCGGTCGAGAACCCGCAAGGACTGTCGGCACGGGCGCTGGCGGCGATTATCGATGAAACGCTGTCCGGCCAGCCGCCGGCGCAGGTGGCCGCCGTGCCGCCAGATATTATCTACACGTTGTTTGGCAAGGATATCTCGATGGGCAAGGGGCAGGGGCTGATGGGGATGCTGGCGATGGTCAAGTACTTCGCCCGCGAGAGGGCTGGGTTGCCGCATCCCTAACCACCGGAAACGCGCGCCGGAGTACCCCTGCGCTCAGTTCGCAGCGGCGGTGCTGATATCGAGGCTATGGCTACGCATCGTGCAGCGCAGCATCAGCGATGACCAGCATCTGATCCAGCCTGGACCAGTACACCGCCGACCACGCGTCCATGGCGTGCAACAGTGTCCCATCCTCGCGTGCGTCGGCGTCCGGCGCCAGCAGGTCGCGAAGATTGACCGCGAGGTCCTCCAGGAAGCGACGCAGTAGGTAGAACGCCAGGTGCTCTCGGTACAGCCGCACCCTGCCGCCGTGGCTTCGGTACGCGGCGATCAGCGGCGCATAGCTCTCCGCCGCCTTGTCCGTCAGCAGGGGGTACCACAAGTCATGCTCCGGCGGCGCCAGCCGGGCATCGTCCCAGTCCAGCACGCTGATCCCGCCTTGGGCGTCCAGCAGCACGTTGTGGACGTGCAGGTCGGCATGGCATAGCACAAACGGCGTTTCGACCTGCCGCGCCGCCGCCTGAAGCGAATGCAGCCGCGCCAGCTGCCCGGTAACCTCGTCGCGCCGGCGCAACACCCAGTCGCGCACCGCCAGCAGTCCCGGGCGGGCATCCGCACCCAGCAGGGCGGCGCGCTGGAGATTGTGGCGCAGCTGCCCTTCATACCAGATATCGAGCCGCTCTCGGGCGGGAGCGAGCGCACGCAGCTCCGCGGTCGCACCGTGGATGGCAGCCAGCTCCTTGCCCAGCGCGACCGAGGCGCGCACCGGCCAGGGAGACGGCGGATGCTCACCCAACAACAGCGGCATGATCGCGAACGGGACTCCCGCCACGTCTGCCCACAGGTCCCCGTCTGCCGTCCGGATAGGATAGGGCACACGCACGCCGGGGAGAAGGTCGTGCATCGCAGCGGTGAGCGCCAGGCGCTCGTACTGTTGGGCGGCCTCCGGTGTACTGCTGCGCAGATTCGGCCACAGTTTGAGGAAGTGCCGCCGCTCATCTGTTGTGTGCAGCATGTAGCAGGCTGAGCCAAGACCAACCGGCAGGAAGTCGATCTCACTGGCGGGTAGGTGGTAACGGCGCCTCACTACCTCCAGTAACAAGGATCGGTCGATGGCCGGTTCAAAGCGCACAGGCAGGCTCGGGCGCCATAACGGCAGGCCGGGACAGCGCCGGCCAACGACATTGGCGGACGGACCTGGCACTTACGGGCAAGACAGGCAGCGTGCGCCCACCGCACCGCCTCACTGGGCGACACACTGGGTGGGGCCGGTGCCGTTCCAGGTTGGGCCGCCGGCGTTGCCGTTGGACAGCCGCCCCTGAACGATGGTGGCGGTGTACTTGCCCGTCACCGGCCCGTTCTGGCCATTCCAGGTCACTGTCACGGACAGCTGGTCACCATGCAGCGTGCCCGTCACCGG
>WBZO01005622.1_pt1 | contig 12659 bp, 6 predicted proteins | sample 5204261 | NCBI WGS metagenome assembly WBZO01 (sample SAMN12412400, study PRJNA552823) | activated sludge metagenome | isolation source: activated sludge from anammox sidestream of wastewater treatment plant... | place: USA: North Carolina | collected 2017-09 | reverse complement strand
GAGGAGGCATGGCGAGGCCGCGAGCGTCACACTCCGACGACAGGAACGACGGTCGCCGCCTACAAGCAGGGCGGTCCGCGCGCGCCGCTGCCGCTCATTGACGGGCTGCCGGTGTTCAAGCCGCTGTTCCAGGGACTAGCCGCGTATGACATGAATACCGGCGAAAAGCTTTGGGATCTTCCCGTTGGCCAGACGCCGGCACGCATCCGAAATCATCCATTGCTGAAGGGCGTCGAGGTGCCTAACACGGGCGGCACCGGACATTCGATCCAGATGGTCATGGGCGATCTCCTGGTACAGACCACCGAGGATCTACGTGGAGAAGCCGAGGTAAATGAGAAAGGTATGCCGCTTCTGCACGCCCGCGACAAGCGCACGGGCCAGATTCTGGCGAGCGTTGAACTACCGATTCCTGGCCAGTACGGGATGATGACCTTCGTGCACGAGGGCAAGCAGTACATCGTTGTGCAGGCTGGCAGCGCGCGGCGGAACCAGCCTGGCTCCCTGGTTGCGCTGACGCTCCCGTAATTCGAAAGTAGAGTCGAAACGAAAAGGCCGGGCGCCACTTGGGGCCCGGCCTTTTTGTCAGAGGGCAGTTTTCAATGTGACACGCACTGCCGTTCGCCTGTGGTTACCGATGCGAAGTCCTCGCCCTTGGAGTCGGCCACCCGCATAAGGGTCGTTCATTCAAGCTCGACAGCTCCAGACCGGTAAAGCAGCTAATTTGTATAGCGACCAACATCAGGTGTTCCGGTCCCAGAACAGCCCACGGCGCCATAGCGTAGAAACTTTTGCGCCCGGCCATTGCCGTCGACCTCACCAGTGTAGAGATTGCCCTCTGAGTCGACCCCGACCACATGTGGCCAGTGAAAGCTCCCGGCCTGTCGACCTCCGGTACCGAAACGGGACACCTCATGATTGTTCGCACGATTGACGACGTATATCGAATCGTTCGTCAAATCAGTAATGTACAGGCAGCTCTGGCGAGCGTCCGTTGAGAAATTTACCTGCCCAGAAGTGCCGGCAGAGGTCTGCGGCGCGACATGAATCTCTCCCACGAATCCACACTTACCGACCTCCTTGTTCGGATTCGCGCAGGGCCGTCCCACTTCACTCGCCCTGAACACTTGGATTCGATTGTTGCCGCGGTCACACACGTAGAGAAGCCCATCAGTAGATAGCTTGGCGCAGTGCAGCGGGCTTCTAAAGTTCAGCGGGGTTAACTGGCCCCTTGCGAAGTCCGCCGCCCAGTTGCCAACGCCTTCACCCTCGACCGCCGCGCCTGGATCGTCGACGACCGGATTGGCTCCATAGGCACCGAAATGACCGACGTACTTGCCGGTGGCAGCATCGACGATCAGGACCCGGCGATTCCCGTACCCATCCGCAATATAGAGTCTGTTCGTCTTCGAATCGACATTCATGTCCGCTACGAGATACGGCTGCGGCGTTCCGTTCACACCGCCTCTCGTGTCGTTGCTGTTCGGTCCCTTGGCGCCCGGTGTGCCGATCTGATAAACGAACGTGCCGTCCCTCTTGAACTTCAACACATGCGAGTCGTTGCCAAAATTCGGCGCCCATGGATACTGCCCATGAAAATCTCGCGCCTGCCCGTTACCTGACACGTACACAAAGTCGTTGTGATCGACGAAGATGCCATGCTCGCGCGCAGGCCAGGTGCAACCGTCCTGGAGACGGCATTTCGTCTCGAGAAAACGCGGATCGCTAGGCCCTCCCCATGCTTGAATCAACGTGCCGTCCCTGTCGAACTCCAGCACGGATGGCGCTGGCACACAGCAACCTGACAACGCACCGTATGGGCGGCGAAATCCGAGCGCGCTAATTGGATTGCCGCTTGCGTCCTTGCCGGCAATGCCTTGCGCCCCACTGTCGGTCGAACTCAGCGAACGTGGCCGGTGATAGACCCAGATATGATCACGTCGATCTACAAACAGTCCGCCGACATCGCCAATGATCCAGTTGTGCGGCAGTGGCTTCGGCCACGCCGGGTCGACTACGAAGCTGGGCGCCTTGCCTTGTGGAGCGGCCGGTAACGCCGCCGCCAGCCGTTGCATCACATTTGCTTTTTGCAGCGCCTCCGCGGCGTTGTTTTGCCCATAAACCCGATATGGAACAACGAGCACGGTTACGACTAGGACGTTGAGGATTCCACCAACGATTCTGAACACGCGATAGCTCGGCATGACAGCTGCGCTCCGTGAAAAAAGCGTTCAGTCGGCTTCTAAAATAGGGGTCTGGCCAGTTCGTGCACCACGAGCCCCGGCCGACCGCTCGCGCCAGAGAAAATGCGACCGCGTGCATCGACGCCGACGAACTCCGTTCCCGCGCCACGAGTTGCTTCCTCGTCAGGGATAAAGGCCTTGAGCCAGCCCGTCTTGAGGTCACCGATTCGGATACCACGCTCCCAACCAGGGTTCCACATCACGTCTGACATTCCGTCCGCGACATAGATATGCCTATCGTCGATGGCGATGGCGCTGGGCTTGCCGAACTGTGTCCACCTTGTGATGAACTTGCCGTCTTGATCAAGCACTTGAATACGCTGATTTCCGCGATCCGCAATATAGAGGCGGCCGTCCTTATCGATGGCAATATCGTGCGGATCATTGAATTGGAGAGGGAGAGCTCCTTCAGATCCGACACCCCCACCCCATTGTTTGATGAACTTTCCGTCCCTTGAGAACCGCACCAAGCGGTTATTGCCACCACGGGAGCGGTACATGTTTGCTTGGTTTGGACCTGGACTCGCCGGTCCTCCGTGACCGTCGGTGACCCAAATATCCCCATTCGCCGCCACGACTACGCCCGTTGGTCCGTTGAAATGCGTTTCATCAGCGCCAGGCTTACCCGCTTGACCCAGTCGCATTAGCAAGGCCCCGTCCGGCGAAAACTTGTAGACCTGGTGACCGATGCCTTTCTTGAATCCCGCCTCACCACGCGGGTCGCCGTTCGCGGCACCGTCTGTAACCCAGACATTTCCATCGGCATCGACGAAAAAGCCATGAGGAAAATTCATGATCCCCTTACCAAAGCTCTTCACGAACTTGCCGTCCATGTCGACTTGGATAATAGGATCAAGCGGCGACTCGGCGCATCCGTTCGAGCCGCATCTGTCAAGAATCCACAGGTATTTTCCGCCCGGATCCGGCTTGATGCCGCTGGCGACCCCAATCTTACGACCCTCCAGCTTGTCCCAATTGAAGTTGACTTTGTAAGGATTATTGGCGATCTGCGCATCCCCTGAGATGCTCATCCACACGAGCAATGCGATGGATATGCTCCCCATTTTGACCATTCGAAAGATGTCGCTCTTCGGCATATCTCTATCCTCTTGTTTTACACGCCGTTGCTGGCACACTGCTCGGTCCTGCGAACGACATTCCGTACATTCCAGGCTGCATTTACGGCCTCGCATTTGTCGGCCAGGGCGTTCCGCGATCCTTAGTCGTCACTGGCGCAAGTCCCTTGTTGATGAACTTCTGCAATCGCTTGCCTTCCCATGTTTCTGTCGTGTAGACATTGCCCAATGAATCTGTCGCGATGGAGTGGACGCCGTAGAATTGGCCGGGTTGGCGGCCGCCGGTTCCGAAGCTTGTTAGCACCTCGAGGGAATCGCGTTGCAAGATGTAGATGCGGTCGTTCATGCCGTCAGCGACGTAAATAAAGCGCTGGTCTGGGTCTTTTGAGAACGCCACGTCCCACGCCGATCCGGATCCCTTGGTATTCTTCGCGAGAAACACTTCCTTGAGAAATGTTCCGTCTGGTCGAAACACCTGAATGCGATCATTGACGCGATCGCAGACGTAGAGCAGATTGTCAACCGACAAGTCGGCGCAATGCACCGGATTGCGAAACGTTTGTGGCGGGGGCGCATTCGGATCGTACCGCCCGACGTTTGCGTCCGTGGGGGGCCTCCCGTAGGCCCCCCACATGCGCTTCATCTCTCCCGAATGCGCGTCAAGGACTGCGACGCGCCTGTTGAGATAGCCATCAGCGATGAAGGCTTCGTTGGTCTTTGCGTCGACGAAGATTTTTGCTACGCGGCCGAAGTTGAAGCGATCGGTACTACCGCCAGAGTAGCCGGTCGTTGGCGCATAGCCCGGGACCACCACCGTTGGCTGCGGCGCGCCTGCAGCCACTTTTCTTGCTTCTGGCTTGCCGTACTGCGCCAAGAATTTCCCATCCTGCGTGAATTTTAGGATGTGCGAATCGCCCGGTCCGTTGCCGCCGATCCAGACATTGCCCTCGTGATCAACGACGATTCCGTGGTTCGACGAAGGCCAGTCGTAGCCGGTGCCGGGGCCGCCCCAGTGCCGAATCAGATTGCCGCCTTTATCGAAGACCAGCACAGGCGGAGCGCCTGCGCAGCAATCGCCCGTCTTCACCTCGAGCGCTTTTTCATTGTCGTCGAGCGTCGCCGAGCCTCGATGGATGATCCAGACGTTGTCCCGGGAATCGACATGGACGCCGATGGCGCTACCGAGCACCCAATTGTTGGGGAGTGGTTTTGGCCAAAACGGATCCACTTCGAACACCGGCGCCTGGGGTGCATTTCTGCTTTGTGCCGCTGCGAGCCGGACGAGTTGTAGTTGGACCACGCCGAGCAGCACCAGCAGCCCGGCGAAGCCAACACTTATGACGGTCCTTCGCCTTAATGTCGCTCGTTCCGTATTCAAAGTCTCACCCTCATGGCCGCGAGGCAATAAACATTGCGACCTACTTCTTCACGTGCCGTTCGAGCATCTGGCGCCGGACGACTGCGCCATAGACATTGCCTTTAGAGTCCACCCCCACACCCTCGGCGCCGGAGTGATCGTTGCGCGTCGACTCCTGATCCTCGATGAAGGCAAATACCGACCCATCCCTGGCGCTGCCAATCCGGATCCCCTTCTTGATGCCCGAGAGTTCGTGAGCGCCGGTGTCCGGACCCGATTCAGAATCGGCGACATAAATCGTGTCGTCGGCCGTGATATAGATGCCGCTCGGCCGGCCAAACTGGCGCCACTCAGCCAAGTAGTGCCCGTCCTGATCGAAGATCTGGATCCGGTTGTTTTCGCGGTCGCCGACGAACACCCGACCACGCGAATCGAGCGCTATGGTGTGCGGTTCACTGATCTCTCCAGGCCCGCTCCCCTTCCGCCCCCATTCCTTGATGTACTTCCCGTCCTTCGTAAACTTCACCACCCGGTTGTTCTTGCCGTTTCGGTGGCTATCGGTGACGAAGATCGTGCCGTCTGGCGCGACCACAACATCGGTTGGGAGATCGAACAGTTCCGGGCCCGATCCCGAGACGCCTTTCTTTCCGAGCGTCATGAGTACTTCGCCGTCAGGGCTGAACTTAAATACTTGATGACCCTTGCCATCCCCACCTCGTGCGTCAGTCACCCAGAGATTCCCCTGCCGGTCGACCGAGGCGCCGTGCGGAAAGTTGAACATTCCGGCACCCCAGCTCTTGAGCAACTTCCCTGAAGCGTCGAGCTTCAAAATGGGAGGTTCAGAGCGTCCTGTGCACGAATTCGCCTGGCAGCGATGAATGACGTAGATCGTCCCATCGGGCGCTGGTTCGACCGCAGTGACGGCCGCCCACGACGCCGTGCCAGTGGGCAACTGTCCCCAGTCACGACTAGTCCGGTAGGTTTGCGGAAGGTCGTTGCGCGGGGATGTAGAAGCCGATTGCGCCGCGGCCGTGCCCGCGGTGAGGGTCAAGACCGCCAGAATCACACGCTTCATCACCTCTCCTTGTCGTGACTCAGAACCGCAAACGGGCGGACACCTGAATTACCCGCGGCTCCGCCGTACGCGACGGACGGCCGAGATTCGCCCCCCACGTCTGGTTCTGCGCGAGAATCGCGCTGGTATTCAGCGCGTTGTAGAACTGGAGGTTGGTTGTGATTTCCCTCGGTCCGAACTTGAACGTCCGTGTCGCCTGGAGGTTGACTTGCGTAAACCGGCCCTGGTACTTGCTGCCGGGCTCCGTGAGCGGCACCACGATGGTTGTCTGTGTCATGTTCGGCACGACGAGCGCGCCGGGAGTGCACGGGCCAGTGCAGTCTGCGGCGTAGCGCGTCGTGCGCGAAATGCTCCAGTTTGTCGCCAAGCCGTCCCATCGAGGACCGGCCGAAGGATTCGAGGACTGATACGCGCGGATGCCGCTCGGTCCACCTGCGTAGCTCGTAATCGTCCCGCCAAGCTGCAGGCCGAAGCCAATGGGTTGACTTGCAGACAACTTAAACTCGTCGCGAAACGGAATACCGAGCTCCCTCTGGTCACAGAAGCGCAGGATGTTTGGGTTATCACGGGTGTCGCAGGCCACGTCGACGACCCGATCCGTCGTCCATCCTCCGAACAGGACGGCGCCTCCTGGCAGACGCCCTGTCGCACTCAATTCGAATCCGTTATACGTGCTGCTTCGCTTGGAGGAATCTGTCGAATTCGTATCGACGTATTGCACCTGACCGAGCTTCGAGCGATCCAGGTTGTAGACGGTGAACACGGAGCCGTCGAGCGGACTCACCACGGTTACTGGCTGATAGTCATTCAGCGTCACGAGGACGTTGTCGGTCCGAGCCAGGTTATGCAGCGTCCGGTGGTACCACATAAAGGTGACCCCGAGGCCAGCGCGCAGCTGGTGCTGAACACCTGCCGTTGTCTCGAGATTGAAGCCTCGTGCGATGTTTGGATCGACGGTGCGATTCGGCGCAACTACGCTGCCGAAGTTGTTATTGATGGGTGGCCCGATCTCGTTGTCCTGTGCAATGTCATCACCATTGAGATCGTCCCACGTCCGGTTCTCGCTGGTGACATTGACTGAATTGTATGTTTGCGCAAATCCGGTACCCCATTGCTCGACGTAACGACCAAAGCTCGCCTTGATTGCCGTCCGAGCATTGCCAAACAGATCATAGGTTCCACCAATGCGGGGCGACATGTTACTCCACGTTGGCATCTTCAGTTCCGGTTGCTCACGCGGGAATGGCGTGAAACGGCCCGCCGCCACCGACGTCGGGTCGATCTGCGACGCAAACCGATCGTATCGAACGCCACCATTCACACTCAGGCGGCGGATCGTCCATGAATCCTGAGCGAACAGTCCGAGATCGCCAGAGACGGAATTGAAGTAGGTCACCGGAGTGTTGTAGACGGTGACACTGTCGGCTACGCCGCTGCGATAGCGCTGAACCAGATCGCCGTTGAAACTTCGCGTCTCACCGTAGTAGCCGTTCGTGAACTGGGCGCCGACTTTGGCCGTGTGCGAACCAGTCACATATGAGGCGGAACCAGCTAGGACGTTCCGAACCGGAAAGACGCCGCGGCGGCCTTCGAGCTGGGACGTCTCTTTCCAGTAACGATCTGTCACAAGATCGATATGCGGTGCATTCGCGTACCACTCGGTGGTGTTTGGTTCCGGGCGCAGTGCCGGGTCAGCATAATCTTGCGTACGCGTGTAGTTCGTCCTTGCAAATCCCGCTTCTACAAACAGATGGTTGCTCACCGTGGACGTCCACTTGGCCTGTGCGGTGTAATAGACGGTCTGGCTCGGTGAATATGCTGGGCTAGCCGGGTTGGTGCTGGTCGACCTGCGGAACGGCCGGTCGTAATATGCCGTTACTTTGTTGTGCTGATCGAGCTGCGCGGTGAGGCGTCCGCTCGCCGAATAGACCGTGGAGTCGTCGATGGCCTGCGGCAGATTCGGATTTGGTCGCCACCAGTTCGACGCGTCGAGCGATCGGTCGTCGAAGGTGTCTCCCAGCAGGGCTATTTCGCCAAACTGGCGGTATGCCCCGAAAAACCATAGACGATCGCGGCGGATCGGACCGCCGAGGGCGACATTGGAGTCGTAGGCGCGTCCCTTCGATGTGCCAGCGGACAACCCTGCCGCCTCCAGCTCCGGACTGATGTTGTTGCTCACCCAAGACGCAGGACCGTACTGTAAGTAAGCGCCACCCGTGAATCGATTGCCGCCCTCACGCGGGATGATGTTCATGCGCAAGCCACCGCCTGATGCCTCCGCGCCGACACCACTGGTCTGGTAGGTAACCTCCTGATTCATGGCCTCGTTCAGGAAGATGTTCACCTGCCCGTTCGCCTGCATGCTGCTCGCTGGCAACCCGTCGACGAGCCACAGCGTCTCCTTCAGCGCGGTTAACCCGTGCACAGAGGCATACACCTGATTGACGCGCGTCGTCCCGGTGGCATTGGTGACATCCAGCCGGACTCCCGGCACCAGCGCGCCGATCTGGGCGGTGTTGCCCGTATTGGGCAGCGCATCGAGAAGAGCCCGATCCACGATCTGGCGTCGAGCCGTCGATTGCACGTCGACGACGGGCGTCTCGCCGCTCACGGTGATGGTCTCTTCTAGCCCTCCAACCCTGAGCTCGGCGTTGATTGGAACATTGACGTCGGACGCAACGCTAATGCCGTCGCGACGGACGCCGTTGAATCCCGGCAACGTGAAAGTGACCGAATACATCCCGGGCCGGAGATCAGGAATGCTATAGCGCCCCTGACCATCAGTCGTTGCCGTACGCACCTTCTCGATCAACGCCGGACTCTCGGCCTCGACGGTCACACCAGGCAGGACCGCGCCCGTGTTATCTGTGACGAGTCCGGCGATGACGCTTTGGGCGGATGCGATCGACGAAATCAACAGAATGAGCAAACTGCCCACCGTCAGGCGACCGACTTGCGACGAGCCCATGAAACCTCCTGGGGGACAATCGCGCCTTGCGATTGTCGTCATCTTCGACTTGGGAGAACGAGGGATTGTGCTGGTGACAAATGCTGACGCGCAAGTCCCCACAACAAGGGATGGCCTCTCATCAGCGGCGGCGGAACGAAGGAGCACCTCCGTTCCGCCGCGCGCCGCCTCAGAACGTCAAACGAGCGGAAACCCTGAAGATGCGCGGCTCCATCGTCAGGCGTGGGAGCCGGTAGGAAGAGCTAATCCTGGCCTCCTCGGTGATAACCGTATTGGCGTTGTGCAAGTTGAACACGTCGAACCCGAGACGCAATTTGTAGGTCGACGTGAGATTGAGTTGACGACTCATCGAGACATTCAGCTGATTGTATCGGCCGTAGAAGTTCGTGCCCGGCGCGGCGAGCGCGAGGTCGAATGCCGGGGAATTGAGTCGGGGCGAGTTCACGACGAAGGCGCCGGGAGTACACGGACCGACGCAGTTATTTGCATACGTGAGCGTACGCGTGACACGCCACGTCGGCCCAGACACCGCACCGCGCAGGATTGGCGTACCGGCCATGCTGATTAGAGCAATGCTCGCGTCGATCGCTAGTGGCAACCGCTGCGTCCCAGACAATTTGAATTCATGGCGCCACGGAATGTCGAGTTGGCTTTGGTCACAGAACCGACGTGTATTTAGATTCCAGTTGTCGCACGTCACTAGAACATTTTTCTCAGGCGTCCAACCGCCAAAGATGCGCGTGCCGGTCCTGGCGATACGTCCGTCGAAGCTGAACTCGACTCCGTTGTAGACCTCGCGTCGAATATCTGAGTCGGACGTGTGCGTCGAAACGAGTCGCTCCAGACCTCTGAGATTGTCCGGCAGGTTGTAGATAGTGATTACCTCACCATCGATCGGGCTGACAACGCTGGCCTGGATCCAATCCGACTCCTTGATCAAGATGTTGTCGACACGAGTCAGGTTGTACAGCTGGCGCCTATACCACATGACGTTGACGCCAAGTCCTTGGAGGACCTGATGCTGAACGCCCGCGGTCGTCTCGTAGTTGTAGCCGCGCTCCCAATCCGGGGACATTGTTGATGCCGTCGCTGTTCCAAAATTCGGATTGACTGTCGCGATGTTCTCCAACTCGCTGTCCTGCGCGATGCTGTCGCCATTCGCGTCATTCCAGGTCAGAGTCTGGGCGGCGAGCCGTTGCGAATTGAAGTTTTCGATCGTGCCCACGCCGACGTTGGCAAGGTACTTACCGAAACTGAACTTGAGCGCCGTTCGGGCGTTTCCGAACAAATCGTACGCAAGTCCGATGCGCGGCGCGACGTTGTTCTGAACTGGAAAGTCCATATGTGGCTGAATGGTGCGTCTTGGCACGAACCGTCCAGGCATCACGGGATATTCGGGAATTGATCCCTTCCAGTGATCAAAGCGGATACCAGCGTTCACGGTCATCCTCTTCAGCGCCCAGGTATCGCCGACATAGGCGCCGAACTCGATATCGATATTGTTCTGCGCCCAGCTCGGCGTGTTATATGCCTGTACCTCGACTGGCCGACCGGCGTTGTACACCTGCACAAGATCGCCCGTCAGGTAGCTGTCTTCCCTGTAGAAGCCATTCATGATCGTCATCCCCGTCTTCACCGTATGGGAGCCGGTGATGTAGGAGAGTTGCGTCGTGAGCGTTCGGCGCATGCTCGCGGCGCCGTCGATGTCTTCCCAGTTATCCAAGCCATTCGCGCCGGCATTGTAAAGACGGCCGGTATCCAGGTCCGTTCTGGTAGCGGTGGCGTACCATCCAGGCGAGTAGCGCTCGTGCTGCAGGAGTGGCGAGAAGCTATCGACATGGTTATAGGCCGCCAGCGAAAGCCCCGTTTCAAATAGCAGGCGGCTGCTGATCGTGTTGGTGTACTTCGCCTGGGCGGTATAGTCGCGAGAATTGCTCGGCTTCCATTCGTAATATGCGGGATCACTTCCGCTGATGTTGTTGAACACGCGGTCCATGTAGGCGGTGACCTTCTGGGACTGGCTCAATTGGCCGGTCAGTCGAAGGCTGGCGTTGTGCGTCACCTGATCACTATAGGACGGGGTCCATCCTGGTTGTGGGTCTTTGAACCACCAGTTCGAGCTGTTGCGCGCCTCACCCTGATCGTAAGTATTGGCCGGATAGTTTCGATTCTGCTGTCGCCGCCACGATCCGAAGTACCAAAGACGATCGCGTATCAGCGGGCCACCGTTGTTGAGATTGGTGTCGGCTATCGCACCAATCCTCGTGGTCGCTCCCACGTATCCGCGACTGAGCAGGTCGTCAGTAACCTTCGCATCACTCACCCATGCCTCGCTGTTTCCAGCCGCGAAAACGCCACCGCTGAAGCGGTTGCCGCCTTCCCGCGGAATCATGTTGAGCATCACCCCACCGGACGCGCCTTCGATGCCCACCGCACTACTCTGGTACGTGACCTCCTGCATCATTGCTTCGTTGTGACGATTGTTGACGAGACCGGATGATGCCATGGTCCGGACGTCCATTCCGTCCACCTTCCAGATTGTTTCGCCCACGCCGAGGCCACGCGCAGTGGCGTAAACGTTATCGGTAGCACCTGACGCCCCCGCTCGGCCTCGGCTGACGTCTAGCTTGATACCTGGGACGAGAGACATCATGTGCACCGGATTTCGCGTGGTCGGCAACACATCGATCTGCTGGCGATCGAGCGTGGCCTTACGGCCAACCGACTGGACGTCGACAACGGGGCTGGCGCCCGTGACCGTAATTGTTTCCTCCATTGCACCAATCTTGAGTTCGGCGTTCACCGGCACCGTTGTGTTGGCAGCTACGATCAGTCCTTCACGCTTCACCGAGTTGAAGCCCGATAGTGTGAACGTCACGGCGTAAGTGCCGGGACGCAGATTGACGATTGTGTAGCGCCCCTGCTCGTCGGTAAAGACGGAGCGTACCTTCTCAATCAATGCATCGCTGGCGGCCTCTACGGTCACGCCAGGAAGCACGGCACCCGTCGGGTCTGCGACGAGGCCGGAGATCGTACTCTGCGCATTCACTGCTGCCGGCATGGCCAAAGCCAATAGCAGTACACACAGCAACCGCCAGGAATTCCCGCTGCTCATTCATCCTCCTCGAAAGCTCGCGCCGGCGACCTGAACCGTTACGGTCGCCGCACGGACCGGCACGGATTCTAGGGCGGAGGTGGCGGGTCATCCTGTCCCCAACGACAGGGATCGAGGGCCCATTGCATATTGGGACAAGCGGCCCGACGGCTAAATGGATCGGCCTAGCAGCGTTAGCAAAGACGCGAGCGGCGGGTTCACGCGTGCCGCATTGGAGTGGCCGGCAACTGTACGTGCCCTCTCTCAAGCGGTCAGCAAGATCAGACTCTCGCAGAACTGTCGCCGCCTACGGCGCGAACTAGGAACCTACCCGGCTGGCCTATATTGGAACGACGTCTCCAAGCAGCCGGGCAACCGCTTCAACTGTGGTGCCGACGCCGGGCCGGCTCTGTATGGAGAGGCGTGCACCGACTTGCTTAGCACGCTCGCGCATCGTCGCAACTCCCCAATGTTCTCCAGTCTCGCGCGCGTCTGTCGCTCCGACGTCAAAGCCGTGGCCATCGTCGTTGACGCTCAGCATCACTGTGTCAGTGCTGTACCGGAGATCGGCGCGAATCTTCCTCGGCTGGCCATGCCTCACCGCATTGGTAATGGACTCCTGACCGATGCGTAGTAGTTGTTCCTCGAGATCGCCATCCAGCCGACGCGCCCGTCCTGTCGTCACAAGTTGAAACTCGATGCCATGATGCATCGTCGCAATTTCACCGAACTGTCGCAGCGCGGTCGCGAGATCCGTCGCCTCGAGCGTGGGCGATCGGAGGTTCCAGATAGACTGGCGCGCCTCACGGATGTAGTGTTCGACTCGGTCGCGAATATCGGACACCT
>WBZO01005621.1_pt1 | contig 12662 bp, 8 predicted proteins | sample 5204261 | NCBI WGS metagenome assembly WBZO01 (sample SAMN12412400, study PRJNA552823) | activated sludge metagenome | isolation source: activated sludge from anammox sidestream of wastewater treatment plant... | place: USA: North Carolina | collected 2017-09 | reverse complement strand
CTCGATCCCGACGGGATCACTGGAGTTTGGACATTTTGGAGGCGATGCCGGAGGCATCCGAGCTGCGAAGCCGGGGGTTGAGCGCAGCGACACCCCCGGATAAAGACGCAAAACAGAAAAGCCTGATCCCGACGGGATCACAGCAGCAGATGCATGGTTCTGCGATCCCTTCGGGATCGGTTTTTTTTCTTGAGAGAACCGGGGGTGTCGCTGCGCTCAACCCCCCGGCTGCCTATGCTTTGATGGCTTCGCCATCACACCGTGCCTCCGACGCGCTCTTATGGTCGCCGCATAATTTCGGTGTGTAAATGTCCAAACCCCAGATCATGCCGAAGGCATGGCAACATCAGAAGCCGGGGGTGCCTGCACCCCCGGAATCGGGCTTCGCAACACACCCGATCCCGACGGGATCGCAGCATGAGGCGCATGTCGTTTTAATGCGGAGCGCGGAGAGCGGAGACCGGAAATAGGGTGCCTGTGGCACCCGAGCGCCGCGCCGGAGGCACGGGAATCCCGTATTCCGCGTTCCGGTTTCCGCATTCCCCCCGCCCCCGGCTGCTCATGCTTTGATGGCTTCGCCATGCTTTGCGCCTCCGGCGCGAAATCTCTCTGACCCTTCGGGCGGGAGCAGCTCTGTGGGCGGGGATGGTCCAGGTTGTGCGGTTACGGGGCGAAGCGGGTGGAGGCGATGGTGCGCCATTGGTAGAAGGTGTTGAGGGCTGGGGTGGCGCTGGGATTGGCGGCGTAGTCGGGGATGGTTGGCTCGTTGGGGTTGATGTAGCGTTCGATGAGGGTTGAGCCGCGGTATTCTCCGGTGATGACCCCCTTGGATTCCTCCCATTGGCCATCGGGGGTCAGGGGCGACGCTTTGAGCGTCTGGACCCGCACGTGGACAGTGAACGTATTGGATTTTGTGGTCAGTCGTGGATAGAGGGTCGTGTAAATGCGCTCGCGCAGGTTGTCGCCCGTGAGGCGGTGGTTTTTCCAGAAATTGGCCATGCCGGAGAGGGATTCTCCCTGGGGTACGATCCACAGGCTACAAATTTCCGTGGCCGAACGGAAGACCTTCCCATCCGAGAACATGTTGCGGAATTGCTGCAGGGTCTCGTCCACGTCAATGGCGTCATGGAATCCGCCGTTGGGGTTATCATATTGACCTGTATTGTATTTATTAAAGCTCTTGTAGGTATCCGCCTCGTTATTGGCCAGGGTCGCAATCCTTTCGCCCTTGAGGGCGGCGTAGAGGCCCGTTTCCCGGGTGATATTTGTGAAGGGGAGGATTTCGTAATTCATGTTGATTTTCCCGGCGGTCGAGAAGGGCTCGCTGATGACGTAGGGTTCCGCGACGGGCATCCAGAACAGGTCCATGAGCAGGTAGTCGGGCGGGTTGGAGTCGTTCGGGTGTCCGGCCTGCGGACGGAAGAGCAGGGTCTGCCAGTATTTTTTTCCCCTGGCAATTCCCGTGGGCAGCGAACCGAACATGCCCGGCGAGGGAACCTGCCGCGTTGGCGAAAAAAACGTGGACAGTTCCGCCGGCTTGGCAGTCTGGGTCGTCATTCGGAAATAGGGGGCATGGTGGATGATGGTACTATCGGCGGTGGATGGGTTGTTCCAGGGCGTTCCCTCATCCGGCTTGTTGATGAAGGGTCCATCCAATCCGCTGCTGATGCCGGTATCCCAGTCGCCGCTGTCAATATTTCCCTCGCCGCCGACATAATCCGGCATGGAAGGCCCCTCGTTGGGGTCAATCCGCGTGGTGTTCGCAAACAGGGGCGGCTGAGCTGTGTAATTGATGGCGCTGTGATAGGGTGTACCGGAAAAGAGATTGTAGGCCTCGGGACGGTTGATGATTCCCGGCTTGGCTTCATAGAATGTGGTGGCAAAATTGTGCGCTCCGTCCCAATCCGGATGGGGGGCAAAAATACTATCAGGTACGGCACTCTTGGCTGCGAGATGCCGGTAATCTCCATGCGCAGGCAGCCAGCTCACGACGGTATCCTTGGCCAGAAACCAGCCGGCCGTCGGATAGAAATTCGGTACGGTCCCATTGAAGCTGTTGTAGGTGGTACTGTTGGACACGTTGTCCTTGAGCGCATACAGGCGTCCTGGGTTTCCCCCGGTCAATACGGGCGTCCTGGAGAATGTCCACCAAGAAGTTGAGCCTACCCAGTCGGCTAACGTGTTGGGATTCTTGCTTTCGTCAAATTTCAACTCCGGAACTTTGGTGGCTCTGGCAGCCATTGTTGGCAGCGTGATGGTTTGGACTTCGACAAGTGAGTCCGTCTTTAGGGGACCACTTCGGAGGGATATTGTTATGGTAACGGGTCCTGTTACGGAAACATTCATGGATCCGCCATTGACCGTGAAAAAATTGCTGATGAAAGGATAGAGTTCCGGATCGACGTCCGTAGGTGGATCAGCGGAGATTCGTCCGCGCGCGGGAGCGTATTTATAGCGGAGTGGGAGGCGAATGCTCGGGTTTCCCCCCCAAGCCTTTCCATTGTAGAAGCTGCCTGGGGTTGCGTAAATTTTTGTCGTCCCATCGGCGTCAGACGGAAAAATGGAATTGCCATTGACCTTGATATTATCGAGACCGGAGACGGCGATTTCCATGTTCGCGCGAAGGAGCGTGTAGCCGTGGACCGGGCTGAACAATTGGAACAGAAACATGGCTTGGACGCGGCGTTCTCCATCTTCGAGAGGAGAATCGAGCGAGAGGTTGATTGTGGCGTTATTGCTGGCTGCGGTGGCGTTTGCGGTGACGGTTGAGTTCACTCCCGAGCAGATGAAGTGGAGCCCGACCTGCGAGACCGTATAATACCTGCCAAAACCCATGGTGCTGCCGTGGACTGTCGGGACGACCTGGCCATGGGCGATGGGTGGGTTGGGGGTTCCATCGAGTTTGTTTGTAAAGGGTTGGCCTCCGGGAGTCAGCAGTGGATCTGTCAGAAGCGGATCCGCCAGATTCGTGGCACCCCGGATGTAATCAAAAATTTCGGTGAGGATTTGGTCGCGGTCAGCGCCAAATTTGGTTGCGAAGGTCGCGCTTCCAAATCCCGGGATGGCCCTGCTGGTGAGTCCTTGGAGGTATTGGTACAATGTCTCATTCCGCGGAATTGCCGTCAGCTCATTGTTGACGTACGGGCTGTTGCGTTGGAAGTAGTAGGGGAAGGGGGTTGGCGGGATTGTGGACGCATCCTTTCCGAGGCTGGATGCCCGCGCGATGGCCCGGTCCACATCGGTGCGATATTCTTTTGCGTCATTCACATGAAGTGGCCAGATGGCGACGCGGGGCAGGTCGAAGAGATTGATTTCCGGAGCGCGGCTGTTGGCGGTGAGGAGGAAGCGGTGTTGGTCAATGGCATCGCGGGAGAGGATTCCCTGGGTGCGATCCGCTTTGAAGGCCAATTCGTCCACCGAGCTAAAAAGGCGGTCTTTTGCGGCTGAGAGGTCCACCTTTTGAGCGCCCGTGACAGCCACCGTCCCGCCCTGGGAGCCGCCCCATCGGTAGCGCGGCGTGAGGGCGCTGAGGAGGTTCTGTCCGCTGAGATCGGGAAAGACGGCCTGGAGGGACACGGTGGCCGGGTGGCCTGGGTAGCGTTGAAATTCATTCTGGGCTGGTTGGGACATGGCGTAATTCCAGTCCTGCCCAAAGAACCCATAGGGTTTGTCCCAGAAGACGCCATCCCCGGCGGTGTTGATGTTGACCTTGGCGGTTTCGTCATCCGTCCAGAAGGCAATCCGTCCCACGATGGGGTTGGTTTTTGAGGCGTCGGGGACATTCAGATTGCCGCCCGAGGCGGTTGGTGCCACGGTCTGGCCGTCCTTGAGCACATAGAGCCAGCGCACGCGCATTTCGGCCCCTCCCGCGATCGAGAAGCCTTCCGCCTGTGTGTCGTCATTGGCAATGCGCGGGTCCATGATGGGATAGCGCTGGGAACCCTGAAAATCGGCGGGCTCATTGAGGTCCGTCCATTCCGCGTCCGCAGGCGAGCCGGGTGCCTGGTCCTCCGTACGAAGAGTGACGCCGTCGTCGGAGGTGAGGTTGCCTGCGGAGTAAAGCTTATAGGCCAATTCCAGGGTACCATTGTTTTTAAACGTGCGCACTGCGCCCGGCTGCGAGGCCCAGGGGTGGCCAGAGGCGATGGCGGTGTCAATTTGCGCCTTGACGATATTGACGGGCATTTCCGCGAGGATTTGCAGGTGGGTATTGGCGCGGTCGGCGGCTGACGCCCGCCGTTCGGTCCCCGCGCGGGAGAGGAATCCGACGATCATGGCTGTGATGAGAACGAGCAGCGCCAGGACGACCACGAGGGCTGCGGCTCGCGACCGATGGGAATGCGGGTTTTTCATGGCTGGTATTTGAAGACTTTTCCTGTCACCGGATTGATTTGCAGGGTGATGAAATTGGCCGCGCCCGCGTTGCGTGGACGGAGGGTGATGTAATTGTTTGCGGCGTCGAGTCCCTCGAGGCGTCCATTGGCGCGGAAGAAGAAATTGGTGGCGTTCCAGCCGGTGCCGCTCAGGGGGGACTCGGTCAGGTCGGGGACGATGGCCTCGGGCATCCAAGTCCTGCGGGCGAGACGGTTGGTGATGGTCGTCGCATTCCCGCCGTATTCAACGACCTGCCAGCCGTAGTTGACGGTGGCGCCGTTCGTTCTGGTCAGGAAGGCAATTCCAATTTTTTTGCCTCGGGTGATGGCCTCCTGGCGGGCGAGCGTGATGGCATCGCCGAGGTTGTCCGCGGTGGCGGTGAGTTCCATGCCGGAGGAGACGCTATTCCATGCGGGGAGGACCATCCCAAGCAGGATGACCATCATCCCAATGACCACAAGCAACTCGATGAGCGAAAATCCGCTCCGCGGCTCCCCTGGATATTTCTGGCGGTCTTTAGCTCTCATGCCTAGTCGCTCCAGCGCGAAGCGTGAATGGGGACCATCGTCCGAAAGACGCGGGCCGTGACCCCCGCATCCGCGAGGTCGTCCACGATGGCCTTCAAATCGTCGTCCAAATCGTCAGGATCCAAAAATTTTCCGTTGAGCGCGCCTGTGATGACGGGCGGCTCCGACGCTCCCGCCAGCCTCTGCGCCGATTTTGTGTCAATGGCCACCATGGCCACCTCGACCAATGGAGGGAGTTGGTTGGCCGTCTCGGGTTGGGGATCGGTCGTTGCGCCCTGACGCGAATCATAGGAAAATCCTCCTGGGAAGGCGGCAGCCGCATCCCTTGAGGAACGCGCGGGCCGGAAGACCATCGCGATGATATTCTCTCCGACGGGGACATCTTCCGGCGCGGGATTGTTCCAGCCTGTCTCTTTTTTGATTGAGGCCATATCCTCCGTGGGAAGTACGCGCTGCATGAGACGATAACGGTGGGATTCTTCCAGGCCGGCGGCGGGCGGCGGACGCCAATCCGCGTCACCGGAATAGGCAATATAGAACCCGCAGTCGTTCAATAACCCGCTCATCCCACCGTAGTTGGCGGGGTCCTTTGTGTAACCGTCGTAGGTCTGAAAAAAGATGGAGCCGGAAGTTCCCGCCACGCCAGGGGGATCGCATTTGAATTGAAGATCCGATTCCCGGCGGTACGACCTGGGGAAACCGGACATATCGTATTGGTAATCCCAGTAGGTCCCGAGGGTGGCCGTGCTGAGCCTGCGTGTGATCAAATCAAAGGCATCCCGCGCGGATTGGAAGGCGTCAATGGTATCCGAGGATCGCCGCCAGACCCGCGAAGTCTGATTCACCGCGGCCAGCAAAAATCCCAAAATGAGTATCAACACCGCCGAGGCCACCAGAACCTCGATCAGCGTAAAAGCTCTGCGCGGGTTTTTCATTCCGAGGCATTCTTTGCGAAGGTGACGGGAAACGAACTGAGCGCCGGGGATTGGGGGGCATCGTCCGCGCGGTCAATGCGAATGACCCCGGATCGGAAATTGTTCTGAATGTCCGGGGGTGGATTCGGCAGAGAGACGGTTGCCGGAGTGAATGTCACCCGATAGGTCCCCGAACCCGTTGTCTGCTCGCCGTCACCATCAAAATAAAAGGTCGTCGCATTCATGGATGTCGTAAAGGGCGCCATCTGAATGTCCGCCGAGACCCGACGGAGAATCCGCGCCTCCATGGCATCATCCATCGAGGCCCGCAACGAACCCAGGCCAATCGGCAGCAGGGCCACCACACTCAAGAGGGCAAATGTCGCGATGCCCAGAGCGAGCATGACCTCGACCAGCGTAAAGGCTGACCCCGAATTGACGCGCCCCATTCGAGTCCTCTGTGATTTAGAATGCATGGTTAATACATTGTATGTGTAATGTATATTCATTCCAGGGCTAGAGCAAGAGAAAAGTGATTTCCCCAATCCGCGCATGAGGGGAGAAAAACGTTCCGACGAGAAAACGAGAAAAACGTTCCGTTTTCCTCTACGTAGCGGAATTTGGAACAAATTTCGCCTGGGCCAGAGAAAAATGTTCCATTTTCCTCTACAGGGCGGGACGTAGAGGAACTCGGAACGAGTTTCTCCGTGCGCCTTTTTTTACGCGCGGATTTGGAGATTTTCTGCTGAGGTAAGTTGTCCAGGTGTGGGCCCATTTGAGTGATCCTTTACTGGTTGGCTTGGATACGCAGATCATCGAGGAAGAGTTGATCTCCGGAGTTGCCGCCCGGGATGGAAATGAGGAGGCGGTTGTAATTTTCCGCAGGCTTGGGGATTTCCTGGTCTTTGATGGTGGCGACGGTTTTTCCATTCTGGGTGACGGTCAAATCGAAGCGTGTGCCTTCGCCGTGGACGTGGAGGTGAAATTTGTAAAAGGCGTAGGGTTCGGTGGAGGGGGCCTTTCCGGGTTGGGGTGTGGGGGTTCGTGAAGATGGGGGAGCTCCATGAAAGATGTGGAGGTTGCGGGTGCCATCCGGGTCATCAAAGAAGGCAATGCCAGTGGTCACGCCGGTTTCGGAGCCTGCCGCGGACCCGATCTGGAATTGGAAGATGGGGTATTTGGATTTCGCGATGTAGGCCATTTGGAATTCGGCGTCAAAATTGAGGAGCTTTTCCTGTCCCCGATGGAAGATGATTCCCGTGGTGGTTCGGTCGGTGAGTGTGGGCCGGATCAGATGGAGCATTTGGTTGCCCTCGGGGGGGGGGATTTCGGAGGTGGAGCCATCCACGATGGTGACGTATTCGGAGCTGGATCCGTCGTATTCGCCGGACCAGAGATTTTGTCCGTGGATTTCACCGGTTGAAAAATCCTCGAAGCCGGTCTCGTAATTGAGGGCAGGGAGGGTGGCGGGCAGGGTGAGGATTATCGAGAGGAGGAGGAGTTGTCGTTTCATGGTTGGGTTGGTTGGGTTGGTTGAAAGTGGGGGAGGGCGTTGGGTGTTGTGGGGAGTTCGAGGGTGATGGGATAGGTGGCGGATTCGGAGGGCTGCAATTTCCGGGTGGGGTGGATGATTTCGAGAGTGACGGTTCCGTCGCCCTGATCGCCCTGCCAACGATAGAAAAATCCGTCAGGGTCCAAGGTGGGGGCGCCACTCTTCACGAGCAGGATTTCCTCACCGGAGAGCATGGCCGCCCAGGGTTGGGCGATTGCGAAGAAGCTGTCGCCCTTGGTGGCCGGGAGGGTCTGGATGCCCTCCTGGGCGAAGGCGTGGGTGGTATGGCCACGGATGGAATGGCCTCCAGCCTTGGCCGGAAGTACGAGCCGCGCGCCCTCGGTGGCAAAAAATTCCGGGTTGGGGACGATATGCGCCCAGTAGCTGAGCTCCCTGGGAGTCTCCGCCGCGTTGGTGATCGTGACTGTGACTTCGAGGGCCCGGCTCCCCTGGGCGAGGCGAATCTCCCGATTGACCTTCCATTGGCCGGCTTGGCCGGTGAGGCGGAGGGTGACGGCCTCCGCGGATTCCGTGGTCCCCTCGACAGAAAATTCGGAAGGTTGCGGGGGACGCTCCGTCCAGAACCAATCGCTGAATCCGCCGTGGTTGGAAATCCATTGCACCGGGAGCAGGCGGGAATGTTGGACTGTCTCCTCCCGGACGGGTTCCAAAAATTCCTTTCCGTTCTCCTTGAGCCGAAGGGAATGGATGCGCGCGCTGCGGGTCAGGACCTCCACGAGGAGTTGGTCATTCTCGAGCCGGAATATCCTCCCATTGGGCGAATCCGCAGTCGTCAGCCGGCACTGGGCCGACGCAGGCCCGTGACATGCCACAACAGCGAGGAGAATGCCGAGGCAGCGTTTCATGGCTCGATGGTTTTTCCCAGCATGTCAAAATGCTTGAGGGCGGGCTGATTGATCCCCCAGGTCGGGATGAATCCCGGGTGGTAGGGGTAGCGCTGATCCAGGAGCCGAAAGAATGCATCCAGCATGGCATTGGCACCCGCGAGATCGCGGAAGGTGATGACCACTTCCTTGTCGGAGGGCACAGAAATCCCCTGAGGTTGCTCGGAGGTCTGTTGGAGGATGAGGCGCGGACGATCGGAGTCCTCTTGTCCTGGAGCAACGAATTTCACTGGTTGGACCCCTTCCTTTCCGAGGATGACCTCGCCGCAGAACCGGAAATATTCCTCGAGACGGCGGCGCAGTCCGGCATTGTCCGCGACAATCTCAAAGGTGGGGTTTCCGTCCGCGTCCAGGAAGGGCCACTTGGCGAGCGCTTCGAGCCTGCTCCCCGCCCACTCCGCGACCCAACGGACCCGAATCTCCTCGTCATCCTCGGGCAGGGGTATGGCGAAAGTGCCCTCAGATGCGCTGGCCTCGGCGGCCTTGCCGCCGACCGAGATCCCCGGCGCCCTGAATCCGGCGTATTGCGGGAAGCGGAGTGTTCCTTTCGCAGGCTGCCCCTTTGTGGGTTTCACGCGCAGGATGAGTTCGCGTTCCGTGAGTGATTCCCGCCATTGGGTGGTGGTCTCCCCTGTGAATCCCTGCGGCAACTCAGCCACCGCATCAAAGAGCGCTGGGACACGGGAGGGCAGGGCGGTGGAAATTTTTGTTTCGCTCCCCGTGAGCGAGGCCGTGACGGGTTCCCCACCATGCAGAGCGGCCCACGCATGGGGCGCCTCTCCGATAGAGGCGTTCGCGATGCGGAGGCTGATGGGGCGGGGTTCGTCGTAGGGGTTTCCAAAGAAGAGCCTCGAGGTGAGACCCTTGCCATAGCGGGCGGTGTACAATTCCTCGCCGTCAAACTCATAATCCACCGGGAAGACGGCTTGCCATCCGCGCGGGAAGGTCTCTTCCATGCGGGGGATGGCATCCATGAGCTTGGGCGCGCCAAATTCCATGACCAGCGTCGGGTAGGCCCCGTAGGTGTAGGACGCAAAAATCACGTAATCAATGAGACCCTTCATGGTCCTGATGAAATCCTCCTGGGTGTACTGCGCCCAATTGGGCATGGCATACCGCTCGAATCCCCAGCCGGCCCACCAGGTGAGCGGCTTGCGCCCGAGGATGTAGCGGGCCAGCGGGATATTGGGCGCCTTGGGGTGGTAGGGCGGCCCCTCGAACATGCCCGCGTCGTAACGCGCCGTGACCGTGAAGGTCTGACCGCTCACCTCGGGATTCCCGATGATGGCGAGCCGCTTCGAGGGGTCATTCCGCAGCTTGAGCGTGTGCAGGTAGTCAATGAATTTGGCCACCCCAACCCCCTGGTCAATGTAGATGCCCTCCTCGTCGTAGGCGCGGATCGTGAGCGGCTTCTGCGCGGCCGGGCCGCGATACTTGGGTCCACCGCGCGCGACATCCAGGCCAATGCCGCCAATATTGTATTCCCTGGCAATCCGCGCGAAGTCCTCCCTGAGGACCTTCTCGTAGCTCGTGAACCACGGGAGGACCTTGACTTCGCGATCCCAGCCGGTCACCCAATGGTCGAGCCGCCACTTGAAATTCGGATCCCGGATTTCGGCGTCCGCGTATTCCGCGTCGGCGAGTTGTTCCTCGACCCAGACACCCGCCGGGATGTGAAACATGCGTCCGTGGAAATCCTCGTCGCGGTTAAAAAATTGTTTGCGCAGTTCGAGGAATTTCTCGCGCGGCATGTCGTCAAAGGAGAACCGTTGGCTGATGATGGTCGCGGGGTGGTCCTTGAAGGGGGAATGCGGCGTGTAGTCCCAGAATTTCTCGTGCCCCCAGTGGTCACCAGTGCGTTTGAACGGCGCATAGCACCAGTCCCATGTGGCATGCATTCGCCGCAGGAATTCCCCGAGCGCGCGCCCCGGGATGGTCTCCTCGGGCTTGCGGGACGCCCAGTATTGCGCGGCCACGCCGTGGATCGCGGGGTTGATGTCCGGCGCGGTCAGGTACACCTCCGGGAAGGCATCGTGCAGGCGCTGGACCACCTCGCGCTGACCCCCAAAGCGGATCGGGAATCCGCCAAAGAGGAAGCGGACCGTGTCGCTCTGTCCCGGCGCCAGGACAAGCCGCGTCGCCGTGGCCATTTCCCGGCCTGCCCCGGCGCTGGGCTGAAATTCCGAACGCAGGTAGGAACGCAATTCCGCAGGGTGGATGCCGACGAGCAGGGCTTCTTTTTCTCCATACACCGCCGACCAGGGGGCCAGACGTTTGATATTCGACTGGAGGAGGGGTTCCTTCAATTCGCTGAGCGGACGCTCCTCCGCGGATCCGTCCCAGTAGGTGACAAAGGGCGCCTCGCTGCCAAACACCCACCGGAGGGAGGGCTCCAACTTGCGCTCCGTGTCGGACGCATTGGTCAGAGTGAGCGTACACAGGCGGAGGTCATGGGAGAGATCGGTCACCTCCCACCGGGATTTCACGCCCTCCGCTTCCTGCGTGTCTCCGGCGGCTTCCGGCAGCGGAATGTCCGGACCCGTGAGCCCCTCGCGCAAACGCAATTCCACAGCCGCCGGAATCCCGGTGGGGTCCCGGTCAATCGTCACGCCCCACAGCGGAGAAATGCAACTTGTGAATGCGAGACAGACGAGACCTCGCGCAGAGGCGCAGAGGCGCAGAGGGAGAAGAAGAGAAATACAGCTTGTGAATGCGAGACAGACGAGACCTCGCGCAGAGGCGCAGAGGCGCAGAGAGAGAAGAAGGGAAATGCAACTTGTGAATGCGAGACGGACGAGAGAGGTGAGGCGATGGGTGGATTTCATGGAAACATCAGGGAAGGGTCCAGTTGGCAAGGTCGTGAACGCCCGTTCCCGAGCGCGAAGGCACGGCACCGGGCAGGTCCCCAAAATGGACACCCTCCCCGCCAAAAGTCACAAAATTGGCATGTCCCTCATGGCGCGGCGCGACATCCTTGTCCCAGAACAGGGGGGTGGGGCGGAGGATGACGTGGTGGGACTCGCCGAACAGGAATTTCTTCTGGGGATCGGTCACCTCTCCCAGACGCAACATGCGCCCCTTGCGCTGCAGCGCATCCAGGAAATGCGTCATCCCATAGCTCAGACACTCGAGATTCCACACCGGGGGCAGCAGGCGCGAACGCGGTGGAACAGGATGCGCCTCGACAACCACCGGACAATAAAAGGTCGCGATCGAGGGCGTGTAGGCAAACAGACGGTGATACCACCACGTCCACGGCTTGCGGGTCCGGTCCGCCACCAGCGGCAGCGCATCCTCATGGTCCGCCGCGTAATGACGCACCGCAATTGCCAATTCCCGCATCCGCGAAAGACAGAGCGCCTGCCGCGCATCCTCCTGCAATGCCACGGCCCGGGCGGCAACCACCGCCACCAACCCAACCCCGAGACTGGACAGAAGGAGAATGCGCAGGATCATTCGATTACAAGGGCGCGTCCCCGCAGTTCTTTTGTCCCAAAGGAACTTCCTTCTGAGGCCTGGCGATTCGGAAAGAACGTTGCGAGACGGGTGGAGTATTATTTTTTGGCTGGGGAAAGCGGCAGAGGACTGCCGCACTCCAAGAACTGGCGTACGTTCGAGCGGGCCTCCTGCCGCGACAGCGTTTTGGAGTGCGGCAGTCCTCTGCCGCTTTTGAATAGGGGTACACCATGACATCGGATTTCGTGGAATCAGATCCCATTCCCCAATCCCTCATCCGCATGTGACTCATGAGTGGAAACCTGCCCCGGTTCAGGAATGACGTTGCCTGCGTCGAACAAAAAACCAAGTCCCTCCACCCAACAGCATGAGCAGGGCCGTCGGCTCAGGAATCGCACTCTGTACAAGGATGTTGTCCAGGTAAAAGGTCGAAGCGCCGATTTGGTCTATGTTTCCAATCACGCGATTGAGCCAAGTGAGATTGGAATTAGTGCCAACATAACTCATATTCCCCGAAGCCGACCCCAGCAGGGAACTCTTATCCGCGTTATAAACAGAGGCCGTGAAGAGTTCGTTTTGCGTGTCAATGAGCGCCTCCAAATGATAAAAGGTGTCCAAGGAAGCGGTAAAACTTCCAATCTGCGTCCAGGAACCCCCATTATTTCTTATGTAAAAGCCCAAGTCGGATGTGGGTCCAGCTGGACGGCGCAGGCTGAGCGTGTAGCCACTTGTGCCATTGGCGGTTGATCCCAGAATGAATTGAACCGCCGCATTGGATTCTCCACTGATCGCCAAATCGAAACTAAAGGACACCCAAGGAACCTCTGAAACCATGATCGCCCCTTGCCCTGCGTTGGTTCCCGCGAATTGCAGGCCGAAATATCTCGGGTCATTCGAGGTTGGGCGGTTCACGGCAATCCTCTGGTCCTCCCCG
>WBZO01005620.1_pt1 | contig 12666 bp, 9 predicted proteins | sample 5204261 | NCBI WGS metagenome assembly WBZO01 (sample SAMN12412400, study PRJNA552823) | activated sludge metagenome | isolation source: activated sludge from anammox sidestream of wastewater treatment plant... | place: USA: North Carolina | collected 2017-09 | reverse complement strand
GCCGCCGCGTTGTTGGCCGATTCCGGCGCTGCGACGCCTTCGACGGCGCCGTGACCGAACCGCTCGGGCGTCTTCGACACCTTCTTTTCCAGGCTGTAGGCGGAGAACGCGCTGATGGTCGGCCCGCCGCCGGGCAGGATGCCGAAGGCCGTGCCGATCGCGGTCCCGCGCACCATCGCGCCGAACTCGCGAGCCTGGCCGCGTTCCACCTCGAAGAGGAGCTCGTCATGGATCTGGACGAGCATCGCCGCGCGCCACTTGCCGCCGCTCAGCTCCGCGGCGATATCGAGCATGGCGATCTTGATAATGTCCGCGGACGAGCCCTGTATGGGCGTGTTGACGGCGATCCGGCTCCCCTGTTCCCGGGTCGCCCCGTTCCGGCTCGCGAGCTCGGGGACCGCGCGGCGCCGGTTCAGGATCGTCGTCACGAACCCCGCCGCGGCGGCCTCCCTGAGGGCCCTCTCGATATACGACCGCACGCCGGCGTAGTGGGCGAAATACCTCTCGATGAAATCCCGCGCCTCCGTCTGGGGGATCCCCATCTCCCGGGAGAGACCGAAGGCGCTCATGCCGTAGACGATCCCGAAGTTGACGGTCTTCGCCTGCTGCCGCATCGCGGGCGTCACCGCCGACGGGTCGACGCCGAAGACGGCTGCGGCGGTGCGGGCGTGGATATCCTCGCCACGGGCGAACGCCTCGCCGAGCGCCGCGTCGCCCGAGAGGTGGGCGAGGACGCGGAGGTCGATCTGCGAATAATCGGCGGAGAGCAGCAGCATCCCCCCATCCCCCGGGACGAACGCCTCCCGGATCCGCCTCCCGATCTCGGTCCGCACCGGGATGTTCTGAAGGTTAGGGTCGCTCGACGAGAGCCTCCCCGTCGCGGTCCCGGTCTGCCGGAAGGTGGTGTGGATCCGCCCGGTGCCCGGGTCGACCATGCGCGGGAGGGCGTCCAGGTACGTGCCCTTGAGCTTGCTCAGCGTCCGGTACGCGAGGAGCTTCTCGGGGAGGGGGTGCGCGCGGGAGAGGCCCAGGAGGACGTCGTAATCGGTGGAGTAGCCGGTCTTGGTTCTCCTCGCGGCGGGGAGGCCGAGCTTCTCGAAGAGCACGCGCGCCAGCTGCGCGGGCGAGTTCAGGTTGAACGCCCCCCCCGCCATTTCGTGGATCGAGGCCTCGAGCCCCGCGATCGTCACCCCGACCTCCTCGGAGAGGCGCCCGAGGAGGGCCGTGTCCACCTTGATCCCCTTCTCCTCCATCCCCGCCAGCACCCCGACCAGGGGCATCTCTATCTCCCGGAAGAGCCCGGCCATCCCCAACTGCTCGAGCCGGGGCTCCATCAGGACCCGGAGGCGCAGCGCCGCGTCCGCCTCCGCGCAGGCGTGCGGCGAGATCGCCGAGGCCGGAAGCCCGCGCAGCGCCTCCCCCGCCTTCCCCCCGGGCACGGCGATCGGGGCGATCTTCATGTCGAGGTAGTCCAGCGCCAGGTCGCCGAGGCCGTAGGAGGTGCGGGACGGGTTGAGCAGCCACGCCGCAACCATCGTGTCGAAGGATAGCCCCTCGACCGGGAGCCCGGCCCGGCGCAGGACGAGCGCCGAGTACTTGAGGTCGTGCCCGGTCTTGCGCACCCGCGCGTCGCGGAGGAGGGGCGCGAGCGCCTCCAGTGCCCGGCCGTCGGCCGGCACGTAGCAGGCCTCGCCCGGCGACGCGCTGAAGGAGGCGCCGAGGAGCGCGGCGGCGTTCGGCTGGGGCGCGGTTGCGGCGACGGCGAGGGCGAAGCCGCCCCGGGCGGCGAGGGACTCCGCGAGGCGCCCCGCGGAACCCGGCTCGTCGACGCCCCGGTACTCCGCCGCCCCCGTCCCGCCCGCAAACTCGGCATGGAGCTTTCTGAACTCGAACCGCTTGAAGAGCTCGCCGAGGCGCCGGCGGTCCGGCTCGCCGACGGCGAGGTCGCCGGCGGAGATGTCGAGCGGCACGTCGAGCTTGAGGGTGACCAGCTCGCGGGAAAGACGCGCCTGCTCGGCGTGGCGGATGAGGTTTTCGCGCCGCTTCTCCCCCTTCACCTTATCCACCCCCGCGAGCACCCCCTCCACGCCGCCGAACCGCCTCACGAGTTCGACCGCCGTTTTCTCGCCGATGCCGGGCACGCCGGGGATGTTGTCGCTCGCGTCGCCGGCGAGGGCCAGGACCTCGATCACCTTCCGCGGTCCAACGCCGAAGCGCCTCTCGACCGCCGCGGCGTCGCAGACCTCGCCCAGGTCCGGCCTGAAGACCGAGATCCGGTCCCCGACGACCTGGAGCATGTCCTTGTCGCTCGTGACGAGGAACACGTCGAATCCCTCGCCCGCCGCCTTCACCGCCAGGCTCCCCATCAGGTCGTCGGCCTCCACCCCGTCCCGCTGGAGCACGGGTATCCGGTAGGCGTCGATGATCATCCGGATCATGGGGATCTGGACGGAGAGATCCTCCGGCATAGGTTTCCTGTGCGCCTTGTACGCCTCGAATCGCTCGTGCCGGAAAGTCGGGGCCGGGCTGTCGAAGACGACCGTCACGGCGTCCGGTTTCCGCTCGCGGATGATCTTGAGAAGCATGTTCGTGAAGCCGAAGACGGCGTTGGTGGGCTCGCCAGAGGAGCTCCGGAGGTCGCGGATCGCGTAGTACGCCCGGTAAGCGCACGACATGCCGTCGATGAGGTAAAGGGTCCGACGTTGCACCGGTTACCTGGCCGGAAGGATAGGGTTCAACGACATGGGATGATGACGGGTTCGCGCATACGCCGTTCGATCGCCGCGGCGAGGCCGTCGAATGCCGCCACGGGCGGCGCCGATGGAACGCGACCGCGGGATCGATACAATGGGATAGGGAAAAAGGCCCCGGGCGGTGATCCGACTGTCAACGGAGAACGCTACCATACCGCCCCGTTGCGCGTCAACGGTTATTTTGACTTCTTCCCGCCCCGCCGGGCGCGCCCCCTACCTCCGGCCGCCGATCTGGATCAGGATCTGCTCCGGGTCCTGGGCGGCGGTCATCATCGACTCGTAGCTGATCGTCCCCTGGTGGTACAGGTCCATCAGGGACATGTCCAGCGTCTTCATCCCGTAGCGGGCCCCGGTCTGGATGTCCGACTGGATCCTGAACGTCTTGTTCTCGCGGATGAGGTTCTGGATCGAGGGGGTCGCCAGCATGATCTCGATCGGGGCGACCCTCCCCTTCCCGCTCACCCTCGGGATGAGGAGCTGGGAGATCACGGCCACGACGCTCTGCGAGAGCTGGGACCGTATCTGGGCCTGCTGCCCCGTGGGGAAGGCATCGATGATACGGTCCATCGTCCTCCCCGCGCCGGTGGTGTGGAGGGTGGCGAAGACAAGGTGGCCGGTCTCGGCCGCGCTGATCGCCGCCTCCATCGTGGAGAGGTCGCGCATCTCTCCGACCAGGATGACGTCGGGGTCCTGCCTCAAGCCGTGGACGATCGCGTCCTCGAAATCCGGCACGTCGACCCCGATCTCGCGCTGGGTCACGACCGACCTGGCGTGGTCGTGGTAATATTCGATCGGGTCTTCGATCGTCAGGATGTGGCAATCCCGCTCGTGGTTGATGATGTTCAGCATCGAGGCGAGGGTGGTCGTCTTCCCGCAGCCCGTGGGGCCCGTGACCAGTATGAGCCCGCGGGGCTTGTAGAGGAGCGTCTTGATCACGGGGGGGAGGCCTATCTCCTCGAGCGTGAGCAGGCGGCTGGGGATGAGGCGCAGCGCCATCGCCAACGACCCTTTCTGCTTGTAGACGCTCACCCTGAAGCGCGCCTTGTCGCCGAAGCTGAAACCGAAATCCACCCCCCCCTTCGACCGGACCTTCTCCTGGTTCTGGTCGGATGTTACGCTCTTGACGAGGCGCTCCGTGTCCGCGGGATCGAGCGGGGGCGCATCCATCGGGAGCAGCCTGCCGTGGAGGCGCAGCGTCGGCGGGCAGCCGACGCAGATGTGCAGATCGGAGGCATCCTCCGTGACCGTGCGATCGAGCAGATCCTTCATTTCGATCATCGCCGCGCCCCCCCCTTCCATACGGGCAGGCCGTCCGCCCGCGCCTTCCGCCCCGCCGCCAGCCGCGCCGCTTCGGCCACCTCGTCCATCGTCGCGCCGCTCTTCTCGGCGAGCGCCGCGCAGTCGTCGTGCTCCGGGGACGCGGTCACGGTGCCGTCGGGCCTGCGCGCGAGCTTCACCCGCGCGCGGCCGTAGCGTGTCCCCACCTCCACGACGAGGCGGGGGAGCAGCACCCGCCGCTCCTCCCGCACCCTGACGCCGAGCGTCGTGCTGTGCCGCAGGATGGCGTCGGCGAGGGCGCCTGATCTCCCGGGGGCGCAGAGCGCCGTGAGGAGATGGCCGGGGCGTCCCTTCTTCATCAGCGCCGGCGTCACGAAGACGTCCAGCGCCCCCGCATCGAAGAGGCGCCGGCAGAGGAAGCCGTATCGGTTCGGCTGCATGTCGTCGATCTCCGTCTCGAGAACCGACACGAGATCGGATCCGCCATCCCCCTCCGCCTCCCCGAGGACCAGCCGGAGGAGATTGGGGAAGCCCGGGAAGTTCGTCTCCCCGGCGCCGTATCCGATGGCGCCGACCCTCATCGCGGGCGGGGGGCCGAACCCCGCCGCGACGGCCCTGAGGACGGCGATCCCGGTCGGCGTCACCATCTCACCGCGGGCGGGGTGCGGCACCACCGGGATTCCCCGCATCATCTCCGCCGCCGCGGGCGCCGGGACCGGAAGGACGCCGTGGGCGCAGGCCACGGAGCCGCCGTTCCACGGAAGAGCCGAGGAGCGGACCTCGTCCACGCCGAGAAGCCGGAGGCCCGCGCACGCCCCGAGGACGTCGACGATCGAGTCGACCGCCCCGATCTCGTGGAAGTGGACGCGGGCGAGCCGCGCCCCGTGGACCCTCGACTCCGCCCGGGCGATCAGGCGGAACGCCCGTTCCGCCGCGCGCGCCACCCCCTCCGGGAGGCCGCTCCCGCGCACCGCGCGGAGCATCTCCCCCAGGCCGTGGAGGCCCTTTCCGGCCCCCGCGCCGGCCCGCACCAGCGCCTTGGTCCCGGCAATCCCCCCGCGCTTCACCCGGCGCGCCTCGAGGCGCCACCCTTTCACGGGCACGCCGCGCAGCGCCGAGCGCAACCCCTCGAGGGGCAGCCCGGCGTCGAGAAGCGCCCCGAGGATCATGTCGCCGCTTACCCCGGAAAAACAGTCGAAATACGCGATTTTTTTCATGGTCGGACACGCGGTTTTTCGCCGCCCGGGCGCGGCCGGCGCGATCCCGGAATAGGGATGGGCGATCCCCTTTTCACTATATCCCGGCGCGCCGCCCCCGCGGGGGGGCGGAAGCCCGACGGATTCTCAACCCCTCCTGTTGATCAGCGCGGCGGCGTATCCGGCCCCGAAGCCGTTGTCGATATTCACCACCGTCACGCCGGCGACGCAGCTGTTGAGCATGCCGAGGAGCGCCGCGATCCCCCCCAGGCTGGCGCCGTAGCCGACGCTGGTCGGCACGGCTATCACGGGCGCCCCCACGAGCCCCCCGACCACGCTGGGCAGCGCCCCCTCCATCCCGGCGGCGACGACGATCACCCTGGCGCGAGCGAGGCTCGGCAGCTTGTCGATCACCCGATGCAGGCCCGCGACGCCCACGTCGCAGTACCGCCTGACTGTGTTCCCCATGATCTCCGCGGTTACGGCCGCCTCCTCGGCGACCGGGCCGTCGGATGTGCCGGCGCTGACGACCGCTATGAAGCCGGGCGCCTTCCGCAGGCGCCGCCGCTCGACCGTCACCGCGCGGGCCCTTCGGTGATAGACCGCGTTCGGGAACCGGCCGAGGATGCGCCCGTACGCGTCCTCGGAGGCCCGCGTGGCGAGGAGGTTCTCCCCCCCCGCGCAGATCCTGCCCGCTATATCCTCGATCTCGTCGAGGCTCTTCCCCTGGCAGAAGATGACCTCGGGATAGCCCTGCCTCAGCGTACGGTGCCTGTCCAGCGTGCTGTGGCCGAGATCCTCGAACGGGAGGTGGCGGAGCCTCTCCACGGCGGCCGAGGGGCTCACCCTCCCCCGCGCCACGTCCGCGAGGAGTCTCTTCAGAAGGGCGGGGTTCATCTGGGCGATGGTCCTCCAACCGGTTCCCGGCCCACCGGGGCCGCGGGGACGGCCCGCGGCCGGGGATGCCCCCTGCCCCCGGCAGCCGGCGACGGACCATCCTTAACATAACCTCAGGCCAGGGTCAATGTCGAGGTCCAGGCCGTGCCTCTCCCCCGCGGCCCACTTCGCGCAGGCGAGGGAGGCGATCATGACGGCGTTGTCGGTGCAATACCGCTTCGGCGGGCAGACGAGGCGGATCCCCATCCCCGCCGCAGCGTGCTCGAGCCCGCGCCGGATCGCCTCGTTCCGCGCGACCCCCCCCGCGAGGATCACCGTCCGCGCGCCGGCGCGGCGCGCCCCGGCCATGGTCTTGGACCGCAGGACATCCAGCACCGCCTCCTGGAACCCGCGCGCGATCGCGTCTATCTCCTCCTCAGGCGGCCGCCCCCCGCCGCCCGCCTTTATCCGGTACATGACGGCGGTCTTGAGACCGCTCAGGCTGAACTGCAAGTCGCCGCTCGCGATAAGCGGGCGCGGGAAGCGCACCGCGCGCGGCGCCCTGCACGCCCGCGCCTCGATCGCCGGCCCACCGGGGTACGGTAGGCCGAGAAGCGACGCCACCTTGTCGTACGCCTCGCCCACCGCATCGTCGCGGGTCTGCCCGATGACCTCGTAGCGCCCGCGCCCGGGCATGCGCGCGAGGAGGGTGTGCCCCCCCGAGACGATCAGTGCTACCGCCGGGTAGTCGATCGCCCCCTCCGCGAGGCACGCCTGGATATGCCCCTCGAGATGGTTGACGCCGAGCAGCGGAACGCCCAGCGCGCAGGCGAGGCCCTTGCCGAAGCTCACCCCCGCGAGGAGGCATCCGGCGAGCCCCGGCCCCCGCGTCACCGCCACGAGGCCGATATCCCCTGGCGACACGCCGGCCTCCCCCATCACCCGGGCCGTGAGGGGCGCTAGGAGCGCCAGATGCCGGCGCGAGGCGAGTTCGGGGACGACCCCTGCGTACGGGGCGTGCAGGTCGTCCTGCGAGGCGACCGCCTCGGCGGCGACCGCGCCGCGGAGCGAGTCGAACAACGCGACACCCGTCTCGTCGCAGGAGGTCTCTATCCCAAGGGCCAGCACCGAGCGCACCTCGTGGAAAAGGGGCGGCCCGCCCGGGGCGGCGTCGTCACCGCGGCGCGTTCCGCACACGGGGGGCCGGGCCGGCGGCGACCGATTTTCCGCAGGCGAGGAGCCCTTGGAGGAGATCGACGGCGCGATCCAGCTGCAGATCCGCGGCGGCCCCCAACTTCTTCAGTTCCGCCTTCTCGGCGGAGAGGTCGGTTCCCTGCTGGTTCTCGCTGATCATCTTCTCCAGCCGGCGCTTGAGCAGCACCTTGATCTCCTGCTCGTCCGTCATTTGAACGACGATATCCGGCTTGACCCCCACCTTCTGGATGCACCGCCCGCTGGGGGTGAAGTATTTCGCGGTGGTCAGCCGCAGCGCCGAGCCGTCGGAGAGCGGGAGGACGCTCTGCACGGAGCCCTTGCCGAACGTCGTCTCCCCCAGGATGATCCCGCGACCCCAGTCCTGGATCGCCCCGGCCACGATCTCGGACCCGCTCGCGCTCCCCTTGTTCACCAGAACGACCATGGGGCAGTCCGGATATGCCGCCGCGCTGTGGGACTTGAACTCGACGTTCTGGGCCTTGAGCCGCCCCTTCGTGTAGACGAGCATCCGGTCGCCGCCGATGAACTTGTCGGCCACCTCTATGGCGACCTGCAACAGGCCGCCGGGGTTGTTGCGGAGGTCGAGGACGAGCGCCCGCATCCCGCGCTTCTTCAGGTCCTGCAGCGCCTTGTCGAGGTTGCCGCCGGTGCGCTCCTGAAACTGGGTGAGCCGGACGTAGCCGACCTTGCCCGTCACCAGCTTGGCGTCCTTGACGCTCTGTATCTGTATGTTCGCGCGGGTGATGGCGAACGGCACCATCGCGCCGGTGGAGGGCCGCATCACGGTGATGCGGGCCACCGTTCCGGGCGTCCCCCTGAGCTTACGGACCGCCTCCACCAGGCTCAGGTCCTTGGTGGACAGCCCCTCGATCTCGACGATCCTGTCGCCCGCCCTCAGCCCCGCCTTGAAGGCGGGGGTGTCCTCGATCGGCGAGACGACGGTGAGGAACTTGTCCCTTATGGTGATCTCGATCCCCAGCCCCCCGAACTCCCCCTCCGTCTCGACCTTCATCTCCCGGTAGATCTCCTCGTCCATGAACTGGCTGTGCGGATCGAGGGCGGCGCACATCCCCTTGATGGCGCCGTAGGCGAGGTCGCGCTCCGGCACCTCTCGGTAGTAGTTCCTGGCCACTACCTCCAGTCCGGACACGAAGAGATCGAGACTCGACTTGAGCTGCTTGTCCTGCGCCGGGGAAGGCGGGGTGAAGATCGCCGACAGGAGGCAGTAGGCGGCGAGGCCGGTGGCCGCTGCGGCGGCATAGCGGGGGGGGCGCACTCTCAACTCCTCTCCTTGTGTTCCAGGATATGGATTCCCTTGATGAGATCGACGGCGCGCTGGGTCATCGGGTCAAGCCCCTCCTCGTCCTTCACGCCCTTCTCGACCTTCACGCCCTTCACGCCCCTCAGATCCCTTTCAACGCCGTCCTCCGCGAGGGCGATCTCCTCCTCCTCCGCCCCCGCCTCGCCCGGGGCGACCGCCGGAAGCGGGACCTCCACATCCGGATCGAGCCCCTCGTCCTGGATCTCGGAGCCGTCGGGGGTCCGGTACACCGCGGTGAGCATCGTGATCACGGAGCCGTCCTTGAGCGTGAAGGAGCCCTCCTCGAAGGCGCAACCGAAGCTCCTCTGGCCCATCAGGACCCCCCGCCCCCCGTCCTGGAGCGCCCCGGCGATCACCTCCGCGGCCCCGCTGGTTCCGGCGTTGACGAGGACCACGACGGGCCCGACGACATGGGGCGCCTTCCCGCCCGACCTGAACTCCCTGGCCGCCTCCTTCGTCCGCCCCGAGAGCGTGGCCAGGAGCCCGCCGGACGGGATGAAATGTTCGGCGATCGCGAGCGCGGACCCTATCTCCCCCGCCGGGCAGTCGCGCAGGTCGAGGACCATCCCGTCGCCCCCCTCCCGGTTCAGCTTGGCGATCAGATCCGCGGCCCTCGCGGGGGTCTCCGTGTCGAAGCGCGATATCCTCATAAGGGCGATCTTCTCCTCCAGCATCTCCACCCGCGCCGGGGCCCCTTCGATCTTGCCGGGGAGAAGGGTAAAATCGAGGAACTCGCGCTCGCCCCGCCGCGCCACCTGGAGCTCGAGCCGCCGGGTCGTCTCGCCCCGGAAGAGCTGTATGAGCTCGGCGAGCGGGCGGTCGTCCACGGGCTCCTTGTCGATCTTGATGATGAGATCGCCGCTCTTCACGCCGGCCTTCCACGCCGGCCCGCCCTCGACGGGCGCCACCACGGTGAGGAGCTTATCCTTGTACGCCACCTCTAGGCCGTAGGTGCCGGCGCCCTTGTCGGGGGAGGGGCGGGGGCCGCGGACGGACGCGGCCGGCATATAGGTGCTGTAGCTGTCCAGGGAGTTCAGCATGCCCCGGAGGGCGTCCTGCATGAGCCTCTCCGAGCTGAGCTTCTCTATATAATCCCGCTGGATGATCGTCACGACGTCGCAGAGGATGTCGAGGCCCTTGTATACCCCCGGCCCCTTCTCCGCCGCAGCCGGGGATGCGAGAAGAAGGGGGAGGAGGAGAGCGGAGAGCCGCCGAGCCCGCAACGCCCGATTCTTCATGGAAGATCCTTCCGCCCCCGGAGGGGCGGGCTGGGAGACGCCGCTCAGCCCTTCTTCCTGCTCACGGCCCTCTTGGCCGCCTTGCAGATATCCTCGGGGGCCAGGCCGTACTTCCTGAGAAGCTCCACGGGCTCCCCCGACTGCCCGAACCGGTCCCGGATCCCCACCATCTCCACCGGCACCGGGCACTGCCCGGCCGTCGCCTCCGCGACCGCGCTGCCGAGCCCCCCCAGCACGCTGTGCTCCTCCGCGGTGACGAGCGCGCCCGTGCTCCTCGCCGCCGCCATGACCGCCTGGGCGTCCAGCGGCTTTATCGTGTGCATGTCTATCACCCCCGCCGCGATTCCCCCCGAGGCGAGATCCCCGGCCGCCTCGAGGGCCGCCTCGACCATGACGCCGCACGCGATGATGGTGACGTCGTCGCCCGGCCGGAGGCGGACCGACTTGCCGATCGCGAACGGCGTCTCCTCCGCGGTGACCTGCGCGGTCTTCGGCCGGGCGGTGCGGATGTAGACCGGCCCCTTCATCCGGGCGGCGGCGAGCACCGCCTTCTTCGCCTCGAGCCAGTCGCACGGCACGATGACCGCGAAGTGCGGGATGGTTCTCATCAGGGAGATATCCTCCACGCACTGGTGCGACAGGCCGTCGGGCCCGACCGTCAGCCCCCCGTGGCTCGCCACGACCTTGACGTTGGCGCGGGTCGCGGCGACGGAGTTCCTGAGCTGCTCCCAGCAGCGCCCGGTGGCGAAGATCGCGAAACTGGAGGCGAAGACGGTCTTCCCGGAGAGGGCGAGCCCGACCGCCATGTTGATCATGTTCTGCTCGGCGATCCCCGCGTTGAAGAAGCGGTCCGGGTAGGCGTCCCTGAAGACCGAGGAGCGCGTCGACTCGGCGAGGTCGGCGTCGAGCACCACCACGTTCCTGTCGTCCCTGCCGAGCTCCAGCAGGGCCTCCCCGTATCCGTCCCGGATCGCCTTGGCGGTGCCCATCGCCTCACGACTCTCCCAGCTCGGCGAGCGCCCGCCTCGCCTCGTCCGCGCAGGGGGCGACGCCGTGCCAGTTGACCTGCGCCTCCATGAACGAGACCCCCTTCCCCTTCACTGTCCGGGCGACGATCGCGGACGGCTTTCCCTTCGGCCCCGCGGCCCAGTCGAGGGCGCGGATGATCTGGCGGAAGTCGTGCCCGTCGATCTCGCACACGTCCCACCCGAAGGCCTTCCACTTGGCCGGGATCGGCTCGGGGTTCAGGGTGTCCTGGATCCGGCCGTCTATCTGAAGGCCGTTGAAATCGACTATCGCGCACAACCGGTCGAGCCGGTAGTGCGCCGCGGCCATCGCCGCCTCCCAGACCTCCCCCTCCTCGAGCTCCCCGTCCCCGAGGCAGACATAGACCCGGTAATCCCTCCTGTCCAGCCTCCCCGCGAGGGCCATTCCAACCCCGACGGAGAGCCCCTGACCGAGGGAACCGGTCGAGGTCTCGACGCCGGGGACGCGGGTGGCGTCGGGGTGCCCCTGGAGCATGGCCCCGAATCTCCGCAGCTTCAGGAACTCGCTCTTCGGGAAATAACCGCACTCCCCCAGGATCGCGTAGAGGGCAGGGGCGGCGTGGCCCTTCGAAAGTATCATCCGGTCCCTGCCCGCCCAGCGCGGGTCCTTTGGCCGGTGGTTCAGCCGCGCGAAGTAGAGGGCGGTGAGGATGTCCACGATGGAGAGGGAGCCGCCAGGGTGGCCGGAGCCCGCCCGGGCGATCATCCTCACGACCTCCGCCCGGATGCCGCGCGCGCGCTCTTCAAGCTCCCGGACGAACGAGTCGTTGAGGCGGCGTGCAGCGGCCCTCTCGGTCTCGCGCATTGTCGATCCGCCGGCTTCCATGGTATCCAGAGACAGGGGACGCCGATGTTAGCAGCGGCTTTGCGCCGCTGTCAACAGCCGAATCGCCCCGCCGGCAGCGGCCGATGGCGCTTCCCTCACCGGCCGCGCGCCGCGGCCCGGTACCCCTCCCTGACCGCGTTGAAGAACCCGATCGCGGCGGGCGAGGCGTAGTCGGGGTATGTCCACGGCCACGCGGCGAAGCTGCCCGACTCGAACCTGAGCATCGGCTGGGCGTAGATCCCATCGCCGACATACACCCGCTGCGGCGCATCCTTGACGGAGGCCACCACCACCGTCCCCATGTCGAGGTAGCCCGGATCCACGTTGAACCTGCGCGCGCCGCCGCGCGAGTGCCGCGCCTCCAGGGCGTTGCTCGCGATCTTCCACGCCCGCAGGTCTTCGGCGGGGGCGGGTTCCGCGAACGCGGCGAAAAGCCGCACGAGGCCCGGCCCCATTTCCCGCTCGTAGAAGCGCGTGAACACGAAATCGACCGGCGCGCTCACGGCGGAGGGGGGGCCCCAGATCCGCCCGAGCTCGCCCAGAAGCGCGTCCGGGTCCTTTCCCGCGGGGCAGAGCAGCGCGGCGACGCGCACCACGGGCGCTTTCGCCCTTGGGATGCCCATGGGAAACCCCGTGCGATCAGTCGAGCTTCCTGAACTCGTAGTATTGCACCCCGACCGGGCTGTGCGGCAGGCTCATCGTCTCGATCTTCTTGTCGCCGGGGGCGAGCTCCTCCGTGATGTAGAGCACCGTGTCCCGGCATATGAACTTGCCCTTGGCGTTGAAGAGCATGAGCTGGAAACGCGGCGTGACCGGGAGCCCGGTGTCGTTGACGAGCGCCACGTCGGCGAGAATCCTCCCGGCCCCGAGCTGGCTCCTGAAGAGCACGGCCTTCACGAACTCCACCCCCTCGACCT
>WBZO01005617.1_pt1 | contig 12670 bp, 9 predicted proteins | sample 5204261 | NCBI WGS metagenome assembly WBZO01 (sample SAMN12412400, study PRJNA552823) | activated sludge metagenome | isolation source: activated sludge from anammox sidestream of wastewater treatment plant... | place: USA: North Carolina | collected 2017-09 | reverse complement strand
GGAGTGAAACGTCTTCTTAACATCGTTCGGGGTCTCTCTGTCCTCTATACTATTAGTTGAAATCCCCCTCAGGAGTCCATCTGTGCATATCCGAACCTGGATGACCGCCGCAGCGCTCAGTGCGTTCATGTTCACTCCGGCCGCAGGGCAATCGCTGGCCGGCCTGGGCGCCATCAACGGTGTTGTGAAAGACGCCAGCGGGGCGGTAATCCCCGGCGCGAAGGTGGTGGTCGCCAATCCGGAGAAGGGCATCCGGCGCGCGCTGGAAACCAACGAGGCGGGCATCTTCAGCGCCCCGTCGCTTACCCCCGGCCCTGGATACGAGGTGAGCGTGGACCGTGCGGGCTTCGCGCAGTATTCAGCGAAGCAGATCGAGGTGCTGGTCGGCTCCAACGTCACGCTGAACATTGAACTGGGCGTGCAGGCGCAGTCGCAGGCGGTGACGGTGAACGAATCGACGCCGCTCGTGGAAACCACCAAGACGGGCGTGTCGCAGGTCGTGGAAGGCGCGCAGATTACGAATCTGCCCATCAACGGCCGGCGCGTCGACACATTCGTGCTGCTCACGCCGGGCGTGACCAACGACGGCACGTTCGGGCTGGTATCCTTCCGCGGCATCCCGGGGGGCAACGCGTTCCTCACCGACGGCAACGACACGACGCAGGGCTACTACAACGAGGGCGCGGGCCGGACGCGCATCAGCTCCAACATCAGCCAGGACGCCGTACAGGAGTTCCAGGTGCAGTCCTCCGGCATGACCGCCGAGTTCGGCCGCGCCGTGGGGGGCAGCATCAATACGGTGACACGCAGCGGAACCAACACGACGCACGGCACCGCGTACTGGTTCTTCCGCAACCACAGCCTGAACGCGCGCGACCGGTACGCGACGCGCAACCCGAAGGAATCGCGCCACCAGTTCGGCGGCAGCGCCGGCGGAGCGCTCAAGAAGGACCAGTTGTTCTACTTCTTGAACGCGGAGTGGACGCGGCGCGACTTCCCGGCGATCTCGACCGTGCAGAACCCGCAGTTGTTCGACGCGTCGGGCATCTTCATCGGAACATGCGCGGCTCCGGCGAACGCCACGCAGTGCCAGAACGCGGTGAACTACTTCAAGCGCTTCTTCGGTGAAGTGCCGCGCACGGCCGACCAGGACACCTACTTCGGCAAGCTGGATTGGCGTCCGTCGGAGCGCAACTCGTTCTCGGCGAGCTTCAATCTGATGAACTGGATTTCGCCCAACGGCATTCAGACGCAGGCGACGCTCACCGGCGGCGCGGCCATTGGCAACAACGGCGACTCGTCAGTCCGGCATCGCTTCGCGCGACTGGCGCACACGGGGATCATCAGCCCTTCGCTGGTGAATGAAGCCCGGTTCGGCTGGTTCAAGGACAGGTTGTACGACTCGGTGAACTCCGCTCTGGCGCCGCCGAACGGGCTGGTGGGCCAATTGACGGTGCAAGGGCAGGGCAACCTCGGCGTGGCGAACTTCCTGCCCCGCGTGCAGCCCACTGAAGACCGATTCCAGTTCGCAGACAACCTGACCTGGCTCACGGGAGCGCACAACATCAAGTTCGGTTTCGATTTCGCGCACACTCGCGACACGGTGGAGTTGCTCTCCAACGGGCGCGGAAGCTACACGTATCCGTCTTTCACCGCCTTCGCCCTCGACCTGACCAACCTGGACGGCGGCAAGCGCTGGCAGAACTATTCGCAGACCTTCGGCGATCCGAAGATCACGATCTTCGTCCGCGACTGGAACTTCTTTGTACAGGACCAGTGGAGGGTGAACGCGAAGCTCACGCTGAACTACGGTATCCGCTACGAGTATGCGCAGTTCGCGCAACCGAAGCTGTTCAACCCGGACTACCCGCAGACGGCGAGCATCAACCAGCCGAAGCTGAACTTCGCTCCCCGCGCGGGCATGGCCTACACCTTCGGCAGCAGTGGGAAGACAGTGCTCCGCGCCAGCTATGGCGTCTTTTACGCCAGGATGCCCGGCGCCCTGGTGGGCAACATCCACCAGAGCAATGGCGTCTATCAGAAGGCGATCACCTACCAGAGCACCGTGGCGGACCAGTTGGCGGCGGGCCCCGTGTTCCCGGCGTTTCTGCCCTCGACGAATCTGAACCCTCCGACCGGCACCGTGAGTATCGGCTTCCCGAACGCAGCTCTGCGAACGCCCTACACGCAGCAGTGGGACATCGGCATCGAGCATGAGCTGACGCGGAGTACCGGCATCACCATCAGCTACCTGGGCAGCCGCGGCAACAATTTCTTCATGAACCGCGACCTGAACATCGGGCCCGCGACCGGCTCCTACAGCTACCGGATTCTGGATACGGCCGGTGTGGAGATCGGGTCGTATTCGACGCCCGGCTACCTGCGCGCCAACCGCGTGGACCCCCGTTACAGCCGGGTGAACGAACTCGGCAACTTCGGCAAGATGTGGTACGACGGCATGGTGGTGCAGGTGCGGCAGCGCGCGACAAAGTACCTGCAGGGCACGCTCGCCTACACCTGGTCGCACGCGCGAGACTACAACGCCGGCGGCGGCAACAGTAACCTGTTCATCGTGTCGGATTCGCCGCGCACGGTGGCCAACGGCGCGTTCGCCGGTGAAAAAGCCACCTCGGACCTCGACCAGCGGCACCGGCTGGTGGTCACAGGCTTGGTGGAGATGCCAGGCGTGAAGAGCGATAACGGCTTCGTGAAGTACGTGGTGAACGGCTGGAACCTCTCGATGATCGGGACATTCTCGAGCGCGTTCTACTGGACGCCGACGATCCGCGTGAACAGCAACTTCAGCGGATCCGCATTCACGAACACGCTGAACGGCTTCGGCGGCAGCTTCCGGGTGCCGTTCCTGGCGCGGACCAGCCTGCCGGTGGAAGGCGTGGCCCGTCTCGACGCCCGGCTGAGCAAGGCGCTGAGGTTCACGGAGCGCTACCAGCTTTCGCTGAACTTCGAAGCTTTCAACGTCTTCAACAACGTGTCGAACACGGGCATCATCACGGAAGGCTACCAGGCAACCACCGGCGTCATCCGGCAGGTGGCCGGCATGGGCAGAGGCAACGCCAGTCAGGGCTTCCCCGACGGCACCAACGCGCGCCGCGCCCAGGTGTCGGCCCGGTTCGTCTTCTGAGGCTGGTATACTGTTCAATTGAGGAAAGCCCGCGCCGATGGGCGCGGGCTTTCTCTTGGAGCATTCTCCGATGATTTACGTCTTAACTGTCATCCACGTGATCGTGTGCCTGTTTCTGATCATTGTGGTCCTTCTGCAGAGCGGCAAAGCCGCCGACCTCGCCGGCGCGTTCGGTGGAATGGGCTCGCAGACCGCATTCGGACCGCGCGGCGCGGCGACCGTGCTCTCGAAAGCGACGACGGCCTCCGCGGTCATTTTCATGCTGACCTCTTTGTCGCTGGCCATCCTCTACACGCGGGCCGGCGGAGGCGCGGCCCCCTCCGTGCTCGACAAGGCCCCTGCCGCCCAGCAGACGCCCGCCGGGAAGGCGCCTTCCGCGACCCCTCTCCCCGCGGCGCCGCAGGCCACGCCGGGCAAGAACCCCAACGAGATTCAGGTGGACCTGAGCCAGCAGGCTCCGGCCGCCCCTGCCGGCGCGAAGGACGGCGCCGGCAAACAGCCCGCGCCGGCAAAGAAGTAGGCCCGCGCCGCCGGGCAGGTATAATCTAGTAAACTGTGGTTGTCAGCCACGCGGATGTGGCGGAACTGGCAGACGCGCTACGTTGAGGTCGTAGTGGGGTAATCCCGTGGAGGTTCAAGTCCTCTCATCCGCACCACCAGATCCGGAGCCCGTCAACTGCGCGACCTCGCCGGCGCAGCCTTGACGGGCTCAACCGTTTCCTGGGCCGCCTGGACCGGAGCAAGCCCCAATGCCTGGCGCACCTGGTTGTCCAGTTGGGCCAGCGTCTCAGGGTGATCCTTCATGAACTGCTTCGCGTTCTCGCGCCCCTGGCCGATTCGCTCGCCCTGGTAACTGTACCAGGAGCCGCTCTTCTCCACGCAGCCCAACTCCACACCCTGGTCGAGCAGGTCGCCAACCATGCTGATCCCCTCGCCGTACAGGATGTCGAACTCGGCCTCGCGGAAGGGCGGCGCCACCTTGTTCTTCACCACCTTCACCTTGGTGCGGTTCCCGATGACGTTCTCGCCTTCCTTCAGCGCGGCGATGCGGCGGATGTCGAGCCGCACACTCGAATAGAACTTCAGCGCCCGCCCGCCGGTGGTCGTCTCCGGGTTGCCGAACATGACCCCGATCTTCTCCCGGATCTGGTTGATGAAGATCAGCAGCGTGTTCGACTTGGCCACGACCCCGGTGAGCTTCCTCAGCGCCTGGCTCATCAGCCGGGCATGCACGCCCACGAAGCTGTCGCCCATCTCCCCGTCGAGCTCGGCCTTGGGCACCAGCGCCGCAACCGAGTCCACGATCAGCACGTCGATCGCATTCGACTGGATCAGCGCCTCGGCGATCTGCAAGGCCTGCTCCGCGTAATCCGGTTGGGAGACCAGCAGGTTGTCCACGTCCACGCCGAGTTTGCGGGCATAGATGGGGTCCAACGCGTGCTCCACGTCGACGAACGCCGCCATGCCGCCTGCCTTCTGCGCCTGCGCCACCGCCTGCAATGCCAGCGTCGTCTTGCCCGAGCTTTCCGGCCCGAAAATCTCGACAACGCGACCGCGCGGCAACCCGCCCACGCCCAGCGCGGCATCCAGCGACACTGAGCCCGTGCTGATTGCGCTCACCGGGATTATCGCGTCGTGGGCGCCCAGCCGCTGGATGGTCCCCTTGCCGAACTGCTTCTCAAGCTGGCCGAGCGCAACGCTCAGCAGGCGGGCTTTCTCTTTCGGGTCCATCCGTGATTCATCTCCTTCGCGGTCTGCTAGTGTAATTATTTACAGTACCGCACCTTGGCCTGGCCGTCCAGTGCCACGCATAGGTAGTGTAGCCCGAGCCGCCGCGCTCTCAGCCGAAAACGGTCAGCCGACCCGGTTCAGACCCTTTCGTAGCGCGACGCAGACGATCGCATGAGCCGGTCCGTCCGGCGTCCATGTGCCGGGCTCGAGCGCGGCGCGGGTTGAAACCTCTCGGAGTCCGCCTGCGGGACGCGCGGGCCGGCGAACGGTGAAGTCGGGGCAGTCATGCGGCGAGTCCACCAGCAGAACGCCATTCTCGAGCGAGACCTTGGCCAGTTCCTTGACCGCCCAGTAGCGCGCGATATCCGACAGCTTCATCCAACGGACTGCGTCGCCGAACCGCGTGTTCAATCGCCGGACCACTTCCCGCATCGCATTGAAGCCGAGTTCGCGTCCATTGAACCAGACGCCCGTCCAGTGGCTGAGCGCGATGGCTGGTTCTCCGCGCTCGATGATCTCGACCATCCGTCCGCTCCTGCCATCGGCCGAAATGTAGCGGTCCGGTTCGGGCTCGCGCGAGCAGTCCCAGTTGCCGGTCCAATCGCCCGTGCAGGCATAGATCGAGACCACCGGACCGGGCTCGATCCGCGGCGCCACGCTCTCCGTCCCCTGGTCGAACAGGTTCCTGAAGTAGTGTGGAATCTCGGCGCGAAACACGTGCCGGACCGCCTGCCCCGCGGCCAGCGAGTACTCCGCCAGCGCGCCCGCCCCGAAGTTGCCGGGCGAGGTCACGCCTTCGCATGGCAGTTCGAGGTTCCTGAGGATGGTAAGCGCGTAGGCCGCGTAGGCGGCGATCTCGTCGACGCTGCGCCCCGCGCACCAATCCCAGTTCTCCATCCACGCGCGGCCGCGCTGCTCCACCGGGTGGCCCGTCTTCAGGTCGATGATCCGCGTGTGCGTGATCATCTCGGGGTGGATGTCCCAGTCGGGTGTCACGCGCTCGCGGACCAGCCTGACGCTGGCTTCCAGCTCCTGCCGGGTCCAGCCCGGCAATTCGCGATCCAGCCGGCCGGTGCAGGCCGGAAACGGCACGATGCTGTACTTGCCCTTCACGCCAGCTTCACTCGCCCAGGCCGCGAATCGCCGCACGAACTCGTCCGGGATCTCGTGCGGCATCGAGCGCCAGTCCTGCGAATAGCGCGCCCGGCCCATCGCCTCGGCGAACTGCGGGATGGCGAAACGGTTGAGGTTGACGAGGCAGGTGGAGTCGTCGATGATCCAAGCGAGCGGCACTCGCCCGCGCGGGTTGAGTATCTCGACGCCCTGCGCCAGGCGGGGCGCCGCCAGCGCCGTCAGCATTCTGCGCCGCGTAATCATGCTTCGGCTCCTCTCCCTTCGGTGAACGTCAACCGCGAACCGGCCTTGATATTCTTGTACTCCTCCACCCGTCCGCTGGGCCAGCGGAGTATCAACCGGTCCAGCGTCTCCCGGCGGCCGAGACCGATCGTCACGGGCAGCTCCGATTGCGACAGGTAGCTCGAACCCGATTTCACCGTGCGCGTTCCTTTTAGACCGCCCGCCGCTTCGAACTGCACCACCGCGCCGATCGCGTCGCGGTTGGATTTCGTGCCGTTGAGGCGGACGCGGACGCTCCGGCAGCCGTTCGTCACGTCGTTGCGGTAGAGGTACGCCGGACCTGCGTTGGTAGTCACCAGGACATCCAGGTCGCCGTCAAGGTCGAAATCGCCAAACGCAGCGCCCCGGCCGACTTTGGGACTGGCGAAACCGGCTCCGATCTCCGGAGCGACGTCGCGGAAACCGCCGTTGACGTTCCAGAACAGGTGCGGCCGCTGGGCGTAGGTCACGTCCTGGCGGGCGCGCGAAATGCTCTCGTCGATGTGGCCGTTCACCACCAGCAGATCGAGCGCGCCGTCCAGGTCGGCGTCGAAGAAGAAGCAGCCGAAGCCGAGCGACCGGCGCGTCGCTTGCCCCAGTGGGGAGCGCGCTGCGTGGTCCACGAACGCGCCGCCTCGCGTGCCGCGGTAGAGCCCCAGCATCTCGTTGTCGAAATTCGTTACCACGATGGAGGCAAAGCCCGAGTTCTCGAAATCGGCGGCGTCGGCGCCCATTCCGGCCCGCGCGCGGCCGTCGTCGCTGAACGCAAGGCCGGCCTTCACCGCGCTCTCCGAGAATGTGCCGTCGCGGTTGTTCCTGTAGAGCTTGTTCGGCTGGGTGTCGTTGGCGATGAACACGTCCGGCCAGCCGTCGTTGTCATAGTCCAGCATCGCCAGACCAAGCGATTTCGAACTCGTGTCGAAGAGTCCGGCTTTCGCCGTGGCGTCCTCGAACGTGCCGTTCCCTTTGTTGCGGAAGAGCCAGCAGGTCGCGCCGCGGTAAGCCTCCGGCGTGCAGTAGGCTTTCGCCTTGCCGTCGAACGAGCAGTAGATGTCGGATTCAGGCGTCCAGCGGACGTAGTTGGCCACCAGCAGATCGAGGTTACCGTCGCGGTCGTAATCGACCCACATCGCCGAGGTGGAGAGCCCCTCCCGGCCAAGCAGTCCGGCCTTCCGCGTGACGTCCGTGAATCCGCCCCGCCCGTTGTTCTGATACAGCCGGCTCTGGCCGACGCAGCTCAAATAGAAGTCCTGAAACCCGTCGTTGTTGAAGTCGCCGACGGCCACCCCCAGCCCGTAATGCTCGACGTCCAGCCCCGCCGCGCGCGTCACATCGGTGAACGTGCCGTTGCGGTTGTTCCGGTAGAGCTTCAGCGTGGAACGGGTGCGTGGCCGTCCCGGCCAGTTCATGGAATTGACCAGCAGAATGTCCTGCCATCCGTCGTTGTCGTAGTCGATGAACGCGCACCCCGGTCCGAGAGTCTCGGGCAGGTACTTCCTGCCGAACGCTCCGTTGACGTGCGTGAAACCGATGCCGGCGGCCTTGGTGACATCCACCATGCGAAAGCCGGCGCCGGGCGCGGAGGGCCCCTGTCCCGCCGCCAGCCCGAGCAGAAAATCGCGCCGCGAGATCATCGTCCGCCGCACAACCCCTGTTCAATCCCCGCGTCCGGCATGATGCTAGCCGAGCCTGTCCGGCCCGGGCGCCTCCGGCAGCGTGACCAGGCCCTTGCGGATGGCATAGACCACCAGGTCCGCCGTGCGATGGATGCCCAGCGCCTGCATGAGGTTCGCCCGGTGGACGGCGACGGTGTTGGCGCTGAGCCCCAGGATTGCGGCGATCTCCTTGTTGGACTTGCCCTGCACAATGTACTGCAGCACCTCGCGCTCGCGCTGCGTGAGCCTGCCCGCCTCGGCCGGCTTGTCCGCCGAGCCGGGATCGGGCAACCCCGGAGCCAACACGGTTCTGCCCTGCGCCAGTTCCTTGATGGCGTAGGGCAGGTCCACTTCCAGTGCGTTCTTCAGCAGGTAGCCGCGCGCGCCCGCCGCAAAGGCGTTCCGCACGTAGGTCTCCTCGGAGTACATCGAGAGAATCAGAATCGCCGTCGCCGGGCGGTGCTTGAGGATCTGCGCGGTGGCCTGAATGCCGTCGAGTTCGGGCATGGCGAGATCCATCACGATCACGTCCGGCGCGAGCTGTAGGGCCGCTTCGATGGCCGAGGGTCCGTTGGCGGCCTCGCCCACCACTTCGATCCCGGCGTCGTCCTCGAGCATGCGGCGGAATCCCTTGCGGACGAGCGAGTGGTCGTCGGCCAGCAAGACGCGAATTCGATTGGTGTTCATGTGGTGACTCCTGTGGGCGCGGGCGCCAGCGGGACTTTCAACGCGACCCGGGTGCCGCCCTCGGGTCCGCGAGCGATCGAGACCGACCCGCCCAGCAGCTCCGCGCGCTCCCGCATCGAGATCATGCCGATGCCCCGGTTTTCCGGCAACTGATCCGGCAGGCCGATGCCGCGGTCTTCCACCGCGACCGAGAGCGCATCCGCCGCATAGTCCACCCGCAGCCAGACTTCGCCCGCGCCCGAATGGCGAACGACGTTGTTCAGCGCTTCCTGCAAGACACGGTAAACGTGGATGGCCACCTGATCGCCGATCCAGGGGGCGACACCGGTCTTCTCATAGTGAATCCGCAGCCCCGTCTGGCGGCCGAACTGGCCGATGTACCACTCGATGCTGCGCTCCAGACCGTAGTCGTCGAGCATCGGCGGATGCAGCATCTGGCTCATCCCGCGCACCCGCTCCAGCGTCTGGTTGGCGATCTCCCGCACCTCCCGGATCTCCTCGCGGCCGCCCGAGTCGGCCGGGATCCGCTTCTCCGTGCGCTGCAGCATCGCGCCGATCGCCGTCAGCACCTGCCCGAACTCGTCGTGCAACTCCCGCGCCAGCGAACGAAAGACGTCTTCCTGCACCGAGATGACGCGCATCGCCAATTGGCGCCGCCGCTCGCTCAGCCGTCGTACTTCGTCAAACATCCGCCGGTCGTACCGGATGACCAGCGCGCCCGTCAGCAGAATGGCCGCGAAGGCGGCCAGAACCAGCAGGTAGAGGGTCTGCTCCACTCGCCCGTAGATCCGCTCGATCTCCCGTCCGGCCTCCGCCTCCGCCTCGCTGTTGACAATGAGCAGCCGCGAGATCGTGGAACTCATCGTGGTGCGCTCGGCCTCCAGCCGCGTCCTGATGATGACCTTGGCTTCACTTTCGCGCCCCGCTTCGGCCAGCGGCCACAGTTCGGCCGTCTCCGTCCAGAACCTCTCCAGCGTGCGCTTGAGCAGCTCCCGCTGGGCGGGCGCCGGCGTTCCCACGCCCAGTGTCGCCTGGATGCGCACAGCGTCGTCGAGATCCTGTCGGAGCCGCTCGAACTCCTGCCGGTAGGCGCCGACCGGATAAGGCTCCACGCCCTCGGCCATGTCGCGGAGAGCGAGCCCGATCTGATTGAGATCGTTCTGAATCCGGACCAATTGCAGCGAATCGCGGCGGTTCTTGTCGATAATCTCCGTCTGCAGGCGCCGCAGCCCGCTTAGCTGGCGCAGCGTGAAGGCCGTGAACAGACCCACCGCGGCGAGCATCACCGCCAGACCGATCAGTTGCACCAGGGTGGGAGTTCTCGGCGGCATCGCACGATTCACCTACTATCCTAATCGTTGTGAGCGAACCGAACCCCTTGTTGGGACCCATGGACCCCATTCCATTCGACCGGATCAGCGTCGAACACGTCGAACCCGCCCTGACGGCCTTGCTGGCGCAGGCGCGCCAGCGCATCGATGCGATCGCCGCTGCGCCCGGCCCGCGCACCTTCGAGGCGACGCTCGGAGCCCTCGACACGGCTGCTGAACCGCTGGATGTCGCCGTCGCCGTGGTGAAACATCTGGAAGCGGTCGCCACCACCCCGGAGCTTCGCGCCGCGTGGACCAGGATGCAGCCGGAGGTGATGTCGTTCTACGCCACTATCCCTCTGAACGCCGCCCTGTGGCGCGTGCTCAAGGAGTACTCGGAGACGGAAGAGGCCCGCGGCCTTTCAGGCATCCGAGCCAGATTCCTCAAGCGGACCCTCGACAGCTTCCGCCGGCACGGCGCCGAACTCGACGCGGAAGGCAAGCAGCGACTCGAGACGATCGACGTCGAACTGGCCGCGATCACCACCAGGTTCGGCCAGAACGTCGTCGACGCGACGGCTGCGTTCGAGTATGTCATCCCGAGCGAGGCGGGCCTCGCCGGCCTGCCGGAGTCCGCCGTTCAGGCGGCGCGCGCCTCCGCCGAAGCCAAAGGCGTGCCCGGCTACCGCTTCACTCTGCAGGGGCCAAGCTACATCGCCCTGATGACCTATCTCGACGACGCGCAGGTTCGCGAGATCCTTTGGCGCGCCTACAATCGCCGCGCGGCCGAGGAGAACGCTCCGCTGATCCGGCGCGTTCTCGAGTTGCGCCGCGAGAAGGCGCGCCTGCTCGGATTCCAGGACTTCGCCGATTTCGCCCTCGCCGAACGGATGGCCGGCAACGGCCGCCGCGCGGCGGAGTTCGTCCGCCAGTTGAAACAGCGAACCGACGCCGCCTTCGCCCGCGAGAACGCCGCGCTGGCGGAGTTTCGCGGCGCAGGGCTCGCGCTCTGGGATATCGCCTATTGGGCTGAGAAGCAACGCCGGGCGTGCTTCGACTTCGACGAAGAGGAGCTCAGACCCTACTTCCCGATCGACCGCGTCCTCAACGGCATGTTCGACCTGGCCGGCCGCCTCTTCGGAATCAGCGTCGGCGAGATTCACGGCGTCCCCGTGTGGCACGACGGCGTGAAGGTTTACGCCGTCCGCGATGAGGGCGGGCGGCTGCTCGGATCGTTTTACGCGGACTGGTTCCCGCGCGACAACAAGCGCGGCGGCGCCTGGATGGATGCCTTCATCACGGGCGATGGCCGCGCGAAGCCGCATGTGGGTCTGATGTGCGGCAATCTGACGCCGCCGCTCGACGGGCGGCCCGCGCTGCTGACCCATCGTGAGGTGGAGACGATCTTCCACGAGTTCGGCCACCTCCTCCACCACCTCCTCAGCAAAGTGGAGATCCGCGGCCTCGCCGGGACCAGCGTCGCCTGGGACTTCGTCGAGCTGCCCAGCCAGATCATGGAGAACTGGTGCTGGGAACGCGAGCCGCTCGATCTGTTCGCCCGCCATTGGGAGACCGGCCAGCCCATCCCCGAACTCCTGTTCGCCAAAATGCGCCAGGCGAGAACCTTCCGCAGCGCCAACGCCCAGATGCGCCAGCTTGGCTTCGGGACCGTCGACCTCGCTCTCCACATCGACCACGACCCGTCCGGCGAGGACCCCGTCGCCTACGCCAACCGCATCCTCGCGCAGTTCGCCGCCGCGCCCCTGCCCGCAGACTACGCCATGCTGGCGGGCTTCACCCACCTGTTCGGAGATCCCGTCGGTTACGGCGCGGGCTACTACAGCTACAAGTGGGCGGAGGTCCTCGACGCCGACGCCTTCACCCGCTTCCGGCGCGAGGGGTTGTTCAACCGCGAAACCGGCATGTCCTTCCGCGAGAACATCCTCCAGCAGGGCGACAGCGAGGACCCGGCGGAGCTGTTCCGGCGTTTCATGGGGCGGGATCCGGATCTCAACGCGCTGCTCGAACGTCTCGGACTCGCCGAGCCCCCCGTGTGAGCTTTGCGCCGCGGGGCTTCCCCCTCGAGCGCGCGCCGCCGTCAGTTGCCCATGTCCGTCACGGCCCGCCAGGCGCCGTCCGGCTGCTTCCGCCAAACCGTAATGTAGCGGCCGTCGCGTTTCATCGCCCGGCCGTCCGGGTTCGTCCAGGTAATGACGGCCGTGCCGAGGGTGAACCCCAGCGTGCCATCCTTCGAAGCCTCCGCATAGTACGGCTTCCAGCGGATCGAGAAGTCCTGCTGCGCGAACATGCGCGAGTAGTGGTTCTTCAGTGCGTCCCGGCCGCGCAGGGGTCCGGAGGGCGTGTTGAGTTGGGCGTCGTCGGCGAAGAAGCTCATCCAGCCGTCCAGGCCCTGCCTCGCCGTGGCGAGGTCGAAGGCCTTGTCGGCCTCCATCAACTCCTCGCGCGGGTCGGCCCCCGCCACGCCGAGGGAGAGTACGAGCAGGCAGATCAGACGCGCCATGCGAACGAGTATAGTTCCTGCCGCTCAGGACTTCGAACGGCTGCCGGTTGATGTGATAGATTAAAAGTGTTGCCCACGGCAATGCGGGGACGTAGTTCAGTTGGTTAGAACGCCGGCCTGTCACGTCGGAGGTCGCGGGTTCGAGCCCCGTCGTCCCCGCCACTCCCTTCAATCACTTCCACAAACCGCAAGCTGAGCGTCTTCACCGCTGCCTCGCAAGCGCTGCTGT
>WBZO01005615.1_pt1 | contig 12671 bp, 13 predicted proteins | sample 5204261 | NCBI WGS metagenome assembly WBZO01 (sample SAMN12412400, study PRJNA552823) | activated sludge metagenome | isolation source: activated sludge from anammox sidestream of wastewater treatment plant... | place: USA: North Carolina | collected 2017-09 | reverse complement strand
TGCATTGAGCTTATTTCGCTTGCAGTTGACTCCGGAAAGAACTCACAACGGCCGAGAGTGGTATATTGGCCCCACGGCAGAGACAGCGATTCTTTCTGTCTCAGACTGGGAGGCTTGGTCGGATTATCAGATTTGCTATTGGTATGCTCTTGAGATTGAGGCCCGGAAGGTATTACTTGGAAATCTTGTTTTGTCCAAGGGTGGACGAGTTTATCGAACCAACATAGAGGCACTTTCAAAAATATTCAATATTCGAAATCTCGCAAAAGCAATGGATTTGCCACAACCTTCATTAAGTCAATGGAAGCAAATGCTGTGGCTCCTTAGGAGAAGAACCAATACGCAGGGCTCGGAGAAGTGGGATTCTCCTTTTGACAGCGGACAATTGCTGGCGTGGGAGGAAGAGGTTATCTGTAAATGCATGGGAGCTGACGTATATGGAATTTGAAAAAATTAAAAATCGGCTTATTGCGCATTTTCCTCAGACAGTTCGCGACAGATTATGGCTGTCGCGGCGATGGATGAGGCGTCTACTCTCGGGAGAGCTTTTCAAACACCCCCAACCAGATCGCCCCTCGTCACTCAATATTGAATCCTTCGGAGATTTCGAAGTTGCCTTTCGCAGCCAGACCGCGGATGAAGCAGTCTTTGATCATAGCTTTGACAAGGATATTTTCTTTCCGGCTATACCGGAGTACCATCCACAATCCGGTGATATTATTGTGGATGTGGGAGCGCATATTGGTACGTTTTCCCTTCTTGCGGCAAAGCGCGTTGCGCCAGGAGCCGTTCATGCCATTGAAGCTTCTCTCGATTCATTTCACTTCTTAAGAATCAATGCCGCCTTAAATAATTGCACCAATATTTACGCACACCATTTTGCCATCGCTGCCACTGACGGAATTGTCACTCTCTCACACGATATTGGCAATTGGGGGCACTCAACTGTCACGCATCTTTCAAAATCAGAGGAATCTGTTCCATCAATTTCTCTGGGCTCTTTTCTGGATTCGGCGAATATTGACAAGTGCCAATTCATGAAATTCAACTGTGAGGGGGCTGAATTCCCCGCTTTGCTTGCTTCGTCGCATGAAACGCTCCGGAGGGTCGAGCGCTACCTTGTCTTTTACCATTGCGATCGTTGGAAGGAGAATACCGAAGCGGATATTGTGGCCCACTTCCAACAGGCGGGATTTACTTGCTCGATTTTAAACAAGAAAGCTAAGCGGGGCTGGCTCGTGGCTATACGCGATCCGCTCCCAGCGTCTCTCTGAATCCCTTTATAAGAGTCGTGAGTGAATTTTGAGACATTTAAAAGGGACCAAACAAGGCTGTTGCCGGAATGGCCCGTACGTTTCGGGAGAGCGTCAGACATTCCTCGCCAAGATGGAGTACCACTCCGGGACCGTGCTTGGGATTGAGCGCGATCCAGCGTTCGATGGCTGCGGCATCGGAAGCGGTGACCGTCTGCGATGCCTTGATCTCTACTGGTAAGTGCCGTGGCCCGATGGCCAGCAGCCCATCCACTTCCAGACCATCATGGGATCGGACATGAAAAAGCTGAGTCGGCTCCTCTGCGAGTGGCAATAACGCCTGGATTTCCATCATGAGGAGCGTTTCCACCAGGCGTCCCCGCATCGGGCTTTCTCGCAGGGAGGCCATGGAGGATAGACCGCACAGATGCGATGCCAACCCAACATCGTTCCAATAGAGTTTCGGTGCCTTGACCATTCGCTTTCCAATATTGGCAAAAAACGGTGGTAGGCGGGTGATGAGGAAGCTGGCTTCCAGTATGGACAGGTACCGTCCGGCCGTGGCCGGACTCATTCCCGCATCTCTTGCCAGATGAGCCTGATTGAGGAGACCACCCGTTGCGGCGGCACTCAGATTCATGAGTCGCGCGAATTCACCCAGATTCCCAATATCGGAGATCCTCCGCAGATCCCTTTCAAGGTACGTCGCACGAAATGAATCCATCCACAGCATTCGCTGACGGGCTGATTTTGCCAAGAGACTATCCGGAAAGCCACCGGAAAGAAGGCGTTCCAGCGGAAGTGGGCGGTATTTTTTTCCGGCGAAGGCCCGGTCCAAATCCTTCACGTCTCTCACCCGCATCCAGTCCCTCCAACCTGTCGCCCCATGCTCCTCTGCCATGGCAATGGGCGGCAGACGAAGAATGCCAACCCGGCCAGTCAACACCGAGGAAATATCCGCACAATGATCCAGGTCGGCGGAGCCGGTGAGCAAAAATCTTCCCGGCGTCCTGTCCCGATCCACGCGGCGTTTGATTTCGCGCAACAGCGCCGGAGCAAGCTGTACCTCATCAATACTCAACGGCAACTCCCCTTCCAGGAAGCTTTTGGGATCGGCCTGCGCCACGGAATATACGCCCACATCATCCAATGTCCGATAGTGGCGACCACGGGCGATTTCTGGCTGCTGGATTAGAGTGGATTTCCCCACCTGCCGCGATCCCACGACGGCCACCACCGGAAAAATCGACAGCATTTCCTGGAGCAAGGGAATGAATAACCTTTGAATCATGATGGAAAATATATCATCGCGTGATACGTTTTCAATATTTATTTTTTAGGAAATGCTTTCTCTATCCGTTTTATCCGTCTAAATCAGCGGTTAAAAGAAAGGGAATTGACCGCGGATGAAGACGGATGGAACGGATAAGAAAAGGTACGGATACCAAAATTATTCAATTTGCCCTTTATCCGCGATATCCGTTTAAATCAGCGGTTAAGATTTGAAATCCCCGCCTCTTATTTTTATTCACTACGGTCCAGCGGAATATCTGTCCGTTGTGCTCAAGGTTGCACGGCGAAACAACCCGGATCGCGAAATTTATTTCCTGGGTGATGCAACCAATCGTCGTTCTGTTCCAACAGGTGTGCAATTTTTTTCGCTGGCCGCTTATCGTCAGGGGGTCTTGCTAGCCGAATTTCAAAAGGTGTTTGTTCCAATTGCCGGGCGCGCCCACCATTTCAACAAGACGGGCGGCGTGGAGACCTGGCTGCGATTTGTCTTCGAGCGCTGGTTTATTATTCGGGAGTTCCTGCATGAGCGGGATATTGACGCATTTTGGATTTTTGATTCGGACACGCTCATTGCGGGTGATTTGGCGGCTCGCGAGAGCCGGTTTTTTGGATTCGATGCCACGGAACAATGCGTGGGTTGTTGTCTGAATGGATGGGTCTCTTCCCGGTTCCTTGTGGACGGATATTGCCGAAAAATGGTGGAACTCTATCAGCGTCCGGACTACCTCGATGCTCAGAGGCAGAGACTGGAAGAGCATTCTGGTCTGGCTTTCAATGAAATGGACGCTTGGCAAACGCATCGTGCCGAGGCCGGACTAAAAACGATGGCCCTTGGGACCCCTCATGACGGGGAGGCTTTCGACGATGCCCTGGCTATTACGGGAGGGTGGCAGGTTGCGTCCACCAAGGTGCGAGGACGAATTCCTGTAAAACGCCTCGTGCAAGATCGTCGTGGAGGATTTTTTGCCTTTGGATCTGAGGATGCCACCCCGGTGCGTTTGGTAACCCTCAATCTGAGTTGGCTTCCGGATTATGTCTATCATCGTCTGGCTTCCCATTGTCTGCCCGCAAAGCCGCAGGCTTACGATCCGGATCAGTGCTGTGAGGTGGATTTTTCCGAACCACTCAGAGATCGCCTTGTGCGCCGCGGAAGGGAATGGCTGTGGAATCTTCGCAAACGCCATTTTGGGAAAATTTGAAGATATTTTGACCGCGGATGAAGACGGATGAAACGGATAAAAGGCAGTAATTTTCATCCTGTTTTTCTTATCCGTAATATCCGTGCAATCCGTGGTTAAAAAATGGATCCCGTGAATCCTATCAACGGTGACGCGTTTCGTGGACTATGCGATCATGCGTTTTGGCACAATGCCGCTCCTCGGGAGGATTCCAGATTCCGTAGTGGTCAGGTTGTCTTTTGCAAAATTGACGAAGTTTGGCGTCTGTTTCGTGCCTTACGACGAACCCGCATGCGGATTGTGCTGGTCACATCCGAAGGCGATAAACCGGTCACGCCTGCCCTCTGGCGACAAAAGCCGCCGCACGTGTCGGCCTGGTTTGGTACGAACATGTTTGCGGAGGCACCGACTGCGCATCCCTTGCCACTTGGTCTTGGCAATGCGGAGGGTATGGTCACTTTGCAGTGGAGCGAAATCCAGTCTGCCCTGACCAATCCGCCCGAGCGCAACCGTCTGCTCTATGCAAATTTCGGAATCAGCAGCAATCCGGCGGTACGTGAGCCGCTGCGGGCTTGGGTGTCCCGTCCGGAACAGGACTGGATCACGCGTCAGCCGTACTCCGCCACGTCGGGCAAGGCGATCTACCTGCGCGACCTGCTTACCCATCATTTCGTTTTGTGTCCGCCGGGGAATGGAGAGGATACCCACCGCATGTGGGAGGCCTTTTACTGCGGGGCAATTCCGGTGGTACGCGAGTCGCCGGTCATGCGCGATTTCCAGGACCTGCCAGTCCTCTTTGTAGATGATCTTACGGCAATAACCCCCGAATTCTTGCAAAGCCGAATTGGAGGATGGGAGACTCGATCCAAGAGAAAACTGAATGCTGAGTATTGGGAAAAGCAATTTCAGATCGCTCGGGATGCTGCCATCCAGGCTGGTCCACTGGCTCTCACAGAATGTCTATCGGCTTGGTGGCAAGAAATGCGGCGTGTGATTTTTAATCGCGGATGAAGAAGAATGAGCTGAGGATGCGCTAGTGTTCTGTCTTCTTCTTTATCCGCGTTATCCGTTTAAATCCGCGGTTAAAAAAAGAGGTTTTGACCGCGGATGAAGACGGATGAAAACGGATGAGATAAATTTCGGAGGCCGAGAAGGCGTTGAGGCTTTTGGGTTGGAGGAGGGTCGTAACGGAAGGCATGGACCCACTGTCACGATTTGCTGACTCGACCATTTCTCACTAAATTGCAAAAAAGTCGCGACTTTTTCTCAATTTAGTGTATAAAAGACGCATGAAACGTTATCTTGACGATCTTGTGGCGCGGGATCTTTCGCGAAAAATGGTCTTGGTTTCCGGGCCGCGTCAGGTTGGTAAAACGACATTATGTCAGCATCTTTTGAGCCGTTACGAGACGTCACAGTATCTGAACTGGGATATTCCGGCAGATCGCGCGATTCTTCAGCGGGGAAGTTGGAATCCGGATGCCGAGGTGCTGGCGCTTGATGAAATCCATAAGAGGCGGGATTGGAAGATCTGGTTGAAGGGCATTGTGGATGCCCGTCGGGAAGGCCAGGCCCTCCTGGTTACTGGTAGTGCCAGGATGGAGACCTGGCGGCAGAGTGGGGAATCCTTGGCGGGACGATATTTTTCCTACCGGTTGCATCCGATTTCAGTAAAGGAATGGCGCGCAGAACAAGGAGGTACTCCCGATGAGGCTCTGACCAGACTCATGGCCCGCGGGGGATTTCCGGAACCCTGCCTGGCCACGACCGAAGAGGATGCCGGACGATGGAGGCGACAATACTTTACGGACTTGATCCGGGAGGATGTGGTGGAATTCTCCCGGTTGCACGAAATCAATGCCATGCGGCTTTTTGTGGAAACTTTGCGGGATCGGGTTGGTTCCCCGCTTTCCTTGGCGTCCATTTCTCGGGATCTGGGCGTTGCGGCGAATACGCTCAGACGCTACCTTGATATTTTACAGGCTCTATTTATTGTCTTTTTGGTTCCCCCTTGGCATCGCAATATCGCCAGAGCCACCCGGCAAACGCCCAAGGTGTATTTTTTTGATACGGGGTTGGTGCGTGGGAACGAGGGCATCCGATTTGAGAATGCGGTGGCGACCATGCTCTTAAAGCATGTCCATTTTCTTCAGGACGCCGAGGGGCGGGATGCCGGACTGCACTACATCCGCACCAAGGACGGATCAGAAATCGATTTTTGTCTGAGCATGGACAACGAATTGACGGATTTGTTGGAGTGCAAATTCTCCGAGACGATTCGCTCCCGGGCTCTTATGAATTTTTCGGAAAAATTTCCCCAGGCTGCCAAGGTCCAATTGGTTCGGCATCTCCGTCAGGAAGAATTCCATGGTCCCGTACAAATCCTTGATGCCGCAAAGTGGCTGGAAAAACTGGCCGCGTGATTTTTTTAATTTGTCATTATCGATGAAATTTTTGACCGCGGATGAAGACGGATGGAACGGATGAGATGAGGTTCGGAGGCAGTATTTTCCTTGTCTTTCCTTATCCGCGCCATCCGTTTAAATCCGCGGTTAAAAATGGATTAGAAGGGCGTCGTAGGACGCCTTTTTGTTACCCGATTAAAGGCTAGACTCAATTGAATCTCGATAGGCCAAATAAATGCGCCGATGATTTGTTGCCAGTGGGTGGGGGTTTTTCTTGGGTGGTTCGAGGATGTGGCGTTCCCGTATTCCGGATGGGAAATTGGCTGCTTGGATGTGTTGGACACGGAATCCTGCCCGACGGAGGCGGTCCGGGAAATCATCTCCGTACATCCGGACATGATCTTTTTGACCGAAGCGGCTTTCGCGGTCGGCTGCTGAGATTACGGAAGGGTCTTCGTCCGTGACGGAGGGGGGATCGCTTTGCGGGACGGTAAGGAGGGCGAGCCCATTGGGACGGAGGATGCGGTGGATTTCCTGCATGGCTGCGGCATCATGAGGGACATGTTCGAGGACATCGCAAGCCATGAGGAGATCCTGCGAGGCGTCCGGCACGGAGGGCATGGAGCTGATATCGAGTCGGAGGTCACAGTCCCCCCGGTCAAAGTCAGCAGTTGTGTAGCGTGAGGCGGCTGATTGGATGCGTTCGCGCAATTGGCGTTCCGGGGCAAAGTGGAGGACGTCCTTGCGGGCGATGAGATCTGCTTCCGAGAGGCCAGGCCGATCCGCCAGACCATCCAGCATGGCGACCAAGAGGCGGTGTCGGACCTGGCTGCCGCAATTCGGGCAGAGGGTTCCCTCATGCCAGGCATCGTCCGTGAACCGCGCTCCCTGCCAGCCGCACACATTGCAGGCCACGGCATCCCCACGCAGGGAAGCGAGCAGGCGGCGCTTGGCGGCGCGCGCCTGACGGGCGTGCCACCAATTCCCCAGTGAACGCCGAATGGACAATGGAATGAGATGTTGAATCACAGGTTTGAGCCGAACAGAATAGCTGGAAAATCGGCTGAAGGGAAGATCATGAAGAAGGGTTCCTTGTATAGCTTAGCCATCCAGTCCGGAAAGGCTCTTCAGCTCTTCGTGTCCCTGCGGGATGCGCGACAAATTCCATGCCCATGAGCATTTCCATTATTATCCCGGCCCATAATTGCGCCGAATATCTTGGCGCGGGGGTGGATTCGTGCCTTTCGCAGACCGTTCCGCCCAGGGAGGTTATTGTGATTGATGATGGGAGTACGGATGAGACGGCGGAGATAGGGCAGAGTCTGAGCGGGCGCATTCACTACGAGCGGGTGGAGAATGGCGGGGTGTCGCGGGCGAGAAATATTGGCGCGTTTCGGGCCTCTGGTGAGTGGCTTCTTTTTCTGGACGCAGATGATCGTCTCGAGCCGGGAGGTCTCGCGGCGCTGATGCAGGCTGCTGCGTCATTTCCAGCTGATGTCGCGTATGGTCTCGTCCGGGAGCGCCAAGGACCGCCCCGCGATCCTCGCGTGACGGGTCAGGGTCATGCAAAGGGGCCTCCTCCCATCCCGGCCCTGCGCAATTATTGGCGCTGCGCGGTGATCACGCCCGGTTCGGCGATCATTCGCCGGGATCTTCATGAAAGGATTGGGGGATTTGTTCCGGGTTACGAGCCCATGGAGGATCGGGATTATTGGATCAAGGCGGGATTGATTGCGTCCTGCGCCCATGCGGATGAAATCGTTCTGGACAAGACGTGGCGGCCCGTTTCCGCCGGAAAAATGGACGCGCGGCGGATTTGGAATGGCCTGCGCTCGCGGCTGGCGCTCCCCGGATGGTCCACGGAACAGGGTGTGTCCTGGCCGGGCGACCTGCCTCGGGATCCGCGGACACTCCTGGTGAGTGCTCTCAAGGAAGCTGTCTGGCGCGGATGCTGGGGGATTGTCGGTCCGCTCCTCGAGGAGTGCCGAAAACGGAGGGTCTTCTCCTTGTGGGCTCTGCGCGCCGAAATGGAGTACCTTCTGCGTGGAGGAAAAACGCGGTTCCCCAGGCCAGATTGGATGAGAGGACTTTGAGTATTACGAGCGGATAAGAAATCGGATACGGCTCAGAGACTCGCGACGCGGATTAACCCGTTCGGGAATAAAATCATTGTTCTGGATGCTTTTTTGTCATATATTCCCGAGCGGTAATACTTATGAAAACGCAGCATCTCGGAAAATTTCTTCGTCAGCGCAGGAAAGCCCTGAAGTTGCGTCAGGCGGATTTGGCGTTGGTCTCTGGAACAGGTCTTCGATTTATCAGCGACTTGGAGAATGGCAAGCCGACCTGTGAAATTGGGAAGGTATTGGGAGTGATCGAAAGTTTGGGGATTCAATTGGTTTTCGAATTACGTCAGGAAAAACCCTAAGATGGCGCATCGCGTTCTGGACGTTCGCCTTGGGGGTGACCTTGTGGGGAAGCTCGAGCAGGATGCTTGGGGGAGCGTTCGTTTTGCCTATGAGGGCGGGTGGCTGAATTCCCCGGAGGCGAGGTCCTTGTCTGCATCCCTGCCCCTGAGACCTGGACGATTCACTCCCAAGGAGACACGCCCCTTTTTTGCCGGGCTATTGCCCGAAGAGGAGAGTCGCCGATTGGTTGCCGGGGTATTTGGAATTAGCGCTCGAAATGATTTTGCCTTGCTGGAGCGGATCGGGGGTGAATGCGCTGGAGCGGTCAGCTTATGGCCGGAAGGAGGGTCTCAGGACATTCCGCAGCCAACCTATCGGGAACTTTCCGAAGAGGGACTGAAGACCCTCTTGGAGGACGTGGAACACCGTCCCTTGCTTGCGGGCGAGTTGGGCGCGCGCTTGTCCCTTGCGGGAGCGCAGAAAAAATTGGTGGAGGTCATTGGTCAAAATTTTTTCGGGAAGTGGACATGGGAGAGTCTCTTGCGAAGCAGCGTCTGGTCTCCACGACGGAACGGATTATTTCAGAGGCGGAGGACCTGGATGCGCAGGGTTGTCCGGGTTCCCAGAGCGTGTTGCCCTTGCTAAGAGATTCTTCCCGAAAAATTCTCAACCGGAAGGATTGAATGTGAGAACTATCCAGAAGGCGCTGAAAGAGCCGCTGCTTTGAGACCTTATTTTTCGGTGGTGACGCCGTCTTGGAATCAGGGTGGATTTATTGGCGAGTGCCTGGCTTCCGTGGCCGGGCAGGAGGGGGATTTCGAGCATTGGGTTATTGACAATTGCTCGACGGATAATACGGCGTCCGAGGTGGCCAAATTCCCGAATGTCCGATTTGTCAGCGAGCCGGACCGCGGGCAATCCCATGCGGTCAACAAGGGATTCGCGGCAGCGCGGGGGGGGATTATTTGTTGGTTGAATGCGGATGACGCTTATCCGCCGGGGTTGTTTGGCCGCTTGCGCGAAGTGTTCAGCGATCCGGATTGCAGCGTGGTTTTTGGCGATGTCGAGCAGGTTGCGCGGGATGGACATTCCCGTGAGCGGGTTCAAGCGGTCTTCGAGAGCCGCCTGGATTTGGTGCGTTGGTGGACCTCGAAGGCGCGGTTGCATCAGCCCGCAATTTTCTTTCGGCGGGCGGTGATAGAAAGGGTCGGCTTCCTGCGGGAGGATTTGCACTATGCCATGGACTACGAATACTGGTGGCGCGTGTCCGAGTTTTTTGCGTTTCACGCCATTCCTGACATTCTTGCCATCCAACATCGTCAGCCGGAATCCAAGACCATCCGGGCCTGGGATAAGGTGTACGAAGAGAGGGCGAGGATTTTCGCGCCATTTTATTCGCTGATTGATGGTGGGGACCGGAAGGCTCTGCTGACTGAAAAGCGAAAGATCCTGGCTGGGCGCTATTTGCTCAATGCCTGGGCTTCTCTGGAGAGCGACCGATCTCTGGCTCGAAGGAATATTGCGCTGGCGTGGCGGGAGGATCCGTGGTCCTTCCTGAGAATTCGGAATCTGGGATTGCTTCGGGCTTGGGTGTCGGCTTCACGGTGATGACGGGGACGTGCATCCTCATTTCACGTGCGATCGCTACCGTCCCGTGGCAGAATGGACGGCCTCGAGAATTTTCTGGGATTTACGGGACGATGGGGTTTCCTCAAAGAGGGCGCATCTCCGTTAAGTGCAAACCGCGAGCGAACGACCGAAAAATGTTTCATTTTCCGCTACGTCGTAGAGGAACGCGGAACGCGTTTCTTCTTTTGCATTTTTCGGAGATGCGCCCCCTCAAAGAGTGGCGCGAGATTCGGAGAAGACATTTTGGAGAATGTTAGTGTTTAGGCGCAGTTCCCTGGATAGACAGGAGGGGGCTCCCCAAAGCCACGCATAAGAAGGGGAAATGCGCCGGGGAGTCGTCAGGGAGAACTCGAAAGACGGCCCTCGATAGAGCATCGAGCAGGAAAAACGTTCCGGCGAGAAAAACGTTCCGTTTTCCTCTACAGGATGTTTCTCCCGCCTTATTCTTACGTGCGGATTTGGGGGTTCCTGGGTTGTTCCCGCTGGTTTTGGCGCGCGAGCCTGAGTGGCGAAGGGTTAATCGCGGCGCTGGATCCAGAATTGCGCGCGCCCTTCGGCGGTGGATTTAAACCGCCAGCGTTGCTGGGTTATTTGCCTGAGGGCGAACCCGAGGCAGAAATCTGCGTGTCCCGTCAGGTGCGCCCCGAGCTTCCACCAGTCAAGGCATACGTCATCGAAAACGGCAATGGCATGCGGCGCTGCAAACGGGCGGACGATATCCCATTCGGCTTGGATGCCCGCGGCGAAGTGCATGGAATCCTGAAAAAACAAATCCCAGTGATTCCATCGTGACGGAAAGAGATCCGGCAGCACCTTGCGCGAATCGCCCTTGATGAAGTGAATGGAGACGTTTGGGAAATCCTTCTGCGCGCTCGCGAGATTTTCTTCGCGGATGCGGTCGAGATTGCGCCAATCGGCATCCGGCATGGCGACCTCGGGGTCGCCATCGTAGTCTATGGTGACAATCTCGCCGCCGCCGTTTTTAGCGAGTGCCCTGGCCATGACCCATGTGCCGAGCCCCTCGAATGTTCCCGTCTCAAGGATGCGCCGAGGACGAAAAATGTGAGTGGCATTAGACAGTCGCTTGGCGCTGAGTTCATGGGTTGACCACGCCTTTTTCCAGCGGCTTGGCGGGATGTTCAAATCCTGCGTGAAGTCACAAATGTCGGGCCAGCATGTGGTGAGGCTTTTGTTTTCCATCAGTGCGATTAGTGCTTCGTGCGACTCCTCTCCACAACATTGTTTCTGAAATTTTCCTCGCTAGGCGGGAAGGGCCAAGGCATAAAAGGAAACACGCATGAACTTTTCGCACGTTAAATGAGCTGCGGCATCCTGCAAGATTGGGTAGCAAACGCAAGCAATTTTCGCAACCGGATTTTTGAATTTGACTCCCAATCCTGGCGACCCCTGCTGCAAGGGGGCGGAAGATATTAGCTCGCGACAACGAGCTGGGAATAGAGAGAGAAACAACCCAAGCCCTGTAGGGGCGCAGCAGTCTATGCAATCCGCATTTTATAAAATCCGGAATCTGGGATTGCTCCGGGCCTGGATGAAAAATTGATGCTGAAAGAGACACGTCAGAGAATGCGCCGTTTTGCGGCCCATTGCGGACGGCGCGTCGCATCGCCGCTGGTTTTCAGTTTATTCCGTCGTCCGACGGGGACCGTTCATGATCCTTCGGTTCATATGTTGGTGTCGTCCCGGACTTGGGATGCGGGATTGTTGGCGGCGATGGGCTTTGAGCTGCATACCGGGCGGCGGTGGCGGTTTGTCATTCATGATGACGGAACCGTCCCGGAGGAGGCCGTCCGGCGGATGAGGAGGATCCTCCCAGATTTTCGGTTCGTGCCGCGCGGGGAAGCCGATGCCCGGATGCGGGAATTCCTGAGAGACCACCCGCGCTGCCTCGCCCAGCGGTTGCGTCATAATCTCTTTCTGAAATTTTCCGATTTTGTGGCCTTTGCTCCTGGGGAGCGATTCCTTGTTCTGGATTCCGACGTGATCTTCTTCCGCCGTCCCCAGGAAATCCTCTCCTGGGTGGATGGGGAGGCGGAGACGTGTCATTACAACAAGGACACCAAGGAGAAATATTGCATTCCGAGGCCAGACATTGAGGAGGCTCTGGGGATTCCCCTCTGGGAAAAATTCAATAGCGGACTCGTCCTTCTGCCCAAGGCTGCAATGGACATGGATCTGGCCGAGCGCCTGCTCGCGGCCTTTGAGACCACGGCCCATCATCCGCAATTTTTTGAGCAGACCTTGTATGGGCTCATGGCGTCAGCCTGGGGGAAGGGAGGCGCGCTGCCTCCGGAATATGAGATCAGTTGGGGGTATTTTCATCGCCGGGGCGCCGTATGTCGCCATTACGTCGGGGATTTCAAACACGACCTCCTCTACATTGAAGGAGCGCCACTCCTGCTCGCTTCGGTGGCGCGTCAGCGCTTGACAGTCTCCGGTCGGAGAAACTGAAATCATTTCCAAAGAATTTTATGGCCTATTTTCGCG
>WBZO01005614.1_pt1 | contig 12671 bp, 23 predicted proteins | sample 5204261 | NCBI WGS metagenome assembly WBZO01 (sample SAMN12412400, study PRJNA552823) | activated sludge metagenome | isolation source: activated sludge from anammox sidestream of wastewater treatment plant... | place: USA: North Carolina | collected 2017-09 | reverse complement strand
GGCTGACGTGGACGGGATCGCCTACGTCTACCGCGTGCGCCTGACCATCTACTACCGCGTCCCCGGCCAGAATGGATCGGCGGTGATGCTGCTCGAACTGCGCTCGGACGCAGTGAGCGGTGAGGCGGGCATCCACGCCTACCTCCTCCCGACCGAGGGGCTGTCGGCGGCGAACGACCCGCGCGTCACGCATCGCGTCGCCGGCGCATCCGTGCATCTCTCGCGCGTGATCGCGCCGAACCGGAACGTGGCAAAGACGTGGCGGGCGGTCGAGTTCTACGTCGACCTGGAGCCTGAGACGAACACGCCGGGCTTCGAGATCTGGGCGGCAACCGACGACGGCGACGAGTACCAGTTGCTCGACGGTGACGGTGCGCCGTTCAACGTCTCCACCTCGGGCGCGTACGAGGCGTACCTGCCGGAGACGGCGGTCGCCTCGGGCAAGTGGATTCAGATCGTCCCGCGCATCCCGGCGCTCGGCAGCGGCCAGCAGAAGGTATCTGCGAGCCTGCGCGACGTGACGCTGCATGGGACGTGGGAGCCGAAGATGGTCGACGAGGTGAAGGCGGTCGTCATGCTCGACAACCGCGTCGCCTCGGACACCGGCGGCACGGGGCTCACCCCTGCGACCGCGCTCAAGCGGCTCTACGCGATGCGCGGCCCGCGCGGCAACGGGGATGCCCCGCTCTTCCTACACGACCCCGAGACGAACGAGGACACGCGCTGCATCGTCACGGACGTGCGCTCGCGCCGCATCAGCGGCCCGACGCCGCGGCATATCGTGTTCCTCACGCTCCGCAAGGCTCCGTACGGTGGCTAGCCTCTGGACGGCCGGGCCGGAACGCGGCGGGTTGCCGAAGGTGCCGTCGCGTGAGGCTCTTCCGACCGCGAGCGCCGACTTCGCGTGGGCGCTGGTGGTGGTTGAGGGCGCACCCGACGAGGTGTATATCTGCCTGCGTGACTCCCTCGGCGCGTGGGAGTGGGTACTGATTGCGACAGGTACGCCATGACGCGAGCACCCCTGAGCATCGACGCAGAGCGGTACATCTCCGGCATCAACGACGTTCACCAGCGGCGAGCCGGGCGCGACTACGGGACGATGGACTCGCAGGAGTTCCAGGCGCGGATGGGCCTCGCTGTCGACGCGCTACAGGCACAGATGGCCGAGCAGACGAAGGTCGCGACCAGCATCGCCGAGGATGTCGCGGAGATACGCAGCGTCGTCGCGCCAGCACAGCCGCGCATCCCGCCGCTCGTCATCTTCGGCGGCAGCGGCCTCGGACTCGCCGGCCTCGTGGAAGCCGTGCGCCGCTGGCTCGCTCCGTAATGGGGGACCGACGGCGCCGCAAGTCCGAGCGCAAAGAGCGCCGGCTCGACCCTCCTCCCCCGACTCGCGGCCCCGTACGCACGCACGGCACCGGCCCGAAGTATGCTCATGTCCGCCTCGAAGCGGAGAAGCGGATCAAGCAGGGGAGGTTCTGATGGCGACTCCCGGCCTGGTTGGGCCACAGTGGCGCGCGTGTTCGTGGAACGTCCACGAGTCGACGCAGCGCGAGGCGCGGTGGGTACTCGAAGTCCACAGCTCGGACGGCGAGGTCAAGCAGCGGCTCGGCGTCTGCGACCGTTGCGCGAAGGCTCACTACCGGCAGATGCGCGACGACATCCCGATCGTCGGAGATTCCTACCCGGTGCTTCGCAGGATGCTCCCGTCCGATGCCGTCCTTGCGTTCGATGATCTCTGCGAGGAGTAGACTGCTGGCCGTGGTGGTGAGCGGAGATGCCCCGCTCAAGGTTGGACGATGCGGATGGCACCGCGCGGATTACTTCGGCCAACGCCACCACACCAGCAGTCGCATACGAGAGGCAGAGTGATGGCGATTGACCTGACCGACCGCTACTACGCGGTCGCCTACATGCAGGGCGGGACGGGGCCGTGGACGATCTCGCGGGTGCAGTACCCGGTGCGGGCGATCCCGCTCCACCACACGGCCGGCTGGTATGGGGCGAAGCTCGGCGCGAACGCGACGCAGGCCCAGGAGGAGCAGCAGATCGAGTCGATCGCGCGCGACCACCGAGAGCGGTTCGGCATCGGCCCGGCGTACAACTACTTCGTGTTCCCGAGCGGGCGTGTCTACGCGGCTGGGAAGGTCGGCACGCACCGCGCCCACACGAAGGGCCGGAACCCGAACACCCTCAACCCGTGGAACTACGACGGCATCGCCGTCTGCGCCGTGGGGAACTACGAGGTCGAGCAGCCGACCCCACAACTCATCGCCGGGATTCGCACGGCGGTCGACGAGATCCGTTCGTTCGGGTTCGTCTACGCCCCGGATATCCCCGTGTTCGGGCACGGTGTCATCCCGACGGTCGACTCTCAGGGCAAGTCGTTCTCGCAGGCGACCGCCTGCCCCGGCCGGTTCCTGCTGCCGATTGTTGGCACCCTGAACCAGTTCGTCACGCCCGAGATCGTGGCGAAGGGACACCTCGATCGCGCAGAGCAACTGCTCGACGAGGCGCGCGGCGCCATCGCCGAAGCGAGGTCTGCGCTCAAGTAAGGAGGCTCTGATGCCGCAGGTGGGGAAGAAGCACTTTGCGTACACGAAGGCCGGCCAGAAGGCCGCAGCCCGCGAGTCCGCGAAGTCGGGCAAGCCGGTGAAGCAGGGGAGGAAGAAGTGAGCCGAACGGCGCGGAAGTACCTGCGCGACCTCGCGGTCGTCGTCATCGCGGCGGTCCTCCTCTGGATCTCCGAGGCGGTCACGGGGTTCGACATCCCGGCCGAGGTGCAGACGACCGTCTCCGCCGTCGCGCTGCTGCTGTACCGGATGCTCCGGCAGCACTCGGGGACGCTGAACCGGGTCGATCCGCCGTAGCGCCCTGTCCACTGGCTGTCACGCATCGAGACGCCCCCGCTATGGGGGCGTCTCTGTGTCAGGCCGCGACACGCCCGGACACGGGTTCGACCTCGCCGCTGCGGACACGCACGCGAAGTCACAAGTTTGCCGAGTTCGAGAGGCGCCTCGCAGCGCCCGCAGACGCCCGTACCCTGCCAACTCATGTTGACGCCGAGTAGAACAAAGGCGTAGATTTGTTCTACAGGAAGGGGGGCGTGATGCCCGAGTATCCAGCAGAGCAGGAAGCGTTCGAGTTCGATACGCCGGAGCAGGTGGACGCCGCGGCGGCGGCCGGCCTGGAGCGGACCGTGTTCGGGATGCTGCGCCAGATCGCGCGCATCGACGCGGACCTCGCCGCCGGGGACCGCTGGGTGGCGATGATGGTCGAGGAGGAGGCGCGGCGTGCGGCGCCGCTCCAGGCGAAGCGGTCGTTCCTCGAAGAGCAGGTGACGCGCATCGCGCAGCCGCTCATCCCCGCGGGCCGGAAGTCGGTGGATGTCCCCGGCGTCGGCCGCATCCAGTACGTCGACCGCAAGGCGTCGTTCCGCATCGTCGACGAGCCGGGGTTCATCGCGGCGCTGGGCGCCGACGAGCGCGCCCGCCTCGTCGAGATGCGCCCGAAACTCCGCACGAACGAGGCGAAGGCGTACGTCGAGGAGGTCGTGACGAGTACCGGCGAGCAGTTGCCCGGCGTCGAGATCATCCCGGCGCGGCGCACCGCGACCCTGAACCTCGACCAGATGGAGGACGCGCGGTGAGCGAACACGACGCAGAGCAGACGAAGGCCGTAGCGGTCCGCCACGAGCCGCAGAACGCGGCCGTGGAACTCTGGGGGTCGAACGACCCGCGCCAGATGACCGCCCGGATGGCGGTGGTGGCGGACGCGATCAAGGACGTGATTCGCAGCCGCGGCCTCTACTCGAACATCCAGGGGCGGGACTACGTGACGGTCGAGGGCTGGTCGATGACCGGCGCGATGATCGGCGTGTTCCCCCGGACGCGGGAGATCCGCGTCATCGAGGAGGGGCACCTCGACGCACTCACGGTGCAGCGCAAGCGCCGTGGCGGGCAGGGCACGTACGAAGTCCACCACCCGGAGTTCGACGGCGTCATCACCTACGAGGCATCGGTTGACCTCGTCACGCGCGATGGCGGCGTCGTCGGCGGTGCTGTGGCGCTGTGCTCCCGGCGTGAGGAACAGTGGCGCGACCGCGAGGACAACCAGATCGCGAGCATGGCGCAGACGCGGGCGATCGCGAAGGCGTACCGCATGACGCTCGGCTTCGTGATGCCGATGGCTGGCTATGCGGCGACCCCCGCTGAGGAGATGACCGAGGCCGCCGTCGCACAGGAGCCGCAGTCGCAGGTCGAGCCGGAGGGGCGGCGGCCCTCGTCTCCGGTCGCTGACCGCGCCGGCCGGAGCGGCGCGGTGCGGACCCCGGAGCAGCCCCAGGCCCGTCCCGTCGCCGGCGAAGCGCAGGCGAGCGCACGGACGCCGTTCTGGGCCGAGCCGCTCAAGCACGGACTCGCGCAGAACGGCCTCGACCTCGACGACGTTGCCGGGGCCATCGGCGTCGAGCGCGCGACGAACGCGGCGATCAACTCGTGGTTCAACAACGCCGAAGGTGGTCGGTCGGTCGGCGACCTCGTCGCCGCGGCGCTGGCGTACCGGAAGGCGCAGGAGGAAGAGCCTGAGATCATCGAGGGCGAGTTCTCGGAGTCGTCCGAATGACCGGGTGGAACCTCCCGCCCGGCGTCTCCGGCAACGAGCCGGAGATCGCCGGGTTCCCCGAGGCGTGCGAGCGGTGCGGGGGTGACGAGATGGTGACGATGGCCGGCGGTGGCGAGAAGTGCCTCGCCTGCGGCCACATCAACGGCGAGCCGTTCGACCCGCGGTGGGACGACTCGGACGACGCGCGTGACCGGAGGGACGACCGATGAGCATCGTCACGTTCGCCGCTGGGATGGCCGCTGGCGCAGTTGCCGCCGTGGTCGTCGGCAAGGTGGCGCACTCGAACGCCGCTCGCCCCACCGTGGAGGAGGCGCTGATGGCGGTGGAGCAGATCCTCCGCAAGAACGGAGGCAACGCATGACACAACGGCAGCGCGCGATCCTTGAAGCGGTCGCCGACTACATCGACGCGAACGGCTGGCCGCCGGCGATCCGCGACATCCAGGCATCGGCTCGCGTCTCTTCGTCGAGCGTCGTCGTCTACAACCTCGAACGCCTGCGGGAGATGGGGTACATCGAGCGAGCGCGGGAGATCTCCCGCTCGATCCGCATCACGCAGCGCGGGCGCGATGCGCTGGCGGTGGCGCGATGAGCGACTTCGACTCCGACATCGGGCAGTTCGGCATCGTCCCGATGTGGCTCATCGACGTGCAGGTCGGCTCGAACGCCATCCATGTGTTCGCGGTGATCGCAGGGAAGTGGGCTGACCGGCAGAGCGGGTACGCCTGGCCGTCGGTCCGCACCATCGCCGAGGCAACGGGGATGTCCGAGAACACCGTCCGCGTCGCCATCGCCGCGCTGGAGCAGGCGGGGGCACTCCGAGTCGAGCGGCGGCGCGGGGACGACGGGAAAGACCTCACGAACCGCTACCGCCTGCTCTACGCGCACCCGAAGCGGAGGGAGGGTTCAGGATTTGAGGACGGGGGTAGGGTTCAAATCTTGAAGGGGGAGGGTGCAAAACTCCCCGATCGCACCTCTATTAGAACCAGAATCAGTGAACCAGAATCAGTACGTCCGTTGGCGCAGTCGTCGATGTTCGCCGAGGAGCAGGCCGAGACGCGGCAGGTCATCCTCGACATGTTCGCCGAGGCGTTCAGGCGGAAGGGGACGCAGCGCGACCGAGAGCGCGTCACGAGGCTCGTCCGCCTCGGCGCTACGGTCGTCCAGGCTAAGAACGCAATCGAAGTGACGAAGCGCGAGAAGCGCGACGACCCGGTGAGGTACGCGCTCGGCGTCATCGGCCGGTTCGTGAAGGAGAGTGTCGATGGAGACGCCGACGTTCGAGGAGTTGATCGAGGCGGCACGGGCGATGCGGGCCACCGGGCTCACCCGTCGCCGTCTCGGCCGGGAGGCGTGGCGCGCCAGCGTCCGGGACCAGGCACGGCAGCGGCGGACTATGCGGACGACTTCTAAGCCGAGCGCGATGCCCGAGTACGGTTCGTGGGTCGAGCGCGACCCGGCGAAGCGCGCGCTGCTGGAAGCCACGGCGCCACCTCCGGTCGAGGTGAAGTGTCCGACGTGCGGCGATGCCCGCTACGTCCGTGTCGGGTTCGACCGTTCCGTGCTGGACGGGATGCGGTACGAGACGACGGCGCTCCGCTCGGCGACACGGATCGAGCCGTGCCCGGACTGCAACGCGCCGACGCCAGCCGACCTCGTCGCACGGGCGAACATCCCGGCGGCGTACCGCTCGGCGACGTTCGCGACGTTCGAGGCCAGGCTCGGGAAGGGCGACGCGCTCGTGGAGATGCAGGCGTGGGTCGAGGCCGGCGCGGCCGAGTCGATCCTGCTGCGGGGCGATCCGGGGCGCGGCAAGACACACCTCGCCGTCGCCGCGCTGCGGGCGCTGTGCGAGCGCGGGGTGTCTGGTCAGTTCGTCCAGGCGGCGGCGCTGCTCGACGAGATCAAGGCCGGGTTTGAGGACGGCAAGAGCCGTGCGACCGAGGAGCGTGCGAAGAACGCGGAGGTGCTGGTGCTGGACGACCTCGCTGCGGCGCGCCCGACCGAGTGGGCACGGGAACGGATCTCGTCGCTGATCGAGGCGCGGCTCGTCGAGGGGCTGCCGACGGTGATCACGCTCGACAAGGGGGCGGACTCGCTGCTGACGATGGGGTACGAGGCGCGGCTCATCAGCCGCCTCCGCGCGTACCGCCTCGTCCGTGTCGACGGTGAGGACATGAGAGGGGCGAGGCGATGACCTCGGCACCAGCGCGGACGGTTCCGCTCCGCGACTACCAGCAGCAGGCGCTCGACGCGATCCTCACGGCCTACGAGCGCGGCGTGACGCGGCAGCTCGTCTCGCTCCCGACCGGGGCGGGAAAGACGTTCCTCGCCGCGCACCTCGTCCGCCGCGTCGCCGCTACGCCGGACTGGCGCACGGTGTTCATGGTGCATCGCGACGAACTCGCGACACAGTCGATGCGCGCGCTCCAGCAGATCAACCCCGACCTCCGCGTCGGCCTGGTGAAAGCGGGCAACAACGACCTCTCCGCTGACATGATGGTCGTGTCGGCGCAGACGCTCGCACGCGAGGCGCGGCTGTCGCAGGTGGTCGACGCGCTCGCCTCTCGGAACACGCTGTTCATCAGCGACGAGTGCTTCGTCCGGGGCACGCTCATCGACGGCCGCCCCATCGAGGAAGTCCGCGAGGGCGACCTGGTGCGCGCTTTCAACGAGGAAACCAAGAGCATCGAACTCCGCCGCGTCGCCGGGATCATGACCCGGCCTGCCCCCGCGACGCTGTACGCAGTCACCGTTGGAGGCATCACGACCGTTGCCACGGGCAATCACCCCATCTACACTCCCGGCGGCTGGCGGGCTGCATCCGCGATCAAGGCCGGAGACGAGGTGCTGGTTGATGTGCATGGTATGCGGTGGGCCGCTTCCAGAGCGGCGTCCGCGGCGACCACAGCGAAAGACATGCTCGCCGGAGTGCAACCGGGCGAATCGCGCGGCGCGGATGGCGGACACGAACCGCAGGCACGCATCGGAACGGATGAGGGCGCGGAACCCGATGCACGACGACGCTACGCGGGAGCGCATGGCGGAGACGTTGCGAACCATCGGCCACCGCCCGCCGAGGCGCGGGGGCAACGGCACGGGCATGACGGAGCCGCAACGCCTGCTGCTGTCGGCGCTCGGGGCTGGGTGGGAAGCGGAGCACTCGGTCCGCACGCACATGGCGCGCGGCTCGGGCTACCCGGGGGCGTACAAGGTGGATATCGCGCACCCGACTCTGATGGTGGCCGTCGAAGTGGACGGGGGATCACATGGCTCGCTCGACCGGAAGCGACGGGACGCGAAGAAGGATGCGCTCCTGCGGTCGCTCGGGTGGAGCGTGTTGAGGTTCTCGAACGCGGCGGTGATGGCCGATACGAACGGGTGTGCCCGGACGGTCTTGTCTACAACTTCGAGGTAGAGGGCCTCCACACCTACGCCGCCAACGGCATCGTCGTCCACAACTGCCACCACGACCGGGCGGACAGCCGCACGCGCATCATCGAATCGATCGCGCCGGCGCTCCTGGTCGGGCTCACGGCCACGCCGAAGCGCGGAGACGGGCAGGGACTCGACCGCATCTATCAGGAGGTGGTGTTCCATCTCCCGATGCTCGACCTCATGCGCCAGGGGCGCCTCGCTCCGCTCAAGGGCGTCCGCGTCGAGACGGGCATCAACCTCGACGACGTGCGCGTCCGCGCCGGCGAGTTCGTCGAGGCGGATCTCGCCGGCGCGGTGAACACGCCCGACCGCAACCGGATCATCGTCGAGTCGTGGCAGAAGCACGCCTCCGGTCGGCGGCGGACGGTCGTGTTCGCGGTGGACGTGGAGCACGCGCTCGCGGTCCGCGACGCATTCCGCGAGGCAGGAGTCACCTCTGAGGTCGTGCTGGGCGAGACTGGCCCGGAGGAGCGAGCGGCGATCCTTCGCGACTTCCATGCCGGGAAGATCCAGGTGCTCTCGAACTGCATGGTGCTGACCGAGGGGTACGACGAGCCCGCGATCGACTGCATCATCATGGCGCGCCCGACCAAGTCCCAGGGGCTCTACATCCAGTGTGTCGGCCGCGGCGCGCGCACGTCGCCGGAGAAGGAGGACTGCCTCGTCGTAGACGTTGCCGACAACACGGCCCGTCACACGCTGGTCGCGTTCCTTGACCTCGCCGGCGAGGAGAAGCAGGCCGGGGCGAAGATGCCGGTGGGCACGCCGCAGGGCATCCTCGACATCGTCGCCGAGGCCGAGGCGATCCGTGTGCGGCGCGAGATCGAGGTCGATCTGTTCGGTCGCTCTCCGGTACTGTGGCACCGCCGCGGCACGTCGGAGTCGTTCTTCGCTCCGGCCGCGAGCACCGAAGATGCGAATGCGTGGGTGACGGTCATCGAGTACGACGGCGGGTTCATGCCGGCCATCGTGACTCAGTCCCGCGCGCGGGGAGCCGCGCCAGTGGTGAAGCACCTCTTCGACCGCGCCGTCGACATCGAGATCGCGAAGGGCATCGCTGAGGACGCGGTGGAGAAGAGCCCGCTGACGCGCCGCGACGCCGCATGGCGCCGACGCAACGACCCGCCGAGCGACGCGCAGTTGCGGTTCGCGCGCTCCCTCGGCGCGCGCGTCCCGCAGGGGGCAACGAAGGCGGATGTCGCGTCGCTGATCGACGAGCAGTTGTTCGTCCGGGCGATGCGGAAGGCAGGGATCGCATGACGACCGACCTCAAGAAGTTCGACCGCCACGGGAAGCCTGGAGAGCGGTACGCGGACGCGGAGTGGTATCGGGAGAAGCCAACCGACTACATCCGCCTCCCGTTCACCGTGCAGGTCGAGTGGCATTGGGGGCACAACGAACGCTTCCCGGCCGACAGCGCGGAGATCGACCCGTTCGCGGGTCTTGACGGCAAGCCTGGAGCCTACAACGGGCTCCCGAAGTACCGGGGCGCATAGCGCCTCGCGTGGAAGGAACGACAGTGGCAGTTCGCAGCGAGAAGGGTCGAGACGGGCGGGATGCCTCCGAGGGGATGGAGGCGCTCTGGAGCACGGCCGACGAACTGAACCGCGACATCGGCGGCGGCGGCGAGTGGGTCCCGGTGCGGGCGATCCGCGTCGACGAGTCGCTCACCCCGCGCGACGACATCGACGAGGGCGCGGTCGCGCGCTACCGGGACGTTCTCGATGCGCTCCCGCCCATCCTCGTCCAGCGCGACACGTTCACCCTCATCGACGGCCGGCACCGGCTCGAAGCAGCGGTCGGTATCGCTGACCACGTCCGCATCATCGAGGTCGACTGCCCGGACACGGAGTTGTTCGAGCACGCGGTCCGCGCGAACCGGAGCCACGGCCAGCCGCTCACCGCGAAGGAGCGCGAGCGCGCCGGCAAGCGGCTCATCCGCGAGCGCCCGTCGCTCGGCAACGACGAGATCGGGCTGATCGTCGGCGTCTCGTACTCGACCGTCCGCCGGTGGCGCGAGTCGCTCGACGAGGCGCCCGCTCCTCCCGCTCCGAAGGCGGCGACGCCGAAGAAGGTCCGGGCCTCCCTCGACTGGATCGACGAAGCCATCGCCGACTTCGAGGCGGGCGCGGAGGCGACGGCGGCCGAGGTCGACCCGGAAGCGATCGACGGGCACATCGCCCAGGCCGAGCGGTTCGCCGGCTACGCGGCGTCGGCCGGGATCTGGGTGGACGGGTACATCAAGGCGCTCAAGGAGCGCCGAGGGGAGGTGTGATGTGGGAGGGGCGGCGGGGTGCGAGGCGGTCGGGGCGGTCTCGTGCAAGGGAGAGGTCGGGTGGCGGACGATCTGGCGCGTGGCATTCGGCCAGCCGTTCGCGACTCACGGGTCACTCTGCGAAGCGCACTACAACGAGGCCGCCGCGCTGACGCCAGACGAGCGGAGGGTCGTGGAGGCGCACCAAAGGGCGACGCTCAGAGCGGTCGTTCCCGACGAGGGCGGATGGATGACAGCGGGCGAGGGCGTTTACGCGGCTCTATCGCCGTCGTAAACGCCCTCGTGGTATCTTCTGACGGGGAGGGCGGACATGGACGGACGAGGATTGAAGCGCCGCCGGCAGGCAGCCGGCGTGCAGCAGCGGGACATCGCAGCGCGCATTCTGCGCGCGGACGGCTCTGGAAGGCCGATCACCGACAGCCTGCTCAGTCAGATCGAGAGCCGCGCGATCCGGCTCCCGCGGGGATTCTCCGCGGAGTACCTGCGCGCGCTCGATGCAGTCGTAGCGGAGAAGTCGCAATGAGTGACGTGGTCTACGTCGCGGTCGGCCGAGGCGGCAGGCACGCGCGCATGGTCTACCACTTCACCCGCGAGTGCTTCGCGCGCCACGGCGTCTCTCGCCGGGTCGCGACGCTAGTCAGCGAGGCCGAGGCGGCGGGGCTGGAGCCGTGCCAGTTCTGCGGTGATGCATGAAGCGGTCCCCGATGCGCCGCACCAACGGCTTCACGAAGCCCCGCCGCCGGCCGAACGCCGTCTCGTCCCAGCAGCGCGCGAAGGTCGCCGCGCGCAAGGCGCCGCACGCCGAGCAACTCCGCCGCTACCCGTACTGCGAGGCGGAGCGGATGGGGATGCCTCACCGCTGCTTCGGCGGCCTCACGGTGCATGAGCCGTGGACGCGAGCCCGCGGCGGCCCCATCGACGACTTGCGGAACATGGTCACGATCTGCGCCGAGGGGAACCGGCTCGTCAGCCAGGACGCCGAGTGCATGGCGTGGGCGGAGGCCCACGGGATGCTCGTGTCAGCGGCAGCAGGTCCGTCGTGGATCGACGCCGGCGGATTCAGGAGAGGTGAAGCCTGATGGAGAAGAAGCCGAGCGCGAAGCGGTCAGCAGAGGAACAACTCGCCGCGATCCTCACGATGTCGGACGCACCGCTGTCGCACTTCGAGCGCGAGTACCTCTACATCCCTGACCGGAAGTTCCGCGCCGACTTCGCATGGCCGGACCACCGCCTCATCGTCGAGATCAACGGCGGCGTGTTCGGCGGCCGGGCTCACGGGTCGGTGCAGGGCATCCTCATGGACATGGAGCGCGGCAACCTCGCGACGCTGCACGGCTGGCGGGTGTTGCGATTTCTGCCGAAGGACGTGACGGATGCGACGCGGCGCCAGGCGATGCTCGTCATGGTGCTACGCGCGCTCGCTCGCGAGGAAGGAAGTGCGGAATGACCCGCGTCGCCGTCCCGGTCATCTTCCTCCTCGTCGTCGCGCTGGTCGGGATGCTGTCTCGGTCGGGATCGAAGGAGGGGGCCGCGGTGCCAGCAACTGAAAGGGCCGGGGAGATCTCCGCGGCCTCCTCCTACGATCCCGACTACGAGGCCATCCTGCGGCGCGCCTACCACTTCGCTACCTCCGATCAGATGGCGGAGGTCTCCCGGAGGTCATCGGAGGTCGCGTGGCCGCTGTCGCGGGAGGACGCGGAGACGGTGCTGCGGACGGCTGGCTGGCCGGAGGAGTGGATCCCCGAGGCGCTCGCCGTGGCCTGCGGCTTCGACAACGACCGGCACCCGTCCGGCGAGTCGGGCTGCGACCCGTCCCAGGTGGGCGACGGCGGCCGCTCGCTCGGCCTCTTCCAGATCCAGCCGCGGTTCTGGTCGGACCGCTGCGGGGCGGGCGAGGCGGAGCTGCTGCTGCCGCTCCCGAACGCCGCCTGCGCCCTCATCATCGTCCGCGACAACATCGCCGCCGGCCGCGACCGGTGGGAGTTCTGGAGTGTGCAGCCATGACCGCCAACGACAAGACCTCCGTGGGCTCTGGCCGCAGCGACTGGCAGACGCCGCCGGCCCTGTTCGCCCGGCTCAACGCGCGCTTTGCGTTCGACTACGACGCCTTTGCGAGCCACGCGAATGCGCTCTGCAACACGTACTCGACGCCCGACGGGACGTTCCGGCGCGGGTGCTTCATGTGCGACCGTGACAACCCGTGCTCAGAGCATGAACAGATCGACACGCTCGACGGGCTGCGGCAAGACTGGTCAGGCCGGCGTGTGTTCATGAACCCGCCGTACTCCGCCGGCCTGATCGGGCGGTGCGCGGAGGCTGCGGCACGCTGGCGGAAC
>WBZO01005613.1_pt1 | contig 12673 bp, 10 predicted proteins | sample 5204261 | NCBI WGS metagenome assembly WBZO01 (sample SAMN12412400, study PRJNA552823) | activated sludge metagenome | isolation source: activated sludge from anammox sidestream of wastewater treatment plant... | place: USA: North Carolina | collected 2017-09 | reverse complement strand
CGTCGAAACGCAGTTCCTGCGCTTCCCCGGCAACGGACCGTTGCATCGCATCGCGGCGCGCGCGTACGCGGAGCAGAACATGCGCTCGAAGGAGCATCAGCACCAGGGCGAGTACTACGCGTGGGCCGGGGCGCTTTCGCTTGCCATCGGTCAACTCGAGCTCGCGAGCAAGGCGGGTGACGGCGACTTCTACCAGAACTCGGTGGTCGACACCCGGCTTCGCACGCTGCGCGCGGAGCAGGCGGAACTGCAAAAGCACCCATTCGGACGTTCCGGACTCGCAGCCCTCGCGCCACCTGCCGCTTCTGACAGGTAGTCGCTGGCCGTTTCATCCCGCATAGTCGTCGCGCGCCCCGTCGAGCGCGCCTGCGGGAGGAGCCATGAAGCTACTCGTCGTCGACGATCATCCGCTCATCGTGCATGCCCTGCGCGAGGTCCTGCCCGGTCTCGCCGGCAACATCGATCTCCTCGCCGCGGCCACCCGTGACGAGGCGCTCGCGCAGGTGGCGCGCCATCCGGACTGCGCGCTCGTGCTGCTCGACCTCGCGGTGCCCGGTGCGCACGGCCTTGACCTCCTCGCCGAGCTGCGGCGAACGCATCCGCGTCTGCCGATCGTCGTTCTCTCCGCGACGCACGACGCCGCGACCGTCGGCGCGGCGCTCGCCGCCGGGGCGCGCGGCTTCATCGCCAAGACGGCGGATCCGTCCGCGATGCTCGATGCGATCCGCACCGTGCTCGCCGGCGGCACGCACGTCCCGCACGCCCACGCACGGGCTCGCGTGCGCGAGATCGCCGGCGTGGCGGTCGACGTCCTCGGCCTCACGCCGCGGCAGAGCGAGGTCATGCTGCTGCTCGCCGAGGGCAAGCCCAACAAGATGATCTGCCGCGCGCTGCAGCTCTCCGAAGGCACGGTCAAGGTCCACGTCTCGGCGATCCTGCGGGCGCTCAACGTCCATTCCCGGTCGCAGGTGATCGCCGAGCTCGCCCGTCGTGGCATCCGCGGCGAGTCGCACGCGCTCGGTCCGTAGCCACCACCGCGCGCGCGGCGCAGGCATGGCAGCGGCGAACCCCTTCACGCCGGCAGCGCTCGCGCGCGCGCACGCCGACCAGGTCGCCGAGCTGTACGCGAACTGGCATCGCACGTCGCTGTCGATGCTGCTGGGCGCGGGGATCCTGTGCCTCGTGCTTTGGGGCGAGGCCTCTCCCTTCTGGATGGCGTGCTGGCTCGCACTCATCGTGGCCAACCAGGCGTGGCGGGGCATGCTCATGCGCGCCTGGCGTCGGGCGCGGCCGGGGCTGCACGCGACGCAACGCTGGGGCCGCTACTGGACGGTGGGGTCGGCCCTCGGGGGTGCCTTGTGGGGCCTCGCGTCGATCGTCATGTTCCCGCCCTCGCAGCCGCATCAGGCGCTGCTCATCGTCTGCCTCTACGGTGTCGTGCTGGGGGGGCTCAACCTCACGGCGGTCTACCGCCCGGCGTTCTACGGCTTCGCGCTGCCGGCGCTCGTCCCGCTCATCGTCCGCGTGGCGCTCGAGGGCGATCGCGTGCACGGGTACATCGCCTTCGTGATGGCCGTGGTGATGGTGTTCATCCTCGCCTTTGGGCACCAGCTCAACGCATTGCTCACCCGCGCGCTTGCGATGCGCTACGAGAACCTCGACCTCATCGACGAGTTACGCGAGAAGTCGCGCGCCGCGCGCGAGGCGCAGGATGCCGCCGAGGCCGCCAATCGCAGCAAGAGCCAGCTCTTGGCCGCCGCGAGCCACGACCTGCGCCAGCCGCTGCACGCGCTCGGCCTGTACGTCGCGGCACTCGCGGTACGCGCGACCGACCCCGACTGGCGCCCGCTGGTGACGAGCATCCAGCGCGGACTCGGCGCGCTCGAGGCGCAGTTCGAGCAACTCCTCGACCTGTCCCGCCTGGAGGCGGGCGCGCTCGCGCCGGCGCCGGTACGCATGGTGCTCGCGCCGCTGCTGGCGCGCGTGGCGGATGGCCTGCGCGCGCAGGCGCAGGCGAAGGGACTCGAGCTGCGCGTCGTGCGCACACGCCTTGCGATCCGCAGCGATCCCGCGCTCGTGGAACGCATCGTGCGCAATCTCGTCGCCAATGCGATCCGTTACACGGAACGTGGCGGCATCGTCCTCGGTGCGCGGCGGCGGGGAAGCGACGTCGCGATCGACGTCGTCGACACCGGCATCGGCATCGCCGCACCGCTGCAGACGCGGATCTTCGAGGAGTTCTACCAGGTACCCGCCTCACGCAGCAGCGCGGCGCGCGGCGGACTGGGTCTCGGGCTTGCCATCGTGCGACGCCTCGCACGCCTGCTCGACCATCGCGTGGAAGTCCTGTCGCTGCCGGGTCGCGGTTCGCGCTTTCGCGTGTACGCGCCGCTTGCGCGCGCCGCGCCACCGTTGCGCCACGAAACGGCCGCGGTGCGAACCGGGGAGGGTGCGGCCGGCGCCACGATCCGTGGCGCCCTCGTCGCCGTGGTCGACGACGATCCCTGTGCGGTCGACGCCATGAGCGCGCTTTTCACGACCTGGGGTGCCGAAGTGGCCGGCGGCACCGACGCCACCGACCTCATCGATGCGATCGGCCGGGCCGATCGCTATCCCGACCTCGTCGTCGCCGACCTGCGGCTCGGCCACGGCACGAGCGGCATCGCCGCGGTGAGCCGGTTGCGTGACGAGTTGGGCGTCGCCGTGCCGGCACTGCTCGTGTCGGGTGACACGAGCCTTGCGGCCGCGCGCGATGCGCGCGATGCCGGCATCGTGCTCTTGAGCAAGCCCGTGGTCCCGGCGGCGCTGCACGCCGCGGCGACGTCGCTGCTCGTGCGCGCCTGACGCCGGAGGCGCGGCTCAGATGAAGCCGATGTTCTTCGTCGTGAAGTTCTTGAGATTCGGGAACACCTGCTCGATGTCGCTCCCGGGCATACCGAACCACGCGCCCAGCGTCGAGCCGACCTGATCGACCGCAACGCTCGGGATCCACGCGCCGTTGCTCCCGGAATCCATGTTGCCGGCGAGCACGTGATCCGGGAAGGTTCCGTACATCGCGTTGCCGTTGACCGCGCCACCCACGACGATCTGGTGGCCACCCCACGCGTGGTCGACCCCCTGGTTGGCGTTGCCGATGAACGTCCGATTGAAGTCCGACATCGTGATCTGGACGACGTTGTTGGCGACGCCGGCCGCAGCCGTGTAGTCGTAGAACGCCTTCATTGCGGGGAAGAGCTGCGCGAAGAGCCGCGTCTGCGTCGCCACCGTGCTGCCGTGCGTGTCGTAGCCGCCGGTGCCGACGAAGAAGACCTGTCGCTTCACTCCCGTCGCGGCGCGGCCTTCGATGAGGCGCGCGACCTGGCGCAACTGCTGCGCAATGCCACTGTTGAGCAAGGCTCCGTTCACCCGGAATGCCTCGTCGATGACCGAGGGCAACGTCCCGGTAAGGAGCGGATTGGCGACTTCGTTGGCAACGAGCGCATCGTCCATCACGCCTGCCGCGCCCATGATCACCTGATTGCCGCGATTCTGCGCATCCGCCAACAGTGCCTTGAGCGCGTTGTAGCGGGCGAGCGGAACGCCGGTGGCACCCTGCCCGCTCACCGTGGTTCCACCGCTCTGCGGGACGACGAACGGTGTCGTCAGCGCGCCGGTCGTATAGACCTGCGAACCCGACACCGAGACTGCAGCGGGGATCAACCCTCCGGTGTTGACGCCGCGGAGGTGGTCCGCGAAGCGCCCGCCCCAGCCTGTGCGCAGAGGAGCACCCGGAATGAGCCCCGACCAGGCATCCTGCTGGTCTGCGTGCGAGAAGAGGTTGGGCGGTCGCACGCTCGGGTTCGAACGGTACTCGGCACGGTCCCGGATCGGCTGGACGAGCGTGCCCGAATTGGCGATCACCGCCATCTTCCCCTGGCCGTACAACGGGGCGATCGTCGCCATCTCCGGATGGAAGCCATACTTCTTGCCGGCGCCGGTGAACTGCACGAGTTGCGCCTGTGGGATGCCGACCGCCGACGCGACGGTACGCACGTTCTGATATCCCGCGTAATCGTCGTACGGAATGACCATGTTGTTCGAATCGCTGCCCCCGAAGAGGAAGACGATCACGATGGCCTTGTAATCCGACGCGGCCTGCGCTTCGGCGCTCTTCACACCCCAGGTCGTGAGGTTGCCGGCGAGCGCACTCGCGGTCAGCGCACCCGTGGAGGTCAGGAACTTGCGGCGAGATGTCGTCATGATTAGCGCTGCACCTGGTAGTCGTAGGACGAGGCCATGAGGTAGACGGCCATGCGGGCACGCTCGGTCCGCTGCTGGGCCGTCGGCGTCGCACTCATCATCACGGCATTGACGGCCGCGACGATCGTGGGCTCGAGTGCCGCCGGAAACTGGCCGCCCGCCAAGTACTGGTTGACGAGCGAGACCATCGCCGCCGGCTGGTCGGCGATTGCCTCGAACGGGGCGAGGAAGAGCTTCGTGCCGGTCGCTTCCGGGATCGTCGAGTCGGGGTTGTAGCCACCGTACACGAGCCTGTAGATGAGGTTGGCTCGGCTCACCGCGGTCACCGTCGTGTGGATCCCGAACTCGGGTCCGAGGATCGCGGTCCCCGGGATCTTCGCGTCGGGCATGTAATAGTTGAACACCGACGGCGAGTAGTACGGGCGCTGTCCGAGCCCGGCCGCCGCCCCTTCGAGGCTCGCGCCATCGGTAATGCCGTTGAGCGCGCGAATGATTCCCGTGATGACCTGCACGGGTTCGCGCAACGACCCAAAGTCGGAGGCGATCTTCGGGCCGCCGCGCGCTTCGGGGTCGAGCAGGATCGCCTTCACCACCGCAGCCATGTCGCCGCGCACGCCCGCGCCGTTGTTCTTGAACACCTGCACGACGCGACTCACGTACGCGGGCGACGGATTGCCGGTGACGAGCTTCTGGATGAGCTGCTTGCTGATATACACCGGCGTGTTCGGGTGCATGAAGATGTTGCGCACCGCGGCGTCGATGTCGACCTGCGCGGTCTGGCCCGCGGGCAGCGTGGTCCCGTTGAGAAGATGCTTCTCCCCCGGATCGTGACCCGTCGTGTTCGTGGTCGGATACGGAACCATCGCCGAGCCGTAGTAGCGTGCCGAGCGCTTCGCGGTGGCGGGCGCCCCATCGGCTGTCGCATACGTGTAGCCGGTGAACACCTTCGCGAACTCGGCGATCTCGCCCTGGCCGTACGTCGGGATGGGCTTGCCCGCCGCATCGAGCAGCGGCGTGCCATCGTCGTTGAGCTCCTCGAGATTGATCGAGAAGAGCTGCATGATTTCGCGCGCGTAGTTCTCGTTGGGCACACGCGTGGAAGTCGTCGGCTGCTGTGGCGCCCGGTCGTTGTTGACCATGTCGAGGTAGTTACCCATCGCCGGGCTGTACGTGACTTTGCGCAGCAGCGTTTCGTAATTGCCGAAGGCCTCCTCGAACATGAGGTTCTGGAAGCGCGACATCGCGTGGGCGTACGCGAGGTCGGGCTCGTTCGCCGAGACCACGAGAATCTGCGAGAGCGCCCACGCCACGCGCTGGCGCAGCTGGTCGGCGCCCGTGACCGCGTTGGTGAACAGATCGCGCTGCACCATCGCAAGCGACAGGTGATCGCGCGCGCATCGCGCCGGCGCCGAATCGCGCGGGTACGCCGTCTTCCCGTCGGGCATCGTGGTGGTGCAGTCGGGCGAAGTGCCGAGCTGGATCCGGTTGTACTTGCTGTCCGGGTATCCCGAGATCGGCTTCGTGAGCTGGTCGTTGATCCACCCGGCGATGCCGAGCGCGTTGACCCGCGCCGCCTCCGCCTGCGAGGCGCCGAACGTCGCCTGGTTGAGCAGGCGCCAGACGTCGGCGCTGCCCGTCACCACCGGTGGCGCGGTCTTCACGATCACGCGCTGGACGAGCGTGGTCTGGCTTTGTCCGAGCGAGTCGAGAACCGTGGCGTGAAAGTCGTAGCTTCCAGGGTTGGCCAGCGCGGCGGTGATGCGGTACGGCGATGCGGTGCGGCTGTCCAGGAGCTGACCGTTCTGGTAGAACGAGACGCGCACGACGGTGGCCCCCGTGGGCGCGGTCGGGTTGCCGGTCAGATCGACGCTGTCACCGGGAGCGACGAGCGTATTCGACAGCGCGAGCGTGATCGTCGGCAGCGTCGCCGTCGGCGGTGCCGCGGCGCCGGTCACCGTGATCGTCACGCCATTGGACGTTCCCGTGGCACCGACGTTGTCGTACGCCTTCGCCATCAAGGTGTAGGTCCCGGCCATCGTCGGGGTGAAGCCGAACGTGTACGGGTTCGTGGTGTCGCTGCCCGCAAGCGTGAAGCCGTTGTAGAAGTCGACCTTGGCGATCGTGCCGTCGGGATCCGATGCCGTCGCGGTGAGCGTGGCGGTCTCGCCGACCGTGATCGCAGTCGCCGACGTGGCGAGCGCAACGGTGGGCGGAAGGTTGCCGCGGCCACGCTTGGTCGCCTCGAGGACGAGCGGCGCCGACGTCGTCGATGCGCCCTGGTTGTCGGTCGCGATCGCGGTGATCGACTGCTTGCCCACCGATGACGGCGCGAACGTGAACTGCCACGGCCTCGACGTCACGGTGCCGAGCGTCGTGCCGTTGTTCATGAATGTGACCGAGCGGATCCAGCCGTCGCTGTCGTCTGCGGTGGCGGTGAGCAGCGTCGAGCCGGGGAAATCGACGTTCGTGTTCGCCGCGCCCACGGTCACGGTGGGCGGGATGTTGCCGGTCGCCGTGACGTTGATCGAAATCACGTTCGACGTTCCCTGCTGGAGCCGGGTGTCGACCGCGATCGCCTTGATGTTGTGCACACCGAGCGTCGATGGCGTGAACGCGAGCGTGAACGGCTCCGCCGCCACGATGCCGAGCTGCGAGGTGCCGTCGTAGAAGACGACGCGGGCGATGCTCGCGCCCAACGACTTCGCGCTCACGGTGAGCGTTGCGGATTCGCCCTGCTTCAGGATCCGCGTGCTCGCCTCGAGCGAGACCGAGGGCGGCAGCACTCGCTGCGCGTCGGCGACCTGCGTCCCGAAGGCGAGTCCCACGAAGGTGAGCACGAGCGCGAGCACAAAGCGCTGCTGTCTGGCGAGGAAGCCCCTCGCCGTCCCCTGTACGAACCTGGTTTCGCCCTGCATCACCGGCCTCCCGCCCGTGGTTGGTCTCACGCAAGGGGCACCTTCGGCGTGCTCGCTGCACCCGGCGCCACGTCGGTGTCGCTGGATGACGACCCCCCGCATGCGCCGATTATCGATGATGAAATTGCGAATTACAACGGAGTACGGATATTTGGCGACAGACGGTCGATCAGGCACCAATTTTATGCCGGCGCCATGTGAAATAACATATCTATCTATCTGATTTATATGATATTAGATTTACCAACGCCATATTGTTCGTCGAGCCGATCGTGAGACTCATGACAGAAGAATATCCGGTTCGACCGGGTGTGACTCGATGCCGTTCGTCGCCTGCCTCCTCGCCAGACGCCGGGTACGGCCCGGCGTCCGTGCCGCTGCCCGTAGAACACGCACTCTTATGCAATTGGAATGATCGGGGCAGGACGTGGCCCAGGGCAGGCGCCACTCCGGAGGCGAGCCGCGCCGGCACGAAGGCGGACGACACCGGGCGCCCATGATGCGACGAGGCCGCCGACGCACAGCGCCGACGGCCTCGTGGTGAGACTCCGGAATCGGGTCTTTCAGCGCGCCGGCGCGCGATCCGCGCGCGAGGCGCGGCCCCGCTCCTGCATGCGCTCACGGAATGCTTCCATCCGCTGCTCGCGCTTGACGAGCGCGTCGCGCACGACGCCCTTTTGCGCGGGACTGAACGTCGCGTACAGGGCGAGCCACTGGTCACGGACCTGTCTGCGCGCCGCGATCGCATCGGCCTGCGCCTGGTCCGAGAGGGCCGCGATCGCGGCGAGGTCGGGTTCCGCCTTCGCAAGTTCGGCCTTGAACGCCGCGTGCATCTGTTCCATGTGCGAACGGGTCGACGTGCGCGCCGCCTTCGCATTGGCGACCACGCTGTCCCACATCGTCTGCTGCGACGTCGTGAGGTCGAGTTGCGGCTTGAGCGAGAAGATCATCTGCTCGAATCCCCCCGGGCCGCCGAACCCGGGGCCGTGCCCGCGGCCCGGTTGCGCCGTCGCGACCTGCGCGCCGGCCGCGAGGATGCCGACCGCGATCGCGGTGGAGATGCGTACCATCGGAGACTTCATGACGTTTCCTTTCGATGCTGGAGTAAGTTGCGATTCGCCCCAGCGCGCGGCAGATTCGTCGGCCCTGCTCGCCGCACTCGGACTCGTTCGTTCGAGGCGCATTGTGGTCGTTCGTTCGCGCGGCGTGCGGCGGCTTTGCAACGGAACGTTGCGTGTTGCGGCGGCCGTTACAATCGCTTACAGGCGCAACGTGCCTTGAGGCGCCGTCCAGCGATTCAATGTGCGCATGGCAACCAAACCCGGACCCACCAAGATCCTCGTCGTCGACGACGACGTCCGCCTGCGCGACCTTCTGACTCGCTACCTCGGCGAGCAGGGCTTCCAGGTCGCTGCCCTCCCCGACGCGCGCGACCTCGATCGCAAGCTGCAGCGCGACCCGCCGCATCTCATGGTGCTCGATCTCATGCTGCCAGGTGAAGATGGCCTGTCGGTGTGTCGCCGCCTGCGCGGCGCCGGCGAGACCGTGCCGATCGTCATGCTCACCGCCAAGGGCGAGGAGGTCGACCGCATCGTCGGCCTCGAGATGGGCGCCGACGATTACCTGCCGAAGCCGTTCAATCCACGCGAACTCGTCGCGCGCATCCACGCGGTGTTGCGCCGCCACGGGGAGCGCGCCGTGCCGGGGGCTCCGGCCTCCGACGGCGTGCTCCGCTTCGGCCGGCACACGCTCGACCTCGCCGCGCGAACCCTGACGCTCGGCGACCAGACGACGACGCTCACCACGGGCGAGTTCGCTCTGCTTCGTGTCTTCGCGCAGCACCCGCGCCAGGCGCTCGCCCGCGAGAAACTCATGATGCTTGCGCGCGGCCGCGATCACGAGGCCTTCGATCGCGCCATCGACGTCCAGGTGTCGCGACTGCGCAAGCTCGTCGAAGCCGATCCGGCCAATCCCCGCTTCATCCAGACCGTATGGGGTTTCGGCTACGTCTACATGCCTGACGCCGAGTCGGCGACGACACCGGGACGGCGCACCGGCGAGGACGGCGCACCGGACGCATCGTGACGCTGTTGCCACGCTCGCTCTTCGGGCGGCTCGTCCTGGTCCTCGTCGCCGCGGTGGCGCTCGCGGTCCTCGCGAGCATCGTCCTGTTTCGCAGCGAGCGCCTCGCACTCCTCGACCGTCAGGTTTCCGAGACCCGGCTCGTGCAACTGCAGGCGCTGCGCGCAGCGCTCATCGGCGCCGACGACCCGGAGCGCAGCGAAACGCTCGAGGAACTCGCCGACATCTACGGCGTGGAGATCTACCCCGAATCCGCGCGCCCGCCCGGGAACACGCTGCCGGCCGGGCCGCGCATGGCCGATCTCGCGAGCCGCCTGCGCGAGCGGCTCGGGCCAGGCACCGAGGTCCGCTTTGCGCCGCGCCTGCAGCGGCTCTTCGTGCGCGTCGAGGCCGCCGACGCCGCCTACTGGCTCGGTGTACCGGTCCCCACCGGTGCGCCCGACGCCGGAGCGACGCGCGCGCTCACCTGGACGCTCGTCGTACTCGTCCTCCTCCTCGTCGCGGCGTACGTGTTCGCGCGCTACCTCGCCCGGCCGCTGCGCGAGCTCGCTGCCGCGGTCGCCCGCGTCGGCCGTGGCGAACTGCCCGCACCGTTGCCGGAATCCGGGCCGTCCGAAATCGCCGCGGTCAATCGCGGCTTCAATGCGATGACCGCCAACCTGCGCCGCCTCGACGAGGATCGGGCGCTGCTCCTTGCCGGCGTTTCGCACGACCTGCGCACGCCGCTGGCGCGACTGAGGCTCGGGGTCGAGATGAGCGCACCGGACGACGCGCTGCGCGCCGGCATGGTCGCCGACATCGACGAGATGGATCGCATCATCGGCCAGTTCCTCGACTTCGCCCGCGGCGAGGACGCGACCCCTCCTGCCCAGGCAAGCCTCGACGCGATCGTGCAGGCCGCGACCGAGCGTTACCGCGCTGCCGGCGCCGACGTGCGCTTCACCGCAGGCGCCGTGCCCGCGCTGCCGCTCAAGGCCACCGCCGTATCGCGCCTCGTCGCCAACCTGGTCGACAACGCGCTCGCCTACGGCGCACCGCCCGTGGAGATCACGACGGCCTGTCGTGATGAGCAGGCCTGGCTCGAGATCGCCGACCGCGGACCGGGGATCGCGCCGGCCGACGTCGCCCGCCTGAAGCTGCCCTTCACCCGGGCCGCTGCCTCGCGCGCCCGTACCGACGGCGCCGCAGGTGCGGGACTCGGGCTTGCGATCGTCGAGCGGATCGCCCGCCTGCATGGCGGCTTCTTCGAGATCGAGCCCAGGCCGGGCGGTGGAACTCTCGCCCGCGTCCGGCTGCCGCTCGCGGCGGCGGCGCGCTGACCCGTCGCGCCCGGACGTCGGCTACTGCGCCGGGGCGCCTGTTGCCGGCACGACGAGCGCCACCGCGTGCGCCGCGATTCCCTCCTCGCGTCCGGTGAAGCCCAGGCGCTCGGTCGTGGTGGCCTTGATCGAGACGCGATCGAGGGGACAACGCAGGTCGGCGGCCAGATTGGCGCGCATCGCCTCGATGAACGGCGCGAGCTTGGGCGCCTGCGCGACGATCGTCGCATCGACGTTGCCGACTTCGTAGCCGGAGGCGCCGACCAGGTTCAGCGTGCGGCGCAGGAGCAGGCGACTGTCCGCACCCGCGTAGGCGGCGTCAGTATCGGGAAAGTGTCGCCCGATATCGCCCAGCGCAAGCGCACCGAGGAGGGCGTCGATGATCGCGTGCACGAGGACGTCGGCGTCGGAGTGCCCGACGAGGCCCGTCGGATGCGCGATGGTGACGCCGCCGATGACGAGGGCACGCCCCGCGGCGAGCGCGTGGACGTCGAAGCCGGTGCCGATGCGGGGGATCATGCGTGCGTCGCCGCCTGCGCCTGCGCGGCGAGAATCGCCGCAGCGAGCGCGAGGTCCTCGGTGTGCGTGATCTTGATGTTGGCGTCGCTGCCGCGGATGAGGCTCGGCGCGAGGCCCAGCGCCTCGATCGCCTGTGCCTCGTCGGTGACCGCGAGGGCGCCCGGCTGCGCGAGCGCACGGCGCAGGACGCCAAAGCGGAACACCTGCGGTGTTTGCGCCTGCCACAGGTCGGCGCGGGAGACCGTGGCGGCCACCGTCGCCGTCTCAGCGCCGCGGCTCGCGCGCTTCAAGGTGTCCGCGACGGGGACCGCGAGCAGGCCGCCGATGGTGGCATCGGCCAGGTGACGCACGAGCCTTGCGAGCGCATCGATGGGGACGCACGGGCGCACGGCGTCGTGCACCGCGACCCAGTCGTCGTCGGCGCACCGTCCCACGAGTTCACGCAGCGCGTTGGCAACCGTCGCCGCGCGCGTGGCGCCGCCGCAGCGCAGGAGGCGCACGTCGGGTGGACGCTCCTGCAGTCGCTCGAATTCGGTGTCGTCGTGTGCCACCGCCACGTATAGCGCATCGGGTGCAAGCCCGGTGCGCAGGCGCTCGAGCGTGCGCACCACGACGCGCCGACCGGACAGATCGGCGTACTGCTTGTGCCCGCCGAAGCGCACGCCGTTGCCCGCCGCAGGAACGAGGACGTGGAGGCGTCTTCTCGCAATCATGCGCTCGCGACCACGAGCGGCGTCAACGCCGTGCGGATCGATGGCGGAATGTCCACCGGCGTTCCGGTCGCGCGCTCGACCCAGACGTGCACGAAGCGCCCGGTCGCCGCCGGTTCGACCTCACCCTGCGTGAAGAGCGCGATCTCGTAGACGACCGAAGTGCGGCCCAGGCGCTGCACGCGGATGCCCGCCTCGACCGTCTCCGGGAACGACAGCGAGCGATGGAAGCGGCACGACGTCTCGACCACGAAGGCGACCTCGGCGCCACGCTGGATGTCGAGCCCGCCGACGCGAATGAGGTGCTCGTTGACCACCGTATCGAAATACGAGTAGTAGGTCACGTTGTTGACGTGACCGTACATGTCGTTGTCCATCCACCGCGTGGGAATCGGCAGCAGGTGCGGGTAGTCGGCGCGGGTCGACGCCTGCGCGTGGGCTCGATCGCTCATCGGCGGCACGCTCCACCTTCGTGCGCCGGTTCATGCCCAGCGCTTCGCATCACGGCGCGCCGCCCACGTCGCGCATGCGCTCGTCGAGGAGCTCGATCCAATGCCGCACGGGCGTTCGTGTGCCCGATTCGAGGTGCGTGATGCAGCCGATGTTGGCGCTCGCGATGAGATCGGGTCGCGACGCCTCGAGCGCGCGCAGCTTGTTGACCTTGAGCTGCCCCGAGAGCACCGGCTGCAGGATCGAGTAGGTGCCGGCGGATCCGCAGCAAAGGTGCGCGTCGGCCACCGGCAGGAGCGAATGGCCGATCGCGAGCAGGATCTCCTCGACCTGGCCGCGAATGCGCTGCCCGTGCTGCAGCGTGCACGGCGCCTGGAAGGCGATGCGCAGCGGGCCGCGATCGAGCGCGATGGTGGGCGCGATGCGCTTCCATTCCGCG
>WBZO01005612.1_pt1 | contig 12675 bp, 12 predicted proteins | sample 5204261 | NCBI WGS metagenome assembly WBZO01 (sample SAMN12412400, study PRJNA552823) | activated sludge metagenome | isolation source: activated sludge from anammox sidestream of wastewater treatment plant... | place: USA: North Carolina | collected 2017-09 | reverse complement strand
ATCCGTCCGGCACCGTCACATCGGCCAGATAGACTAACTGATCGATCGTTGGGATTTCGACGTTGCGGAAATACTGAATCGGATCGACCACGTCCGGGATGGCGTATCCTCGCAACCCGTGGCCGAGGTGCTGTAACGTCAGGTGCAGGTGGATGCCGGCCGCGTCACCCGTTTCCCCGGCGATCCCCAGCCGATGCCCAATCTCAACGGTCTGGCCGGTCTTCAGGCTGGCGTCGATCGAGGCCATATGGGCGTACCACGTGACCCAGGTTGTTCCATCGTTCCAGTCATGGCGGATCCGCACGTGGTTGCCATACCCTTTGTCATTGAGGCTGATGAGATCGATGACACCGCGCTGGGCGGCGAGAACTTCCACGGCCCTGCCGTTGGCAGCGGCTCGCAAGTCGATGCCCTCGTGGCGACCATTGGCATAGGAACGAGGGCTGTTGAACGGGCTGACGATTAGAAACCCGGTAGCCACCGGGTTGTTCAAGCTAAATGGTGTCGAGTTGTCGTCCGGCATCGTTACTTCCTACCTGAACTACGACAGCCGACCTTGTTTGACTGGCTGACGAGATTGGCGCGGTTCCTAGCCGCGATAGCGCATCTGGGCAATGGCCCACTCATATAACTGCTGATACCCCTGGGCGGATTGCTGCCATGAGAAATCGGCCTTCATACCGTTCGCTTGCATGCGCCGCCACCCTTCCTTATCGGTGTTGTAGACGTAAGTCGCGCGCTGGATGGCATGCCAAAGCGCGTCGGAACTGAGGTCATAGAACGAGAAGCCGGTGATGCCGTCCTGGACCGTATCGGCCAACCCGCCCGTTGCCCGAACGATCGGCACGCTGCCATAGCGCATGGCGATCATCTGTCCCAGGCCGCACGGCTCGAAAACTGATGGCATCAGGAACATATCGCTGCCGGCGTAGATTAGCGGCGCCAACCCGGCGTGATAGCCGATGTAGGCGGCCATCTTGTCCTTATGATAAGAAGCCATCTGGGCGAACATGTTCTCGTATTGCGGATTGCCCGTGCCCAGGACGATGAATTGGGCCGGCCCCGCATAGCCGTTCATCAGTAGGTGGAGGGGGTGCCCAACAATATCTAACCCTTTTTGCCAGTCCAGCCGTGAGATGATGGCCAGGATAGGGATATCGGGTATCTGCGGCAGGCCAACGGCCGCCTGGAGAGCGAGCCGATTCTCCGCCCTGCCTTCCAGCGAGTTGATATCGTAATTCCCTGCCAGTCGCTTGTCGGTGGCAGGATTCCAGATGTCATAGTCCAGGCCGTTGAGGATGCCGTGCAAGTCGCCTTGACGGTAGCGCAACAAGGCATCCAGCCCGACTCCGCCCTCGCGCGTCATGATCTCCCGCGCGTAGGAAGGGCTGACCGTGTTGATGATGTTGGCGTGATAGATGCCGCGGGCCATGAAGTTGACTTCACCGTAGGCTTCTTCTGTTAAGGAGTGGGTGAAGATCTGCATGTAGTCGAAGACGTTCCAGTTCGTCTTTCCCTGATGGGCCAGATTATGGATGGTGAAGACGCTGCCCAGGCCATGGTAACGAGGATGGGCCTGCCCCGCGGTCGCCAGCCAGGTGACGGCCGGTGCGGTATGCCAATCGTGGGCATGGAGCAGATCCGGCCGCCAATCGATCGATTCCGTCAGGGCGAACGCAGCCTTGCTAAAGAAAGCGAATCGGTAGGGATCATCCCAGTAGCCGTAAATATTCTCCCGGTTAAAGAGACTTTGCTGGGCGATGAAGTACACGGGGACGTCGCTTCCCGGCAACCGACCCTCGAACGCTCCGGCCTGGACGATGCCGGAACCTGTGGGCACGTTTAGCTGTAACGGCATGCTTTCGACGCCGGGGAAACCCGCTTCGATATTGTGATAGGCGGGCATGAAGACCCGAACATCATAACCCATGGCATGGAGCGCCTTGGGTAAGGAACCGCCGACATCGCCCAGCCCTCCGATTTTGGCGAAGGGCGCGGCTTCGGCTGTCAGGAAGAGTACCCGCACGGGTTCGGCCATAGTCATCATCACCTAGAATCGCGAATCGACCCGGACGATGAGACCGGTCGGTTCACATATGATTTTGAGACATTACCACAGGGACGAAATACCGATACAAGATTGTACGGTATTGTCCCTGATTATGTGCAGTTGATCAAATCGAGATGGGCTAAATATCGCGCCCTGTCGATGGGTGACCGGCAGGCTCGCCTCAGATCCTTTCCAGGTCAGCCCGAACGCGTCGCAAACGCTCGGCCGCCTCATGTCCCACAGGCGCGAGTTTTGGATTGATGCCGCCCATGCCCAACATCGAGATCGGATCGATGATCGATACTTCGGAACCTTGGCCGTCATCGTCCTCATAGACGATGACATTACATGGCAGCAGCAACCCGATCTCGACTTCGGTGGCGAAAGCCCGATGGGCCAACGGCGGATTGCAAGCTCCCAGGATGGCGTAGCGGCGGAAATCTACGCCCAGTTTCTGCTTCAATGTGTCTTTGACATCGACGTGTGTCAGGATGCCAAAGCCCTCCTCTTTCAGCGCGGCGGTCACTCGTTCGATTGCTTCTTCATAGGGCAGATCAAGATGAACCCTTATTCCAAGATCATCCATGGTCATGTCACTCATTTTGCTTACCTTCCTTACAACCTATCGGCCGCATAATTTCAGCCGTGATTAACTATTTTGGGTGGCCGCTCTATCGATCACCGTTGCGCCATAAGACCATGATGGCCACCCCGGCCAGGACTGTCAAGCTTAGCCCAGCGATGATCGCTCCGATCCCCAGGATATCTCCCCAATCGCGAGCCGGTCGGGAGCCTCCTGTGGCTTCCGGGGCGGCTGTTGGTGTCGGTGTTGGCTGGGGCGTTGGCGCTTGTGGCGGGGCGATCATGGCGAAAGCGACTGCTCCGGATGTCGCAGTTATCGTTGGCGTCATGGTAGGCTCGGGCGTGGCGGTAGGCGTGGGCGTGGGCGATCGGATGATGAGCACCTGGCCTATCTGGAGGAAAGCGTTGGGGTCCAGGTTATTCATGGCCATGAGTTCTTCCAGAGTGAGACCATATCGCAAGGCGATCGCCAATGCTGTGTCGCCCCCTTTGACGGTGTGAGTCAATTGCGGTGTGGCTGTGGGCGGTGGGGTTTCGCCCTCAACCAGCCGTACCTTGATCTCATTGCCTGGATGTACGACCGCATCCTCCGGCAGCGTGTTCAGCCATAATAAGGTAGCCAGATCGGTCCGATAATTAGCGGCGATCGACCACAACGATTCACCCTCGCGCACGGTGTGATAGACGGGGGGCGTTGGCGTCGGGGGCGGAGGTTGTCCGTCAGCCAGCCGGATCGTGAGCTTGTCGCCCGGGTTGATGACGCTGTCCTGATTTAAGCCGTTGAACAAGTATAGATCGGCCAGGGACACTTCATAGCGGGCGGCGATGGCCCATAAGGTCTGCCCCTGCAATACGGTGTGGATAATGGATCCGTCTTCGTTGGGCGAGGCTAATTCGATGGGAGCGACGATAAAGGGTACATCGACGACGCGTTGCTCTGACCGAGGCGGTGGAGCGTCATACGGCGTGCCGAAAACCGTTACGTAGAAATTCTGGCCGCTGCCGACGGCGAAACCGACGCCCACCTCCGTCCAGCGCGGGTTGAGCATATTGCTGAAGTGGATGGCGCTGTTTCGCCACCAAACGACGCCTTGCTGAGGCGTCAGCCGCGTTCCACCGACGAGATTCTCGCCTGCGTACCCGGTATAGCCCGCTGCTTCCGCGCGGTCTTGCCAGGTGCTGCCGTTGATACCGATATGGCTGTAGATACCGTTCTGGGCGATGAAATTGGCGTGGTTCTGTGCCGCCGTGGCCAACGCTCCATTGTAGGTAAGGGCGGGCAAACCATACTCTGCCCTGACCTGATTGACCAGCTGCAGAATATCGTTTGTTGGGCTTCCCTGTGCCTCGACCTTTCCCGTGAAGCTCCCGGCGATGAGCAGTAGCCCCAAAAGGACTGCCAGACAGATGCGCTGCATCATACGATACTGGACTATAACCGGAAAACGGCCGGCGGCAAGGGGCATTAAGCCACCTTTCTGCTATCGTGTCCCGCTGTTTGAGTTTGTTCCTTGCCTTTAGAAGAGTTTGGGCTATCGTTTTATTCTATGAGCGATGACATGATAAATCCCACAGAAGATTCTGTGATTAGTTTGCGAGAAGTGACGAAGGAAAACCTGAGCGAGGTGTTGACGCTGAAAGTAAAGCCGGATCAGCAACGCTTCGTTGCCAGCAATGCTGTTTCGATTGCCGAGGCGCACTTCGAAGAGAAGGCCTGGTATAGGGCCGTCTATGCGGACGAGACCCCAATCGGGTTCGTCATGCTTTATGATGATCCAAAAGCAGGCGAGTATTATCTCTGGCGAATGATGATCGATGCTCGCTATCAGGGCCATCATTTTGGGGAGCGCGCGCTTCGGCTCCTTATCGAGTATATTCGCACTCGGCCCGGCGCCGTAGAGCTATTAGTCAGCTATGTGCCTATTGAGGGCAATCCCCAACCCTTCTATCGGCGTCTCGGCTTCGTCGATACAGGTGAGCTAAGTAACGGCGAAAACGTGATGAGGCTGGTTCTCTAGCGCGCCTGGCGACTCATCGACCACCCCCGGAACTTATAATTCGGTTGATAGCCCTGGCCGTTTCACCGGCCTGGATTCCCCACGGTTCGTTCGGCGGGTTGCCCGTAACGATAGAGAACCTGGTCGAACCATTTTTAGACGGAGGCAATTGATCATGCAATATCGAAGACTGGGCCAGGCCGGGATGAAGGTGAGCGTCATCGCCCTCGGTGGCTGGATCAACTTTGGCGAAGGCAAGGTGGCCGAACACACCGCCCGCGAGGTGGTCAGGACCGCCTATGATCAGGGCATCAATTTCTACGATCTGGCCGACTTTTATGGCCGTGGCGCGGCTGAGAAACAAATGGGCGCGGTACTGAGCGAGTATCCGCGTCATACGCTCGTCATTTCGACGAAAGTCTTCTGGCCAATGAGCCAGGATATCAACGATCGAGGCCTGTCGCGCAAACATATTATGGAGAGTATAGACGGCAGTTTGCGGCGACTAGGCACCGACTATGTCGATATTTATTTTTGCCATCGGCCCGATCCGGAGACGCCGATCCTGGAGACCGCGCGGGCGATGGATGATCTTATTCATCGTGGCAAAGTGCTTTATTGGGGAACGTCTGAATGGTCGGCCGAACAGATCCGTGAGGCTTGCGACCTGTGTGAGCGCTACGGGCTATACCCGCCCCAGGTCGAGCAGCCCGATTATTCGATGCTTAATCGCCGTCTTGTGGAGGATGAAATCTTGCCGGCGACAGAGCCCCGTGGCGTGGGGCTGACTGTCTTCTCGCCGCTGGCGATGGGCATGTTGACTGGAAAATATGACGACGGCATCCCCAAGGATTCGCGATTCAATCGCGAGGGGTGGGCGGCGAAACGGTTCATCAATGAGGAGAATCTATCTCGTGTTCGTCGGCTGAAGCCGATCGCCGAGGAATTGGGGATCAGCCGCGCCCAACTGGCATTGGCCTGGATTTTGCGACATTCAGGTGTCAGCAGCGCCATCATCGGAGCCACGCGACCGTCGCAGGTCATCGATAATGCTGCTGCGGGTGAGGTTGATTTATCTGCGGAAGTTATTGCCCAGATAGATGAGATTCTGAACTCGTGAGGTTAACGCCCGGCAGGAGGCCCCTCCTGCCGGGTGATAGAAAGCTCTATTCAGCGTCTTTCACGAAATCAAGCGAGACTGAGTTGATGCAATAGCGCATCCCCGTCGGCTCCGGGCCGTCATCGAAGAGGTGACCCAGATGTGCGCCACAATTGGCACAGTGGACCTCCGTTCGCACCATAAAGAAGCGTCGATCGGTCTCTTCGTCGATGTGCTCAGCCACTAGCGGCGCCCAGAAGCTGGGCCAGCCGCAGCCGGCATCGAACTTGTGCTCTGAACTGAACAGTTCCGCGCCACAGCCGATGCAAGTGTAGATGCCCTTCTCTTCATTGTAGTTGAATGCTCCGGAGAAGGGCCGCTCGGTTCCTTGCTCGCGGGTAACGTGATACTGCTCGGGGGTCAGTTGCGCCCGCCATTCGGCGTCCGTCTTTTGTACCTTGTAGGTCATGGTTCGCTCCTTGTATAAACTGCCCTGATATTACAAACCCTGCGTTTGAGAGTCATTAGATTGACCGTAATCTTAAGTCTGTCGATCAATTTGGAGCTCCTCACACCATCGTTTATAATGCGTCGGTAAATATGCCCCCTGTGCCGAAACGTTCGTTCTCCATTCGCGTTGTGCAGTGGGGTATATTGGCACTAGCGTTATGGAACCTCGGTCGCGCGATCGCTCTCTGGCGTCAGGCCGACTGGATGGCCGGCCTGCCTCTGACTCCCGATCCTCGTCTGCGCCTGTGCCTCGCATTGGGGTGGGCAGCGTTATTCCTGGCCGCTTTCATTGTTGCTCATCGACGCCGGCGGTGGTCGCGCCTCTTCACTCCATTTTTTCTAATGCTCTATGGTGTTTATGAATTCGGAACGATCATCATTTACGCCCCGACGCCGCCGACGCTGATGCCTATCCTCATCTACGTTGCTTTCGTTAGCTTTGCCGTCTGGGCCTTGTGGCGACGGGACCAATTTCCCACTAGTGGCGATTAAGGAGGCCGTTGAGCCGGACAACATATGAACCCCAAAATTGAACAACTCAGGCAACTTAAACGACAAGCCCGAATGGGTGGCGGCGAGGACAAGCTGGCCGCACGCAAAGCAAAGGGCAAACTAAACGCTCGCGAGCGGATCGAGCTTCTCTTAGACAAAGGCTCGTTCAGGGAGGTCGACTCCCTTGTCGTTCATCGCGAAACCAACTTTGAGATGGACAAAAAGAAGATTCCCGGCGATAGCGTCGTGACCGGGTGGGGGACCATTGACGGTCGCCTGGTCTACGTCTTCAGTCAGGACTTCACCGTGTTTGGCGGCAGCCTGAGCGGCGTCCATGCTGAGAAGATCTGCAAGATCATGGATATGGCTGTTCGTAACGGCGCGCCTGTCATTGGCATCAACGACTCAGGCGGGGCACGTATCCAGGAGGGCGTCGTTAGCTTGGCCGGCTATGCCGACGTATTCTTGCGCAATACACTGGCCTCCGGCGTGATCCCACAGATCAGCGTCATTATGGGACCATGTGCCGGGGGGGCGGTCTATTCTCCAGCCCTGACCGATTTCATCTTCATGGTCAAGAATAGCAGCCACATGTTCATCACCGGTCCTGATGTTGTTAAAGCGGTGACGGGTGAAGACGTGACCTTTGAAGAGCTAGGCGGGGCGATGGCACACAACGCTGTCAGTGGCGTGGCTCATATGGCCGCTGAATCGGAAGAAGATTGCCTGTTTCTGATTCGTGAGATGATGAGCTACATCCCCTCCAACAACATGGAGGATGCGCCTTTTAAGGTTAGCGGCGACGACAGCCTCCGCACTGATGAACGTCTCAACGATATCGTGCCGGACAGCCCCAACAAACCCTATGATATTCGTGACGTGATCCAGCTCATCGTCGACGACGGCCGCTTCTATGAGATTCAGGAGCATTACGCCCAGAACATCGTTGTTGGGTTCGCCCGGTTAGGCGGCTTCAGCATCGGCATCGTCGCCAACCAGCCGATGGTATTGGCCGGCGTGCTTGATATCAACGCCAGCGAGAAGGCGGCCCGATTCGTGCGCTTCTGTGATTGCTTCAATATTCCTCTGGTAGTGTTCGAAGATGTACCCGGCTTCCTGCCGGGGCTTGATCAGGAACACGGTGGCATTATCCGTCACGGGGCTAAACTGCTTTACGCCTTTTGCGAGGCGACGGTGCCCAAACTGACTGTCATCACGCGCAAGGCGTATGGCGGCGCCTACTGCGTCATGAATAGCAAGCATATTCGTTCGGATTTCAATGTCGCCTGGCCCACGGCCGAGATCGCCGTCATGGGGCCTGAGGGGGCGGTCAACATTATCTACCGGCGCGATATTGCCGAGGCGGAGCAACCCGAATCCCGACGCGCTGAACTGACCGCCGAATATCGCGACCATCTGGCCAACCCTTACATCGCCGCCCAATATGGTTACATCGATGATGTCATTGAGCCTAGCGAGACACGGCCGCGACTGATCAACGCGCTCAACATGCTCCAGAACAAGCGAGACCAGAATCCGCCCAAAAAGCACGGTAATATCCCGCTCTAAGCGGGGAACCGGCATGACCAACCTGGATTAGCGCAGATTTGGCCGGTTCTAGTCCTTAGTGGCTTCGCCGGCCTCAATCAAAAATAAGTGGAACACTTCTATGTTAAGAGAAGATGGCCTTCTGGTTAAAAAGTTCGATAAACTCCTGATCGCCAATCGAGGCGAGATCGCCTTGCGTATCTTGCGCGCGGCACACGAGTTGGGCATTTCTACCGTGGCCGTATTTTCCGACGCCGACCGCAATGCCCCACACGTACGCTACGCAGATGAGGCCTATCATATTGGCCCACCCGCCGCGCGAGACAGCTACCTGGTGATCGAAAAGCTACTTGACGTCGCCAAGCGCTCCGGCGCCGAGGCGATTCATCCCGGTTATGGCTTCCTGGCCGAGCGCGCCGGGTTCGCTCAGGCTTGTGCCGATGCCGGGATTGTTTTCGTTGGCCCTCCTGCGCGAGCCATCGAGATCATGGGCGACAAGCTCATGGCCCGCGCCACAGTGACCGCTGCCGGCGTCCCCGTCGTCCCCGGCACGCCGATCGGGCAATCAGACGAAGAAATGACCGCCGCCGCCATCCAGATGGGCTTTCCCGTTCTGGTTAAGGCGGCCGCGGGTGGTGGTGGTAAAGGTATGCGCCCCGTCCATCGTGTCGAGGATCTGCCCGACGCGTTTGCCGCCGCTCGTCGTGAATCGAAGGCTGCCTTTGGCGATGACACTGTCTATCTTGAAAAGCTCATCACCGAGGCGCGCCATATCGAGATTCAGCTTCTGGCGGATAGTCATGGGAATACCATCTATCTGGGTGAACGGGAATGTTCTCTTCAGCGTCGCCATCAGAAACTTATTGAAGAAGCGCCGTCGTTTGTTGTTGACGCCGATCTGCGCCGCCGGATGGGTGAGGTAGCTGTTGCCGCCGCGCGCTCGGTTAATTATGTAAACTCTGGGACAATTGAATTCTTGCTCGACCGCGACAAGAACTTCTATTTCCTGGAGATGAACACCCGCCTGCAAGTCGAACATCCCGTCACTGAGCTGGTCACTGGCGTTGATATTGTCCAGGAGCAGTTGCGGATCGCTCGTGGTCGCCGGCTGCGCTTGCGCCAGGAAGATATACAGATCAAGGGGTGGGCTATCGAATGTCGCATCAATGCGGAGGATCCTTACAACAACTACATGCCTTCCACCGGCACCATCACAGCGGCGCACCTGCCGGCCGGGCCGGGTGTTCGGGTTGATTCCGGTGTCTACGTTGGCAATGAGATCACTCCTTACTACGACTCAATGATCAGCAAGCTTATTTGCTATGGGGAGACTCGCGGCGAGGCCGTGTTGCGGATGCGGCGGGCGCTGGAGGAATACCGTATCATGGGCGTCAAGACGAACATCCCGTTCCACCAGCACATGATGGATAGCCATCGGTTCTTGTCGGGCCAGTTTGACACCAATTTTGTTGAGGAACGGTTCAGCATGGACGATCGCGAGATCGATCGTGCCATGGAGGCGGCTTTGTTAGCCACTCTGGCGGCTCATGAGCAAAGCCAGCGTGCCGCCCAGATCGTCGCTCCTGGCGCTCGCGATACCAGTAACTGGAAATGGTTGAGCCGTTGGGAAAGGCTGCGACGTTAGCTACGTAAAATGTGACTGATTGTGATTCAAATGGCTGTTCATCGTGCGCAACGGTGATTGCGATAGAGACCATGGGTCAGAACTATGAAATACATCGCTACGGTTAAGGATCGGGAATATACCATCGAAATCGACCCTGATCGGGGCATTCTCATTGATGACGTACCTCAGGAGATCGACTTCCAGCGTCTGGGGCAGAGCGGCTTCTTGTCACTGTTGATGAACCATCGCTCCGTCTCCGCTGTCGTGGAGGAGAAAAATGATCACTGGGATGTGCTCATTCAGGGCGAGTTGTATAATGTGCAAGTACAGGATGAACGCGTCTACCGCCTGGAGCGCATGCGTTCGACGGGCGCGACGGTCGATGGCCAGGCTATCGTCACCTCGCCCATGCCCGGCATCATCGTGGCCGTGCCGGTTGCCGTGGGAGACATAGTGAAGCGCGGCGACAAGGTCGTTGTCCTGGAATCCATGAAGATGGAAAACGAGTTACGTGCCCCTTGTGATGGCGTCATAACACACGTGAACGTCACCGCCGGGGCCAATGTCGAAAAAGACCAGGAACTCGTTGGTATTAGTCAGGAGGTCGCCGAAGCGTCGTAGTTGATCTGGTTGACGTATCCGATAGTTGATGAATACCGCTAAAACTGCAAACCTCGAAGTAGAGGTTAAATTCTTCGTCTCAGATCTTGGCGTTGCGCGGCGGCGATTGGAAGCCGACGGCGCTGAACTGGTGGCCCCTCGCGTCTATGAGCGCAATGTCCGATTCGACACGCCTGATCATAAGCTGCTACGACGCGCTGAGTTGTTGCGTCTGCGGCAGGATACGCGAGCGCGCCTGACCTTCAAGGGGCCGGCGGCCGCGGACGCTGAAAGCGAGGCTAAAGTACGCGAGGAGATCGAGCTTGAGATCGCCGATTTCGACCGCATGGCCGCCATCCTGATCCGGCTCGGCTACTCTCCAGTACAAACATACGAGAAATATCGCCAAACATGGCGCTGGCATGATGTTGAAGTCGTGCTGGATGAGTTGCCGTTCGGCGAATTTCTGGAGTTAGAGGGAGAGGAGGCGTCGATTAAGGTCGCCGCTGCGGCGCTGGGGCTGAATTGGTCGAAGCGTATCCTGACGAACTATTTGGGGCTGATGGAGCTTTGTCGCCGCTCGTTCAATCTACCATTCTCGGATCTGACGTTCGCTAATTTCGACGGGATAATGGTCGACATGGCCCAGCTGATCCCGCTCAGTGTCCTTGTATAATCTATCAAACAATACAATCAGGAGAAAATATGTTCTCGAAAGCAATGGCTATCAATGATGAGATCGTCCGCCTGCGTCGTACGATCCATGCCAACCCCGAACTAGGATTTCAGGAATATCAGACAGCGGCTCTTGTAGCCGACACGTTGAACGAGATCGGCGGCTACAAGATCCAGACACAAGTGGGCAAGACCGGCGTCGTCGCTGAACTGGGCGATAGCGGCCCGCTTATCGCCATCCGGGCTGATATGGACGCATTACCTATCCAGGAGGCCAATGATATACCGTATCGCTCTTCCAATCCGGGAGTTATGCATGCATGTGGTCATGATGCACATACGGCCATCCTTCTTGGCGTAGCCCATCTCTTGCGTCAAAGCTATGCCGAGGAGCCATGGGTCGGTCGCGTGCGCCTGCTCTTTCAGCCATCTGAAGAAAGATTTGACGAGAACGGTATCAGCGGTGCCACCGCGATGATCGACGATGGAGCGCTCGAGGGCATCGATGCAGTTATTGCCTTGCATGTTGCATCGGATAACCCGTCGGGCCAATTGAGCTTTCACGATGGGCCGAGTATGGCTGCTGTCGATTCGTTCGATGCCTGGATCCGTGGCGATGGTGGACACGGCGCTTACCCGCATAACGGCAGCGATCCTATTTACATGCTTGCGCCTATCTTGACGGCTCTCTACGCTATTCCTTCGAGGCGTGTGAACCCGATCGCCCCCTCGGTTGTTAGCCTGGGACAAGTCACCGGCGGTGCGGTGCATAATGTTATCCCTAATGAAGTGATGCTTCGGGGCACACTCCGCTCAATGTCAGCTGACGTGCGCGAGCAACTATGGCAGGAAGTAGAAAACGCGCTGAGGCTGAGCGAGTTGATGGGCGGCAGCTATGAACTGGAAATTAGCAGAGGATATCCGTCACTGGTGAATGATCCTGTGGCGAACGGGTGGATGAAGCAGGTAACCAGCGATTTACTGGGCGCGGAGGTAGTGATCAACGGGCAACCTGCTATGGGGGCGGAAGATTTTGCCTATATGACCCAGCGGGCAAAAGGCGCGATGTTTATGCTTGGCGCGGCAACGCCCGATGGAATCGTTAGGCATCACCATACCAGCATATTCGATATCGACGAGAGTGTGCTGGCCCCGGGCGCGGCCGTTCTGGCAGAGACTGCACGACGCTTTGTCACTGGTCAACTATAACTTCTGCTCCGTGCAGATATCGTGAAATCAGTTTTTTTACCTGATTTATGGCTATAAAGAACTGACGTTCTATAGATATCCTCTATGATGTTATGTATACTGTGAAAACTGGTTATTTGAGTAACAATGCCTGATGCTAGGGGATAAGCCGGATGATATCCAAGTAAAATCGGGCTTAAGACTAGCCTCAGCATAATGGTGGAGCATGATGTCATCAGGAGGTAGTTAAATGAAAATGAACTTTTTATCAGGTAATCAGGATAGAAGCGGGGGTAACCATCGCCTG
>WBZO01005610.1_pt1 | contig 12679 bp, 10 predicted proteins | sample 5204261 | NCBI WGS metagenome assembly WBZO01 (sample SAMN12412400, study PRJNA552823) | activated sludge metagenome | isolation source: activated sludge from anammox sidestream of wastewater treatment plant... | place: USA: North Carolina | collected 2017-09 | reverse complement strand
TTCCGAGATTGTGCAGCCCCAGTTCCGCAAGCGTTTTGCTGTTACCGGTGGAGATTACGGTCATAGCCTCTTTCCCGTTCAGGTTGATGCGGCCCGCGGGCGCGATGCCGGCCGGCACGATTCAAGTATCGAATGGTTATACGGTGGTCAGCGAATGCGAGCGCATTCAAATCGGTGACAATATGGCGTTATATAGGAGCAAAAGCAAGCGGCTGCCACCTAAGCCGGGCAGGCGGCGCGGCTCCAGTCGGAGTGCGACTGCGCCCCGACGCCGCTGCGCGCCGCCGACACAGCCAGCATGATGACTTCGGTCTCGTCATCAACCCAGTCGAGCAGTTCGAGACCATCGCCATCGGGCAGACGATAATCGACCAGCAGCACGGCGTAGCGACGGTGCTTGAGCATCTCGAAAGCTGCGCTCAAATTGAGGGCAATGTCGGCAGTGCCCCCGCCGGAGGCGTATAGGGCAAGCTGGGCCTCAGTCTGGCGCATCGGGTCGGGTTCGACGATTAACGAGCGCGCGTCGCGCAGAAGATGATGATCACTGAGGAGATCAGTTAAGGTGCCTTTGCGTTGACGGCTGGCGGCAAACATGGTAAACCTCCTCACTGCCTTGCAGTGGTAGTCGAGTTGCTGATCCTATTGTCGACAATATACATGATCTATTTAGTCCGGTCAATCACAAATATGACAAAATTTACCTGAAAATGAGATTGCGGCGTCGAATTCAGGGAGAAATCAATAAGCCACTGATCGACAAAAACATACGAACCCGGTCTGCCTGCAAATTCCTGTCCACCCGGGATGACCAGTGCGACTTTTACAATTGACAGCCATCAGAAAAACCGGCAAATTGCGACCGGAATATCGTGAACACGGAACTACATTGGCAATATTAGGGGAAACACCTGCATGCTCTACCCTCAATCAACCGCCTACGCCATCGAAGCTCTCGGTTTGCTGGCGGCGCTTCCTCCCGGCAAGTCCATCAAGGTGCGCGAACTCGCACAACAGCTGGAAATCCCCGAGCAGTACCTGGCAAAGGTTCTGAGCCAATTGGTGCGCAAGAAATTCGTCAATTCGACCAAGGGACCGACCGGCGGGTTCTCGCTGGCGGTCGAGCCCGGTAACGTGACGCTCTACCGGATCATGGCGGCGATGGACAGCCTGGGCAAGCTTGAAGATGAGTGCTGCATGGGGCTGCGAGTCTGCTCGCCGGCAACTCCCTGTGCCTTCCATGATCAGTGGTTGAAATTCAAGGAGCAGGTGATTGCCAAAGCGCAGCAACTGACCATTGCCGATCTGTCTCGGCTCGTTGTCGACAAGTTGGCTTCGGCACCGCCCTCCGACCGGACTTGAGCACCGATCGGTTTTGACATTCCGTTCCAGATCGGCTTTATTCCTGTGTCATGTCCAACTCCACCGGTTTGCGCATCGCAATCGTCGGAGCCGGCGCCGCCGGCTATTTCGCCGCGATCAATGCCGCGCGGACTTTCCCCAATGCGCGAATTGAACTGCTTGAAGCGACCCGCCAGCCACTCTACAAGGTCGGCATCTCCGGCGGCGGCCGCTGCAACGTCACGCATCACTGCTTTGACATCGACCGCCTTCTGCAGGGCTATCCGCGCGGATTTAAGGAACTCATCGGACCCTTTCAACGCTTTCAGCCGCGCGATACCGTGCAATGGTTCGAATCGCGCGGAGTGCGACTCACGGCGGAGGATGACGGCCGCATGTTTCCCGTCACCGACGATTCCGCGACAATCATCGCATGTCTCCAGCACAGTGCCGATACCGCCGGAGTCACCCTGCGACTGCATGCGCGGGTGACTGGCATTAGTCGAGACAATGATGAATCTCCGACCTTTCGGATTAATTTCAAAGGCGGCACAAGTACGGAATTTGACCGAGTTCTGCTGGCGACCGGTTCGAGTCCGATCGGCTACGAGATTGCCTCCTCGCTCGGGCACAAGATCATTCCGCCGGTGCCGTCGCTGTTTACTTTCAAGATCAAAGATGAGCGGCTTCACGGGCTGTCGGGGATCAGCTTCCCTGATGTCGCCTTGACGCTGGAGGTCGGCGACAATACACTCGAGCAACGCGGACCCCTCTTGATCACCCACTGGGGTCTGTCGGGGCCGGCCGTGCTCAAGTTGTCGGCCTGGGGCGCGCGGCTCCTGTTCACAACGCGTTATCAGGCAATCTTGCGCGTCAACCTGCTGCCGGAGCAGTCGCTCGCCACAATCGAAGAAAATCTCCAGCGCTATCGTGCGGCGCATCCGAGGCGGGCGATCACCGCGCACCCGCTTTACGACCTCCCCCGCCGCTATTGGGAACGAATCGTTGCCGACTCTGCAATCGCACCGGAATTGACCTGGTCGCACATCACGCGCCAGCAGCAATCGGCAATGGTCGAACAACTGGCCAATGCCCGCTTCGCAATCACCGGCAAGGGAGAATTCAAAGATGAATTCGTCACCGCCGGCGGCGTGCGGCTCAAGGAAGTTGATTTCCGCACAATGGCAAGCCGCCTCTGCCCGGGGCTCTATTTCGCCGGCGAAATCCTCGATATCGACGGCATCACTGGCGGCTACAACTTCCAAGCCGCCTGGTCGACCGGCTGGGTGGCGGGCGAAAGTATCGGCCGGTAACGCCAGCCAGGACCGTCGAACTATTTCTGTAACATTTCACGTCGCGCGGTGTCTTTAGGACGAACGATGGACGACATCGACAGACACGATTGGGCGGCCTACTGCCACGGTCAGAGCGCGGCTCTGGCGCGGATCCATCAGCGGCACAGCCGCAAGCTGTTGAATTACTGCGCGTACGTGCTCGGCGACCACGGTGCGGCCCAGGAGGTCGTGCAGGAGACATTTCTGCGCCTGCTCGCGCAGAACGGCCAGTTCGCAATTGAGTCGCGCCTGCAGGACTGGCTCTTCATCTGCGCCCGCAACCTCTGCTTCGGCCGGCTGCGCGCTGCCAAGACGCAGGCGCGGCTGCAGGAGCTGATCGCTCCGCCGGCATCCGCCATCGACGCCGAAACCAAACGCTTCATCGAGGTAGTGCTTGGCCGCCTGGAACCGGAAGAACGCGACTTGATCCTGCTGCGCGAACTCCAACAGTTCTCGATCGATGAGATCGCCACCATGCTGGCAATATCTGCCGAGGCGGTCCGCGTTCGCCTACATCGCATTCGCAAGAAGATGCAGAAACTGGGAGAAAGTTGATGATGAGAACTTGTGACGAATTCGAACGGTTGATTTCGGACCAACTCGACAGAGAGCTGCCGGAGGCAGAGGCACGCGCTCTGAGCGAACATCTGCGGGACTGCGCCTCCTGTCGAGCATTTGCCGAGTCGTGCCGCCGCGTCCGCGACGTGATCCAGCGCCTGCCGCAACCGACCGAGGCGGCTTCCGTCTTGCAGTCGCAGCGCACAGTCAACATGCCGTGGTGGCGGCGCCGGTTGTCGGTGCCGGTGCCGGTTGCAGCCGGCATCGCAATTCTGCTGATCGGCGGTTGGACGCTGCTTCTGCGCACGCCGGAGACCCCCGCCGGCAGATCAAGAAACACCGGGCTGGTGCAAGCCGTCGAAGTGATCCGCGTCAAACCGGCAGTCGCCCAGCCGGAACAACCTGAAACAACCGATTCTGTCATGCGCCAGGAGGAATCATGAAACGCCTTTTGCTGATCCCGATAGTTTTGGCCTTGACGGCCGCCAATATCCATGCCGCCTCCCTGCCTCGCTACCTGCAGGTTCACGTCTATTCCGAGGATTCCGTCGGCAAGGTGCTTGACGAAATGTCGCTTGTCTACGACCTGTCGAGCGATTCACGCTGCGACGGAGTGTACTACATTGCCAACGGCACATCGGGGATAACCAGCGACGTGACGCGCTTCCGCCAAAGCGGCCTGCAGTTCGAATTGGTCTTCAACCTGATGGTCAGCGAATCCCGAATCAGCGCCGCCACGCACGCGCTCCGATATCGCGCTCCGTCGAAACCCGGCGCCGCCGAGCGAACTACCACCGAGCGCGAATTCACGCTTGATGAGAGCGTCCTGCTGTGCTCGTATCGATTGGATGACGCGCGCACGGTCTTCATGGAGGCCACGGCTCTCAGCGACGGCTCGGCCTCGATTTCGGGATTCAGCCGAAATGCCGTGACGCTGACGTCGACGCTGCTGCGGGACGGCAAACACCTAGCCCGGGAGCGCAACGTGAAGACTCTGCTGGCCGACCAATACGACTTCGACGTCCGCTTTCCGCTCCCAGCGGGCGACACTTCGGGAGTGCGGGAAGTGATGTATCGAGTGCAAATCCGAATGCCGGGTGCGGCCGGCGCCGCGCAGGCGGAGACGCAATGCGAAGTGACATTGATGCGTCAATACATGCTGTCAGCGGCGCGCGGCGGCCAGAAGCCGACCAGCCAGTCGACGATGCAATACTCCTCGCGCAACACGCAGACAGTCACCCTGACACCCGGCAAGGAGTTGCGGCTGGTGTTTCCTCCGGATGTCCCCGCGATCGACGGATTCGAGATCGAGGATACACTGACTATTGTGCCGGAGCGATAGCTCACTTCGGTTCTTCCTGGCGCGACATTTTTCTGTCAACTGACACCCTCAGAGACGATGCGACGGTTGTTCGCATCGCCTTCGCCGACTCGACTCATCTCTACCCACCCCGATTGACGCGACCAGCTTTGGCCCTCCACTAAGTGCCGCGGTCCGATTTTTGGAGTGAAGCACTACAAGTTTCCAGAAGCCGGTGATGGTGTTGAAGAGGTTACAAAGAAAACCCTCCGCAAAACAACGCTCTGCAGCTTGGAAAATGGTGTACGTCAGGGCATCACATTAGTCGGCGAGCCCTGAGTCCGAAGGGCGATAATGCGATGTTAGCGAGTGCAGTGGATTGGGATATGAAGATTGAAGCCGATCGCAATGAACGGACGGAAGTGTTGAATTGAGAGGGTGCGAAAATCGGCTGTGCGCAGCAGGGAGATCGAGAACACAACGAGCCTGATGCGCGTGAAGAATCCAAGACAAAAGCGTCCCGGTCTCCCGGGACGCTTTTGCTTAGTCACATACAGCGCGATACGCACTGCCTGTAGAACCGAAAACTAATCGTTCATGCGAACAAGTTCGACGCGACGATTCTGCGCGCGGCCTTCCGCAGTCGCATTATCGTACTTCGGCTTGTCCGGACCATAACCCTTGTAGGTCAGGCGCGAGGCTTCGATGCCCTTCGAGATGAAGTAGTCATAGACCGCCTTGGCGCGATTGGTCGACAACGTGTCGTTCCATTCCTTCTTGCCGGAGGAATCGGTATGACCCTGGACTTCGATCTGCACGTGCGGGAACGCCGCCAGGGACTTGGCCACTTCATCCAATGCCGTCTTGGCCTTGGAGGTGAGCGTCCAGGTGTTGACCACAAACTGCACTTCGCGCAGGATCAGTTCCTTTTCCGGATAGACGAAGTCGGTCGGGCAGCCTTCCGGATTGACAGTCAAGCCGGCCGGGGTACCCGGGCACTTGTCGCAGCCGTCGCAGACGCCGTCGTTATCGGAGTCGAGCGGGCAGCCATTGGCGTCAACCTTGCAGCAGGTCGGCGTATCCGGGCACTTGTCGCGGCAATCCCACACGCCGTCCTTGTCGGAGTCGAGCGGGCAGCCGTCGGCATCAACCTTGCAGTCGGTCGGAGTATCCGGGCACTTGTCGCAGCCGTCCCAGACGCCGTCTTTGTCGGTATCGATCGGGCAGCCGTTCAGGTCGACCTTGGCGCACTTCGGTGTATCGGGGCACTTGTCCAGGCCGTCGCAAACGCCGTCGCCGTCGGAGTCGATCGGGCAGCCGAATTCATCCACCTTGCAGCCGCGCGGGGTGTCGGGGCACTTGTCGTCGTCGTTGCAGACGCCGTCGCGATCGTCATCCTTGCACTTGCCGAAATAGGCCGTCGCAAACGCGCCGCCTTCCAACAGTCCTTTGTGGATGTCGAGCGATTCCTCGAAACCCTTCCGATCCTCGTTGTCCCGGAAGCCGGAAAGGATGTCGGTGAAGATGTGATAACGCAACGCTGCGCCGATCGAGAAGTTGTCGATCAGGAAGTATTCGGCGCCGCCGCCGAACATGACGGTGAAGCGCTGATCCTTCAGGTCAAACGGGCGACCATCGAGACCGGTAAGTTTCACGACATCATCGCCTGCCTTGACCGCCCAGTAGCCGATACCGGCGCCGGCCGTCAAGAACAGGTTCCACTTGTCATTCGGCGTGGCATTGTAGGTCGGACCTAATTCGAGGATGTAGTTGTAAAGCTTAAGGAAGCTCTCATCATCGGAGGGCTCGCGGTAGATCGGCAGTCCGGCGTTGTTCACGTCGAGGACACCCTTCTGGGTTCTGGCGTAGGTGCCGGTCAGGCCGACCGCCCAATTCTTGTGGAACACAAACTTGGCTTCGCCGCCATGCATCCAGCGGAGTTTCCACGGATCCTTCATGACGGTATGGAAGCCGAAGCGGTAGCTCAACCCCAGCCGTCCGGTCTGATCATACGCCAGTGCCGGCAAAGCCATGCTGAGAAGAAGAGCCAGCGCGGTCAACAGAACTATGGCTTTTCGCAAGGTTAATACCTCCCAATTAAAGTTATTGCAAAGTTAGTCCCGGAAGAGATAGCCTTTTGCATCTTCCTCCATGGAAAGTCGTCCATTATCCTAATCCGTTAGCAATGGGCACAATACGCCCAGCCGAATTAGGGCGTAACCTAAATCCTCCTCAAACCGAAATCAACAAAAAAGATAACCGGCGCGGGGATTAGGGCAACAGGGCCATCTTGGACTCAAAAGATAAACTTTGTGAAATTTTTAGCGTGGCGATTTCGGGTGATTTATTGGTCAGGATTGCGGGGTGTAAGTTAAGAAGTTGTTTGACATAATGTTATGAGACAGGACTCAAACAGCGCTATTTTGGTATTTATTTCCCTTGACAACAGGAATACTGTAAATATCTTCGTCCTGATTTGAGCTTTGATGTATAAATGGCAAGATGACCATAGAGAACTCTGGAGGAGGTAACAGGATGAAAAGATTGACAGTGGTGGCAACGATCGTGCTTGCTGTGATGGCGTTCATGTTCGTGTCATTGATGGCGCAGGACGCCGCCAAGCCGGCGGAAGCGAAAAAGACGTTTGCGTATGTCGGCGCTGACAAGTGCAAGATCTGCCATAAGGTGGAGCATACGACTTGGTTGACCACGACCCATGCCAAGGCTTGGGACAAGCTCAAACCCGAAGAGCAGAAGAAAGAAGAGTGCATCGGTTGTCATTCAACCGGCAAGTTGGCTGATGGGACGTTGCTGACGGGTGTGCAGTGCGAGTCGTGCCACGGTCCGGGTTCGGAATACAAGGCTCAAAAGGTCATGAAGGACAAGGCGCTGGCGCTGGCCTCCGGCATGGTCGAGCCGAAGAACGAACTCTGTGTGAAGTGTCATAATGAGAAGTCGCCGACCTTCAAGGGCTTCAAGTTTGAAGAAGCCGTGAAGAACGCTAAGGCGATTCACGAGAAGACCCCGAAGAAGGAAGCGGCTCCGAAGGGTTAGATCGCGATCTCGGCAAAATTCCAGGGGTTTTGCTCAATAAATGGCCGGCGGGTTTCACAACCCGCCGGTTTCGTTTTTTCCCCGAACGCACCGTCCGGCTTACGCCCCGCTGTAGGTAATGCCGGTCCCGGTCGTACAGTCTAAGGGCAGACATTGCAACCTCCCAATTCAAACTTGACTTAGAGACCAACGTTTGCTAATCTTACAGAGTAACTCAAATCACATTGAAAGTCTGCTTCAGGGCGCGGCGCGCCCGGTGACAGCCGAGGAGGCACAGATGAGATCGGCATTGACATTGAAGATCTTTGTCACCGTCGTGGTATTGTTCTTTGCTGTACAGGTTACGGCGATCGACAGGCCAATCGACGCTTCAAAGCAAAATGTAGACGAGCTACGATCAATAACGCAGCTGCTCAGAAGCGGCGGTCTGAACGTCAACGAGCGCGACGCGCAGTTGAGCGAACTCTCGGTGACGCTGGGCGACCTGGCGCTCTGGCAAGGCATCGCGAATGCGGTGGTTGCCGGCGATCGAGCCTATTGCTGGATGTACTACGGGCTTCAAGTGGTTGATATTTCCAACACCGCTGCACCGGTCGTGCTCTATGAATATCTCCACCCCGCCTCCGAATTGGAGTTGGCCGTCGTCGGCAATACGCTGTTCGCCCTGATTCCCCATGAGGGCCTGCTGGTCCTGGATGTGACGGCAGCGCCGGTACTGCTCCAGACATTTCCACCGGTCGGTACCGCCAACTGCTATGGAATGGACATTCAGGACAATTACCTGTACGCGCTGTGCCAATCAGTGATCGACGAACATTCCGGGATCGAGGTGTTTGACATTTCCAACCCGATGGCGCCGATACTCACGGCTTTTGAAAACGTGCCGATGCTGCCGATCAATGTCGACGTCGTGGGCAACTACGCTTACGTCACCGACGAGTGGAACCTGAACGTGGTCGACGTGACCAACAAGTCGGATCCGCAATGGCTGAGCAAGGCCGCCTGTGACGGAGATGCCTGGGATGTCAAAGTCCGCAACAACTACGCCTTCGTGACCAATCGGCAGGATTCAGCCTTGCTGGTCCTCAACGTCAGCGACCCGCGTTTCCCCTCGCGCGTCACGAAGTTGACGCTCGATACCACCGCTTTCTGGCCGACATCGATCGAACTCCGTGATCACTATGCCTACATCCGCGGCAGCTCACGAATCAAGATCGTCGACATTGCTTCGCCAACTGCGCCGGCGATTGTCGGAACCTGGAATACCACCGGTTATGGTAGTCATCTTCAGTTCGATGCCGACCAGGCTCATATTCCCTACTGGGCTGAGGGACTCATTACTTACGAGATGACTGATCCGCTGGCTCCCAACGAAATCTGGCGCTATGAAATACCGGGTATGGGCTATGACGTTGAACTGCTGGGCACCTATGCGATCGAAGCGAACGGGATCGCCGGGATTCAGGTCATCGACATTTCCGATCCCGAGAACCTGCAGGTCGTGGCCGCCGATGATACGCCCGGCGATGCGATGGGTATTGCCTTGCGGGACAATTACGCCTACGTTGCTGACAGCACTCTCGGTCTGCTGATCTTTGATCTTAGCGTGCCCACCGCTCCGTCGCTTCTCGGCAGTTGCGAGACACCGGGACAGGCGCGGCGCGTGGTGGTCCACGATCAATACGTCTATGTCGCTGCCAACGATTCCGGCATCGCTATCGTCGACGTCGGTAACCCGGCGCTGCCCACGATGGTCAATCGTCTACCCGACCCGGGAATTCTTTACCTCCACCTGGACAACGATCGTCTCTACGTTTCGTCCTGGCGCGGTACCGTCTCGATTTATGATCTCACGACTCCGCAGGCGCCCGCTCTCATCGCAAACTTCGCTCCGGGTTTGTCCTGGAACGCCGGGCTCGCTGCCCGCGGCAACTACATGTTTTTGGCGCAGGATTCTGATCAACCATCTCGTTACGGCGTGTTGCGCGTCTATGACATCACCGATCCGCAGAATCCGCTTCCGGTCGCGGATATCGACTCGGTCGATTTCACGCGCGAGATGAGAATCGTTGGTGACTATCTCTACCTCGCTGACTATACCCGGGGAGTGCAGGTTATCAATATCGTCAATCCCGAGGCTCCGTATCGTGCCGGCTACTTCGACACCAACCCCGGCTGGGTCTGGGGTCTGGCGGTTCAAGGCGAGGTCATCTATGTCGCTGCCGACAACGGCTTCCTGAGCCTCTACACCGGCAATTGCGCCGGCCCCGATGGCGTCGGGCGGTACAACGTCTCGGATGCCGTCTTCCTGATCTCGTACATCTTTGGCGGCGGCCCGGCACCCGATCCGTTACGCCTCGGCGATGTCAATTGCGATGACAATGTCAGCGTCTCCGACGCCGTTTATCTGATCAATTACATCTTCGCCGGCGGTCCGGGACCTTGCGGCGGGTGTTAGTGCCCGGATAATTCGGCACAAGCTGGGATCAGACAACTCCGTCAGGTCGGCCGACCTGACGGAGTTTCTTCTTGGAAAAACCACCGGCCGATATTTCTACACAAACGTTGAATTTCGCTGCGTGATCGCGTATAAGAAGGCATGCGCTCCGCGTTTGTCATCTTCGTTACGCTGGCCTCGCTGATCGTCGTCGCCGCCCACGGGGGACTCTACCTGACCCTCGTCAAGTTGTTGCACATCGAACCGGGGGCACTCCGGCGCGCGCTGTTCTGGGTTCTCCTGGTGCTGTCGGTGAGCTTCATCGGAAGCTTGCTGCTGATCCATTGGAGAGAGAACCTTGCCACGCGCATCCCCTACCTTCTGTCGTCGGTGTGGACGGGCGCGTTTGTGTACCTGCTGATCGCGTGCGTTGCCGCCTGGATATTAGTGCTGCTGCTGCGAGTGTCGGGGATCAACGGTGTCGCGACAGAACGCGCCGTGGCTTCGGTGGTGTTTCTTGCAGCCATCGGATTTTCGATTTACGGGCTCTGGAACGCCGCCAATCCGGTAGTTCGATCGTTGACGGTGACGATCCGCGATCTGCCGGAGGCGTGGCGGGGGCGGAAGATCGCGCAGATCTCGGATGTGCATATCGGGGCGATCCTGCGGGAAGGTTTCCTGAGCAGGGTTGTCGAACTGACCAATGCGCAGAAGCCGGATATGGTAGTGATCACCGGCGACCTGTTCGACGGCAGCGGTCCGGAATTGGGGCGGCTGGCGCAGCCATTGGATGGACTCCAGTCGCCGCTGGGAACATACTTCATCACCGGCAACCATGAGACTTACGTCGGCTTGGATAAATCGCTGGAAGCGTTGTCGGGGCTAAAGCTGCGGATTCTGCGCGACGAGGTGGTCGAAATCGACGGTGTGCAGTTGGTCGGCATCGACTACCCGTTAATGGGACAGCGCAAGAACCTGGACTCGGTCATGGCGCGCGTCGATCGCGGCAAGCCGATCATCGTTCTCTATCATGAGCCCGCGTTTTCCGATACGATGAAGCCGTTGGGCGTCGATCTGCAATTGGCGGGACACACGCATCGCGGGCAGATGTGGCCGTTCAATTACATCACGCAACGGGTCTATCGCGGACTCGATCACGGCCTGTATCAGGACGGCGACTACAGCCTGTATACCTCCTGCGGCACCGGCACCTGGGGGCCGCCGTTGCGCTCCGGCAACCGGCCGGAGGTGGTGGTCTTCACGTTAGTTGGAAAATCAGGTAACTGACCGTAAAATCGTCAACCCCCAGCCTTCCCTCTTCCCGAAGGAAGAGGGAGGGCAAGGGGCGTGCTCATCACATGCCGAGCAGTTGCAGCGATGCGGGATGCTCGATCTCATAAGTTATCGAGACTACGGATTCGATTCCGGGGTGCAGTTCTAACTGCCAACGATTGATCCCCTGTCCCATCGAGTCGTCTCCCTTCGGCACAATCGCCTTGGTCTTCACCTTGATGCGCGAGTCGCTGGACACCGGCAGAGCTTCCTCAAGCTCGACTTTTTCCGTATTGGGACTGTGATTGATGAGTGTGATCACGACAGTTTCTTCGAGCTTGCGACTGTCGCCGTCGGCGCTGCGGTGCTGATTGACAATCTCGCGCTTGACCTCGATGCGGTCATCGATGCCGAACGCCAACTCGAACTTCTGCGTCGGCATGATGAGAAACGGCGAATTCAACGAGCCGATGAAGTCGGCGCCGGCGAAGAGATTGATCTGGCCCGGCAGCAGCGGCACGCCGGTTTCATTAGTCAAGCTGACAAAGCGGAAAGCGTTGAGTTGATTGCGCGGCCGAACCACGAGTCGCGAGTCACCGGCCATGGTCCATTCGTTGATCGGCGTGCGTACGACCTCGCCGCCGGACGGAATCGTCTGGCGCGAGCGCGCGCGGAACTGCGTCGAGTATTCGGTGGCAAAAACATAGGCGGGGTTGACGATCCCCGGATTGCCATTTCCGTATTCGGCATCAAAACCGCCCTTGATGATCATCAGATCCTCGATGCAGTTATCGCCGATTAAATTGGCTTGTTCGGTTGCCGAGAGCCCCCCGATTGGATCCATGCAGGCCACGCCGTCGATCACGAACTGGACTTCGTTATTGCGGCCACCGCGGATGTGGACATTGCCGAATTGCTGCATCACTTCCCGAACGCTCAGGAGCCGTGGCACGAGTTCGCCGGGAGTAGCGGTCCGCCCCGGCTGCGCTGTCGACAGCGTAATCTCGACGCCGTCCCAATCCTCCCCGGTCTGTTGCTGCACCTGTCCGAAACATCTCATCACCACCAAATTCGAGTCGCCGAGGCGCGCATGGTAAAGCGGTCGCCAACTGGCATTGCGAACGACGTATTCAATTGCCACGACGTAGACACCGGGTGTTTCGATCACCGCCTCAACTGCTGCCGACCGGACCTGGCGTCGCGCGACTGCGACGTTTTCCTGATACAGAATCTTCATGGCTCGAATTCGTTCATTGACTGACTTGAGGCGGATGCCGAGCAGGCGCAGCGAGTCGACAACGGGAGGAAGACGACTGCTGACAAATGCGTACGCGGTCGCCCAGTTGCCGGCGTTGAAGCCGGCTTTCACGGCTTCCGCCGAGAGTT
>WBZO01003356.1_pt2 | contig 12679 bp, 16 predicted proteins | sample 5204261 | NCBI WGS metagenome assembly WBZO01 (sample SAMN12412400, study PRJNA552823) | activated sludge metagenome | isolation source: activated sludge from anammox sidestream of wastewater treatment plant... | place: USA: North Carolina | collected 2017-09 | reverse complement strand
CTGCCGCTGCCCCGGGGCATTTTCGCCGCAACATGCCGGACCCGGTTCCGGTCGTCGTGCTCGGCCGCCTCGCGGTCGCGACCAGTCATCACGGACAGGGACTCGGGCGTGCTCTTTTCCGGGATGCCGCGCTGCGCGTCATCCATGCAGCCGAAGCTATCGGCATTCGCGGCATGCTCGTCCATGCCCTGTCGGGTGAAGCCAGGGCCTTCTACCTGAGCCTCGGCCTCGATGAATCTCCGCTGGACCCGATGACGCTGATGGTGACGGTCGCCGATCTGCGGGCCGCGATGAAGCGATGAGCATTCTGGCGGAACCGATGCCATCGCGCGACCTGCTCCTGCTCGACACGATCACCGCCATCGACGGCTCGTGCGCCGGCGCCGTGATCGTCTCCGGCTCGCACGGCGGGGTTTCCTCCAGCGGTTTCGTCGAGCGCGCGGCGCCGCGTCCTCATGCGGTGTTCTTCAACGATGCCGGCGTCGGCAAGGACCGCGCCGGCATCGTGGCGCTCGAGCGGCTCGAAGCGCTCGGCGTGGCCTGCGCGACCTATTCGCACGATTCGGCCCGCATCGGCGACGCCGCCGACGGCTACGAGAACGGCGTCGTCACGCACGCGAATGCCGGCGCCCGCCGGGCTGGCGTAGGCCCGGGCCAGCGGGTGCGCGAGGCCGCGCATTCGCTGGGCGCTCGCGGGTTGCCCGGTAGGCTCGCCGGCGGCCACTGAGGCCCGCCGAGAGCCGCGGATGCCCATCGGTGGCCCGGCGCCTTCGGCGCGCCCCGATCGTCAGGGATTGCCGAGGAAATCGCGCTTGCCGATCGGCACGCCGATCTGGCGCAGGATGTTGTAGGCGGTCGTCGCGTGAAAGTACACGTTCGGCATCGAATGGCCGAGCAGCAGCTGCATCCCCTTGTAGCGCGTTTCCTTGCCGGTGACCGGAAGCACGATTTCCTTGTCCTCGGTGCCGTCGATCAGCTCGGGCGGTACGCTGCGGATGAACTCGACGCTGCGGGCGATGCGCACCTCGAGTTCGGCCAGCGTCTTCTCGTTGTCTTCGTAGTACGGGACTTCCATTCCCGCGAGACGCGCCACCACGCTTCGTGCCTTGTCGCAGGCGATCTGCACCTGCTTGGAGAACGGATACATGTCGGCGATGAGCCGGTAGTCCATCAGCGTGGCAATGTCGGTCTTCCCGGCGTCGACGTGCGCCTGCGCCTTGTCCAGGATCCTGGACAGGTTTTCGAGGAGATTCGCCAGCCTGGGAACGCTGACCTGGTACATCGAGATGGTCATGGGGAGGGCTCCATGTGGCCAGACTCCTGCCGGTCACTCGGCCTTGATGTCGGCGGCGGTGACGATAGTCTGGTAGCGCGCCACCTCGGCATCGATGAACCTGGAGAAGTCGGCCGAATTGCGGTAGACGGCCTCGAAGCCCTGCGCGGACATGCGTTGCTTCCACTCCGGCGTCGCCACGATGCGCTGGACGCTCGCTTCGAGTTTTTCCCTGATCGCTGTCGGCAGGTTTGCCGGAGCCCACAGGCCGTACCAGGTGTAGAACTCGAAGTCCTTGAAGCCGGATTCGCGCATTGTCGGGACGTCCGGCATCAGGGGACTGCGTTCACGCCCGGTGATGGCCAGCGCACGCAGCTTGCCGGCCTTCACCAGCGGCATCGACGTCAGGATCGCGTCCATCTTGGCGGATACCTGCCCGCCCATCAGGTCGGCCAGCGCGGGTGCGCCACCCTTGTAGAGCGCAATCGGAATGCCCGGTTGCCTGATCTCGTACAGGAAGTAGGCCGATGCCAGGTGATCGGCCGCACCGAAGCCGCCCGTGGCAAAGGTGAAGTTCTTCGGATTGGCCTGCACCAGTGCAGCGAAGTCCTTCGCATTGGTGGCCGGAATCTGCGGGTTCAGCACGAACAGCAGCGGGCCCTGTGCCAGCATGCTGATCGCGGTGAAATCCTTCACGGCGTCGTACTTCATGGTCTTCTTGTAAAGCAACGGGTTGATCGAGTGGATCGACGCGTTGACGTAGAGCGTGTAGCCATCGGGCGCAGCGGCAGCGACCTGCGCCGCACCGATCATGCTCGATGCGCCGGCGCGGTTGTCGACCACGACGTTCTGCCTGAGTTCGGCACCCAGCTTTTCGGCCAGGAACCGGCCGACCGAGTCGACCGGGCCGCCCGGAGCGTGCGGCACGACCAACGTGATGGGTCTGCTCGGATAGGCATCTTGCGCCGAAGCAGCCGGGCCGAACGCGATCAGGCCCAACCCTGCCAGAGCACTGCACAGCGCCAGGCGTCGTGCGGACAACTTGTTCATGCGATTCCTCCGACGGTGTCTCGTAAATGAATGACCGTGCATGGCCGATGAAAAGACGCGTGACGCCCGGCGGGTGTCACGCGGCCCGGATCGACCCGAGTGCGGCCGAACGCCAGCCGTACTTCCTGTCCAGTCCGAGCTCGCGCACAATGCGCACGCCCTTCAGCAGCGGTTCGCCCTCGAGTCCCTTCAGGGGCCTGCGCAGTTCTCCTGCCGGCAGGCCGACAGCCTTCATCAGCGACTTGATTGCCACCGGATTGATCGCCGAGTACGAGTAGTGCAGCATCGGCAGCATCCGCAGATACTCCTCGCGAAAGCCGACGGACACCTCCGGGGTAGTCCACGGAGTGGAGATCTGCGCCATTTCCCGCGGCGCGATGTTGCCCGTCATGTTGGCGGTGCCGTGTCCGCCCAGACTCATGGTGGGAACGACCAGCCCCAGGTTCGGCGAATCGCAGCACATCACGGCAACATCGGGGCGCGCCCGCAGCACCTGCGCGACCTGGCCGACACGCGTGGTCGATTCCTTGTGCACGACATAGTTCGGATGCCTGAAGATGCGCAGCAGGTTGTCCCAATGGAGGTCGGTCTTCACCCGCGGCGGGTTGTTGTAGATGCCCAGCGGCAGATCCGTCGCGTCGGCAACCTCCAGGAAGTAGTCTTCGACGTCGGCTTCCGAAGCACAGATGTAGGCCGGTGCAGCCAGGATGGCGCCGTCGGCGCCGTTGGCCCGCGCGAACTTCAGGTATTCGATCGTGGCCGCAGTGTTGTTGCCGGTGCAGCCGTAGAAAAACTGCATCCTGCCGCTCTTCATCTTCGCCGTCTCGACGATGATCTGCTGGCGTTCGCCCGGCGAGAGCATCGACACTTCACCGGTCGAGCCCATGATCAACACCGCAGTCGTGCCGTTCTCTTCCTGAAACTGGAGCAGGGTGCGAAAACCCTCGAAGTCGACGCTGCCGTCCTTGTTGAAAGGGGTGATCAGGGCGACGAACGACCCCTCGATTTTCGTCTTCGACATCGTGACGTTCCTGCAGTGGTTGATTCCCGAAAAAGGGTCAGCGCGAACCGCACCCGGTTTGCGCACCAAGTCTGCCACGACCGCGGAGGCAGCTCCAGTCCGCTCTCGCAGCCTGCCGGGTCTCTACCGATAGATCAGCGAAGGCAGCCAGGTCGTGAGCGGCGGCCAGTAACTCGCCACCATCAGTGCGGCCACCGCCGCCGCCACGAAGGGCAGGATCGCGCGACCCACCTGTCCGAGCGGCAGCCCGGCGATGCCGCAGCTCACGAACAGGCAGATGCCCACCGGCGGGGTGAGCATGCCGATGGCGAGGTTCACCACCATCAGCACGCCGAAGTGCATCGGGTCGACGCCCATGTGCACCGTGAGAGGCGCGAGCACCGGCACGAGCAGGATGAGCGCGGCGGTGGTCTCCATCACGCAGCCCACGACCAGCAGGCCCACCATCACCAGCAGCAGCAGGCCCCAGGGCGGCAGCGCCATCGTGGCGATCGCGCTCTGCAGCATCGCGGGGGTCTGCTGCATCGCCACCAGCCAGGTGAACACTTTCGCCATCGCAATGATGAACAGGATCGTCGCCGCGATCACCTGCGACTCCACCAGCAGCCCGGGCAGTTCGCGCCAGCCGAGCTGCCGGTTCACCCACATCGCCACCAGCAGCGCGTAGAAGACGGCGAGCGCCGCCGCCTCGGTCACCGTGACGATGCCGCTCAGGATGCCGCCCAGCACGATGACCGGTGCGCCGAGCGACCACAGCGCCTGCCTGAACGAGGTGTAGACGAAGCGCAGCGAGAACGGCCGGCGCGTGCCGTAGCCGTGACGCAGCGCCATCCAGATGGCCACGGCCATGAACGAGAGCCCGAACAGCAGGCCGACCAGCATGCCGCCCGCGAACAGTTCGGCGATCGAGACGTTGGTGAGGAAGCCGAAGATCACCATCGGGATCGACGGCGGGATGATCACGCCGATCGCGCCGCCCGCCGCCACCAGCGCGGCGGAAAAGGCGGCCGGATAGCCCTGGCGCACCATCGCCGGGATCGCCACCGCGCCCAGCGCCGCGGTGTCGGCCGCCGCCGATCCGGAGATGCCGGCAAAGAACATCGAAGCCACGATCACCGCGCAGGCAAGCCCGCCGGGCGCCCAGCCCACCAGCGACTCGGAAAAGTCGATCAGCTGTCGCGAGATGCCGCCGCGCTCCATGATCGAGCCGGCCAGCATGAACAGCGGCACCGCAAGGAGATCGAAGGAATCGACGCCTGCGAACAGCAGCTGGACGATGGTCTGGCCCAGCCCCGCCGTATCGACCTCGGGCGGAAAGACTCCCGGCGCCAGAATCGCGCCGATGGCCGGCAGGCCGATCGACAGGGCGATCGGCAGCCCCAGCGCGATCAGCAGGAACAGCCCCCCGAACAGGAGCGCGACGATCATCGGGGACGTTTCTCGCGCGCGGCGACCATGTCGGCCAGCACGTGCACGATGAAGACGAGCGCGGAGATCGGGATCACCGAGTAGGGGATCGACATCGGGATCTGCAGCGAGGCCGAAGTGTGCTCGGCGGCCTTGATCGTGTAGGCGGCGCCGAACCACGCGATGAGCACGAAGCAGGCCAGCGTGAGCAGTTGCAGCGCGAGCACCACCGAGCGCTGGAAGGCGGGGCCGAGCCGGTGGCCGATGCCCTGCAGGCCGATGAAACTCGCGCGCTTGTAGGCGACCGTGCCGCCGAGGAAGGTGATCGCGACCAGCAGGTGGCGGCTCACCTCCTCGGACCAGCCGAGCGAGTCGCCCGCGTAGCGGAACACCACCTGCGCGAACAGGATCACGCAGATCGCCGCCCCGATCACCATCAGCAGTTTTTCAACTGCGGCATTCAGGGCGGCGCTCACGCGCAGCAGGGCCGCCATCGGGGCGTGCCTGGTGAGCCTGCGCTATTGCACCTGTGCCCTGATCTGCTCGACGAGCTTCTTCGTGTCGCCCGACAGCGAATCGATCACCGGCTGGGTGGCCTTGCGGAAGGCCGCGAGGTCGGGGTTCTCGTTGACCTGCATGCCGGCCGCCTTCAGCTCGGCCAGTTGCTGGCGCTCGTTGTCGCGGATGTAGCGCCGTCCCTCGAGCGCCGCGGTCTGCGCGCACTCGCCGACCGCCTTGCGCTCGGCCGCGGGAAGGTTGTCGACGAAGCGCTTGTTGGCCACGAACACGAGTGCCGAGTAGACGTGGCGGGTGAGCGAGAGGTACTTCTGCCCCGCTTCCGTCAGCTTCGCGGCGTGGATCACGGCAATGGGGTTTTCCTGGCCGTCGATCACGCCCTGCTGCAACTGGGTGAAGATCGGCCACGCCATCGGCGTGGGGTTGGCGCCGAGCGCGCGCCAGATCGCCAGGTGGGTCGGCGCCTCCATGGTGCGGATCTTCAGCCCTTTGAGGTCGGATGGATCCTTGACCTCGCGCCTGGAGTTGGTGACGTTGCGAAAACCGTTGTCGAGGAAGGCGAGCGCAACGAAGCCGGCTTTCTCGAAGCGGCGGCGCAGGTCCTGGCCGACCGGCCCGTCGAGCACCTTGTCGGCGGCCTCGTACGACGGGAACAGGAACGGCATCTCGAGCGCCTTGATCTCGGGCACGAAGGCCTCGACCGGACCGGTGGTGCTCACCGACATCTGCGTGGTGCCGAGCTGGATCTGCTGCAGCACCTGCGTCTCGCTGCCGAGCACCGCCGAGTGGTGCACCACGACGTCGAGCTTGCCCGGCACCTGCTTGTCGATGCATTCCTTGAACCAGTTGGCCGCGCGCGCGTGCACGAAGCTCGGATTGACGACAATGCCGATGTTGATCTTCGTCTGGGCGTTGGTTGCGCTGGCGGCAGCCAGGCACAGGGCGGCAACGGCGACCGCGAACGGTGGGCGCATGCTGGTGCTCCTGGAGGAAGATGGCGGGATTGAAGCATCTCGGAATTCACCGGGCCTGTCAAAAGACCCATCGATCGGCGAGAGCTCCGTCACCGGTCGCCGGTGTGTTCAGGCCTCCACGCCCGAGCGTGGGGCCGGCCGGGTCAATTCGACCGCCCCGGTTCGAGCTGGCGCAGGCTGCCGCCGACGTTCACGCAGTAGCCGGGGCCTTGCGGGCAGTCCTTGTTCCAGTCGGTGGAGGGGCTGACCCAGTAGTTCCTGCCGGTGCTCGGGTCGTGGTAGTTCTCCATGCCGAGCCAGCGGCTGTACCCGGAGTCGGCCTTGTCGCGGCGCGACCTGCCCGACCCAGAAAGGCCGCTGGTGTAGTCCGCCGTGGATGGCCGCAGCGGCACGTCGCAGCGGATCGAACGTGACACCGCACTGGCGATCTCGCCGTCACGGCCCCAAAGGGCGGGCGCCGTCCCGGCCGTGCGGATCACGAGCACGAAACCGCTGTCGGCCATGGGGAACACCTGGTACAGCGCGAGCCCGACATGCTGGGGCGTACGGCACTGCATCAACTGCAGGCCTGGCGCCGGCGCGCTCGGTGCGCTGCACTGGATCGGCGCCGTACCCATGCGGCTCAGCGTTGCCAGTACCGCCTGGTGCGGTGTGGCGTACCACTTTCCATACCACGGGCTGCTGCGCATCTGGGCAGGCACGCCGATCACAAAGTAGCTGGCGACCGCCGTACCGTCATTGCGGGCGACGTCGGCGCCGAACGCGCTGCCGGGCGGACTCTCCCCTGTGAACGCCCAGCCTTGCGGCGCCATTGCGCTGCAATGCTGGCTGCGTACCGGCTGGGCGGGCGTGTAGGCGTGGGCCGCGGCGATCCCGGTGCCGAGCAGGATTCCGATGGCCCGTACGAGGCGTGACATCGCTTGCTGCCCTCACGTCGGGGCGGCTCGCCGCGCGGTGACGAGCAGCACCGGATACTCGCAGGTCGATCCGTCCGCCCGCGTCCGGAGGATGCGGTGTGCGACGCGCACCTGCACGTCGGTGAAGCCGGCCGCTTCGATCCAGCCGGTGAGCTGCGCGGGTTCGAACCCGTGATGCATCACACCGGGCACGTCGGGCCCGTGGAAACTGCCGTCCTCCTTCGCAAGATCGGCGAACGCGATGCGGCCGCCCGGCGCGAGTGCGGCATGCACGCGCGCGACGAGGTTTTCGACGTCTTCGATGTGGTGAAGCGTCATGCTGCTGAAGACGAGGTCGAAGGGCCCGGCCGGCATGTGCTGCGCGAGATCCGCCTCCAGCGGCTCGACGTTGCGGATTCCGAGTTCCTGCAGCTTGCGGCGCAGAACCCCGAGCATGCCCGGCGAGTTGTCCATCGCGACCAGATGCCCGACGCTGGGCGCGAGCAATCCGGTGACCAGGCCGGTTCCGCAGCCGAACTCCAGCGCGCGCTCGGTGCCCGCAAGCGGAACCGTCTCGAGAATCGCGGCGGCGACGGCGCGGCCGATCGCGGTGCGTCCGGCGTCTTCTTCCCAGGTTGCGGCAACGGCATCGAAATGCGCCACGCCGGCGCGACTTGTAGCATGCGGCTCGGTCACCTTGCACTCCTGGACGCGGGACGGGTCGGTCCCCGACCTGCAATCATAGTCAACCTGCCGAACTCCCGTCACTCCCATGACTGTTCCGATGTCATCGCACGAACGCGATGATCCGGCCGAACCGGTGCGCCGGGTGCCGGTGTTCGCGATCGTCGCGATGGCGCTGCTGATGATGTCGGTCGACTCGACGATCGTCGCGACCGCGCTCGATGCCCTGCAGCGCGGGCTGGGAACCTCGATCAACTGGGCCGGCTGGACGATCACCGCGTATTCCCTCGGTTTCGTGCTGATGCTGCCGATCAGCGGCAAGCTGAGCGAGCGCTACGGCCGGCGCAGGGTGTTCCTCGGCTCGGTCGCCGCGTTCACCGCCGCATCGCTGTGCTGCGGGCTTGCCGACGACATCTACCTGCTGATCGCACTGCGCGCGGCGCAGGCGGCCGGCGGCGCAGGCTTCACCCCCTCGGCCACCGGGATCATCGTCGATCACTTCGGCGATGCGCGCGATCGCGCGGTGAGCCTGTTCGGCAGCATCTTTCCGATCGGCGCGATGATCGGCCCCATCTTCGGCGGCCTGTTCGTGACTTACTGGAGCTGGCGGGCCGTATTCTTCGTGAACGTGCCGATCGGGCTGGCGATCATCGTGCTGGCACTGCGCTACATACCGCGCGACGGTCCCCGGCCCCGGGAAATCCCGGGCGACATGGACGCAACCGGCATGGCGCTGCTCGGCGCCGGCCTGCTCGCCGGCATGCTCGCCGCAAGCTATCTCGGCGACGGCAGGACACACGTGTGGTCGCCCGCGTTCCTGGTGGCGGTGGTCACCTCGATCGTCGCCATCCGGGCCTTCTGGAACCACATCGGCCGACGCAGCGATCCGTTCATCGCCCCACGGCTGATCAGCGGGCCGGGCTTCGGGTCGGTCAACCTCGTCAACGCATCGTACGGCGGCGTGGCCAACGGCGTCGTGACGCTCATCCCGCTCTATGCGGCCAACCGCTATGGCATCGATGCGCTCGGCTCGGGCACGCTGCTGATCGCGCAGGGCGTTGCCGCGATCGTGCTCTCTCTCGCGGCTGCCATGGCGCTGCGGCGCACCGGTCACCGCCCGCCGCTGTATGCCGGCGGCACCGCGATCGCGCTCGGGCTGCTGTTGCTCGCGGTCGACCCGGCTCCCGGCGTCACGCCGTACGCGTGGCTCGCGGGTGCGGCGTTCCTCGTAGGAGCCGGCCGCGGAACGATCAACCCGGCCAGTCGCAACGCAGGGCTGCAGCTGGCGCCCGAGCATTCGTCGACGCTTGCCGCGCTGCGCACTGCATCGCTGCAGATCGGATCGATCACCACGGTCTCGATCGTCACCGCAATCCTCGCGAGCTCGCGCGACCCCGGCGGCACACAGGGCTGGGTGTATGCGGCGGTGGCGCTGATGCTCGTTGCCGCGCTGCCGCTGATCACGCGCGTGCCTGAGCACCACGGGTCGTGGTGATCCGGCGGCGGCGAGGCGGTCGGCAAGCGCGCCCGATCAATCGGTCTTGATGTCGGCCGCGGTGACGATCGTCTGGCAGCGAGCGACTTCGGTATCGAGGTCAGGATCGCGTCCATCTTCGCGGACACCTGGCCGCCCATCAGGTCGGTGAGCGCGGGCGCACCGCCCTTGTAGAGGGCGATCGGGATACCCGGTTGCCTGATTTCGTGCAGGAAGCAGGCGGAGGCCAGGTGATCGGCTGCGCCGAACCCGCTGGTCGCGAAGGTGTACTTCTTCCGGTCGGCCTGGACCAGCGCGCGCCGGGGTGGTCAAATCGATGTATAATTGACCACCGTCACGTGACCAGAGACATATCAATGAGTGTTCAGGTATCGAAATCGCAGTTCAAGGCGAAGGCGCTGGAGTTCTTTCGGCAGGTCGAAACCAGCGGGGAGCCTGTGGTGGTCACTGACCACGGCGAGCCCAAGCTGGAGGTTCGCCCCTACAAACCGCTCGTGCGCCGGCCGCTGGACGTGTTGCGGGGCTCCGTTCTGCGCTACGACAGCCCGACTGCGCCGGTGGCCGAAGACGACTGGGAGGCGTCGCGGTGATCGTCCTGGATACCCACGCCTTGCTCTGGTGGGCGTCCGGCGACAAGGCGCAACTCTCGACAGCGGCACTGCAGGCCATCGAGGCCGAGATGAGCGGCGGCCAGATCGTGATCTCGTCCATTTCCGCCTGGGAACTGGCGATGCTGGTGGCCAAAGGCCGCGTCGCGCTTTCGATGGACGTCTCGGAGTGGCTGTCGGTGGTGGGCCAGATTGCGGAGGTCCGCTTCGTGCCGGTGGACAACGAGATCGCCGTCAAGAGCACCGAACTGCCCGGCGAATTCCACAAAGACCCGGCCGATCGAATCATCGTGGCAACGGCTCGCAAACTCGCTGCACCGCTCGTCACGGCGGACGACAAGGCCCGTGCCTATCCGCACGTACGGACGATCTGGTGACGTAGGTTGAATGAAAGGAAGTAAGGAAGTAAGATAATCGAGCCTTCCCCGAGGTTGCGGAGTTCGTCATGCTTGCCAAGCTCACTTCGAAGAATCAGATCACGCTGCCGAAGGCAGCCGTCTCCAGCGTGGACGCCACCGAGTATTTCGACGTGACGGTCGAGAGCGGCCGCATCGTTCTGACGCCGGTGCGGGTCCATGCGGCCCAGGCGGTTCGTGAAAAGCTGGAGCAACTCGGGATCACCGAGCGGGACGTCGAGGACGCCGTCGCCTGGGCGCGTCGGTGAGCCGCCGGGTCGTCCTCGACACCAACGTCGTGCTGTCGGCGTTGTTGTTCAATGCCGGGCGCCTGGCTTGGATTCGACATGCCTGGCAGCACCACCGACTCACGCCGCTGGTCTGCCGGGAGACGGCCAGCGAACTCCTGCGTGTGCTGGCCTATCCGAAGTTCGAACTGACCACGCAGGAACAGAAAGACCTGCTTGGAGACTTTCTGCCGTACGCCGAAGTCGTCATGCTGCCCACGCCCTGGCCCGATCTGCCCGCCTGTCGCGATGAAAAGGATCAGGTATTCCTGGTCCTGGCGCAGGTCGGCAAGGCCGATGCGTTGATCACTGGCGATGCCGATCTTCTCGCCATGCGCGGCGTGTTCCCGGGACGGATATCGACGGTGGACGAACTGGCGGCGCGGACGAGCGGGTAGGGCACCGGGCGTCGCTGCCGCAGCCGCGCCGCCGTTATCGGCAAAGATCGTCGAGCAGCGAGGCCGCGACGGCTTCTTCGGCGATGCTCACGCCGCGGCGCTGCATCGCCGGGGCCAGGGTTTCGTCCCAGATCGCCGCCACCGCTGGCCCGTCATCGAGGTCGCGACGCAGCTGCGGCGCGCCCTTCGCTGCCGCCTCGTAGTCGCCGGATCGCATCCGCCAGGGACGCGCATCGAAGCTGCGGATCACCTGGTTCGCGATACGCAGCCCCGCCCAGTCGAAATCGCCGTGGTAACGCAGATCGGCCCCGGCGCCGGCGAGCTGCGCGAGCAGCGTGCGCTGCGCCGCCGCCGGCATGCCGTCGGTGCAGACCAGTGGAGCACAGCACGCGCCGAGCCGGTCGGCCGCGATCGCGACCAGGTTCGGGTTCTCGCAGACGAAGACTTCACGAGTGGCCACTTCGAACGCGGGGGGCGAACGCAGCAGCCTGCGTAGCGACAGGTAGCCGGGTTCGCCGTCGGCGGCGAGCCGGTGTACGGGGGTTCGCAGTGGCAGGTTCAGGACCAGCGCGGGCCGGGCGAGCTCGTTGACCATGACCCCCGCGCGCGCCCAGGTGTCGCGTGCGCGCTCTTCCGGCGCTTCGTCGTCCGGATCCGACGCCCGCCGGATCGCGCCCGGCTTTGCCTGTCGCCACGCGGCCAGCACCAGCGTGGCCACCGCTTGCCCGGCGTCGAGCGCATGCGCGTCGCCCAGCGTCTCGGCAGCGAGCTGCGCGCGGGGCAGGCCTTTGGCCGGAAGCCGTTGCAGCACGGCGTCCGTGCGTTCGACCAGGCGCATCGCGCGGTCGGCGTCCTGCCGGGCGAGACGCTTGAGCAGGCCGAGCCCGGCCGGCGCCTGAAGAAAGCCTGCAAGGCCACCGTGCCGACATCTTTCCAGCACGGCAGACCAGCGCGCCTGCACTGCGGCGCGCACGGCCGCGGCGTGCACGATCGGGCCGTCCAGGCGTTCGAGCGCGTCGCGCAGCGACGCGGCCACTCCGGCTTCGCGCAACGTTGCGTCGATTCGCGCGAGGTCGATGCGCATCGATTTCGCGGGGCGCGGCGGCGCACCGGTGAGCAGCGCGAGCGCTTCGTATTCGCTGGCGCTCAGTCCGGCAAGGTTCAGCGTGGCGGGCGTTTCGCCCGGATCGAGTCGCTCGAAGCGCGCTCGCAGGCGCCGTCGCAGCGACGCCAGCGTGTCGGCGCCCAGCAGCGCCTGCAGCCGCGGATCCGGCGCGTCGCTCATGCGGGCGCGAAGCGCCGATCCGGATCGGCCTCGCGCCGCCGCGCGCGACCGTCCCAGGTCCAGCGCGAGACGAACACTGCGTCGATGCCCTCGCGTCGCTGCAACTGGCAGATCGACACACCGGGCAGCTCGGCGTAGCAGCCCCACTCACGCTCGCTGGTGAGGACGAAGTCGAGGTCGAACTCGTGGATCAGCCCCATGCAGTGCGCGCGCGCCGCGTCGTCGATGCCGGCGAAGGCTTCGTCGAGCAGCATCAGGCGCGGCGTGTGCGGGTTGGCGCCCTGGCTGTAGAAGCTCGCGATCGCGGCGAACAGCGGCACCGTCAGGCCGAGCGCGCGCTCGCCGCTCGACGCCGGGCCGGAAAGTTTGCGCCACTGTCCGTCCTGCAGC